>Ga0247822_10000109_pt1 | contig 34818 bp, 51 predicted proteins | sample 13C_Cellulose_Da_FD_192423 | JGI IMG/M metagenome (GOLD analysis project Ga0247822, IMG submission 192423) | Soil microbial communities from agricultural site in Penn Yan, New York, United States - 13C_Cellulose_Day30 | ecosystem: Environmental > Terrestrial > Soil > Agricultural land | place...
ACGTTGGAGGCCGTGAAGGCCGAGATGAGTAAGGCGTTCGCCCAGATCGAGGCTGGCACTGCCACCAAGATGGACACGTTTCCAGAGGAATGAGACGAGCGCTGACATGCCTAAGTGCGATTGTTGCGGCAGGTTCATGCACTGCAAGCCGGGTGCATCGTGGGCGATGCGATACAGCGGGCATCCGCCGACGCCGAGTCATGAGGTGTTTCGCTGCGTGACGTGCACGACAAAGCTCGGCCCACTCTCGCAGCAATCTGGCATGCGACAGGATACGGCAGGCGTATTCAAGGCACAGGAATGAGGGGGAGCCCATGACCCAAGAGCAGGTCAACCAGATGATCCGCGAGGCAGTGGAGCGGGGCCGACAGAAGGAAGCCTTGCGGCGTCGCTACATGCAAATGGCGGCTGCCATCCGTGCGGGGCAGGCCGAGGCCGACAGCAAGGCGGATGCTCACCGCTACTGGGTGATGAGAGGCGATCCGCGTAGGCGGTTTGACAATGAGAGGAGCCGATGAAGATCGTCGATCAGGTCTCCAGAGAGACCGCGCTGATGCAGAGCCAAGCCAACTCGCGGCTCCGCGCTTCCATGACCATGCTCCTGCATCGGCTCCGCCGCTATATCCAGGTGGTGCCGATGATGGAAGACGACAAGATGCCGGAGCATGACGTGTGTTGGGTATCCTGGCCCGGCAGCGGCAGATATGACGACTGCCCGGAACACATCATCCATCAGGCGCTGAAGGAGAGCCCGGAGCTGTGGGCGCATGCGATCCCAGAGGACTGCTGCATCGTGCCGCGCGCACATCTGAAGGCGCTCGGCGGTGAGCTGACTGCGGAGTCGATGATGCTCCAGGGAGCAAGCCTTGTAGAGCGTGCTGCAGCCATAGCCCGGCATGAGGCCGAGGAACGGCGCCACGCCGAGATGACAAAGCGCAAATAGGAGACGAGCCCATGGCGAGAGACCGCATCCCGGCCGATAAGATGCTGCGCCGCCGCCATCCCGTTGACGGTGGCCAGCTCAAGCCGATGGCGTTCGCTGACGGCTACGTGATGGCGCGGCGTCCGGGATGCATCCCGTTCGTCATGAGCGAGAAGGAATGGCAGAAGCTGCCAGAGTTCGAGAAGGAATGAGGAAGCCGATGGAGCCGACGTTCAAGAAGTGGGGCGTGGAGTACGGCCTAGACGGCAAGCGGTGGTGCATCGACGTAATGGCCGCTGATGAGGCTGACGCCATGCGCCGCATCAGGCAGGCGGCGGCGTTCGGCACCGTCGAAGGGTTCGAGGTCGCCCGAGTTCCGATGTGGGGAGGCGGCGTCTTGCTCCCCCTCGTCGGCGTCGTCGTATGGCTGCGCAACCGTTGCGCAAGAAAGTGGTGAGCGGCATGGGAGACAAGCACTACATCATCGAGGAGCCGGCCGCGCGTGTTCGGTGGGTCGAGCGTGATGGCAGGCGCGTCCTGCAACAGCGCTGGGCGGTCCGGGAGTACGACGACCAGCACAACTGCATCGGCCTCACCGGAAAGTGGCAGGACGTGCCCGTTGAGACCGAGACGGATGAAGATTGAGGAGCGTCGTAATGTTACGCATGCGCGTAACACGGCGTAACAGGGGGGGGGGGAGCGACGGCTATGGGCTTGATCGACGGTCTCAAGGAGACATCGCGGAGCGAGATCATGGAGCAGATCGACGCCGATCTCACGGCGCATGCCGAAAGGCTGCAGCACGAGTCGAGGCACTACGCGGCGGTGCTCTCTGCCATCACCGACACGCGCCCGGACATGCCGACCGATGAGAGAGCCGTCCTGGCATCGGCCATCGTGACGCGATTGCATGAGCGCGCAGCGGAGTACGCCGAGACGCATCGGTTGGCCAAATAGGAGCCGAGCGAACGATGTGGCTTAGGCGGTTTAGATGCTGGACCTCTTGGTGCCGGCCGGGGCGGCGATGCTGTCTGTGCAGGCACAAACCGTAACCGAGGGAGCAGCAGGTGCGCATCGTGCCGATGACCTTGCGGGAGGCCAACGACTTCGTGGAGCGGTGGCACCGGCACTCTGCGCGCACGTCCAACGATGGCGGCAAGTACGCCATCGGCCTAGAGTACGAGAGCCAACTCGTCGGCGTGGCCATTGTCGGCCGCCCGGTGGCGCGGCTGCTGCAGGTGCCGGGCGCGGCCGAACTGCTCCGGTTGTGCACGTCTCCGGCTGCGCCGAAGGGCGCCGGCTCCAAGCTCTACTCGCGCGCCAAGCGCATCTGGCAGCTGATGGGCGGGACGACGATCCACACCTACACCCTGAAGCACGAGGGCGGCGCCACTCTCCGCGGCGCTGGCATCCACGAGGCTGCGGCCGAGGTCGATGGGCAGCAGTGGACGAGGCCGAGCAGGCCGCGCGACGAGAAGGCAGTCTATGACGAGGACAAGCTCCGATGGACGGAGACCTTGCCTGAAGTGAAAGTTTGAGAGGAGCGCCATGCGCTGCTGGCTGGTCTGCCAACAATGCGGGACGAAAGAGCTACTGGTCGAGCGCACCAAGTTCGATGGCGGCTGTCTCCACTGCCGGGGCGGCCCTCGCGTGGCCGAGGACGACGACGGCAACCCTATGGTGGTGTGGTCTGAGCAGAGCGATCCGACTTCGTGGGATTTGCCCGATCAGGAACAAAAGTGACGAGCCGTCGTAATGTTACGCAGGGGCGTAACACGGCGTAACAGGGGGGAGCCCCCAAACGCAAAAAGCCCCGCCTCGGCGGAGCCGGGCGGGGCTGGGGGTCAGTTCTGGTTGGCGGCGGCCGGCTTGGTGGCCGGAGCTGTCACCAGCTTCAGAGACGGGCGGGAAGCCCGCTTGGCTGGGACCGGGGCAGGCTTGGGCGCCTGCTTCGCCTTGTCCTTGCGCGGCCGCTTCGGCTTGGGCTGCGCCTTAGGCTCCGGCTTCGGCGCCCCCTTGGTGGGGCCGCGGTGGGCGGAGTAGGCGATCAGCCCGCAGGCAAGGCCGTTGGCGGCCATGCTGCCGAGGGCGGCCGCGATGATATCAAGGAGCCAGGCCGGCACCTTGATGCGGTCGGCAAGCGGCGTCGCCGAGGGCGGCGCCTTCAGGTGCAACAGCGCTGTGCGGGCGGCCTTCAGCTCGGCCTCGGCCGCCGCCTTGAGAGCGGCGACCTCGTCGCGAGCTGCCTTGACCTCGATGCCAGCCGAGGCGGCGTTGCCCTCCAAGAGCTTGGTGCAGTTGTCCAAGCAGGTCCTGGCGGTGCTGTTGTCGATCCTCGCCTTGTCGGCTGCCGCCTTGCTCGCCTCCGCCTTGGTGAGGCGGGGAGAGGTGGTGGGCACGTCCCGGAGGGCAGCCTCGGCCGCGGTGACGCGGGCCTTGGCGTTGTCGATGACGTGGGCGGCCTCGATGAGCGGCGCCTGAGCCGCGTCTCGAGAGGCAACGATGCGCTCGGCGGTAGAGAGAAAGCCGAACGCCTCGCCAGCGATGATCGTGACGACCAGGAAGCGGGCGAGAGCCCGCCGGCCGGCCGCAGACGCCGCGCCGATGACCAGCGCAGCGATCCCGACGCCACCGGCAACCGCGAGGACCAGGACGGCCGCGGCGGAGCCGTAGCCGCCCGTGTGGGCGATCGTCACGTGTGCGGTAGCGCCGAGGATGGCGAGCCCCACCACCAGGGCAACGCCACGGAGAGCGTAGCGGCGCGAGATTGCACCGGCACGCCGGAAGATGTAGGAGAGAGCAGCCACAACACACCTCCATGTGTTGGGGTTGACCGGGCACAGCCCGGCCATACCGGGTGGTATGGGTTCCTGATGCGGGGTAGGACGGCCGGACCCGGATGCAACACCTGCTCGGGTCCGGCCGGCCGGATCGCGGCTGGCCGGTGGAGGGACGGCGTCCGCGAATTGGGGTAGTCTGGATCTCGACGCCCCTTGGGAGGACGGCCCCGGGCATGCAGGGGCCGCCCGAAGGGCATCACGCAGCGGCTTCGCGCGCCTCGCGCCAGCGGCGCTCGGCGGCTTCGGCAGCGGCATCCTCGCACCTCGTCCGCCAGCGCTCCGCGATCTCGTCGGCGTAGTGCTTGGCGACAAGGGGATAGACGCCCCTGATGGACAGCAAGTCGTGGGCATCGAGCCCACCGAGGATCTCCTCGATGATCTCGCCCTCGTCCTCGTCCGTCATCTCGCTGTAGATGGTACGCATTGCACGCTCCTCCGGGTTGTGGTCGTGAGACCGTCCACCGAAGGGGTGTCGAGACAGGTGTTAGAGGTTCCAGAGACCGCCCCTGCCGAGCGGGGGCAGGCAGGAGCGGCCTCGATCCCGTCACTTCCCTGACAGCATCGCCTCGAGGCGGGCCTTGCGAGCCCACTCCCGCGCCTCCTCCATGGTGTGGAAGCTGCGCTCGATGGTGATGCCGCCGGGAAGGTTGACGGTGATGGTGATGTCCATGATGGACCCCCACGCTGGAGCGACCGCCTCAGGGGCGTGTCTTTCCGTGTCGCTTCGCGACGGGGTGAGGCCGGACGCCTCTGAAGCAGAGCACACCCGTGAAGGTGTGCTCGGCAGGGTCACGAGAGCTTCTTCAGGTCGGCAATGGGGCACGGGGTCTTCACCCCGCTGTCCCAGGCCACGAAGGCCATCCGGTCAACATCGATGAGCTCGACGCGCCCGATGTCGTGATCGTCACCTTCCTTCGCCGGCCTTGACCCTGTCGCCGACTTCTATTGTCCGGCTCTCCTGTAGGGCGGCCCGAAGGCCGCCGGAGATCACTGCGCATCTCGGACGATGATCTTATCGCCCGGGGTGAGGTAGGGCAGTTCCTGGAGCATTTCGATCACGGCCTCTTTCGCGGCCGCGCCGATCACCTCCTCGTCGTCGTGCCCGTTCTCGACCGTGCGCGAATCAATCACGCCGCCCGAGTTGTGCAGTTCGACACAGAGCTTCATGTCTTCCTCCGTTGGTTAGAGTCGCCCAACAGAAGAGCCGGTAAGAGCCCTCTGGGATTGGCCCGCCGAAGCGGGCCGGGGTCATCCCTGATGTCCGATGTGGCGCTTGCGCGCCACCTCCCACGCTGCGTTCCACAAGACGATGTCGGCGTCCTCCTTGGCGTCCCGGCCGTCCTCCCCAAAGATGGGTTCGCGGCCGAGCACTTGCTCGAAGGCATCCGACATCGTCATGTTGGCGTCGCAGTAGCTCTGCGAAGCGCACGCGCCGCCGGACCGGAAGGGAGGCTCGGTCTCGTTGCGCCGCTTCATCTCCGCGAACTTGCGCTCGCCAAGATCCTCCTTGAGACTCGCCGAAAACGTCTCGGCGAGCAGGAAGGCCAGAACCTCGTTCCAGTCGTCGGTGTCGAGCACCGACTCGGCATTGCCGCGCTGCCCGTCCGGGGTGGCAAGCACCGTGAAGCGCTTGGTCTCGGGGTGCTCGCGCGACGCGGCCTTCTGGTAGTCGACGAAGACGGTGAACCCCGTCTCGGTGAAGAACGACGGGCAGGCATCGTTGTGCCAGCTCGTGTCCGTCCACGTCGGCGGGATCGCCGGCAGGGTCGTGGGATCGAAGTCAGGGAACTCATCGCTGTAAGCCATGAGCAGTGTCCTCCGTTGCTTGAGATTGCACCAATCCCGGAGGGCTCTTGTATAGTCGCCAGCGCCCTCAAGGGCAGCCGCCAACAAGCGGCTGCATGGTTGCTGCCCATGAAGGCGCTGGCATGCGAGGTTGGACGCCTCGGGGGCAGAGCCACCCGCCTCGTAAGAGAGGCAAGCGGCTCCGGTAGGGTCAGACCCCGGCCTCCAGCCCTTCGGCGAAAAGCGTGAGCTTGTCGCCTCTGAGCCAGTGACCGGTCATGGGGTTCTCGATCCACACGTCACCGTCGCTGTTGACGGCGGCTTCGTGACAGTTCGCGAACCGCTTCGCAGCATCGATCACCACCTCGTCGTCGAAGCCCTTGATGATCTCGCGGGCCTGATCCTCGGTGATGCTCGGGGTGTAGCTGGCCATATCAGTCTCCTCCGTTGCTAGGGTTGCTCTGCGCCGGAGGCGTCCAGTTCTCAATCGACACTCCTTCGGAGGACAGCCCCGGTAGTCAGGGCCATCCCGGAAAGGACTAGGCTACCATCCGCCGAGCCTCGCGCCACGTGTTCTCCTCCGCATGGAGGCGGTCAGCCTCCTGGGATTCGCGGTAGCGCTCGGCGATGTCGTCCTCGTAGGCCTTGGCGATGTACTCGCGCAGGCCGGTGATTTCGAGGATGTCGGCGGTGTCCAGGTTCCGGACGATATCGGCGATGATCTCGTCCTCGACCTGCTGACGGTAGGTGCTACTCATACTCTCCTCCGGGGTTGCGAAAGGGCAGTCCACCGTAGGAGTGTCGGGATAGAGGGTGAGGAGCCCTCGGGGTTTGGCCCGCCGAAGCGGGCCGGGGGCTAGGCGTCGAAGTAGACAGTCACCTCTGGAGAGGCGCCGCCTCCAAGGACCAGCCCGCCGTCGCACAGGTGACGGTAGGCCTTCTCTCGGGAGCCGTAGCGCTCGACGATGGCGTCCGCGTTCTCAAGGGCGAAAGTCTCCCAATCCTCCACGGTGTCCAGTGTGACGTGGATGCTGCCATCGGTCTGCGTTTCTGGGCTGATTGCCATGATGTCCTCCGTTGCTGGGTTGCACCAAACCCGGAGGGCTCCTCGGTAGTAGGTCCAGCGCCTACAAGGGCAGCCGCCACAGCTAGGCGGCTGCGCCGATCTACTCAGCCGGGGACGGCCTCCACCACCTCGATGGACCACAGCCACCCGTTGATGCGGATGGTGTCTCCCTCGTCGATGTCGTAGACCGTCAGAACGTCGTCGAGGCATTCGTGGTCGCCCACGAGTCGCCCGCGGATAGAGTGTGCTCCGCAGCCGGTCTCGGCCTCGATCAGTGTCCCGTCCTTGTACATCGTCACCTCCATGGTCGGTTGCTGCCCATGAAGGCGCTGGGAAGGTCCGGCTCTCCTGTAGGGCGGCCCGTTAAGGCCGCCGGAGATCACCACATCTGCCGCGCTGTCTGCCAAGCCTCTTTGGCCGCCCACCAGAAAAAGGCGCCGAGCACGAAGGCCCAGGCGATGGTGGGGAGGTCGGCCAAGCCGTACCCTTCGACGCTGAGAACAACGCCGAGAAGGCTCAGCCCGCCGAGGAGCCAAAGCACGATGGCTCCGAAGCGGAAGAAGATGGAAACAGCACCGCAAGCTAGGGATGCGAACATAGTCCTCTCCGTTGGTTAGAGTCGCCCAACAGGAGAGCCGGTAGGATGCCCCGTGAAGGACGGCCCCGAAGGGCCGTCGGAGTCGCTTGGATCAAATGTTCACGAAGGTGCGATCGGCCTGCCGCCAATTCTTGAAGCCGGCAGGGGCCCGGGAACCCTTCATCACGGTGGCCGTCACCTGCAATCGCTTGCCGGTAGCAGCCGCACGCGCCTTGTAGTCCTCGAACTTGGCCTGCACGTCGCCAAGCTTGGTGGCCTCGATCACCTCGTCCGGGAAGGGCGGACCCTCGCCCAGGCCGATGCTGATCGAGATGAACCCCTGCGGGCTCACGTCGTGCACTTTGTAGGTGTGAAGTTTGATCTTCGCCATTGGGTATGTCCTCCGTGGTTGGAACCGTCCATCACGGGGCATCCTGGATTCTGCGGCCCGCCGCCTCGCCCTATGACCCCGATCTGAGAGGTGGCCCCCCGGAAGTATCGGTGCGAGATCGTCGCCATGTGTTGGCAATATGGTCGGTTTTTAGCACACAGTAAAGAGGGTTTCGATCACGTTTTCGTGATTTTCGAGCGCACGCAATTAGGGCGATGGTGGAGGGCATGAACAGCACGCCTGAGAAAGTCCGGCGCCCAGGGCGCCCGACAAAGCCGACCGACGAGCGCCTGGTCCGCATTGACATCCGCCTGCCCCCGGCCGTGCTGGCCAAGGTGGATGCGGTGGTGGACCCCGACCTCGGGGAGGACCGCGCCAGCGTGCTGCGGCGGCTGATCGTGCGCGGGCTCGAAGGTGAGGCGGTGGCTCGCAAGAGCGGGCGGGCGTGAGTGATCCCCTCGTCCCCGAGCGGGAGATCACCGAGACGCTGATCGCCATCGACGCCCCACACTTCTACGCCGGCATCGTGGCCAGGGACGGGCGCGTGGTCGAGGCCGCCCACATCGTCAAGTACATGAAGGGCTGGGACGGCGCCAAGGTGGCGGCCTACTGCAAGAGCAAGGGCTGGTCCTGGGAGGTGGTGAGCCGCACCTCGGCGGTGATGAAGGGGTAGGCCCGCGGCCTGCCGAGCGCCCGAAACAGCGCCCGAAGTTTACCGCGGATAACCTGTTATTATCACGACCTTTCATTTCCCCCAGCGCCTCGGCTCCTCCTGGGCCTCGGCAAGGCGCCCGCGCCCCACTCCGCCGGGGAGATACGCGCGCCTGCGCGCGTGAGTCGCACGCCTCCCGCTCTTGACGCGGCGCCGCGAGTCTGAATCGCGTCCCTCCTCCGACCAATCACGCGACCGTGAGATATAGCATGCTGCAAGCCAGCGAGTGGCGCACGTCGCGCCGGTATACGCGCGAGCAGGGGGCGAAGGCTTTCGCCCGGTTCGGTCCACCCAACGACCGTGACGGGCTGAGCGACGCGCGGGCGCCGCTCACGAACATCCAGTACGGCTCCCGGTGGTCCTGCTACGTGCGCTGGTGCCAGGAGGGCGAGCGCCAGCCGATGCCGGCGAGCGCCGGCCAGGTGCTTGACTTCTTCCGCTACCTTCGCGACGAGCGCCGGCTGACGGCGGAGTCCATCGCCCATTACCTCTGCGCGCTCTCCACCATCCACAAGATCCACCACCATCCGAGGCTCGACCGCAGCAAGACCGTCGAGCCGATGAACGCGCTCCGGGAACGTGCGGAGCCGCCGCGGCGCATGGCCCCCCTGCGCGGCGATATGCTCGCCGACTTGGTGCGCCGCTTCGACCCCAATAACCCGCGGGACGCCCGCGACGCGGTGATCCTGCTGCTGGCCTACGCGTGTGCGTTCCGGTCGTGCGAGCTCGTGGGCCTGGACTGGGAGCGGCCGGGCTCCAGCCTCCTGGGCGGCACCGGCCACATCGCCCGAGACCCGCGCGGCGGGTACATGATCACGTTGCGGAAGTCCAAGACCTCGCGGCGACGCTCCAAGCAGCTCCCGCTGCCGGATGAGGACATGCCATCCCTGGGGCCGTGGCTCGACTGCTGGCTCATGCACGCCGGCACCAAGCCGGGGCAACCGTTGTTTCGCTCCATGGTCAGAGGCGGTCGCATCCTCCCCCAGCGCCTGGCGGCGGAATCGGTGATCTCGATCGTCCGCCGGCGCGTCCACGCCTACGCCCAGGCGACCGGCAAGTCGGAGGAGGAGGCGACCTACATGTGCCGTCTCTTTGGCAGCCACTCCATGCGACGTGGGTACTGCACCACTGCCGCGGATGAGTGCGTGCCGCTTGCGGAGCTCCGCAGACGGTCCAGGCACACCAACATCAAGCAGCTCGGCGACTACATCGAGGAGGCGGAGGGGTGGCACCGGTCGGGGCTCACGAACGGCGTGGGGTTCTGAGACGTGACTCCTCACCTCACGTCCGCTCGCATCATCTAACATTCCGCTTGCGCGGATGCGAATCAATCCGCTATAGGTCGCGTGATAGACGACCCGTCTTGCGATTCGAGTGCCGGCCTCACACCCGGCGGATGAGCGCCACCCAGGAGAGCGTCATGTAGCCCCGACCGAGCTGCCCGCTAGTGCTGCAAGTGCGTATGCCGATGAGATGGGCATTCGACCCTGTTCCGGTGGTCTTGCGAAGTCGGGGATGCTCGACAAGGTAGCCAGGAATGCGCCCAGAGCGATACTTCGTCCGATCAAGGCCGCAGCGTGAGCGACAAGCGTGTGGTCGCTTGTCCCTGCGAGGCGTATCTGCGCTGTCGCCGCATACGCGACAATTCCTGGTGGAGAAGGGGAGGCGCACTGAGCGCAAGAGCCAGCCCATCCTCCCTGGGTACATCGTAGCCAAGATGGAGCCCGTGCAATTCCCGGTGCTCCGCGAGGTGGAGGATGTGAGCCCCCGCCCACTGATGGCAGGGGGCGAGGCGCGACCGCTCAAGCCGGTTGAGCGCGCCTACATCGGCCAGCTCGTGCGAAAGCCTCCCGCCGATCCGCGTGACCCATTCGCCGATCCGAAGAACCCGCTCGCTCCGCCACGCAAGAAGCCGGACCCCAATCGCCCGCCCTTCCGCCAGGGGCAGGAGGTGAAGGTGGTGAAGGCCGGCGCCTTCTTCGGCTTCTCCGCTGCGGTGGAGGAACTCAAACGCACGGGCAAGAAGTGGAAGGCCAAGGTGGCGGTGATGATCTTCGGCCGCCCCACGCCGCTTGATCTTGATGCCACCGATCTGGTGGCAGCGTAAGGACGTATAGGGGGCGTGGTCCAAACACGTAGCGGCTACCGTCTGGTGCGAGTCCAGAGGCCCCCTGCCAACCTGCCCGCCGGTCGGCTGCCAAGAGAATAGGCCGGCACCCATAATACCCCAGCGACCGCAGTATGCGTAACGAGAGCCGCCACGCCGCAAGGTGGGCGGCTTTCGCGTCTTAGGGCAGGACAGTCCCCCGTGCCCAGGCCGCCATTACCGGCGCCGGCGCCCGGACCGCGGTGGGCGGGCTCGCCGTATCCGCGCCGCCCTTGGGTTCCCCTACCGCGGGGCGTGCGTGGTGCGTCGTTCCTCCAGCGCGTCTGCCCAGGTGAGCCATCGCCCACAGTCGCCGTCACGCGCATGGGGCGCTTCCTCTGTACCCTCGGGGGATGAGGTGCGGGGGGCTGTCCGAAGATCAGATGGGAGGAGTGGGGCCGGCGCCTTGGATAGACCACCGCGCTGTGCTCGCGCGCTGAGGCGTCCGAAGCCGCAATCTCCGGCCCCTGCCGATACGCTTACCACACCGCGCGCCGCGCACCCAACAAGGGAGTGCGCTCGCCCGCATCACAATCAGGAGACCACCACGGTGGCACGCTCGAAGATTCCGACCCCCAAGGCCTTCCCGAAGGCTCCGAAGGTGCCCGACACCTACAAGGCGCCGAAGCCCACGACCAAACTGCCCGAGACCAAGCTCCCTGTGCGATCCCCTCGAGCGGGTGGGAAGCGGGGGCGCTGAGCCTGAGCCGTGGCCAAGCGCAAGAAGAAGAAGGCGGCATCCCCAGCCGTCGAGGCCGCTGCCGAGGCGGCCGAGCGACGCTCCAAGGGCCTGCCGCTGGACGATGTGGGAGCGAAGGCGAAGCCCAAGAGCGCGCTGCCCCCGCCGGAGATGAGCGCCGCGGCCGCACCCGCAGAGGAGCCTGCCTCGCCGAGCGAGGCCAGGCGCCGCGTAGACGGGCGGTTTGCGACCACCTACACGCAGGAGGCCGGCGACGCGCTGTGCGCCTATCTGGCCTGCGGCGGCTCGCTCGCCGCCTACTGCCGCGAGCCCGGATCGCCCGGCTACTCGACCGTGCTCGACTGGCTCCGCACGCACGAGGGCTTCCGCACCCAGTACAACGCGGCGCGCGAGGAGCAGGCCGACGCGCTCGCTGACGAGCTGCTCGACATCGCCGACAACGAGCCGGACACCAACAAGGCCCGCCTGCGCGTCGACGTGCGCAAGTGGACGGCCGCCAGGATGCGGCCGAAGAAGTACGGCGACCGCATCGAGAGCGTGGTCTCGGGCCACGACGGAGGCGCGCTGAAGGTCGACGTGACCCCGCAGCACCCGGGCCACGACCACCTGGCCGACATGGCCGAGCGCTTCCTCACGGGGCTGGCCAAGCACAACCCCACGATGGCGGCCGTGATGAGCTCGGCCGCGGCCGGCGCGGCCAAGGATGCCGGCGGCGGCAAGGCTGCAGCGAAGGCCAACGGCGAGCGAGGCGCGAAGAAATGACGACGCCCCCCGATCGCTTCAAGCTCCCGGCCGAGTTCATGGACGCTCACGGCGATGTCCTCCGGCGCTGGGACTGGCGCCGCTTCCCCACGCTGGCGGTGCGCGAGGTGCTTCCCGACATCGCGGCATTGGAGCACGTGCGGCTGGAGCTCGCCGCGTCAGGAGCCGAGACGGTCGTGCGCCCCCTGGGGGGCGGCTCGGCCAACAGGCTCAGGCGGTACTGCGACGCCCTCCCCCAGGCGCCCAAGCCTACGCGGGAGGAGATCGCCGCGGTGTTGGCCAAGCGCAACCGGCCCAAGGCCGAGCAGCCGTGACGGAGCATCCCGAGCGCCGCTACCGCGTCCTCACGATCGAGGAGGCGGCGATGGCGCTCTGGATGCTGCGCCATCAGCCACAGACACCGAGGCGCGCCAGCGGCGCTGCCCCAAAGGACGAGATCAGCATGACCCAGACCACCCCCCAACTTCCCCTCCTCTACCGCAGCATGATTGCCGAGCTCTACGGCGCCGGCGGCTCGGGCTCGCTCGACATCCACGGCCGCGTGAGCGTCGCCTCGGACCGGCGCGGGCCCCAGCGAAACCTCAACGGCAACCCCACGGACTGGCTCAGGATCGTGAGCCTCGGGCTGCTCGCGGGCGAGGCGGGCAAGCTGGTGCTCACCGATGCCGGCCGGGCGGAGGCGGAGCGCATCATCGCCGAGCGCACGTCGCGGACGGCGGCGTAGGGCGGCTGATCCGCATGACGCGCCCGTTGCGGGCGGAGCGCTACGCCGCGAGCGCCTCGTCCACCCTCGTCCAGATCATCACGGAGAAGCTGCACTACTGGTCCTTCACCGAGGCGCACCTGTGGTACGCGGAGGCGGTGCCCAGGTTGACGCCGAGCGAGCTGGCGCTGCTCGGGTGCAATGACCGGTACTTCCTCGTCACCGCGCTGTGCAACCGGCCGGATGCGATGCACCCCTGGCTGTACGACCGGGCGAGGGAAGTGGAGGCGGCGCCGGACGGCCACATAGACCTGTGGAGCCGCGAGCACTACAAGTCGACCTGGATCACCTTCGGCGGCGTCGTCCAGGAGATACTCGCCGATCCCGAGATCACCATCGGCATCTTCTCCAACACCAAGGACATCGCCCGGCCGTTCCTCGCGCAGGTGAAGCGCGAGCTGGAGTCCAACGAGAAGCTGATCGCCCTCTACCCCGACGTACTCTGGCGCAGCGCCGGCGAGCGCAAGGAGGCGGGCATCAGCTGGTCGCTTGAGACCGGCATCACGGTCAAGCGCAAGGGCAACCCGAAGGAGGCGACGGTGGAGGCCCACGGCCTCATTGACGCCATGCCGACGGGCCGGCACTTCGGCCTGCTGCTGTTCGACGACGTGGTGACGGAGAAGAACGTCACCAACCCCGACATGCTCTCCAAGTCGGCCGAGCGCTTCGAGCTCGCCGACAACCTGGGCAAGGCCGAGGGCAGCCGGCGCCAGATCGCAGCGACCCGCTACAGCTATGCCGACTACTACGGCGAGATGATCGCGAACGAGATCGCCATCCCGCGCATCTACCCGGCGACCGACGACGGCACGCCGGAGGGCAAGCCCGTCTTCTGGACGCAGGAGACCTGGGACCGCAAGAAGAAGACCCAGCGCCGCACCATGGCGGCGCAGCTGCTCCAGAACCCGCTGGCGGGCTCGGAGAACACCTTCCGCGTCCAGTGGCTCACCCCCTTCTGGGTGCGCCCCTCGATGCTCAACGTCTACATCCTGGGCGACCCCTCCCGCGGGCAGAACAAGACCTCGGACCGCACGGCCCTGTCGGTGGTCGGCATCGACACGAGGGGCAACAAGTTCTTCCTCGACGGCTACTGCCACCGCATGACGCTCACCGAGCGGTGGAACAAGCTCAAGGAACTGCACCGCAAGTGGTCCAACCTGCCGGGCGTGCAGTCCATCCGCGTCGGCTACGAGCGCTACGGCATGCAGTCGGACGACCAGTATTTCGCCGAGCGCATGCGCCTGGAGGGCTACTCCTTCACGATCGAGACCATCAACTGGACGGGCGAGCGCGGCGGCCAGGCCAAGGACGCCCGCGTGGAGCGGCTGGAGCCTGACTTCCGCGACGGCTCCTTCTTCGTGCCCGGCCGCGTGTGGCACGCCGGTGCCGGCGATCCCCACAAGCGCTACGCCCGCTGGTATCTGGAGGATGGCTCGGACGAGATCCACTTCCGCGCATGCCCCGGCCTGCACGAGCACGAGCGGCGGGCCAAGGCCAACGGCGAGCACTACCGCCTGTTCGAGCCCATCCGCCGCGTCGACGAGGACGGCGCGCTCTACGATCTCACCCGGGTGTTCTTCGAGGAGTTCCGCTTCTATCCGTTCAGCCCGCGCAAGGACCTGATCGACGCCACCTCCCGGATCTACGACATGGAACCGCGGCCGGCGGTTCAGATCGAGACGTGGGAGCCGCCGGACTATCCGGACGCGTGAGGGCAACTGCATGATCCGAACCACCCGCACCTACGCCGAGCTGGAGATCAGCCCCGAGGCCTACGACGAGATCGCGTCCAAGCTGAAGGCAGCCGGGTACGACCATGCCATCATGGACGGTGGCGCGATCGACATGCACGGGATTGGGCTGACGCGTCAAGCAAGCTCCCGGTACTACGACGACTATTCCCGCACCTGGAAGAGCAGGACGACACCCGCGAGATCAGAGACGGTGGGCGGCATGCGGCTCTTGCAGGACCGAACCGCGCCGCCGTCTCGCCTCCTCATGCCCCATGCCCCGATTCCGACCGAGCACGTCCACGCTCGCTGCGTCGGCCAAGAGTTCGGCTTCGGCTATACCTACTCGGCGCCGACGGCCGACGAGGAGATCCTCGTCAAGCTGCACGCCGATGCCGCGGCCGCGCTCCCGGCGGGTACGCGCTACGAGGTGAGGAAGCGAGTGCGCGACGCGATGAACGTCGCCTCTATCGATGGGATGGTGTGGTATCGCGACGAGCGCGAAGACAGCGCCAGCAACACCGACGCCCAGCCTCCGAAGGAGCCTGGGCCGCAGGATGGCTACATCCTGGTGGGCCAGTTCCGGACGCCACCCAACCCCTGAGAATCACCATGGCCCGCGTCACCACCCTCCGCGACCTCGTCATCAAGGCCGACCCCGACTATGTCCGGGAGCGCGACTGGGTGACGGAGTACGTCTTCTCCGCCCAGAAGCGCGGCGGTGGCCGTGCGGGCGAGCTGACCCACGAGGGCGGGGTGCGCGTGTTCCGGGCGCGGGAGTCCAAGCGTGGGGCTTACGCGGATGACTGAGGCATAGAAAGGACGATCATGGATCGCCGCTCGCTACCGCGCCGAGCGCCTGGCTCGCAAGGGACGCCAGGAGCAGGTCTTCACGGCCAGCTTGGGCACGTGGTCCGGCGTCCGGTTCATCGAGGAATGAGCGATGCCCCTCACCCCTGAAGCCATCAAGCGCCTCGCCGTCTGGAACCGCACCAAGGAGGCGCAGTACAAGCGCATCTCCCAGGCCATGCCGGGGCTGCAGCTCGTCAGGACCGGCATGTTCGTCAGGACCGGCATGATGCGCGGCAAGCATTACTCGACCTTCATGCTGGTGTGCTCCCAGACCCTGGGGCCCGACCTCGACCATGACGGCGCCCCCGGCTTCTACGAGGGCGTGATCATCGGCCGGTCGGAGCACGCCGTGCCCGACCACAAGCGCGGCCTGGCCCGGCAGCCCATCACGGTGCCGCTGCCGGAGGCGAAGAAGCCGCTCAACAAGCGCGCGGTGGACTTGTCCGACGCCCAGATCGACCAGATCATCGCCGGCTGGCGCGAGGGGCGCTCGGCGCTGGACCTGCCGTTCGTGCTGGCGGTGTACGGGCAGGATGGGCAGCCACGGACGGCGTAGCTAGGTCTTCCCAGGCTCGGTCTCGCAAATGGTAGCTTCCACGCCGCCGCTGCGATTTCGGGGCTAGCACGCCGGCCCTACTCGGCCAACCCCTTTTGTGTGCGTCCCCTGCCTCCCTCCCCAAAAGAAGAGAAATAGGAGCCTGCCCCCATGTTTGCCAACAAGGACACCGTCTGGATCTCGCCGGACCGGCGCACCCGCCTCTACTACGACCAGGGCACCGGCATGTGCAGCCTCTTCGTCGACGACGTTGAGGCGCTGCAGGTCAGCGACACCGAGATCAACCCCCTGCTGCCCCTTCTGACCAAGCGCACGATCGTTGCCGACGGCGCGTCGGTGGCGCTCACGCGCGAGCAGTCGGGCGCGCTGTGCATCTTCGACAAGTCGGACGGTGCGCTGTTCACGCTGCCGGCGGCCGAGGCTGGGCTCGAGTTCGAGTTCCGCATCGTCGGCACGCCCTCCTCGGTGGGTCACCGCGTGGTGTGTGCCTCGGGGGACTTCATTGTCGGGTCCATCCTCCTCGACGACACCGACACCGGCCTCACCACCAGCGCGCAGGCGGCCAACGGTACCACGCACCTCGCCATCGATCTTGATGCGGCGACCGACGGGTGGCTTGCCGGCGGCTTCTTCACCCTGACGGCCATCTCCGCCACCCAGTGGTCGATTGCCGGCCACCTCATCCACACCGGCAACGTGGCCTCGCCGTTCGAGACCTCCTGATCCTGGCGGCCGCTCTCGTTTGATCGGCCGCTCCCTGCCTCGACAACCCATGCCAGCCCTCGCCGTGGGGCTGGCGCTTTGCAATCGGAAAGGCCCATGCCCATCACGTCCGATGGTCTCATCGTGCCCAAGGGGCCAGCCAGGAAGGCCGGCTCGCCCATCCTTGTCCCCAAGCGCCCGCCCACGCAGACGGTGCGCATCGGGGACAAGACCGTCACCACGTCCCTCGTCAGGGCGGCGCCGGTGCCGCGCGCGCCCATTCGTATGCCCAACGTCGTCCGCCCGAAGGCCTACGGCCACACGGTCGCGAGGCCCTACGGGGACGCCACGCCCATGTCGGCCGCCGAGCGCGCGCTCCAGAAGTGCGTCGCCGAGGTGGTCCTGCGCCACTATCCGGGCCACGCCTGGGCCATCGACGTGCCGCCCGGGCAGGGCGTGGTGAACATCTCCATCCCCCTGTTCATGGGGTATATCAATAAGTGGAACATCCCGGTCTCGATGCTGAAGTCGGACCCAGGAATGCGCCTCGTGGTGCGGGCCTGCGGCGAGATCCTCGAGCGCTACAAGATCCCCCGCGGCGGCTTCCTGCCCGACCGCTTCGTGGAGGTGGTCGAGAAGATCCCGGCCTGGAAGCGGGCGCGGACGGGGTGGATACCCTCATGAGCGACGTGACCGCCCCTCCGATGCAGACGCCCCACGCGTTCCCCACGCCGTCCGGCTTCATCCGCCTCGGCCCCGCCCGCTACGCCGTGTGGCGGCGCATCGACATCAATGGTGCGGCCGTCGCCCGGGAGGTCATCTGCACCAACCCGGCCTATGGGGCGCAGGTTTTGGCTGAATGGGCGGCCGCCGTCCGGGCCGTAGCCGCGTTGGCCGCGGCAGCACGCCAGCAGGTTTGACGGTCCCCATGGCCTCCACCTCCTCCAAGCTCGACCCCCAGGCCCCGAACAGGGATGGCGGCCCCATCGGCGGCTCGTCCCGTGCGGGCACGTTTGCCCGCCAGCCGGCAATGGGTGGCGCGGGCGGTGGGGGTGGAACCGACCTCACCTACGCCGACATCGCCAATCCGCCCGTGGACCTGATGGGCCGGCCCATCGACATGCTGGGGCTCATCGGCGAGGCCGACCGCTTCGCCAAGGACTACATGCTGCGCACGGTGGAGCAGCCGCTCGCCCGCGCCTATCGCGCCTGGCAGGGCCAGCACCCCGAAGGCTCGAAGTACCTCGACAAGGCAGCCTGGCGCGGCCGCTCGCGCCTCTTCGTGCCCAAGACGCGGAGCGCGGTGCGCAAGGCCAAGGCGGCCGCCGCGGCCGCGATGTTCTCCACCGAGGACGTGATCAACGTCACCGCCGAGATGGAGGACGATCCCGTCCAGCGGGCAACCGCGGCCGTGATCAAGGCCTGCGTCGACTATCGCCTCACCCGGTCCCATCCGCGCACGGGGGTGCCGTGGTTCCGCATCGCCATGGGCGCCTCGCTCGACTCGCAGCTGACCGGGGTGTGCATCTCCAAGCAGGCATGGTCGTTCCAGGAGGTGGAGGTGCCGGGCCGCTTCGAGGTGATGGAGGTGCCCGTCATCGACGAGGAGACGGGAGAGCCGCTGACGGACGAGGAAGGTCGCCCCGTCGTGGCCGAGGCCGAGATCCCCGTGAAGCGCGTCACGGTGGACAAGCCCACCGTCGAACTGTTCCCCATCGAGAATGCCGGCATCGACCCCGCCGCCCCCTGGTATGACCCCGTGCAGGGCGGCCGGTTCTTCTTCATGCGCCATCCCATGGGCCTCTCCGATTGCCGCGCGTGGCTCCGGGCGGGTCGCGCGCAAGGGCTGTTCGAGGTCTCCGACGCCCTCCTCCTCAAGGGCCGCATCGACGACGACCGTCAGGGCGTGCGCTACGCGCGCGAGGGGGCGGGTGCCGATCGCTACGAGGACGGCAAGGCCCCGGGCGAGCTCGACATCGTGTGGGTGCAGGAGAACTTCCTGCGCATCGCCGGCATCGATTGGCACTGGTGGAGCATCGGCCGCTACGGCTACCTCTCCAAGGTCAGGGAGACGCACGAGTCCTATCCCGAGCTTGACGGTGAGCGGCCCTACGTCATGGGCGTCTCGCAGATCGACAGCCACCGGGTGTTCCCGCAGTCCCCAGTGGAGTCCTGGCAGCCCCTGCAGCTTGAGATCAACGACATCACCAACCTGCGACTAGACACCCTGAAGCGCGCGATCGCGCCGCTGCCGATCGTCAAGCGCGGCGGCAACGTGGATCTGGTGGCGCTGCAGCGCCGCGGCCAGCCCGAGGCCATCCTGATGGCCGACAACCCGACGGACATCACCTTCGCTTCGACGCCGGCCCCGCCGGGGCAGGGCTACACGGAATCCTCCGTCGCCAACGCCTCCTTCGACGAGCTGGCCGGCGTGTTCTCGACCTCCTCGGTGCAGACCTCCCGCCAGCTGAACGAGACCGTCGGCGGCATGCGGCTGATGGCGGGCTCGGCCAACGCGGTCGGCGAGTACGACCTGCGCACCTGGATCGAGTCGTGGGCCGAGCCGGCGCTGCGCCAGGTCGCGCACATGGTGCGCTACCACGAGTCCGACCCCAAGATCCTGGCTGTCGCCGGCGCCAAGGCTCGCGTGTGGCAGCGCTTCGGATACGTCCCCCAGTTCTCCGACTTCGACCGGGCCGACATCTGGCTCCGGATCAACGTGGGCATCGGCAACGCCGATCCCATGCAGTCGCTGGCCAAGCTGCGAATGGCCGCGGAGATGATGGCCCCCCTGTTCCCGGTGATGCAGCAGCAGGGCATCGCCCCCGATGTCGAGGCCTTCATCGAGGAGGTGTTTGGCAAGGCCGGCTTCCGCGACGGCCGCCGCTTCTTCAAGTTCGGCCAGCAGCCGCAAGGCGGTGAGGGCGGGGAGGGCAGCCCAGAGATGGCCAAGCTCATGCAGCAGATGCAGATCGCCCAGGGCGAGATGCAGCTGGAGCGCGAGCGCATCGGCCTGGAGCGCGAGCGCATGGGCCTTGAGGCCCAGGACATGCAGCAGCGCTGGCGTCAGTTCCTGCTTGAGATGCAGGCCGAGGGCAAGGAGCAGGCAGCCGAGCGTGCGCTGAAGCTCCACCTCGACGACCGCAAGGGCCGGCGCGAGATGGCCAAGCAGCTGATTACGGTCGCGTCCAGCCGCCAGCAGCGCGCGGAAGACCGGGTGCACACCGATCACGCCACGCGCGAGGAGCGCATGCACGCGCTGGCCTCGCGCCGTGAGGACCGCGCGTTCGGTGCAGCTTCGCGCCACGGCGAGCGCAAGTACGCCGAGCAGCGCCAGCGCGAGGATTCCGCCGAGCGTCGCCGCGAGGGCGTGCGCGACTACCTGTTCGGCTCCGTGTCCGGCGCAGGTGCGCCGAGCGCGAAAGCCCCATCCAATCCCAAGCGCCGCCGCGGCGGCGCCGAGGTGCGACCCGCTTAGCCGGCCGCGCCGACCCACCGTACCGGGCAAGACAAGAGCATGTCACGACGCATCGCCGGCGTAGTCCGCCGGATCGACGACGCGGAGGTTGTCGCCCGCGCGCTCGGCGAGGAGTTCCTGGAGGACGCCCTCGACGACATGGAGGCCAAGCACGCCCTGGAGGCGGCAGGCCAGGTCGCGGCCGACATCATCATCGCCCTGGAGAGAGCGGGGCCGCTCGCTCTCTACGCGGAGGAGCGGCGCAAGGACGCCGCCTCGGCGTTGCGGCTGCTCCTCGCAGCCGATCCCAACGATCCCGTCGCCGTCGCCCAGGCGCAGGCCGAGGTCAACGAGTACCTGCGGCTTTGCGCATGGATCCGAGGGCGCATGGAAGAGGCCCAGCAGGCCGAGCACATCATCAACGAGCAATACGGAAGACAGGGCAGAGGACAGAATGCCACGCTTTCAGACCAAGACTGACGACGGCAAGGAGCCGCTTGAGCGCGCGCCCGCGCCCATCGACGACACTCCGCCGCGCTCCGCTTCCGCCGCGCCCGCGACGGAGGCCACCGAGCCCACCGGCGAGAAGCCGGCCGAGCCCGAGAAGGCCCCATCCCGCCAGGATGACAAGCGGGCCGACCTCGTGGCGCTCTACCGCCAAAAGGCCGCCGAGGATCGCAAGGTCGCCAAGGCGCGCGTGCGTGTGGCGCGGCCGCAGGATGATCCGGACGGCGATGGCGATGGAGCCGACGCCGATGCTGCCGGTGCAGCTGCAGGCGAGCAGGAGGCCACGCAGCCCGGCGGCGGCCGGCGCGCGCCCTCGCACGAGACGCCCGAGGAGATCGAGGCGGAGCGGGCCGAGCTGCGCCAGCGCGCGGAGGCCGCACGCGGCAAGCCGGCCGACCGGCGCGACGCCGCCCAGCAGGATGGGGGCGCAACCGGCCAAGGCGAGGTCGAGCTCAGGGACGGCAAGCGCGTCGTCAAGGTCTCGCAGGAGGAGGCGCTTCGCCTCGCGCAAATTGCATTCGCCAGCGACAATCGTCTTGACGAATCAAAACGAATCCTGAAGGATGCCATCGAGGTTGCCAGGACTCTGCGCGGCGATGCCGGCACGGAACACCCACCGGGCCAGGCGCAATCGCCAGGAACGCAGACGGCCAGCAGCCCGCAGTCTCACGCCGGCTCGACGGAACACCCACCGGGCGACGCCCAGGACGATGAGGCAGACCTCAACGAGCTTGAGGATCTCGTCGACAAGATCCAGGTCGGCGATCGTAGCGAGGGCGCGAATGCGCTCAAGGCCTACGAGCAGAGGATCATCGAACGGGCGCGCCAAGCTGCTCAGGGAACACCCACCCAGCCCGCAGCACTCGCGGATCAGGTCCGCAGCGTCCTTTCCCAGGATCGCATAGAGCGTGAGAACCAGACCGCCCTCCAGCGGTTTGCCGACACCTATCCCGATCTCGCCAAGGACGAGCTTCTGGCCCAGGCGGGCCTGACGGCGCTTGGCAAGGAGATCGAGAAGGACTTGGCCCGCGTCGGCGTCGAGGACGAGATCATCGCCTCGATCCGCGGCAACACCCACGCGCTGGTCGCAGCCCACAAGCAGCTGCGCATGGCCGGCCACAAGGTGTCCGCACCCGACGAGCTTTTCGATGCGGTCGGCTCCGTGATGACGGAGCGCTTCGGCATCCGCAAGGCAGCGGGCGGCAACGGCTCTCACCAGCAGACACGAGCATCCGAGCCCGGCGACGACCGCGGCCGGCCCGACGCACGCGCAACCTACGACCGCGCAGCCCAGGACCGGCTCGACAGGAAGCGCCAGCTCACACCCCAACCTCGGGCAGCCGGGGTGCGGTCGCAGATGCCTCAGGCTCCACGGCCCAAGACGGCCCGCGAGATCCTGGAGGAGCAGCGCGTAAGGCGCGGCTATTCCCGCACGGCGTAGGGGCTGAGCCCCACCGGCGGATCATCCGAGACCACACACCAGCCCCGCCCGTCCGACGAACACGCGAAAGGCAGATTGAGCCATGACGGCGCTTGTGTGGGAAGACCAGGGCGAGGGCTACTGGTACAACGATGAGATGTCGGACTACCTGCGCACCCAGCTGCAGCCGACCACGAAGTTTCGCCAGCTGTGCGAGCCCGATCCCGGTGCCATGGAGAAGGGCCTCCACGCCGGCGAGATGTTCCGCTGGAACAACTACGGCAACGTCTCCCAGCAGGGCCGCAAGCTCGTGGAGACGAGCCCGATGCCGGAGGCCAACCTCACAGTGAGCCAGGGCTCGCTCACCATCACCGAGTTCGGCCTCAGCGTGCCCTACACGGGCAAGCTGACCGCGCTCGCCAAGCACGACGTGCAGCGCATCATCACCAAGGCGCTCAAGAACGACGCCCGCAAGGCGTTCGACATCGAGGCGTTCCTGCAGTTCAAGGAGACCCCGCTGCGGGTCGCGCCGACGAGCGGCACGTCGACGACCGCCATCACGCTGACCGAGAACTCCGCCACCGCGACCACCAACAACGTGGCGCTGGGCAGCGGGCACGTGAAGGCCATTGTCGACACCATGCGGGAGCGCAACGTCCCCGGCTACGTCGATGACGACTACTGCGCCATCTCGCACCCGACCACGTGGCGCACGTTCAAGAACGAGCTGGAGACCCTCAACCAGTACACGGCCCTGGGCCTGGAGAAGATCTACAACGGCGAGGTGGGCCGCTACGAGGGCTGCCGCTTCATCGAGGAGAACTTCATCCCCAAGGGCGGCGCCAACGACTCCACGGCCTACGACCCCTACACGGGCACGGCGGATGCGTGGAACAACGGCAAGTCGTCCTGGGCCTTCTTCTTCGGCGGCGACACGGTCCAGGAGGCCATCGTCATCCCCGAGGAGATCAGGGCCAAGATCCCCGGCGACTTCGGCCGCTCGCGCGGCATCGCCTGGTACGAGATGGGCGGCTTCGGCATCACCCACGACTCCACCAACGCCAGCGAGGCCCGCATCTTCATGTGGGACAGCGCGGCGTAATCGAGGTTCCGGGCGCAAGGAGCGGGCAAGCCCGCTCCGATCCCGACCCCCGACCCTGACACCTCGAAAGGACTATTCCAATGTCTTACGACAACCCGAACCGCATCAAGTACGAGCGCTTCTTCGATGCCGGCAACAACGGCAACGAGACGTGGACCATCAAGGGCCCGAAGGGCAAGGCGGGCCGCCTCTACGACTACGGCGTGGAGATGGTGACGGAGGCGTTCACGGCCGACTGCACTCTCTCCATCGGCACCGCCAGCGACCCGGATGCCTACGGCGAGGAACTCGCCTTCGGCGCACTCGCCGCCGATGACGTGCTGTCTGTCCGCTCCTCCTACGATCCCATCGCCAACAAGGCGGCTTTCGACGCGCTGATGGTGAACCCGGTGATCCCGAAGGATACCGAGGTCGTCATGACGCTCGTCGATGACAGCACGAGCGGCATCGGCACCTTCTTCTGCGTCATCGACTGGGCCGACTAATCGCCCCGGTCGCACAAGCCCAGGGAGCCTCGAGACGAGGCTCCCGCCCGACGTGAACGGCAAGGAGCCGTCCCATGCACTTCCGCGACCCCAACAGGCCGGAGCCGGCCGGCGATCCGCGCCCCGTCACGCGTCACCGCGGCAACGGCGCGAGCGGCGACGCCAGCGTGGACGGGTTCACCCGGGTCGCGCGGCGCCCGTACATGCCGCGCGGAATGGGCGGGGTGGACTCCGAGATCGTTCCGAACGCCCAGGCCGACCGTATCGAGGGCATGTTCGACGACATCCCCTCGTTCCCTGGTGACTGAGAACCCCGGGTCACGCGACGCGCGACCCACAGCAGAACCCTTTCCGAGAAGGACCACACCCATGAAGCGCAAAGGCTGCATGACCGAGAGCGCCCACTTCGGCCAGACCATCATCACCGAGACGGGCCCCGACCGCTCCTCGCACAAACTCGACCACAACCAGGCGCTCGCCGGCAAGCCCATGAAGGGCGGCCCCACCGACGTCTCGCACTCGATCTCGGGCGGCAGCGTCAACGACTACAACGACAAGAAGTCGGCACGCGGCTGACGCCGCCTCAGAACCCCGAAACCCCCTTTCGCGGCGGGCTGCCCCTGGTTGGCAGCCCGCCGTTGCCATTTGGAGACCGACGACACATGCTGAGGATCGACGTGAAGCGCAGGGACGTGGGCAAGGTTTGCCCGCCCTACTACGCCCCCAACTGCGATCGCCCCGCCCACTTCGAGTTCCAGGGCAAGCTCTTCGATGCCCACGGCCGAGAGATCATCCCGGGCGTGGCCATGGTCGAGGATGAGGCACCCGCCGTAGCCGATGCAGGCGGCAAGGACAGTGCGGCGCCGAGCGGAGCGCTGTCGGCTGCCGAGCTTGTACGCATCGCCGACCGCCTGTCCTGGCCTGACCTCAAGGCCAAGGCCGAGGCCATCCTGGGCAGCAACACGCCCAAGAGCAAGCAGCAGGTCCTCGCCAAGATCAAGGCGCTGGCGGAAGGCCGCAGCTTGAAGGCGCTGCCGCCCGTGTCTCGCGAAGGTGTCGCCATCACCGAGCCCCCGGGCGCGGGCGCCATCCCCAAGCCTGTGAAGAGGGGCGGCCCGAAGGCGTGGCCGGCGCAACCGGCGGCCGATCAGGCCGCTGCGCAAGGCGCCGCCGATGCCGCTCCGGCTGCGGTCGCCGCCGCCGCTCCTCCCGCGGCCGCGGCTTCCGCCAAGCCCGGCGAGATCGACCTCGCCGCCTGGGGTCGCGGCGAGACGAACTACCTATCCGGCCAGCTCACCAAGGCCGCCAGGGCACAGTTCAACGTGCAGCTCACCGAGCGCCGCGACATCCTCGATGCCCTCATCGAGCGCGGGATGGTGACGCTGGAAGGCGCGCGGACGGATCTCTAAAGCGCGCGCCTCGCCCACCTGCGCACGCGCGCAAGCTACAGGCGGTCAGGTAAGTCATGGCCATCAACTGGACGACGCTGACCGCTTCCAAGAGCACGGCCGGCTCCATCGCCAACTGGCTGAACCGGAGCGACCTGCCGATGGAGAACATCCTCCTTGAGGCGGAGGCCTGGATCTACCAGCGCTTGCGCGTCCGGGAGATGACGACGGCCGATCTGTTCACGTTCGGCGCCGGCGAATCCACCGAGGCGCTGCCTTCTGGCTTCCTCGACCCCATTTCCTTCAAGCCGTATGCCTGGGGGAGCACCGCTTTGCCCTACGTGCACGAGGACAGCTTCAGGGAGCGCAGGGACGACGACGGCAACCTGGCCGAGGACCGGCCCTCGCAATGGACCATCATAGGCGAGACGGCCCATGTGGACTGCATCTGCGAGGAGGCCTTCGGCGGGCGCCTCCTCTACTACAAGCAGCCGGCGCCGCTCTCCTCGTCCAACGAGACCAACTTCCTCACCACGCGCTACCCTACCCTCGTGCGCTCGGCCTGCATGATGCGCGGGTTCGAGCACATGAAGCACGCCCAGAACGCGGTCGCCTATATGCAGAAGGCCGAGGCCGACATCGCCGAGGCGATGCGCACCAACGACATGTTCCGTCGCGCCCAGATGGTGGCGAGCTGAGGCCCTCCTTGCGGGGCCCACGACGAGCGACGCCAGCGGGAGGACTGATCCGTGGCCGATACCCTGACCCCCAATCTCAAGCTCACCAACCAGACGGAAGGGGGCAACGACTCCACCTGGGGCATCAAGGTCGACGACAACTTCGAGCAGATCGACGACAAGTTCGGAGATACGACGGAGATCACCACCACCGGCGGCACGACATCGCTGACCGACGAGCAGGAGCTCGTCATGGCGGTGGCGGTCGACGGCACCCTGGTCTCCAACGCCATCATCGAGTTCTCGGGCCGCGGCGGGGAGTGGTTCATCAAGAACGCCACCACCGGCAACTTCTCCCTGACCGCCAAGGTCTCCGGGCAGACCGGCGTCACCATCGCCCAGAGCACCACCACCAAGGTGTGGTGCGACGGTACCGATATCCACGAGGGTGTGCCGACTGCCGAGCTTTCCTCCGACACCTCCCCCCAACTCTCCGCCGACCTCGATACCAACGGGTTCTCGATCCAGTTCGACGACGCCACCGGCATCGAGGACGACAGCGGCAACGAGCAGATCCGGTTCCAGAAGACCGCCTCCGCGGTCAATCAGATCGACGTAACGAATGCGGCCACGGGCAACGCACCGCGCCTGGAGGCCACCGGCGACGACACCAACATCGACCTTGACTTGCGAGCCAAGGGCTCGGGCAAGCTCAGGTCCGACACCCTGCGTATTGTGGCGCTCGCCGCCTCCACGGCGATGCTGTTCGCTCAGACGAGCGCGCCCACCGGCTGGACGAAGAGCACCACCCACAACGACAAGGCGCTTCGCGTAGTTTCTGGCACCGCGTCGAGCGGCGGCTCCACCGCGTTCTCCACGGTATTTGCCTCAAAGACGCCGGCAGGTACCGTCGGCGGAACTACGTTGACCGTCAACCAGATCCCGCTGCACGGCCACCCGATCCGCCTCACCAGCGTGGGCGACGATGGGAATGGGTCGGGCGGCCTCCTGATGCGCAACACAGGCACGCGCGACAACTACACATTCACCGGCACGCCGAGCGATACCTTTGGTGAGCAGCTGGGCGGATCGGGCGGCGGTCAGTCCCACAATCACTCCTTCACCGGGAACGCAATGGACTTCGCCGTGCAGTATGTCGACGTCATCATCGCCACGCTCGACTAGACCTGAAAGGACAGCCATGCGTGCGCAGATCCCCCACGGGCCCGACCACCTCTATTGTCCGCTGTGGCGCAAGCCCATGTCCAAGTGCTGCCACACCTGCCCGTGGTGGCAGCAGGTGCGCGGGGTCAACCCCAATACCGGCGCCGAGGTGGACCGCTGGGACTGCGCCATCGCCTTCATGCCCCTCCTCCAGATGGAGGTAGCCAGTCAAGCCCGGCAGGGAGCGGCGGCCACCGAGAGTTTCAGGAATGAGATGGTGGCGCTGGCGCACGATCGCCGCGCCCCGCCGCAGCTTCAGGCGCCGCACAAGGCATAGAAAGCGCGCGCGATATCGTTCGCGCCGCGGAACATGACCATGCCGCCCTGAGCGTACCAGGGCTTGTGCATCCGGCTGTTGACGGCCCGTGCTGCGGGATCGACCGCAGATGTCGTGCTGATCGTGGTGGGCCATCGGTGCCGGGATACCGGGAAGGGCACCACGGCGCGCAGCTTGAAGCCGTACTTCCACGCACGGTCGAACTCGTGGTCGTAGGGAACGGTCATCGGCAGCAAACCGGCGGCCAGCCGCGAGGCGGCGTTGCGGTTCACAAGGTATGCGGCGGCTGTCCCGTGCCGGAAGGCGAGGGACACCAGGCGGTGGCGGCCGCCGAGGTCGAGGCGCGGGATGATCCCGCCCGGGTGTGTGGCGAAGAGTTTCACGAGGTCCCACTGGTCGGGACAAGCTGAGAGCGCGCCAAGCACGGCGGGCAGATCGCCCGAGAGGGTTACGTCGTCCTCCAGGATCAAGCCCATCTCGTCACCGGTCGCGAGAAAGCGGGTGAGCGCTGCGTGGTGGGAAAGATAGCACCCCACCTCGCCGCGGCGCAGCAGGGCGTGGTGACAGCGCCGGAAGGCCTTCTCATCGACGAGGGCAGGGTTGGGAAGAGCGATCCTGGCGCCGTCGACGGCGCATATTCGCTCCCACTCGACCCCGGTCTCTGCGGTGAGGGCAGCAAGCTCCGCGCTGATGGCGGCAAGCCGGTCAGGCGAGCGGTCGAGGTTGATGACGAAGACCCGCATGGGAAGAGCGAACTCCAGCAATACTGCCAGCAATACTGCCGGCAAGACTGAAAGACAGCCAACAGCCGACATCTAGGGCCTGATAACAGTCTCGGTCAAGATCGCCTGAGAAATGCCCCCTCTCCCCCTCGACATCCCCCCAGGAATCGTTCGCACCAAGTCGCCCAATGCGGCCAAGGGGCGATTTGTGGCTTGCGACCACATCCGCTTTGTGAACGGCCTGCCCGAGAAGTGGCGGGGCTGGCGCCGCCTCATTGCCGGCCAGGAGGCGTTGCTCGGCAAGGCGCGCGGCGCTGTGGCGTGGTCCAACCAGTACGGCAACCAGAACGCCGCCTTCGGCACCAACCTCAAGCTCTACGCCCTCCTCGGCGGTGACACGATCGAGGACATCACGCCCATCCGCGCATCGGGCACGCTCGGGGCCGACCCGTTCGCGGTAGTCGAGGACTCGACCACCGTCACCGTAACCGATGTCGAACATGGGGCCATCGAGGGGGATTTCGTCACCTTCTCGGGCGCCACGGCAGGGGGCGGAATCACCATCGACGGCGAGTACCAGATCGTCTCCATCGTCGATGCCGACAGCTACACCATCACGCATTCCGCGGCCGCGACCTCCACCGATGCGTCAACGGGCGGCGCCTCCGTCGACTACGCCTATCAGATCAACACCGGCCTCGCCGATGCCGTCGCCGGACTAGGCTGGTCTGCCGGCGGCTGGAGCGAGGGCACGTGGTCCACGCCGCGCGCGGAAGGGATCCTGCTCGATTTGCGGACGTGGTCGCTCTCCGAGTACGGCAACGATCTCCTCGCCAATCCTTCTGCCGGTGGCATCTATCTCTGGCAGGAGGCAACCGACGCCAACGCCGAGGTGCTCACCAACGCCCCGACTGAGGTCCGGGCCATGTTCGTCACCGGCGAGCGCTACATCATGGCGCTGGGATGTCTCGAGGTCAGCCCCATGACGGTGAAGTGGCCGGACCGGGACGACCCGACCGACTGGACTCCTTCCGCGGCCAACACCGCCAACGAGCGCACGCTGCAATCGGGCTCCAAGCTCATGGGCGGCTGCGTCATCGCCGACGGCGTCAGCCTCGTGTGGTCGGACACCTCCCTCTACCTCTTCCAGTATACGGGAGATGACTTCATCTACTCCGACCGCTTGATCGGCACCGGCTGCGGCCTCGCCGCGCCCCTGGCTTTCTGCAAGGTCGGCGGCGTCGCCTACTGGTTCTCCGGGCGACAGGCGTGGATGTATGCCGGCGGTGGCGCCGTCCCCATCCCCAATGCCGACGACCAGATCGACGCCATGGTGGACGAGATGGACCCGGCCCGCCTCGCCAAGATCTGGGCCGAGTACGACCAGTTCAACCATCAGGTGCGCTTCCACTACTGCGCGTTGGGCTCGGAGGAGCCCAACCGCTACGTGGATGTGAACCTGCCGGGCGCCGCCGGCGCCACCACCGACGACTGGGTGTGGACCCCCGGCACGTGGCCTACGCCCCGGACGACGGGCACGGTGTTCCAGCCGGCCGACGCCTCCTCCATCCTCGTGGACGACGAGGGCTACCTCTACTCCCACAACGACGGGCTCGACGACGACGCGGACGCCCTCGACTGGCACCTGACCTGGGGTCTCTACGCCATGGGGCAGGGCCAGCAGATCGTGGACGTGATGGGCATCGTCCCCGACAGCGAGCGCCAGGTGGGCGCCGTGACGTTCGAGGTCTTCACGAAGGAACGGCCGAACTCGGCTTCCAACTACGACGAGGGCACAACCTCCCTCGGTCCGGACGACGAGATTGCCGATATCCGCGTCGCCGGGCGGCACTTCTCCATGACCGCACGCCAGACGGGCATCAAGGGCGGCGATATCCGCTTCGGTATCGTCTCCCTTGAGGTTCAGGACGCGGGGGAGCGACGGTAGCCCATGCGCAAGGTTGCGCTCTCCCCGCTCCGAGCCAATGCGACGCCCGCCGAGAAGATCGACTGGTGCGTCAAGGCGCTCCAGCAGATCGCCAACGCGAGCCAGATCCCTGAGCCGGAACGGGCGGGCTTGGCAGGCCACCTTGCCGACACGTCGGACGCGCACGACGCCTCGGCCATCTCCTTCACGCCGGCAGGGAGCATCGAGGCAACCGATGTGCAGGCGGCTATCGAGGAGGCGTCGGGGGACATCGACGCCCACATCGCCGACACGACCGCAGCACATGCAGCCTCGGCGATCTCCTACGGTGGTGGCACCGGCATGTCCGCTACGGACGTGGAGGCCGCCATCGACGAACTCGCCACCGAGAAGGCCGGCGCTGCAGCAGCATTGACGGCGGAGGCGCTGATCGTCGGGGACGGCGGCTCGACAGGCATCAAGACCATCTCGCAATCGCCACCAGCGCCGTCCGGCAATGACTTCGCGAACATCGACCGCAGCGGCTTCTACGCGGATCAAGCCGGAACTGCAGCCAATGCGCCTAGTACGTTCGCGACTGTTATCGCAGCAGGCCGAAGCAATAATCGACACGGACTGTTGGGGCTCTCCACGCTCGAAACGTCGCGCGCACGGGCCTGGATCAAGCAGCTCGGCAGCACCGTCACCGGCTGGGCGGAGCTGCTGACGCACGTCGGCGGCATCAACCTCACCGGCGGCTTCTCCGCCACCTCCGACAACGACGGCTCCAAGTCGTCCGGCACCTACACCCCGGTCTTCGTTGATGGCAACATCAAGCGCATCACCAATGACGGCGCTTTCACCCTGGGCGTGCCGACGGGCGAGGGCACCTGCGTGATCCAGATGACCAATGGCGCCAGCGCCGGGACGGTCACCACGTCGTCTTTCACCAAGGTGAGCGGCGACACCATCACCACCACCAACGCCCACGACTTCTTCCTGTTCATCACCAAGATCAACAACTTCAGCCACCTCTTCGTGCAGGCGCTGCAGTAATGCTGCTCCCGATCTTCATACCGGGCGAAAAGGTCCCGGTCGTGTCGTTCCGCGGCTCTCTGTTCAGCGATACCATCAACACGCGGACCTACTCGACGACCATCGACCTAGGGCCCGAGGACCCATCCCGGCTGATCGTGGTGGCAACGGCCTGCCTGCTCGGTGCGGCGAATCCGCCTGAGGCGCCGACGACGTGCACGGTGGATGGGGCGAGCGCGACGCTGGCCGTCGAGAGGACGGAGTTCGCCCTCAACGAACTGCCGGTTCAGCTGTGGTACGTGGCGCGTCCGACCGGCGGCTCGGTCACCGTCGCCTTCAACAAGCCGGGCGGCGTGGACATGGACCGCGGCGCGCTCGGCGTGTGGTCCATCTACTACCTCAAGTCGCACACGCCGGTTGCCACGGCCAACAATCGGGCCAGTCCGTGCGTGCTCGACCTCAATGTGTCCAGTGGGGCAGCGGTGCTGGCGGCCGGCAACATCGGCACGGCTGCCATCACCTGGGGGTTTACCGGCGTCACCCAGGACGCGGTGTCGGGCGCCCAGCTGCACGCAGCGTTCGCATCGGCCTCCGCCGTGGCGTCGGCAACCCCGCGCGATATCGAGCTTTCGGGCGGCTCTATCTGGGGTGTGTCCGCCTGCTGGCGATAAGGGAATAGCGCTACATGCATCCCTCCTTCTCCATAGAGACAGCCGCCTTCGGTGAGGACGAGGACGCCAACGCGGCCGCCTTCATCGAGGTGTTCGAGCTCATGTGCGAATTGCACAAGGAAGGCGGCTACGCGCCCCTCGATGTCAAGGCAGCGGGCGGCAATGTCTACTCCGTCATGACCCAAGGCATGACCTTCCTTGCCCGCCTTGATGAGCCCTGCGGATCCGACCCGGCCGGCACGCCCATCGGCGTACTGGCGTTGACGGAAGTGGGGTTCTGGTATGACCCCAACACCACCCACCTGCTGGATCTCGGCTACTACGTCCGACCTGAGTATCGGGCAGGCAACGTCGGCATCCGCCTTCTCGACCGCGCGCGCCAGGAGGCGCAGGACCGGCAGAAGATCATCTTCATCGCCATCACCTCGCCCGACCGCCGCCCCCCACGGACGCGAGCAACGCTCGAGTCGCAGATGGCCGGCTTCGTGCCGCTCGGCTACTCGCTGAGGCTCAACTGAGGCCCCTGACATGTGCAAGACATCCAAGACCACCCAGAGCACACAGATCCCCCAGTGGGCCACCGACGCCAGCCAGTTCGTCGTCTCCCAGGGGAAGGATTTGGCGCAGAAGCCGTTCGAGGCCTACACCGAGCCCAGGGTGGCGGATTTCTCGGGCGATCAGGAGAACGCCTTCGCGCAATTGCGCAACCTGATCGCCTCCGCTCCGCAGGTGGGCCAGCAGGCGCTCTCCGGCATCACGCAGGCATCCACCGCCCCCGCGAGCACGGTGAGCACCGAGCGCGTGGTGGACGAGGGCGGCCGGCTTGGGGCCATCTCCGACTACATGAGCCCCTACGTCGATGCGACCCTGACGCCCGTCTTCCGCCAGATCCAGGAGGCCGCCGACAAGGCGCGCAACGCACAGGGAGCCAGGGCCACCAGTGCCGGCGCCTTCGGCGACGCCCGGCACGGCATCGTGGAGGCAGCGCTCAACCGCGACACCACGCAGGCGATGACCGATGCGACAGGCAAGGCCTACGCGGATGCCTTCAACCAGGCGATGGGGCAGAGAGGCGCCGACCTCGGCCGCTTCATGACCGCGGACCAGTCCACGGCCAATCTGAACGAGACGGCCCTTCAGCGGCTCATGTCCGGCTCGATGAATCTTGAGAACGTGGCGTCGGCCGACCAGAACCGCGGGCTCCAGGCGATTCAGGCGCTGCTTGCATCCGGTGGCACGCAGCAGGGACTCGAGCAACTCGGCCTCGACAAGAACTACGAGGAGTTCCTGCGCAAGTACGGCAACGACTTCAACGTGCTTGCGGCGCTCTCGGGCGCCATGAAGGGGCTGCCGATGGACTCGAAGACCATAAGCACGCAGCCCGACAACTCCGGGCTCGGCGCGCTGGGCTCGCTTGCGGGCTCGGCGATAAGCGCCCCTGCTGGCTCGGCCGCCGCTACGTTTCTGGCCACGCTCTGACGCGGTCATTGCAACTTCATTGCGCAACCCTCAAAGGGCTGAGACCGCCTCATGGCTACACTGGAGGAGACCCTGGGGGCGCTCTATGGCCTGCCGGTCGCGCCGCCCTCGCTCAATCTCGCGCCGCCACCGACCACGGTCCTCGATGGGCTCTCTGGGTCCGTCGCGACCCCGCCGGCGCCAGTACCGGCACCGGCACCGCCTGTGGCGCCGCCACTTCCAGCCGCCGCCGGCGTGCAAGCCGCTCCCACCTCCTCAGCAACCGGCGCTCCGCACAGCGGCCGCTCCCCCTTCGAGGGGCTGGGCGCTGTCGGGATCGGCGCCGACTTTGCTTCTTCCCCGACGACGGCTCCCACGACTCCGCCCACGACAGCCCCGACGAGTCCCTCCACGACGGGCGCCAGCACCGCCGGCACCTCCGGCACCCAGCGCTCCCTTGATGACCTCAGGCGTGCCATCGCGGGCATAGAGTCGAGCGACAGGCCACAGACGTGGAATTGGGTCACTCTGCCGGACGGCCGCCGCGTGCGCAGCCGCTACCGCGGCCTGTTCCAGTTCGGGCCGGACCAGGAGAGACGCTACGGCATCACCGACTGGACCGACCGTTCACAGCAGGAGCGCGCATTCGGCCAGCACGTCGGCTGGCTCAGCGGCCAGATGGAACGCCGCCTCGGCCGGCCGGCGACCGATGGTGAGCTCTACCTCGCGCACCAGCAGGGCATCGCCGGTGCCCCTGCCCTTCTCAACGCAGAGGCTGGCACGCCGGCATGGCGGGCCATCCGCCGCTTCTATAGATCCGACGCCATGGCCCAGCGGGCGGTCCTCGGCAACATCCCCCGCGGACACCGGCTCTCACGCCTCCCCGTCGATGAGATCTCGGCCGCCGACTTCGCGGGCATGTGGACCGATCGCCTGGACCGCGGCGGAGGTGGTGGCGGCGCGCGGCGCGCGTCGCCGACATCTTCGACTGCCTCGACGGCAGGCGCGGGCAGCGCTTCACCATCCGCATCGTCAACCCCATCGCCATCTCTTGGGGGTGCTGGCGCCCGAGACCTCCAGGAAGCGCTGCAACAGGCACTGGGGGGCGGCCCGCAGTCTCCCGGCGTGGGTGGCAGCGGTCAGGCTGCGGTACAGCCTGCAGGTCGGGGCAGGAGCCTGCAGGCGCCTCCCGCGCTGCGCAACCTCTTGGCCTTTGCGCGCCAGCACCCGACGCTTGCCAGCATGGTGGGCGGCGGCGAGCAGACATTGCGCGCCGACAGCCAGGCGCGGGCATCGCTACGCAACATCCTGCGCCGCATGATCTCCGGCAACGAGGCAGCCGCCCGCGAGCACGGCCTCACCGATATCGCCCGCTGGCTCGAGCATCTGGATGCGTCGGCCCCGCAAGGCCGGTCCGGCGCCGCCGTCTAAGCAACCCGCGTTTCTCATCCCGCCCTCGTGCATCAGGAGGCCCCATGGCCACCTTGGAAGACCTGTTGGCGCAGTCCCTCGGGCTGCCGCCCATCCCCGGCCTGATCGACACGCAGTCGCTTGGGTTGTCCGGCGTCCCCGGCATGCCGAGCGGGCGCGAGCCCACAAAGGCGTTGAGCGATCTCAGGGCGGGCGCCGGTGCAGGCCAGCCTGGGGCGGTGAGCCCGCCGTCGCCGCCGCCTTCGAGCGGCGCTGCCCCCTTTGCGGGGCTGGGCGGGGTTGGGATCGGGCCCAGGCCATCCGCGACGCCTTCGGCACCGATCGCCGCTCCCCCTCCTGTTGCTCCCGTCGCATCGCCGCCCGCCCCTTCGGCCGGCGGTGGCGGCCTTGCCGACGTGATGGCGCGCGTGTTCGGTACGCTGTCGCCTTCTTCTGCATCGGCCGAGACCCCGCAGCGGCGGGGAACGCGCGAGAATCCGTTCGACGGCGATGTCGACGGCGGAAAGGCACAGGACGGTGACTTCGTCATGCTTGGCGGGCGGCTGATGCAGAAG
>Ga0247822_10000112_pt1 | contig 34763 bp, 36 predicted proteins | sample 13C_Cellulose_Da_FD_192423 | JGI IMG/M metagenome (GOLD analysis project Ga0247822, IMG submission 192423) | Soil microbial communities from agricultural site in Penn Yan, New York, United States - 13C_Cellulose_Day30 | ecosystem: Environmental > Terrestrial > Soil > Agricultural land | place...
GCATAGTACGGCGACCGCGCCTCCGGGTATGGAGCGACGCCATGGTCGGCCGTCAATGCGATCACGATGCGGCGGCTGTCGCGCATCGCGAATAATGAATCGAGGAACGCGCCGAGGTACCGATCGAGCCGCAGCAACTGGTCGTGGATCTCCTTCGAATCCGGACCATAGCGGTGTCCCACTGCGTCCGTCGTCGAGAGCGAGATCGCCAGCAGGTCCGTGCGTGAGGCGGAGGCCCCGAGCTCCAGCCGGCGCGCGCCCTCGAGCGCGAACGCGAGCGTCAGCGAGTCCATCCAGGGATATTGGGAGAACGCCGCCGCGGCAGCCGCCGGGTCCGTCGGCACCACATGCGGGAAGGTGTAGTCGACCCCGCCCGACTCGACGTTCACCGTGTCCGGCTCGGCGTAGCGGTCCGGGTGCAGCAGCGGCACCCATGACTTGCCGGCGTACGACTGCGGCACCCGCCGCGCGTTGAACGCATCGACCCACGCCGGCAACCGGTCGCGATAGTAGGTGCTCGTCGTGAACCGTCCGTCTTCCGAGAACCAGTAGACCTCGGTCTTCGCCCTGCCGATCGGGAGGATCGCGCCGCGGTCCTTCCGCGACACCGACATCGAGCGCGTCGCCGGGTCGGCGGCCTTCATCCAGTCATGGAGTGTCGTGCCGCGAAAGCGGAACGGCGATGCGCCCGGGCCCGTCCCCGCGACGAGTGGCGCGTCCGCGGTGTTCACGCCCTGCGAGTTGCTCGTGATCCCCGTATGCACGGGGAACCGGCCGCTCATGGTGCTCGCGTGTCCCGGCGCCGTCTCGGTGATCGCGTGGTCATGCAGGCCGCGCACCCAGGTCGCGCCCTGGGTGCGGATGCGGTCGAGGCCGCCGGTGAAATTGCCGCCGTAGCGCTCGAGGTAGTCGCTCGCCAGCTGGTCCACCGTGATGAACACGACGAGCGTCGGCTTTGTCTTGGCCGGCGCCTGGGCGTTCGCGGTGCTTGCGGAGAGAAGACAGGCGGCAATGACGAGACGAAACATGCCGTGGATCTTGGATCGTGCCATGCGCGTGACGATGGATTGAGGTACTCCCGAACGTTGCGCCCCGGTCACGCATCCCACCAGAGGGTGGCTGCCCCGGTCGTGCGGGTCAGCCACCCGGATCCCTAGCCGATCGCCGCCTCGAGCTTCTCGAGGCCCGCCTGCAGGTCGTCGCGCCCCATCACCAGCGGCGGAAGCAGGCGGAGCGTGTGGTCGCCCGCCGAGACGATCAGCAGTCCCTGCTCCACCGCGCGCGCCACCACGTCGCGCGCCGGATCGGTCACGTCGACGCCCCACATGAAGCCGCGTCCGCGCACGGCGCGCACCTTCGGCGAACGTCGCTTGATGCCGGCGAGCTGCTCGCCGAGCCACGCACCCTCCGTCCGCACGTGCTCGAGCAACCGCGGGTCGTGTACGCGGTCGAACACATGGTTGGCCACATGCGCCACCAGCGGACCGCCGCCGAACGTCGTGCCGTGGTCACCCGGCTGCATCGCGTCTGCCACCTGCTTCGTGAGCAGCACTGCGCCCATCGGCAGGCCGTTCGCCATCGGCTTCGCGATCGTCAACAGGTCCGGCGTGATCCCGAACTGCTCGTGCGCGAAGAACGTCCCGGTGCGACCGTAGCCGCACTGGATCTCGTCGAGGATCAGCAGGACGTTGCGCTCCTTCGTGAGCGCCCGCAGCTCGCGCACGAACCCCTCGTCGAGCACGCGCACGCCGCCCTCGCCCTGGATCGGCTCCGCGACCACCGCGCAGGTGGTCTCGTCGCTGATCACCTCCGAGAGCTCCTTCATGTCGCGCTCGTGGATATGGATGCCGCCGGCCAGCGGGCGGAACGCATTCCGGTACTGCGGACGGTCGGTCGCCGCGAGCGAGCCGAACAGCCGGCCGTGGAACGCCCCGCGCAGCGCGATGATCTCGTGCTTCGCCGTGCCGCCCACGACCTTGCCCCACTTGCGCGCCATCTTGAACGCGCCCTCGTTGGCCTCGCCGCCCGAGTTGCAGAAGAACACGCTATCGGCGAACGACGCTGCCACCAGCTTGTCCGCCAGGCGCTCGCCGGCATCGGTGCGATAGAGGTTCGACACGTGGATCAAGCCCGTGTCGAGCGCCTCCAGCATCGCGCGCTTCACGCCGGCGTCGTTGTAGCCGAGCGCGTTGACGGCGATCCCCGCGGCGAAGTCCAGCCACGCGTGGCCATCCGCGTCATAGAGCCGCACGCCGTCCGCGCGCGTGAACTCCATCGGCGCGCGCCGGTACACGCCAAGCAGGGATTCAGTGATCGGGGTCGTGGCGGCGGTCATGCGTGGTCTCTGCGTTCGGGATGCTGGAGTGAGATCGCCGTGCCGGCCGCGCGATCGTTGATGCCATCTAGTCCTGCGATGCGGACGCGTTTGACGCCGTTCCGGAGGGCGGCCGCGGCCGCCTCGAGCTTGGCCCGCATCCCGCCCTGTGCCACGCCGCGTTCCACGAGCGACGCCGCCGCGGCCACGTCGAGCGACTCGAACGGCTGGCCGTTCTCGAGCACGCCTGGAACGTCGGCCACGAACACCAACTCGTCGGCGCCCAGCCCCGCGGCTATCGCCGCCGCCGCGTCGTCGCCATTCACGTTGAGGCCGGCGCCGGACGCAGACCCGGCTTCCCTGGCGAGCGGCGAGACGACCGGGAGCCATCCCCCGTTCAGCAGGTGCGCGAGCAGGCTGACCTCCGCGACGATGTCGCGCCCCACGCGACCGAGGCGCGCTTCCCCCACCGCCGCGGTAAGCAGCCCGCCGTCCTCGCCGCTGACGCCGACGGCGCGCGCCCCCAGCACAGAGAGCTGCGCCACGAGCCGCTTGTTGACGGTCCCCGAGAGCACCATCCGCACGATGTCGAGGTCCGTCTCGCTCGTCACGCGCCGGCCATCGATGAACGACGGTTCCAGCTGCATGGAGCGCTGCAGCATCGAGATCTCGTCACCGCCGCCGTGCACGACCACCACGCGCGCGCCGCGCGCCGACGCGGCCACGATCGCCGGCATCAGCCGCGCGTCGCCCTGGGCGCGACCCCCGACCTTGATGACGCGGACGGTGATTTCCTCGCGCGTGCCCTCCGCGGGATGCGTCGGTACGCGGCGTTCGCTGCGAGGTGAGTCGGAACGGCGCCGACCGTGGGAGTTCACGCGGGCAGTCCCGCCGTCTCGTCGAGGCCGAGCATCAGGTTCGCGTTCTGCATCGCCTGGCCGGCGGCGCCCTTCATGAGGTTGTCGATGGCTGAGTACACCTGCAGCATCGGCGAGCGGACGCCGGCGAGGGTCCGCACGCTGATGCGCGCGACGTTGCGATGCTGCACGTGCCGCAACTCGGGCAGGCCGTCCACGACCTCGATGAAGCGCTCTCCCGCGAAGCGTCGCCGCCAGAGGGCCATCGGGTCGTCGATGGTCCGTGTCAGCGGCACCGTCATCGTGGTGAGTATCCCGCGCGCGATCGGGAGCAGGTGCGGCGTGAACACGAGGTCGGCATCCACCGAGAGCTCGCACGCGAGCGCACGCATCTCGTTGAGATGCCGGTGCGTGTTGCCGGCGCCGTATGCACGGAAGTTCTCGGTGACCTCGCCGAACAGCAGGTCGAGCCGCGGCGAGAGTCCCGCGCCGGAGACGCCGCTGGCCGCATCGATCACGATCGGCGCACCCGGCGCGACGAGTCCTTCCTCGAGCAGGGGAAGCAGGCCGAGCAGCGCCGCCGTCGGATAGCAGCCCGGGTTCGCCACGCACTCGGCGCCACGGACCTCGTCGCGGCGGAGCTCGGTGAGGCCGTAGGGCACCGACTCGGTCGCCGCATTGCCGATTCGCATGTCGGCCGAGAGATCGACCACCTTCGCGCCTGCCGCGCGCGCGCGCGCGACCCATTCCGCGCTCGTCCCGTGCGGCAACGCCGAGAAGACGAGTTGGGCATCGTTGAGGCGCACGTCATCCGCGCCGGTGAACGTGACCGAGCCGCCCAGTGGAAGCTGGACAGTCTCACCCTTCTGCGAGTTGGCGGTCGCGAACGCGAGTGACAGGCCCGGGTGGCGCGCGATGAGCGCGCAGACTTCCCGCCCGGCGTAGCCTGAGGCGCCGAGTACCCCGACTGGAATCTTATGCACACATAATGCATACTAATGCTATCGGTCGCTGTCAACGGCTTCCCCAGCCGTGATGCCCGTGCTACACTCACGCAACAATGGAGACCGCCCCGTGACGGCCAGCAAGCGCGACCGGCAGAACGCGATCCTCGAACTCATCTCCACGCGAGAGATCGGCAGCCAGGAGGAGCTTCGGCAGCTCCTCTTCAAGCGCGGCTGGGATGTCACCCAGTCGACGCTCTCGCGCGACATGCGCGACCTGCGGGTCGCCCGCATCCCGACCGCCCACGGCGTCCGCTATTCCGTCGCCGAACCCGCCTCCGACGACGGGAACCGCGCGCCCCTCGCCTCCGTGCTCCCGCAGCTCTTCATCCGGCTTGACGGCGTCGGTCACCTCATCGTCCTCAAGACGGTTGTCGGCGCCGCCCAGACCGTCGCCTCCGCCGTCGACACCGAAGCCAACCCCGACATTCTCGGCACGATCGCCGGCGACGACACGATCCTCATGATCTGCCGCAGCGAACAGGCTCGCGAACGGGTATCCCGGCGCCTCACCGCGCTCGGGCGAAAGATGCGCTGACCACTCGCCGGCAGCGCGTCGTGGCAGAACTACCAATCGCATACTTATGCGATTATGTTGGTGGGGCTGAGCTCAATCCTCCCCTCGTTCCTTACGATAGGACCATCGTCCCATGAAGAAGAAGACCATCGTTCTCGCCTATTCCGGCGGCCTCGACACCTCCATCATCGTGCCGTGGCTGCGCGAGCACTACGACGCCCGTGTCGTCTGCGTCGCCGCCGACATCGGCCAGGGCGATGAACTCGAGGGCGTGCGCGAGAAGGCCCTCGCTTCGGGAGCGGATGAGTGCCACATCGCCGACCTCCGCGAGGAGTTCGTGCGCGATTACATCTTCCCGACCCTTCGTGCCGGCGCGATCTACGGTCGCAAGTACCTTCTCGGCACCTCGATGGCGCGCCCGATCATCGCGAAGCGCCAGGTCGAGGTCGCCCTCGAGATCGGCGCCGATGCCCTCGCGCACGGCTGCACCGGCAAGGGCAACGACCAGGTCCGTTTCGAGCTTACCTACATGGCGATGGCGCCGCAGCTGCCGGTGATCGCTCCCTGGCGCATGTGGGACATCCGCTCGCGCGAGGACGCGCTGGCATACGCGGCCGAGAAGAACGTTCCCGTCTCCGCGACGACCACCAAGATCTACTCCCGCGATCGCAACATCTGGCACATCTCGCATGAGGGTGGCGTGCTCGAGGATCCGAACTCGGTGCCGCCGAAGGACCTCTTCATGCTCACGACCGATCCGGTCGACGCTCCCGACAAGTACGAGGACGTCGCCATCGGCTTCGAGCACGGCACGCCGGTCTCCGTGAACGGCACGAAGCTCGGTCCGGTCGCGCTGCTCGAAGCCCTGAACACGGTCGCGGCGCGGCACGGCATCGGCCGGTCCGACATCGTCGAGGACCGGCTCGTGGGCATGAAGTCGCGCGGCGTCTACGAGACCCCGGGCGGCACGCTGCTCTACACCGCCCACTCCGAGCTCGAGCAGCTGACGCTCGATCGTCGCACGCTCTCCGCCAAGGACCTCATCGCGCCGCGCTACGCGGATCTTGTGTACGAGGGTCGTTGGTGGACGACCGAGCGCGAGGCGTACGATGCCTTCGTGAGTGTCACCCAGGAGCGCGTCACCGGCTCCATCACGATCCGCTGCTGGAAGGGCACGATGACGATCGCCGGTCGTCAGTCCGCCGAGGCGCTCTACGACGAGCGGTTCGTGACCTTCGGCGAGGACGACGTGTACGAGCAGTCCGACGCCGCCGGGTTCATTCGCCTGTACGGCCTCTCATCGCGCGTGCGAGCCGTGAAGGATCTCGAGGCAAAGGGTGTGGATGTCGCGCCGCGCGCCCTGCCGTCCACGTTCCCGGTGAAGGGCTCGAAGTGAGTGGCGCTGGGGCAGCCGGCGAGGGCGGAGCGCACAAGCTCTGGGGCGGTCGGTTCGCCGGCGGTCCCGCGCCGGAACTCGAGGCGGTCAATCGCTCGATCGGCACGGATCTTCGCCTCTGGCCATTCGACGTCCGCTTGTCGAAGGCGTGGGCCGGCGGACTCGTCTCCGCCGGCGTCCTGAGCGCCGCCGAGGCAGTCACCGTGCAGGAGGGCCTTGATCGGGTGGCTGCTCGCATCGCCGCCGGCGAGCAGCCCATCGCGTCCGACGAGGACGTGCACACATTCGTCGATCGGCTCCTGCATGAGGAGGCCGGTGAGCCCGCAGGCCGGCTGCACACGGGACGCAGTCGTAACGACCAGGTGGCCACCGGCACCCGGCTTTGGGCGATGGATGCCTGCGACCGCGTCGATGCGCTGGTGCGCGATCTCCAGCTCGTGATCGTCGCGCAGGCCGAGGCGCAGATGCATGCGTTGATGCCGGCGTACACGCACCTCCAGCGCGCACAGCCGGTGTCGGTGGCTCACTGGATGCTCTCGCATTTCTGGCCCCTCGAGCGCGATCGTGCGCGCCTTGCGGCCGCGCGCCGTTCCGCGGGCGTCCTCCCGCTCGGCTCCGGTGCCATCGCGGGCTCTGCGTTCGCGGTGCCCCGCGCCGAACTGCGCGACGCACTCGGCTTCGAGCGCATCTCGCAGAACTCCATCGACGCCGTCGGCGATCGCGACTTCGTCGCCGAGGTCCTGTTCTCGCTCACGATGCTTGGCTCGCACCTGTCGAGGCTCGCCGAGGATCTGATTCTCTTCGGCTCGAGTGAGTTCGGTTTCGTACGATTCGGCGACAGCTACTCGACCGGTTCGTCGATGATGCCGCAGAAGCGAAACCCGGACGCCTTGGAACTCGCGCGTGGCTCCGGCGCCCGTATGCTGGGTGACCTGACGGCATTGATCGCCACCTTGAAGGGACTCCCGAGCGGCTACAACAAGGACCTGCAGGAGGACAAGCGCACGCTGTTCGATGCGGTCGACGGGACGGTGCTGCTGCTTCCCGCGGTCACCGGATCGCTCGCCACGCTTCGATTCGATGGCGCGCGGATGCGTGCGGCCGTCTCAAGCTCGATGATGGCGACGGATGTCGCGGATTATCTGGTTCGACGTCGCGTGACCTTCCGTGATGCGCACGGGGCCGTCGGCCGTCTGGTGCGGGAAGCGGAGGAGATGGGCGTGGAAATGACCGAGTTGCCGTTCGCAAGTTTCCAGGCCGCGCATGCTGCCTTTGAGCCTGACGTCATGCAGGAGCTGCTGCCGGAGACGTCGATTGCGCACCGTTCGCTGGATGGTGGCACGGGTCTCAAGGCAGTCGAGCGTCAACTGGAAGCAGCCAGTAAAGCGTTGTTACAGCAGCACTTAGTAAAATAACATGCAATCATAGCATAATTTCGGTACACCCCTGCTAATTTTAGTTGCTTGTGTTTGCGGTTAATTATCCAGCGATTTTGCGGCATCTCGACGTCACATCAGACCTTCGCTACTTAGCATTGACGGACAAGGACTTACGAATCAAATTTTAAGTTCCTTGATTTGGAGTTTTAATTGCGGGCCATAACTACCGCCACCGCAGCATCAGTGCTCGGAATCGACCGCAAGGCGCTGGACGGCTTGTTATTGCGATTGGGGCCCAATGTCATTCCTCGCGGCCGCCAAGGGGTCGAGCGGCGAATACCTGTGAACCTGTTGGAGGTATTGGCGCTGAGCGCTGACATTTCCGCAGGCTTGGGATCGCCACTTACGGAATCATTTCATATCGCCCAGCGGTTGCTCGAGGCTTCGGCAGTCGGAGCTGCTGAGCTGGATAGAGGTCCGCGTGTGGCTTCGACAGGATCGGGCGGAGCTGCGCTGGAACTCAGCGCGTCTGGTCACGCCGCGGTGGGCGAATATCTCCAGGTCAGCGTCGATGCCGCGGCACTGCGGCGAGAGATCGCGTCCCGCCTGGAAGTCGCGATCGAGAGTGTCGTGCGTCCTAGACGGGGCCGACCGCGGAAGGCGAGGCTGCGGAACTCCTGAGCGTGTGGGTCACAGGGAAGCCTTGAGCAGTACACGTACGCGCGGCTGATCGCACCTTCGCATCGTACACTTCAGGGAATTTCGCAATGTCAGTGGACACAAAAGCAAGAAGGCGCCCAGACCAAGTCTGGGCGCCTTCCCGATTGTGCCGGCTAGCGGTTTACGAAACCTTCGAGACGTTCTCGGCAGCGGGGCCCTTGGCACCCTGCACGATATCGAACTCGACGGCGTCGCCCTCTGCGAGCGACTTGAAGCCAGAACCCTGGATCGCGCTGTAGTGCACGAAGCAATCCTTGGTGCCGTTGTCGGGCGTGATGAACCCGAAGCCCTTCGCATCGTTGAACCACTTCACCTTGCCGGTCGTACGCATTCCCTACTCCTGATTTTGTTGATTGATGCCGGGAGCGTGCGGAACGCGCCGTGCCCTGCACAATCGGACTGTTGAACCATCCAGCCGGAAAGCCCGGTGGATGCCTAAAAGTATGGTCTTCTGTCTCGGTCCGCAATACCCGACTTTTGCAACACACAGCGATACGCTGCATCGGGTTACGGCTTTCACCTCGACCTACACGTGCGAGCAGGCAGGAATCTCGAGCCGCTACGGAAGCGGCGGAAGTCCATCATCGATCATCAGCCTGTAGGACTTCACGAAATATGGTGTCTCGCCAAAGCAGGTGGTCGGAACGCCGCGATGCTCATCGTAATTGAGCGAGACTCGTCCCTTTCCCATGTCCACCGTCATGGCCTTGGCCAGTGAGTCGTCGCGAACGGTGAACTGGAAGATCTGGGGAGACACGCCCGGCGCCGTTGCCATCGCCAGCTCGCCTTCCCACGTCTTGCAGAGCCAACCCTTGAGCGAAAGCTTCTGCACGTATCCAGTGCGGGTACCGGTGGAATAAGAGTAGCTGAGGGCCACTCCCGCCCAGATGGACATGCCCAGCAGCGGGAGCAGGATCAAGGCAAGGATGGTGATCTTCCCCCAATTCCGTCGCGCGAAGCGCCGCGTCGTGCTGGCCCGCGGATCTGTGTCCGGGAACGCACTCGGGTCGGGACCTTTTGGCTCGTCATTTCGCATGCGGGGCCTTGCCTGGACCGGGAGGATTGCCGCAGCACGTAGTAACTTGTTCGGAGACCGTTGGAGCGGCGCGGAAGAGACCACACCGCACGCACCAGCCAGATGAACTACACCTGCACCTGAGATCCGAGTCGTGACCCCCTTCGATCCGCGTCGCGAGACCGTGACCGCAGACATCGGCGGCGTGAAGGTCGGCTCCTCGCAGCCCATCGTCATCCAGTCGATGACGAACACCGACACCGCCGACGCGCCGTCCACCGCCGCCCAAGTCGCCGCCTTGGCGGCCGCGGGCTCGCAGCTCGTGCGCATCACCGTGAACAACGACGCGTCCGCCGCCGCTGTCCCCGAGGTGATGTCGCGACTCGCCGATCTCGGCGTTCACGTGCCGGTCATCGGCGACTTCCACTATAACGGTCACCTCCTCCTCCGGAAGTTCCCGCGCACCGCGGAACTGCTCGCGAAGTACCGCATCAACCCCGGCAACGTCGGCACGCGGCACCGCGACGACAACTTCCGCACGATCGTGGAGGTCGCGGTCGAGTACCAGAAGCCGGTTCGCATCGGTGTCAACTGGGGGTCCTTGGACCAGGACCTCCTCACCGAGCTGATGGATGCCAACGCGCTCCGCCCCGAACCGCTCGAGGCCAAGGAGGTCTACTTCGAGGCGATGCTGCAGTCGGCGCTGCGCTCGGCCGCGCTCGCCGAGGAGACCGGGCTTCGCCATGACCAGATCCTGATCTCGGCGAAGATCTCGCAGGTGCAGGACTTGGTGACCGTCTACCGCCGGCTCGCCGCGCGGTGCGACTACCCGCTGCATCTCGGTCTTACCGAAGCGGGACTCGGCACCAAGGGCGTCGTCGCCACGACGGCCGCGCTCTCGATCCTGCTCGGAGAGGGCATCGGCGACACCATTCGCGTATCGCTCACGCCGCGGCCGGGCGGGGATCGCACCGAGGAAGTCGTCGTCGCACAGCAGATACTGCAGTCGCTCGAGCTGCGCTCCTTCACTCCGCAGGTGACGGCGTGCCCGGGATGCGGCCGCACGACGTCGACGTTCTTCCAGCAGATGGCGGAGGACATCCAGACCTACCTGCGCGAGCAGATGCCGTCATGGCGCGACGCGCATCCCGGCGTTGAAGAGATGAAGGTGGCGGTGATGGGCTGCGTGGTGAACGGGCCGGGCGAGTCGAAGCACGCGAACTTGGGGATCTCGCTTCCCGGCACCTTCGAGGATCCCAAGGCGCCGGTCTACGTCGACGGGAAGTTGCGCGTGACGCTCAAGGGCGACCGCATCGTGCCGGAGTTCCTCGAGATCCTGGACGAGTACGTGCAGCGCACTTACCCGGCGGGCGGCTGATCGAAGCGTGATGATGAGCGGCCGCGCGTCGGCGCGGTCACGCACGACTCAGAGCGTCTCCAGCTGCTCCACGAGCGACGCGAACTCCGTCATGATCGGTGCATCGAAGTCGAGCTGCGCCAGGCGATCGCGCACGCTGCGGTACCACTGCATGGTGCCCTCGCGGCCTCCGCTCGACCGGCTCCAGACCGTGTGCGCGTCGATCGTGCGGCGCAGGTCGGCGAGGATGGTACCGGCGTTGTGGACCTTGTCGGCGGCGCAGACCCAGCGCGATTGCTCGCCCGCGTCCGCGAGCCGCGCGAGGAAGTCGGCGCGCACTTCCTCGCGCGACATCTCGATCCCGTCATCGTCCGTGCGACGCCGGGTCACCGCGAGCACGGTCGAGAGCACTCCCTCGCCGAACTTCGAGGCTATCCGATCATCGAGCATCTCGCGCGTCCACCCGTCGCGAAGACAGTCCTCGATCACGTCATGGAGGATGCCGGCGACCACGGTGTCCTCATCGCGCCCGTAGCGCGTGAGGATGATCGCGACGTTGGCCGGGTGCGTGAGGTAGGGAAGGCGCGTGCCCTTCCGCACCTGGCGGTCGTGATGCTTCGCCGCGAAGGCGAATGCGTGGTTGATGCGATCCGAGTACCCGGTCATCATCTCGATGGGGAACATAGCGATGGGCACGCCTCGGTGCTGGACCCTGCCCCGCTAACGCACGATCGCGGGAATGAGTTGGAGCACCAGCACGGCAAGAGCGATGGCGTGGACCGTCGTTGCCACTCCGGCGCCCACGAGTCGCAAGCGGCGAGCGAGGTGCCACGCGAGGGCCGCCGCGAGCATCGACGCCATCGCCACGCCGACCAAGAGCCCCATTGCGAACCAGAGTGAGCGATCGAGAGAGATCGCAGCCGCCAGGTCGCGCATCACGACGCCGTGGCGCCGAGCCAGTGCCAAGGCGACCTCGAGCACGCCCCAGACGGCCATGGCGAGCCCGAACCCGCCGAGCACGGGCGACTCTCTGCTCCGTGCGCGCAGGGTGGCCAGGAGTGCCGAGCCTGCCACCAGCGACATCACGCCCCACACGGCAAGCTTCAGGTAGAACAGTTGTTCGAACGCGAGGAGAGTATCGGCCCACTGGCCAGTTAGTTCCATTAAACTGTCCTTCTACTGGCGCTTATAGCTTTCAATCACCTTCTGAACTGCGGCGAAGGAGCCGCCGGGAGTACGGCCCTTCCGCGTCGAGAGCATCGCGGCCAGCTCAGCGCGGGTCGGCAACTGCGGTCGAGGCGCGTCCCATAGCACGACACCGTGAAGCCGGCGCGCGCCGCTTCGCAGCGAGGCTCCAGTGGCGGTGAAATCCGCCACCTTGGTTTCGCCAACCACCGCGCAGAGGACGAGCGGGCTCGACTCCACGAGTTCGATCGCCATCGCGAGATTCGGTGCCGGTGCCACGAGGATCGTGAAATCGAATGCCGAGCGGAATCTCGTGAGGTCCTCCCGCTGCGCCGCCAGGGCGTCGCCCACCGGCAGATCGTCGCGCTCGGTCCCGGCCGGCATCAGCGTGATCGGCAATCCGTCGCTCGATCCAACCGGGCGCGCGATCTCCCGCCAGCGGAAGGAGCCGGCGAGCGCGTCCGTGAGCCCGGGCTCGGGGCGTTCCCGGAAGGTGCGCGAGAGCGCGATGCCCGCGGGATCGAGGTCCACCACGAGCGTGGCACGATGGTCCGCCGCCGCCGAGATTGCGAGGCGGGCGCCGACGGCCGCCACGATCACCGGATCGCTGCCGGTGACGATCATCGTACGCGCGCGGGTGCCGGTCGCCGTCAGCCCGAGATAGAGCATGCGGAACGGATCGACGCCGCTGGGCCTGAAGCGCGCCGGCCCGTCGAGCGGCGCGTCCTTCACGGTCGCCAGCACCGTGGCTCCGATCGCGCGTTCCGCCTCGATCGCGCTGGCAAGAGTCGGCTCATCGCGCTCCTGCTGCAGCGCGATGGCGAATCGCACGGCGAGTCCCGTGATCAGCAGGCCCAAGAGAGCCAGCGCCGGCGACAGCGCGAGCAGCGAGGCTCGCCCCGCGGTCGGCGCTTCGTTGCGGAACGACTCGAGCGCTGCCACCGCGCGCGCGTGTCCGCGCTGCGCCGATCCCAGCGTGCCGCGCGCCGCCGCGACGTTCGCCGCGAGCTCTGCGGTATCGGCGCGAACGGTCACTGGCGTGGGGACGCTCGCGGCCAGCGCTGCGGGAATCTCGACCTCCGGCGCCACGGCCACGCTGGCGGCCGCGCTTCCAGTCGCTTCGGCGAGCGTCGCGCGGCGATTCTCCGCGATCGCGAGGATCGTGTATCCCACGCGACTGATCGCGGCAGTCAGTGGTGCGGCCTGCTGCTCGCGCTCTGGCCCCGAGGGCAGGGCATCGCGACGCTGCGCGAGCGACGCCAGCGAATCGGCGAGCGCGCGCATGCGCGGTCCGCCGTTCACGGGCGGCTCCTTGGCGACCGCAAGCCATGCCGTCGGCGTGCGCAGGCGACGTGCCTCGCTGATCGCGTTCGCCAGGGAGAGGACAGCCGGATTCTCATTGGCGGCCGCTGGTGCGGCATTGGCTGCGGCGGCAGGTGCAGTGGCGACCACGGCAGGACGACGCGCCTCCATGGGCGGCTTGGCTTCAGCGTTCTCGAGGGACGCCGCCGTGTACAACGACTCTGCCACCATAGCGGCGAGCGCGGTGCTCGCGACTCGTTCGGCAGTGCGCACCGTGTCATCGACGAGTCGCGCTGCGTCGCGGCCCGACGCGGTCGGCGGCGCGGATGCCAGGGGAATGATGAACGCGGCCGCTACGAGCGGGCCCAGGACCAGCGTCCACGTCCGGGTGAATCGGCGAACGCGGCGGCTCGCGATCGATGCCCGCGCCGCAAGCCAATCCGAGCCGGTTAGGGGGTCGGCGCGCGACGCGGGAGGTTGGGACGGCGACGGGGGAATGGTCACGGTTTCGTGTAGTATCGCGCCTCTGTCCGAAGAAACAAGCGGGTGCCGGGCGAATCGCCCCGGCACCCGCTCCTCGCATCGTTACGTCACGACAGGCGCGCTTGCGCGCCGAGGCCTTACTCGACGGTGATGACGCCCTTCATGTTCATCGCGATGTGCGGCGTGCAGTTGAACGGGTACGAGCCGGCCGGGACGTTCGCGAACGAGAGCGTGATGCCTTCGCCCGGGGCCATGTACATGTTCGACATCAGCTCCGAAAGACGCTGCGAGCCGAAGTTCGCGTCGAGCTGCGACTTGACGTTCGCCGCGAGCGCCGTGCCGTCGAACGCGACGTTGTGCGGGCCACCCGAGACGAACACGAAGTGGACGCCGTCGCCGGACTTGATGGTCAGGTTCGCAGGCTCGAAGCGGTAACCCTTGTCGTCACCCACCATCTTGATCTCATGCGTCTTGCCGGTGATCGGGGCAAGCGCGACGGCGGCGCCGGCATCGGCAGCGGCCGGGGCAGCGGCAGGAGCCGGGGTGGCCGTGTCAGCCGCCGGCGCGGAATCTTCAGCGGTGCCGCCGCAAGCGGCGAAGACGAACGCGCTCGCAACGAGCGCCAGACGGTTGAACAACATGATGATGGCCTCCAGGCCGAACTGAAAAATAATTGTTGAAGTGCGACGAAAACCCTCCATCGCTTGTGAAAAATATCACAATATCAGGGGGATTGCCATCTCACCCTGGGGAAGGGGCTGCTTCGGCTCAAACCCATCGAGGACACGTCCCGGTTGACCCCGTGAACTCCTCCCGCTACCGTTCGCGTTCCATGACCAACCGCGGCCACCTCCACGCGCAGCATCATCTCGACCTGACAGGTCGGGGATGTTCGGCGCACGTGGAGTCCGCCCGGTAGCACGCGACTCTCCTTCTTTTGCCGCAACGCCTCTTGGCCTGTCCGATTCCTCGGACAGGCCTTTTTTCTTTTTCCCGCCGATCTCCCATGCTTCGCCTGGCCCTGCCAAACAAAGGACGTCTCAGTGAAGACGCCAAGTCCCTCCTCGCCGACGCGGGACTCGAGGTGCGAGCCTCGTCCGAGCGCGCACTCGTGGCCTCACTCGGTGGGGAGCTCGAGGCCATCTTCGTGCGTGCCCCGGACATCCCCGAGTTCGTCGCCGACGGGGCCGCCGATGTGGGCATCACCGGGTGGGATCTGGTTCGGGAGTCGACCCGCCCGGTGGAATCGCTGCTCGACCTCGGGTTCGGGAAGTGCCGGCTCGTCGTTGCGGTCCGGGAGGAGAGTCCCGTTCGATCGGTCGGCGACCTGCCGGACTGCTCCCGCGTCGCCTCGGTCTTCCCGCGGCTGACGCAAGAGTTCTTCGACCTCAGCGGCAAGCGGATCGAGCTCGTGGCGATCTCCGGTGCGGCGGAAGTCGCCCCGCACCTGGGGATAGCCGACGTGATCCTCGACCTCACATCCACCGGCTCGACGATGCGCGTGAACGGCCTGCGCGAGATCGCCACGGTCTTCGAGTCCACCGCGCGGCTCATCGTCGCCCGTGAGGGAACCGGCCGCGCGCCGAAGGGAGAGCGCCGGCGTTCGCTGACCGAGTTGGTCGCCGCACTCCGTTCCGTCCTCGACGCCCGCGGCCAGCGCTACGTGATGGCGAACGTGCCACGGGAGCGGCTGCCGGACGTGAGACGCATCCTGCCGGGGATCTCTGGCCCGACGGTCATCGACGTGATGAACGGCGGCAGCAAGGTGGCCGTTCACGCCGTGTGTGCGGCGGCCGGTATCTATCGAACGTTGAACGCGCTCAAGGAGATCGGCGCCGAGGGGATCCTCGTCACCAGGATCGAGAGGTTGATGGCGTGACCCTCATCAACATCGCCGTGCGTGGATCGACGAATCACCTCACGGCCGCCGACGCCGCGGTGCTCTTCGATCGAGCGACCGAATCGGACGCGGCCCTCCGAAGCGCCACGGCCGCGATCATCAGCCGCGTTCGTTCCGGCGGCGACCGCGCGCTCCTCGAGATGTCGCTCGAGTTCGATTCGGTCGCCCTGTCGTCGCTCGAGGTGCCGCGAGAGGAGTGGATGCGCGCGCTGGACGGCTTGCGCCCCGAGTTGCGCGGCGCGCTCGAACGCGCCGCGCAGTCACTCCGCGCGGCGCACGAGACTGACCTGCCGCGCCCGAGTACGTTCACGACGGCGGACGGCGTCGTCCTCGGCCGGCGGCCGGACGCGTTGCGCCGGGTGGGGGTCTACGCTCCGGGCGGCCGCGCGGCGTACCCGAGTTCGCTCCTCATGGGTGCCATCCCGGCTCGCGTCGCCGGCGTCAGCGAGGTGATCGTCTGCTCACCTCCCGGCGCGGATGGGCGGCCGCCTGCGGTCGTCCTTGCGGCCGCAGCGATCGCAGGGGTGGACCACTTGTTCGCGACCGGCGGCGCAGGCGCCATTGCGGCGATGGCGTTCGGCACAGCCAGCGTGCCGCGAGTCGACCGGATCGTCGGTCCCGGCAACGCTTACGTCGCCGAGGCAAAGATCCAGGTAGCGGGATGCGTCGGCATCGACTCGCCCGCCGGACCGAGTGAACTGCTCGTGCTCGCCGACGACGCGGCATGTCCCGAGAAGGTCGCGCGCGAGATGCTCGCGCAGGCCGAACACGATCCCGTCGCCGCCGTCGTGCTCGTCGGCTCGTCGGAAGCATGGGTCGATCGCGTGCTGGTCGCCCTCGCCCGGCGCCTCGCGGACGAGCCGCGCGCCGCCGTGATCCGCGCGGCCCTCGCTTCGCGGGGCGGCGCGCTCGTCGCCCCGTCGCTCGACGACGCCATCACTTTCGCGAATCGCTGGGCCGGTGAGCACGTGCTGCTCGCGCTCGCGGCCGGCACGCGCGACGACGTGCTCGCGGGGCTGCGCAATGCTGGCACCGTCTTCCTTGGCGACGCACCCAGCGTTGCCTTCGGGGACTACATGACGGGCGCCAACCACGTCCTCCCGACGGGCGGCTTGGCGCGCGTCTACTCGGGGCTGTCGGTGATCGACTTCGTGCGCTGGACCACGTGGCAGCGAATCGACGCCCCCGCCGCTGCCGCGATGGCGCGCGACACCGCGATGTTCGCCGGTTCCGAGGGGCTGCCGGCGCACGCGCGTGCCGCGCGTCACTTCATCCGGGAGGAGGCATCGTGAACTCACCGTTCCTGCGATCCGGGCTCGAGGGACTCTCGGAGTACTCCTCTGAACCCTTGGAAGGCGTCGACCTCGACCTCCGCGACAACATCAATCTCTGGGGTGCTCCACCCCGGGCGCTCGCGGCGGTGCGAAGCGCGGCATCCCTGGTGCTTCAGTCGTACCCGTCAGTCGGCGCGAACGGTCTCGCCGAGGCGATCGCCGCTGCGGCCGGCGTTGGCGCCGACGAAGTCGTTTCGGGCTGCGGGAGCGACGACGTCATCGATGCCTGCCTTCGCGCGGTGGCCGCTCCGGGCACACGGCTCGCATACGCTGACCCCACGTTCTCCATGATCCCGGTGTTCGCCCGGCTGAACGGTCTCGAGCCGATGGCAGTGCCTCTGCTCGCGGACGGATCCGCCGATGTGGACGGGTTGCTGGCCACCGGCGCCCGGGTGATCTACCTCTGCTCGCCGAACAATCCCACCGGCACCGTCACGCCGCCATCGGAGATCCGGCGCCTCGTCGATCGCGCGCCCGGCATCGTGATCCTCGACGAGGCGTATGCGGAGTTCGATACCGGCATCGACTGGCGTCCGTCCGCGCCTTCACTGGAGCGGGTCCTCGTGACGCGCACCTTCTCGAAGGCGTGGGGTCTGGCCGGACTCCGCGTCGGTTATGGCGTCGGCGGAAGGAGGCTCGTCGCGGCGACGGCGAGGACGAGGGGGCCATACAGGGTGAACGCGCTCGCGGAACTCGCCGCGACGACGGCCCTGCGCGAGGACGCCGAGTGGATGCGCGACGTCGCCCGCCAAGCCGTCGAGTCGCGCGAGCGGCTGGTCGCGGCGCTCCAGGGTCGGGCGAACGTGCGTGCATGGGATTCGCGCGCGAACTTCGCTTTCCTCCAGGTGGACGGATCCGCGGCGGAAGTTGCCCGGCGGTTCGCGGAACGCGGCATCGGTGTGCGGTCATTCGCGGGACTCACCGGCGTCGGCGATGCCGTGCGCATCGGTGTCGCACCGCGCGAGTCGTTCGACCGGGTCGTCGCGGCCTGCGAGGAGCTGTGGCCATGCGCGTGACGATCCTTGAGCACGGCGCCGGGAACCTGCACTCGCTGGCCAAGGCGCTGGCCGGTCCGGGACGCGAGATCGTGTTCGCGCGGGATCCCGCGCGCGCCCTCGACACGGACGTGCTCGTTCTTCCTGGCGTCGGTGCCTTCGGCCCGGCGGCCGCGCGCATCGCGCCGGCGCGCGAGGCGTTGCGAGCGGCGATCGCGGGCGGGCTGCCGACCCTCGGCATCTGTCTCGGGATGCAGCTCCTCTTCGACTCGAGCGAGGAAGGGGACGGCCGCGGGCTTGGCGTTTTCGAGGGACCCGTGACGATGTTGCGCGCGCGGCGGACGCCGCAGGTCGGGTGGAACACGATCGACGATGCCTCGGGCGAGACGATGTCTGGCTCTGGCTTGCTCGCGGCGTACTACGCCAACCGCTATGCCTGCCGGCCCGCTGACGCCGAGAGTGTCGTCGCTTGGTCCACGCACGAGGCGGACCGGTTCCCCGCAATGGTGCGTCGCGGCTCATGCGTCGGTGTGCAGTTCCATCCCGAGAAGAGCAGTCGGCCGGGCGTGCGATTTCTCGACCGTTGGCTGCGCTCCGTGGCCGGCGCGAATGCTGGTCTCCCTCTTCCGGTGACACGCTGATGCTCGCGATCCCTGCGCTCGACCTTCGTGAAGGCTGTTGCGTCCAGCTCGTGGAGGGCGACTACGAGCGGGAGTCGATCCGCCTCGGCGACCCCCTCGAGGTCGCGCGCCGTTGGGAGGCGGCCGGCTTCTCGCGCCTTCACGTCGTGGACCTCGATGGCGCGACCGGACGTGGCGACAATCACGGGATGGTTCGTGAGCTCCTGCGCACCGCGGCCGTGCCGCTGCAGGTGGGCGGCGGAGTCCGTAACGAGGATTCGATCCTCTCCATGCTCGAGGAAGGAGTCGACGCGGTCGTCGTCGGTACGCGGGGAGTGGAGGACCCGGCCTGGCTCTCTGCGCAAGCGCAGCTTCACCCGGGTCGGGTGATCCTCGCGGCCGACGTGCGCGCGCGCCGGGTCGTCACGCGCGGGTGGAGCGCCACGACGTCACGTGACGTCCTCGACCTCGCATCGGGGCTGCGGGATGTTCCGCTGCGCGGCCTCCTGGTGACTGCAGTCCACATGGAAGGACTGATGCAGGGAGTGGACTTGCCCCTCATGGAGGCGGTAGTCGACGTCGCTCCGTGCCCGGTGATCGCGTCCGGAGGCGTATCGGGCATCGCCGATCTCCGCCGTCTTCGGGACTGCGGGGTCTCCGCGGTCGTGCTTGGCATGGCGCTCTACACGGGCACGCTCGATCCACGAGCCGTCGCCGAGGAGTTCGCCGCATGAGGCCGCCCGTTCCTGCAGTCGTTGAGCGACGGACGTCGGAGACGACGGTTCGCGTGGAGGTCGTGGCCGGCAGCGGCGTCGCGCGCGCGCAGACCTCCGTGCCGTTCCTCGACCACATGCTCTGCGTGCTGGCCCGTTACTCCGGGTTCGACATCGAGGTGACGGCCGGCGGCGACCTGCGGCATCACATCATCGAGGATGTCGCGATCGCGCTTGGCACGGCCTTCTCGCGCGTCGTTCCGTCGACGGCCGCGCGCTTCGGCGACCGGACGGTGCCGATGGACGATGCGCTCGTGCAGGCCGTACTCGACACGGGTGGCCGGCCGTACTACCGCGGGCCGTTGCCCAGTTCCCTCTACGATCACTTCCTTCGCTCCGTCTGCGACGCGGCACGATTCACGCTGCACGTAATCGTCATCCGCGGCACCGACCGTCATCATGTGGTCGAGGCGTCGTTCAAGGCGTTCGGTCTCGCGCTGCGCCAGGCGTCCGAGGACGCGCTCCGCGTCTTCAGCACCAAGGGCGACGTCACGCTGGAGGTGCAGTGACGCTCGCGCGCCGTCTCATCGCTTGCCTCGACGTGCACGGCGGGCGTGTGGTGAAGGGCACTGGGTTCGTCGACCTCCGTGATGCCGGGGATCCAGTGGAACTCGCCATGCGCTATGAGGACCAGGGTGCCGACGAGATCGTCTTCCTCGACATCGCCGCGACGGTCGAGGAGCGGGATCACCTCTTCGAGCTGCTCCGTCGCGCGGCGGAGCGGCTCTTCATCCCCATGACGGTGGGGGGCGGCATACGCACGGTCGACGACATGGACGCGGCGCTGCGCGCTGGAGCGGACAAGGTCGCGGTGAACTCCGCGGCAGTCTATTGTCCGGGGCTGTTGACCGACGGTGCGGCGCGCTTCGGGAGCCAGTGCGTCGTGGCCAGCATCGACGCACGTCTCGAGGGAGACGCTTGGCGGGTGCACACCGGAGGCGGCCTGGTCCCCACCAGTCGGCACGCCGTTGACTGGGCACGCGAGTGCGCGGCGCGCGGCGCCGGCGAGATCCTGCTCACGAGCATCGACCGGGACGGGGGCCGGCACGGGTACGACCTCGCACTCATCAAGGCGGTGTCGCGCGCGGTCGCCGTGCCGGTGATCGCCTCCGGTGGCGCGGGGGCGGCCGCGCATCTTTGCGAGGCCGTCGAGGCAGGAGCCGACGCGGTTCTCGTGGCCGGTATCCTTCATGATGGACTCACGACCATCGGCGCGCTCAAGGCGGAGATGCGCTCTGCGTCAATTCCCGTTCGCGAGGTAGCCGCATGAGCCGTTCATTGCTTGATCAGGTGCAGGAAGTCGCCCGCATCGCCGGCGACATCGCCATGGCGCACTTTCGCACCGCACTCGTGGTCGAGACCAAGCGCGACGGCTCTCCCGTGACGGAGGCGGATCGTGCCGCCGAGCAGGCCGCGCGCGACTGGATCGCGTCGCGATTCCCCGACGACGCGATCATTGGCGAGGAGGGCGGGGAGTCCGCCGGCACGAGCGGCCGGCGCTGGCTGCTCGATCCCATCGACGGCACGCTCTCGTTCGTGCACGGCGTGCCGCTGTGGGGAACGCTCGTCGCGGTCGCCGAGGGCGATCGCGTGCTCGCGGGATGCGCGTACTTTCCCGCCGTCGGAGAGATCGTGGCCGCGGAAGTCGGCGAAGGCTGCTGGTGGAACGGTCAACGCGCACGCGTCAGCGACACCTCCACGCTCGCCGGCGCGACGGTGCTCATCACCGACGAGCGATCGTTCCGCCGGGCGTCCCTGCGCGAGGGGTGGCGCACCCTCACCGGCGAGGCCGCGCTTGCCCGCACTTGGGGTGATTGCTTCGGCTACCTGCTCGTCGCGACCGGGCGTGCGGAGGTGATGGTGGACCCCGTGCTCAATGCGTGGGACTCGGCATGCTTCCAGCCGATCATCGAGGAGGCCGGCGGCGTGTTCACCGACCTCTCGGGAAACCGAGCGGCCTTCGGAGGCAGCGCCATCGCCACCAACGCGAATTTGGACCGTGCCGTGCGGGACTACTTCGATGATTGACCTGGACGAACTCGACTTCGCCAAGGGGGGTGGCCTCGTGACCGTCGTCGCGCAGGACGCCGTGACGGGCAGCGTGCTGATGCTCGCCCACGCGGATCGCGAAGCCCTCGAGCGCACGCTCGCCAGCGGGGAGATGCACTATCGCTCGCGATCGCGCGGCGCATGGCACAAGGGGGCGACGAGCGGCAACGTGCAGCGCGTGGTGTCGCTCACCGCCGACTGCGACGGCGATGCCGTGCTCGCTCGCGTGCTGCCCGCCGGTCCATCGTGTCACACGGGCGCCGCGTGTTGCTTTGACGGGCCGTCAGGCGACGCGCTCTCCGCGCTCGACCGGACGATCGAGGACCGCGCGACCACGGGACTGAGCGGCGCGGCGTCGGTGGACGCGATGCCTGCCGCCGGATACACCCACCGGCTGCTCGGCGACCGCAACCTGAGGCTCAAGAAACTCGGCGAAGAAGCCGCGGAACTCGTCACCGCGTGCGCGGACGGCGACGGCGGACGCGCCGCCGAGGAGGCGGCAGACCTCCTCTACCACATGATGGTTGCCCTCCGCGCGGTCGGCGTCTCGCTCGACGACATGCGCCGTGTCGTCGCCGAGCGCCAGCGCTAGAAGCCCATCAACAGGAAGCGGTTCACCTGCGTCGGATTGCCGATGTAGGCGAAGCGGATATTGCGCATCCAGTCGTTCGCCACGCGCCGCACGTCGTCGCCGGTCACCGCGCGCAGGTCATCGACGAACCGGTCTCCGGCGCGGAAGTCGCCCTGGTACAGCTCGGCCCGCGCGAGGAAATCCGCCTGGGCGCCAGACGTCTCGTTGTCGAGGAAGTACTCCGTGATGAACTGCTGGATCAGCGGCGCGAGGTACTCGGTGGGCAGCGTGAAGAGCTGCAGGTTGCGGATCTCGTTCCGCATGATCTTCAGCGTGGTGTCGGGCTGCGTCGTCGTCACGTAGAGGCCGCCGGTGATCAGGCCGCGGTCGCGGAAGCGCGCCTCCACCGCGTAAGTGAGATTCCGCTTGGAGCGCACTTCATTGAACAGCCGGCCGGAGAGGATCGCCGAGGCCACCCGCAGCGCCGGGACGTCGGCGTGTCCCGCGGACGGTCCGCTCCACCAACCGAGGATGTAATTCGTCGGCAGGCGCCGTGACTCGATCAACACGTTCGAGCCGGGGCGCGCGCCACCCGCCGTGGGCACCGTCCACGCATAGTCGCCGGCGGGCATGGTCGCGATGCTCGTGCGTACCATCCGCTCGATGTCCGCGCGCGGCAGGTTGCCCACGATCACCAGCAGCATGCGCGACTTCACCATGCGCTCGCGCTGGAAGTCCTTGATGTCCTCGAGCGTGATGCCCGCGAGCGAGCGCTCGGTCCCCACCGTTGAGAGCGCGTACGGATGACCGGTGAACGCGACGCTGTCGGCGAGGTACTCGAGGAGCGCGTCCGGGCTATCTCCCCGCTGCCGCACGCCAGCCAGGCGGTTCGCGCGCACGAACTCGAAGTCGGCAGCGGCCAGCGTCGGCGCCATCAACCGGTCGGTGTAGATGCTCCACGCCGAGTCGAGCCGGTCCGTCGTGGTGCGCAACGCATAGACGGTCCAGTCCTCGTGCGGCACCGTGCCGATCTCGCTGCCCGTCTGCGCCATCGCGCGGCGCAGCTTGTCGCCGGGGTACTTCCGCGTCCCGCGTTCGGTGACCTCGAGATACATCGGCTCGAGTCCCGCTGACCGATCGTCGGCGAGCGACACGCCCCCGAGCAGGTATAGGTTGGCCACGAAGAGGTTGTTGTTCGTGCGCCGGTGGATGATGCGGACACCGTCCACGTCGTAGCGCGTCGTCAGCGAGTCGTCCGCGGCCGGGGCCACGACGGCGGCCGGCTGCGCGCGGAGCGGTGCCGTGGAGACAACGGCGGCCACTGGCATCGTCACGAGCGCCGCGACAAGAGCGCGACACGACCCATCCAGCATCACGCGGAAGCCTGGCTTCGAACGCAGGCGCGTCATGGCGTCACCCCGAAGCCCGCAAGTTCCTGTTCGGTCAGCTTGAGGCGCGCGCGCGCGCCCGTAGGGAGCATCACGCCCGTGATGCGCGGCTTGCCGATGATGAAGCGCCGGGCGTAGTCCTGCAGTTGGGCGGGCGTCTGTGCGGCCATCGCGTCGATGTAGCGAAGGTGATAGTCGAGTCCGATGACGCTCCACCAGAAGCCGATGGTGTGGGCGTTCTCGGAGGCACGCTCCTGCCCGAACGCGGTCGTGACGGCACGATTGGCCTTCACCGCATTGAGCTCCTCGATCTTGAAGTAGTCCCGCTCGAGCGTGGCGGCGAGTTCCTCGTCCAGCGCCTTCAGCGCGTCGCGCAGTCGCTCCGGCGACGTCTGGCCGCTCACGGTGATCGGGCCCACGTGGTTCAGCGTGTAATAGTTGACGACGACTCCCTGCCAGAGCCCGCTCTCCACGAGCTTCTGCTGGAAGCGCGATGCAGGCTGGTTCAGGATGTCGGAGAAGACGTCGGCCGCGAACGTCGCCTCCTGGTCCTTGCTCGCGCCCGGCCCGTGCCATTGCACCTGCACGGTGACCGCGTTGACCGGCTCCTCGACGATCACGCCCTCGCTTTGCGCGAGCGGCGGCACGGGTGGCACCGGCGCGCGGACGAACGGGTCCGCTCCGCGAGGCCAAGTGCCGAAGATCCGCTCGGCCGTGGCGAAGATGGAGTCCGGCTGTACGTCGCCCGCGACGATGAGTGCCGAGTTGTTCGGCACGTAGTAGATGTCGCGGATCGTCCGCATCTGCTCGGGCGTCACCTTCATGATGACGTCGCGGTCGCCGATGGTGTTCTTGCGGCTCCAGAATGAGCCCCAGAGCTTGTGTCCGATCGTCTCGTCAAGGCGGAACCAGGGCGACGATTCCGCCCGGTCGTACTCGCCGAGCACGACCTGCTTCTCGCGCGCCAGCTCGTCCGCCCGGAACTGTGCGCCGCGCAGCGCCGCGTTGAGGAACTGCATGCCGCCGGCGACGGAGTCCGCAACGACCGTAAGGTAGTAGCTCACCAGTTCCTCGCGCGTCGTCGCGTTGAAGACGGCGCCAAGGTCGGCCGCACGGTCCATGAAGGCGTCTGGCGCCGGGTATGAGTCGTTCGCCTTGAAGAACATGTGCTCGAAGAGGTGCGCGAGCCCCGCGTACTCCGGCGACTGCGTGAATGCGCCGTTCTTCACCACGAGCTCGACGGTCGCGATCGGCACGCCGCCGCTCGGCACCACGATCACCTCGAGCCCGTTGGGGAGCACGCGCTGCCGGATCGTGCGTTCGAGCTCGGCGCGCTGCGCCGACAAGGCCGCCGGGACCACGGCGAGCGCGCCGCAGAGTGCAGCGACCATGAGCGATGCCGGCGCGTGGCTGGCAATCCCATGCCACCGTCTGTTGATTCCGTGCATTCTATGAGTCCGTCTCGCGCGAGTGATCGGCCCAAGTCCCCGCAGGAGGTCGCGGCGGCACTGGCACCGGCTTTGGGAGTCGAGCGGCTGCGCCTTGGCGTGCCGCTCGCTCCATACACCACCTTCCGTATCGGCGGTCCCGCCGACGTCCTGTACGATGCCACGACGGACGAGGAACTCGCCAGCGCGGTGACCGCCGCGCACCGCGCCGGCATCCCGTGCTTCGTGCTCGGTCTGGGCGCGAACATCCTCGTCGGTGACCTCGGTTTTCGCGGCCTCGTGGTGCGAAACACCGCGCGCCACGTGTCGCTGCTCGGCGACGGCCGCGTGCGCGCGGAAAGCGGGGTTGTCGTCGCCGATCTCATCCGCGAGGTCGTTTCGCAGGGTCTCGCCGGCCTCGAGCACTACGTCGGGATCCCCAGCACCGTCGGCGGCGCCGTCTGGCAGAACCTCCACTTCCTCTCGCCGGCACCCGGGCGCGATCGCACCATGTTCATCGAGGAGGTCGTCGAGTCGGTCGAGCTTCTCGGTCCCGATGGCTCCCGCCTGATGGCCGATCGCGACGCGATGGCGTTCGGCTACGACGTCTCGCGCCTGCACACGAGCGGTGAGGTCGCGCTCGCCGTCACGTTCGCGCTCGCGCCGGGCGATCCATCCGAGATGCACCGCATCATGCAGGAGAACCTCTCCTGGCGCGGCTCACGCCATCCATGGCTCGAGTTCCACCCGAGCGCAGGCTCCATCTTCCGCAAGATCGAGGGCGTCGGGGCCGGACGGCTCATCGACCAGTGCGGCCTCAAGGGCCATCGGATCGGCGGGGCGCAGATCTCGCACATTCACGCGAACATCATGGTCAATCTCGGGGCGGCGACGGCGGCGGACGTCCGTGCGCTGATAGCGCTCGCACAACGCCGTGTCGCGGAGCGATTCGATCAGCATCTGCAGCCCGAGATCGGCTTCATCGGCGAGTTCGCACCGAGTCCTCACAGGGAAGCGTGAGCAGCTGGCGACCGAGCGCGCGCAGCACGCGCGGCACCGGTCCGCCGCGCGGGATGTTGCCCCGCTCCGCCTGGCGTTCGCCTCCGCGTCGGGCCTCGAACCACCACATGCTCGAGGTCGCATCCAGGCGCGCGTTCCAGACCAGCCCGCGCTGCCCAAGTCCCGGCGTGCGCCGGACGAACTCCACGCGGTTCAGCGCGCCGCTCTCCTCGTCGGCCGCGGTGTAGAGGATGACCGTGCCGGAATCGGGCATGACGACGCGCAGCCGCCGGCGCTCTTCCCCGTGCCTGAACTCCGCCAGCGTCGAGCACTGTGCCCCCGCGGGCGTTGACAGCGCCTCCGGCGTGAGCGCCGGCCGGATGTCCAGGAGCGTCGCCAGCGCCGGAGGCAGCGACGCGAACGCCGCCGAATCGGCGACCGCGGAGTCGGCGACCAAGCGCTCGATCGGCGAGACGGCCGCCTCGGCCACGGGCGGTCGCGCGCTGATCACGAGGCCGACCGTCGCCGCCGCCGTCGCGCATGCGAAAAGGGCTGCTGTTCGAACTCTGCGATCCATCCCCATTCCCCAGCTTAGTCCACCCGGTGCCCGGCGCCCAGTCCCTCATGAAGAGGAACACATCGACGGTGAGCCCGGGAGGAACGCAAGAATGTGAGCCGGTGAGATTCTGAAACGGTGCGCTTGCGAGGCGGAACACCGCCCGTCATTCTTGGCGCGATGAACGCCTCGAACACCATCGCGCCCAAAGCACCACAGTCGTACATGACGGCGGGGCGTGCCGCCGCGCTGATCGCCGGGCCTCTGGGCTTCCTCGTCGTGTGGTCTGTTCAGCCCGGTGGACTGAACCGGATCAGTTCCGCCGTGCTCGGCGTGGCGCTCTGGATGGCGATCTGGTGGATCAGCGAGTGTCTCCCTCTCGCCGTCACCGCGCTGCTGCCGATCTCGCTTTTTCCGCTGATCGGTGTCGCCACCACCAAGGAAGCGGCCTCGCACTTCGCCAATGAGGTGGTCTTCCTCTATCTCGGCGGCTTCCTCCTCGCGGTCGCGCTGGAGCGCTGGAACGCGCACCAACGTGTGGCGCTTGCCGTCATCGGCGCGGTCGGGACGAGTTCGCGGCAACTGGTCCTCGGCGTGATGCTGGCCACCGCGTTCATCTCGATGTGGATCTCGAACACCGCAACCGCCGCGATGATGTATCCGATAGCGCTGGCGATCGGCTCGCTCTTTGGCGAGGGGGAGGCCGCGCGCAGCCAGCGCGTGGCGCTGCTGCTCGGCGTCGCGTTCGCAGCGAGCATCGGCGGCATGGCGACGTTGATCGGCACTCCCCCCAACCTGATCATGGCGGGTGCGGCGCGCGAGCTGATCGGCGTGAACATCGATTTCTTCACCTTCCTCAAGTTCGGCTTACCTGTCGCCCTCGTGCTCCTGCCCACGTGCTGGGCGCTCTTGGTGTTCGTCTTTCACCGGGAGCGACTCCACCTCGACGCCGCGAGCCTCCAGACGCTGCGGGACCAGAAGACAGCGCTCGGCCGTTTGCGTGGCGGTGAGCTTTCGGTGTTGCTCGTGTTCGGCTCGGTGGCAATCGGTTGGTTTTTCCGCGAGCCGAAGGCGATCGGTGCACTAAACATCCCGGGCCTCACGCAGCTGTTTCCCGGCGTGACCGATGCGGGCATCGCCGTCACCGGCGCAATCATGCTCTTCCTGCTGCCGGGTCGGAACGGCGCAGCAACTCGTCCCCTCCTCACCTGGAAGGAGGCGCGGGAGATCCCATGGGATGTGCTACTCCTCTTCGGCGGTGGACTCTCGCTCGCGGCTGCCATGGAGTCGAGCGGGCTGGCCGCCAGCGTCGGAGTCTGGATGTCAGGGCTGCAGGGGCTGCCGTTGCCGATCGTGCTTCTGGGTGTCGCTGCCGCGACCGTGGTCGTGTCGGAGTTGGCCTCGAACTCCGCTACGGCCTCCATGGGAATGCCTATCGCCGTCTCGCTCGCCGCGGCGCTCGACCAGCCTCCCCTCCTGATGATGCTCGTCATCGGACTCGCGGCCTCGGTGGGCTTCGCGCTCCCGATGGCGACGCCTCCCAACGCGATCGTGTTCGGCAGCGGCGAGCTCTCCGTAAGGCAGATGGCGCGCGCCGGGCTGGCGCTCGACATCGCGGGTGTCGTCGTCGTCGTGGGCGTGCTGCTCGCGGTCTTCTGAGATTATTTTGGGAGTTATGGATCCGCGCTCCTACTCGTTCATCGCCGACGTCGACTCGCTGGAGGCGCTGCGGCGCCTCCGGCGCGGGTGGGCAGGCTGGGAACTCGCCGAGGGCGAGTTCCGCGTGCGGCTGCGCGAGGGCGGGACAGTGAGGGCCCACGTCGACCGGGCTGAGATCGAACCAGGGTTCGAGGCTGCGTGTCTCGTCGCGGACTTCCTTCCGAACTCGGCCACCCTCCCGGCTCGCGATTCGCCTTTCACGTCGCATACCAACGAAGTCGCAGTCTTCCGTGGCGTGACGTGGCTGGAGCCACTTCCCGACTTGGGGCCCGAGCATTCGATCCAGTACAGCGGCATCCCGGGACTCGCGATTCCGGAGACGGCGGTGGCGAAGTGCGATTTCACCGATGCGTTCGCGGTCACGACGGAGGGCGCGGCGATCGTCGTGCGGCTTGCGCTTCGGCCGGGATGGCTGGAGGTGGTGGAAGAGCCGGACGAAGTCGCCAAGTTCCTCGCGCTGCGCGGATTCAAGTGAGCGCGTCCGACGGGCTTCGTCATTCGGCGGACGGCGTTGAGCGCTGCTGGTGGTGCGGCGACTCCGAGGAGTACGTCCGGTACCACGATCTCGAATGGGGCGTGCCCGTGACGGACGACGTTCGCTTGTTCGAGAAGCTCTCGCTCGAGGGATTCCAGGCCGGACTGAGCTGGATCACCATCCTTCGGAAGCGTGAGAACTTCCGACGCGCATTCGATAGCTTCGTGCCCGCTCGAGTTGGGGCCTACCGGGCGGCCGACGTCCGCCGTCTGCTAGCGGACGCGGGGATCGTCCGGCATCGCGGCAAGATCGAGGCGGTGATCAACAATGCGGCCCGATACGCCGAACTTTGCGCGGAGGCTGGATCACTCGCCGCATTCATCTGGAGTTTTGAGCCGGCAGAACCGGTGCGCGCGGCGCGCGTGACCCGAGGCGCGATCCCCGCGACGGTCGAGTCCTCCGTCGCGCTGTCAAAGGCGCTGAAGAAGCGCGGCTGGAAGTTCGTGGGTCCGACCACGATGTACGCGCTCTTCCAGGCCATGGGCATGGTGAACGACCATGTGCACGGTTGTGCTCGTCGCCCTGAGATCGATCGCCTTCGACGGGCTCTCGCGCGTCCCACCGCCTGATTCGTTCGGGCCCGCGATCGCGTGTCAGCCCGGGCTCCTGCTCAAGTCCCGGCGCGCCATCCCAGCGCCTGCTCGAGCTGCGCGCGCGCCGCGTTCCGGGAACGCGGGTCACCGAGTCGCATGGCGTCCACCAGGGTAAGGAGCCGGTAGGTCCCGGGGGAGGCACTCACCAGACGCGGCGCTTTCGCGTAAAGTGGCTTGATCGAGAAGCCGCGCACGGCGTCGCGATCGAGAGGCGCCGGCCAGACGACGACGTCGACGGCATCAATCTCGCCAGCGAGCGCGGGCGCAGAATGCGCGGTCGGGACTCCCGCAACCAACCGGCCGCGTAGGGCCGGAAAGGCGTATCGCACGCCGAACAGGATGAACTCGCCGAGAGCGCGCGTGTTCGTCGATCTGGTTCCTGGCTTGAGTAGCCCGGCTCCCTCGAGCCTGCCGAGCGAAGCGTGCACTTGGCTCGGCGCAACAGCTAGCTCGGCTGCGGTCGCTGCGAGCGTCGTGCTCGGAGTCAGGAGCCTTAGCGCGACCACGACGTCGAACGGGTGCGTGCGATCTGCTGCCATGCTCTATTCTATATTCTGGAACAACGAAAGTCATTACCTGCTCCAACATTGACCTGTTGGCTCGCTGGATCCGAATCTGGTGTGTCACGGGGCATGATCGCGGGCGGACTCAGCGATCATGCCTCAATGCAAGCCCCAGCCGGTACTACGCCGTCGTACCCGACCTGGCGATCCTGCGATCTACGATCGCGCTCGCCACTCCACCGCCGATGAGCACCACTGCGATCAGGCCGAGCAGCCAGAAGTTCGCATCGTCGCCCAGCCAAGCCTTGATCCACGTGCCCAGCAGCATCTTCACGCCCACGATCGCCAGCACCAGGGCCAGCGAGACCTTCAGGTACCGGAACTTCTCGATGAGCCCGGCGAGGCCGAAGTAGAGGGAACGCAGGCAGAGGATCGCGAACACGTTCGACGTGAACACCAGGAACGGGTCCGCGGTGATCGCGAAGATCGCCGGTATCGAGTCCACCGCGAAGATCAGGTCGGTCGTCTCGACCAGCACCAGCGCGATCGCCAGCGGCGTCAGGAACTTCCGGCCGTTGAGCTCGACGAGGAAGTGCTGCTCGTGGAATCTGTCCGTGACCGGGAAGCGCCGCCTCAGCCAACGCGTCACCCAGCTCTCGACCTCCTCTTCCGTGGCCGCATTGTTCTGGAAGAGCATGCGGATACCGGTGAACACGAGGAAGGCGCCGAACACGTAGAGGATCCAGTGGTAGCGCGCCACGAGCTGCGCGCCAACGCCGATCATCGTGCCGCGCATCACCAGCGCGCCCAGGATGCCCCAGAAGAGAACCCGGTGCTGGTACATGAGCGGGACCTTCAGGTGCTCGAAGATCAGCGCGATCACGAACACGTTGTCCATCGACAGGCTCAGTTCGACGACGTAGCCGGTGAGGAACTTCACCGCGGCGAGGCGCCCATCGTTCACCAACCCGTCGACTGCGTCGCGATGGCTGCCGAGCCCCAGCCAGTGCCCGTTGTACGCGAAGTACAGGAATGCCGCGAAGCCGCACGCCATCGCCACCGTGGCGGCGGTGAAGACCATGGCCTCCTTCAGCGACGGCGAGTGCGCCTTGCGGTTGAAGACGCCCAGGTCCAGGGCGAGAACGATGAAGATGAACGCGAAGAACCCCGACCAGATCCAGATCATCCCGTTCTCTCCGACGCGATCCACTGCGTCCATTCCGGCTCGGCGACGCCAAGCGTGAGTTTCGATCCCCAGCGGGTAAGTGGCTGCACCAGCAAGAGCGGCTCGTCCACGAACAGTTGCGACCAGCGCTCGTCCGACATCCGCGACGCAGCCAGCCCGAGATCGGCGTAGCGCCTGGATTCCTTATCGATCAGGGCGGTCACACCGAACTTCTGCAGGAAACGCTGTAGTTCGCCGTGACTGGCGGCCCGCTCCTTCAGGTCCACGAAATGGACCTTTACGCGCCGCTCGCTCCAGAAACGAAGGGCGCGCCTCGTGTCTTGATTCTTCTGCGTCCCGAACACCTGCACTTCCAAGGGCGCGCTCCCCGATATTCCGAAAGTGGAACGAATCCCGCAATCTAGTGAAGCATCCGTGCCGAATCACACGCCCTTTCGTCCGGCCTGGTGGCTCCCAGGCCCGCACTTGCCCACCATCTGGGGCAAGTTCGGACGCAAAGTGGCGCCGGCGCATGATCGCATCGAGCAGTGGTCCACGCCTGATGGTGACCGCGTGTCCGTGGCGCTCATCGACCCGCCCGCCGTGGGAGCGCCGACGCTGGTGCTCCTGCACGGCCTCGAGGGCACGGTCCGCTCCACCTACGCGCAAGGCTTGATGCATCAGGCGAGGGCCCGCGGCTGGGGGGCGGCGATGCTGATCTTCCGCACCTGCGACGGCCGAATTCCCGACGTGCCGCGGCTATACCACTCCGGCGAGACTACGGATGCCGACTTCGTGATACGGACGCTGGTCGCCCGGGACCCCGACTCACGGCTGTTCTGTGTGGGCGTGTCGCTGGGAGGAAACGTGCTGCTGAAGTGGCTGGGCGAGCGCGGCGACGACGTGCCAAGGCAGGTCGGCCGAGCCGCCGCCATCTCGACCCCCTTCGATCTGGGGGCCGGCGCTCGGCATCTCGAGCACGGACTCGCCCGCATCTATTCTTGGCACTTCGTCCGCACCCTCAAGCGCAAGGGGATCGCCGCCCTGACACGGCACCCCAACCTGCCAGTGGACCGCGCTCGCATGGACGCCTCGCGCACCTTCTGGGAGTTCGACGATTCGTTCACTGCTCCCGTGCACGGGTTCTCCGGCGCCGCCGAGTACTATGATCGATCGAGCTCCATCCACTACCTGCCAAAGGTGAAGGTGCCCACCCTCCTGCTATCGGCCGAGGATGACCCTTTCCTTCCCCCGGTCGTCCTCGAGCGTGTGAGGGATGTCGCGCGCTCGAACCCGCGACTCGAGGTGGAGTTCACTGCCAGCGGTGGCCACGTCGGCTGGGTGAGCGGCCCGATCTGGGCACCGCGGTACCAGATGGAAGGCCGGGTCATCAGCTGGCTGGCGTCGGAGACCGTCGCAGAAAGGCTGAACGGCGTCGGCGACGAGCGCGTAGTCTCCACGGAGATGTTATAGTTCGATTGATACACATTCTCAACAAACCATACAGGGACGGCCGTTGAGCAGCGCCACTGAGTACCACAACGACATCATCTATCCGAACACGGCAGCCTTCATCTTCGTCCACTTGGCGCCGTTGGCTGCCTTCTGGACGGGCGTGACGACCACCTCCGTGATCCTTTGCATCACGCTCTACGTCGTACGCATGTTCGGCGTGACGGCCGGATACCATCGGTTCTTCTCGCATCGCTCATTCAAGACGTCGCGCGCGGGCCAGTTCTTCTTCGCCTTCCTGGCGATGAGTTCGACGCAGAAGTCGGTGCTCTGGTGGGCTGCGCTCCATCGGCACCACCATCGGCATTCCGACCAGGAAGATGACGTGCATTCGCCCGTGCACCGCAGCTTCTTCTACTCGCACGTAGGCTGGATCTTCGACAAGAAGCACAACGACACGCGCCTCGACGAGGTGCCTGATCTCGCGAAGTACCCGGAGCTCCGCTTCCTCGATAAGCACCAGCTGATCCCGGGCATCCTGCTCGGCATCCTCTGCTTCGCCATCGACGGCTGGAGCGGCCTGCTCATCGGCTTCTTCCTGAGCACGGTCTTCCTGTACCACGGCACGTTCTTCATCAACTCGCTCGCGCACGTCCACGGCAAGCAGCGCTACGTGACGGGCGATGACTCGCGCAACAACTGGTGGCTGGCCCTCATCACGCTGGGCGAGGGGTGGCACAACAACCACCACGCCTACCAGCGCTCGACGCGCCAGGGCTTCCGTTGGTATGAAGTCGACATCACCTACTACGTCCTCAAGGCGATGTCGTGGGTCGGTCTCGTCTGGGATCTCGGCGAGCCGCCGGCCGAGGTGGTACGCAACGAACGCCGTGTCGGCACGGCCGTGCTCGAGCGCGTCTCGAGGCAGCTGGCCGAGCATTTCTCCACCGGTTCGCTCGTGACCCAGATGGCCGCTGCCCGCGAGTCGCTGGGCACCCATCCCAAGGTGATCGAGCTGCGCGCGAAGCTCGCCGCCAAGCAGGCCCGGGCGGAAGAGGCGTGGCATGAGCTCCAGCAGTACCTGCCGCACCTGCCGCACCTGCCGAGCGCCGCGGAGATCCGCGCACGCGCCCTGCAGATCTACGCCGACTCGCCGTCCACGGATGACATCGTCGCGCGCACGCGGCAGATGATCGCCGAGCGGTTCAGCTCCGAGCTCTTCCCCGAGCTCAAGCCGGCGTTCGCCTGACGGCTGGCCGAACAGTCGAGACTGGATGCACGTTTATGGGAGTGGCCTTTTGGCCACTCCCAATTTCGTGCGGACGTTCTCTCCCTGATCATGCCAAGGCATCCCATGCGCACACACCGTCTGCTCCTTCCGCTCGCGCTCGCGTTCTCGTTTGGTGCGTGCTCAGCGCAGCGCCTGACTCCTGACGAAGCGAGCGCGGCGACGCTCGACGATCACGCCGGACATGAGATGGCGGCGACGGCGGTTTCCGTGCTGCGCGACACCGGCATCGCGCCTGGGGCCAACGAAGCAGCCGCGCGACTCCAGGCCTCTCCGCGTCATGCCGAGTGGGCGATGATCCCGATGGCTCCCGGGTCCGGCGACTCGATCGCCGCTTTCGTCGTCTATCCTGAGCGGCGCCAGAACGCGCCGGTGGTGGTCGTCATCCACGAGATCTTCGGACTCTCGACGTGGGTGCGGGGCGTGGCGGACCAACTGGCTGCGGACGGCTTCATCGCCATCGCTCCGGACCTGCTCTCGATCGAGCGTGGCGGCGCCACCACCGACTCGCTGCCCTATGACCAGGCCCGCGCGATGATCAGCCGCGTCTCGCCGGACAAGATGAACGCGATGGTCGCGGCGGTTGCGAAGTACGGCATGGCGCTTCCCGCCGCGATGAAGAAGTACGGCGTCGTCGGCTACTGCTGGGGTGGCGCCGCGTCGTTCAACCACGCGGTCTTCAACGCGCCGGGCATGAGCGCGGCGGTCGTGTATTACGGCACCGCTCCGGAAGCCGCCGAGATCGCCAAGGTGAAGGTCCCGGTGCTTGGGCTCTATGGGGAGATTGACCAGCGCGTCAACGCGACCATCGCGCGCGCCGACTCCACCATGAAGGCCATCGGCGGGACGTTCGAGCATCACATCTACACGGGCGCCCGTCACGGATTCCTGCGCGCGCAGGATGACACCGCCAACGCCGCCGCGAGCCGAGAGGCGTGGCCGGCGACCGTCGCCTGGTTCCGGAAGTACCTCTAGGGCTCAGCTGCCTTGTGAGCCCTTGGCAGCTCGGCTGGCGACCGCAACGAGGTTCAGCCAGCCGGGCCAGTTGCCGCTCATCTCGAAGAAATCATCGAAGTAGACGAGTCCCTTCTCCTCGAACGCGTTGATCAGCGACTGGAGGCCCTCGTCATCGTGGACGGGTCCGATCGCGATGAGTTCTCCCTCGACCGCGAACTCATCGGCGGTGAGGTTGAGCCACCCGTCGATTGCCTCGCGGGTGAGTCCGGCCTTCTCGAACGCTTCCTTGCGCATCAGGAGCGTTGGAACATCGGTGGCAAGCCTGATCGGCATCTGGGTGCTCCTCGTCCTGTGTTGCTGTTCTTGGTCGATGGGCCTGCTGATGTTCCCTTAGATTAGGCGGATGAGCG
>Ga0247822_10000113_pt1 | contig 34695 bp, 41 predicted proteins | sample 13C_Cellulose_Da_FD_192423 | JGI IMG/M metagenome (GOLD analysis project Ga0247822, IMG submission 192423) | Soil microbial communities from agricultural site in Penn Yan, New York, United States - 13C_Cellulose_Day30 | ecosystem: Environmental > Terrestrial > Soil > Agricultural land | place...
TGGCGGTCCGGGTGGCCCGGGCGGGTTCCGTGGTTTTGGCGGTGGCCCGGGCGGGGGCGGTCCCGGCGGTGGCGGGCGGCTTCAGATCGGCGTGTTCCACACCATCGCACTGACCGACACGATCACGATTCGCGAGGGGTTGCCCGAGCTCGATCTGCTCAACGGCTCCGCGACCGGCAGCCGCGGCGGATCGCCGCGGCATCAGGTGGAATTGCGCGCGGGGGTCACGCGCGACGGAATCGGCTTCCGCGTGAATGCCGACTGGAACAGTGCCACCACGGTCCGTGGCGGTGCGGCGAGTACCGATGAACTGCGCTTCGACGATTTCGCGACGGTCAATTTGCGGCTGTTCGCGTCGCTGGGGCCGCAGTTCAAGTTCGTACGCGAGAATCGCTGGCTGACGGGAACGCGGGTGACTCTGTCGGTGGACAACCTCTTCGATAATCGCCTGAAGGTGACCGATGCGACTGGTAATACGCCGCTGAGCTATCAACCGGCGCTGCTCGACCCGCTCGGGCGCACCGTGCGGATAAGCGTGCGCAAGCTGTTCTTTTAGAGGCGATATCGCTCCGCTTCACGCGGAGTGGAGCGGTACAGCAAGCATCTATTTGTCGAGCTTGCTCTTGCGATAGAGCAGCGTGATCGCGACGCGCCGGTTGCGTGGGTCGGCGGGGTTGGCTTTGATCAGCGACTCGCGGTCGGCGACGCCCTCGATCCGTTCGAAGCGCGGTTCGGGAACCCCCGCCGCGACGAGACGGCGGCGGGTCTCTTCCGACCGCGCGCTGGATAGCATCCAGTTGTTCATGTTCTGCGGGTCGCCGTAGCCAAGGCTGTCGGTGTGTCCGCGGATCATCAGCGGATTTTCAGAATCGGCGATCGACTGACCGACCAGCGCGACCAGCTTGGCCGCCTCGGGCACGAAGTTGGTCGTGCCAAGCGCGAACATCGAATAGTCGGCGTCGTCCATCAGGTCGATCCGCATGCCGTCGCGGGTCGGCACGAAACGGACCTGCTTGCCCAGCCGGGTGAGGCCAGGGGTCGATTTGATCTTGCGCTCGATATCCGCCTTCATCTTGGCGAACCCCTGACGGTCCTGCGCGTCCATCGCCTCCTTGTTCTTGAGGCTGCCCTGTGAGCCTGTGCCGACAAAGTCGCCGCCCTGCGCACCGGCCGGGATCGTCATCGACCGCGTGCCGGTCTGCTTGGCCATGGTCGGGTAATTGTCCTTGCCCTGCATCGCGTCGCCGCCGAGCAGGCCGTTGGAGCCAGCGCTGTTCTGCTTGAACTCGATCAAGGTGGGCGCGAAATAATCGGCGAGCGCCTTGCGTTGCTTCTCGTTGGTCGCGCCGAGCAGCCACATCAGCAGGAAGAACGCCATCATCGCGGTCACGAAGTCGGCATATGCCACCTTCCACGCGCCGCCGTGATGGCCACCTCCGCCCTCGACGAAGATCTTCTTGACGATGATCTTGGGCGGCAGTTTCGCCGCATGGGGTGCTCTTGCGCTCACGGATTACCTCCCGCGGAGGCCATCGAACACTTCGGCGAAGCCGGGCTGGTTGTGGTGGGCGATGCCCGAGCGGGCCGCTTCGATCACCAGCGGCTGCGGGTGGCCGTGGAGCGAGGCGATGATGATCTGCTTGACCGTGTGGTAGATCGCGGCGTCGGCATCGATGATCTGCTTGAGCCGGCCCGCCAGCGGCCCCACGAGACCATAGGCCAGCAACACGCCCAGGAAGGTACCGACCAGCGCCGAACCGATCATCGCACCGAGAATCGCCGGCGGCTTGTCGATCGAGCCCATCGTTTTCACCACGCCGAGCACCGCGGCGACGATGCCGAGCGCGGGAAGCGCGTCGGCGAGACCCTGCAGCGCGTGCTGGGGTTCCTCGACATGGTGATGGTGGGTCTTGATGGCGTTGTCCATCACGTCTTCGACCGCGTGCACGTCGAGCGTGCCCGAGGAAACGACGACGAGACGCAGCGTGTCGGAGATCAGGTCGACCAGTGTGTGATCGGCGAGCAGCCGTGGATATTCGGCGAAGATCGCGGAGGATTTGGGATCCTCGACATGCGGTTCGAGGGCGATGGGGCCATCGACACGCAGCATCTTCATCAGCTTGCTGACGAGGAAGATGACATCGAGATAGTCCTGCTTCTTGTACCTCGGCCCCTTGAGCACCTTCATGAAGCCGCCGCCGAGCGCTTTGAGCTCGCGGCCCGAATTCCCGATGATCAGCGCGCCGAGCGCGGCGCCGCCGATGATGAGCATTTCGTGCGGCAGCGCGTGCAGCACGGGCTCGAGCGCGCCGCCGGTGATGGCAAACCCGCCGAACACCATGGCGATGAGGACAACGAAACCGATGACTGGAAACATGACTTCGCTCGCTACCCCCCGGCGCTGGCTTGGTTACCGTTACAAACGACCGCGCACGCCGGAACTTGAGCGAAAAAGCGCTAGGATATGGTTAATATTCCTGCCCTTTTTGACGCTCCGCACTGCTGAGCATGTGCTGCGCCATCGGCGGATGCCGAGGGTGCCGAGGATTCAGCGGATATAGTCGAACAGCGATAGCGAGGTGAGCTTGGTGAAGCTCGCCTGGGTCGCCTGCAGGATCGTCAGCGTCTTTTGCAGCTCCGCGATCGAGGTAGCGGTGTTAACGTCCTCGATGCCCGAACGGGTCGCTTCGCGGGTGTCGTCCACATCGGCGAGGCGTTCGGCCTCGAGGTCCATGCGGAAGGCGCGCGCGCCGACCGAGGTTCGCGTGGTGCCGATCTGATCGAGCGCCGCGTCGAGATCGCTCATCGCGGTATCGATCCCGCCCGGCGTCGCGTCGGGCTGAAGCGCCGCGGCGAAGGCGGTGAGGATCGCGAACATGTCGGTCGTGCCGTTCGCGGTCGTGATTCCCCCGAATGCGCGGGCGCCCGTCTCGGTCGCGGCGATATCGACCCCGTCGCCGACCGGGATCGCCGCCGGCTCGCCGGAGCCGACATAGGCGATCGATCCGTCGGGCTGGCGCGCATAAGCGGCATCGCCCGCCGCGCCGCCGAACAGGGGCTGGCCGCGGCTGTCCTTGGTGTTCGCTGCGCCGAGCAGGTCGGTGATGATCGCCTCGACTTCCTTCAGGATCGCGGCGCGGCCTTCGGGCGTTATGGTCTGGCTGTTGGCCTGAACCGCGAACGCCTTGGCCCGCTGGAGCTGGGTCTCGATGCTGTCGAGCGTGGAATCGGTCGAAGCAAGCAGCGACTGCGCCATCTTGATGTTCGACGCGTAAACGCCGTCGTCTGCGGTCGCACGCTTGAGGCCCGACAGCTGCTGCCAGCCCGACGCGCTGTCAGACGGCGCAAGGATCTTCTTGCCGGTCGAGATCTGCGTCTGGAGCCGGTCGGCCTGACTGTTCAGGCTCGTCATCATCAGCGAGGGCCGTTCGAAGCTCTGATTGGTCGTCACGCGCATAACGGTCACCGGATATCGAAGAGGGTCTGGAGAGTCTCGCGCGCCACCTGGATGACGCGGCTCGATGCCTGATACGCCTGCTGGAAGCGGATCAGATCGACCGCCTCTTCGTCGACATTGACGCCGGTGATCGAATCGCGCGCGGCCGCGGCGTTCGAGCGGATCGTCGACTGGACCTCGGCGATCGATCGCCGCGCAGCCAGCGCGCTGGCATTGTCGGTGGTTAGCGTGGTCAGGCCGGCTTCGAATTTGCCGTCCTTGCGCAGGGTTGCGAGCGCGGCAAGGTTGCCGTTGCTCCGCTCACCGCCGCCCGGGGCTGCCGCGGCGATGCCGCGCGGATCGTCGAGCACGAGCTTGAAATCGGATGCGCCGGTAGCGCTGAACATCGCCGCGCCGGCATTGCCGTCGAGATTTTCGCCGCCAGCCTGAACGGTATTGACGCCATTGGCGAGATCGACGGCGATCCGGTCGAGCGCGCTACGGGCGTCGGCGATCCGCGCGGCTCCCTCCGCGACCCCTGCAAGCGCGCCGCCACCGGGGCTGAGCGCGTGGCTGCCGTCGATGCCATAGACTGCGAACGAGACCGAGCCGTCGGGACCGCGCGCATAGGTCGCGACCGCGGACTGGTCGCCCAGGACGAGCACCGGCCCGCCGCCGCCAGCCTTGACGTTTGCGCGGCCTGCCGCGTCGAAGCTGACGCTCACATCGGTGATCGCGCTCATCGTTTCGAGCAGCCGGTCGCGTTCGTCGAGCAAGGCCGCCTGCGAACTGGTGCCCTGCGACGCGCGGCCGAGTGCTGAATTGACCTTGGCGAGATTGGCGGTGAGGCTGTTGAGCTGGCCCGCCATGGCGTCGGCCGACTGGTCCAGATCCGCAAGCGCACCGTCGAGCGCAGCGCCGGTTGCGGAGAAGCTGCTGGCGAGGCTTGCCGCGGCCTGAAGCATCGTCGCGCGCGGCGCGCTGGCCGAGGGGTTGGCGGAGAGCGAGGTCGCGGCGTTGAAGAAGGCGGTCAGCCGTTCGTCCAGCTTGTTGCCGGTGAGCGCGCCCTCGATTCGGTTGAGCCATACCGCGCCCGCCTCGCTGCGCGCGAGGTCGGATCCGGCGGCGCGGACTTCGGCGTTTTGCAGGTCGCTGCTTGCGCGCGTGATGCCGGAGATGGTGACGCCGAGGCCGTTGAGCACACGGTTCGAGCCATCGCTGGGTGCGGCAACCTCACGCGTGCCGGCGACACGGCGCGAATAACCCGCGGTGCCGGCGTTGGCGATATTCTCCGACGTCGTCGTCAGCGCGGTCTGATAGGCGCGGACACCGCTGGCGCCGATCGAGAGCATGTCGGTCATTTGGGTTCACCTTCCGCCGGTGCGGCCGGCGCGGTTTCCGGAACCGACCCGGCCTTGGCGAGGAACGCGGTCATCGCCTTGCCGATGCCGATCGGCGTGTGCGTGGCCATGTTCTCGGCCAGCTTCTGGTCCTGCATATCGCGGAACTGGTCGAGCGCCTGGCTTTCGAACAGGCTGTCGGCGAGCTTCGCCTTGCGCATCGAGGACAGCATCATCTTGGTGAAGATCGCCTCGAACTGTTCGCCCGCCTTGTCCAGGTTGTCGCGCGTACCCAGCCGGGCGGTATCGGTGGAGACCGTACCAGCCAGCTTGAGCGTTGCAGGAGAAGGCGCGCGAAGGTCGGTCACAGGACGATCAGCTCCGCCTTGAGCGCGCCGGCCTGCTTGAGGGCTTCGAGGATCGCGACAAGGTCAGCCGGGGACGCGCCGATCGCGTTCACCGCCTTGACCACATCGGCAAGCTTCGGGCCGGGTTCCAGCAGGAACATCGGACGCTTCTCCTCCTCGACGCCAACGCCGCTACGCTGTTCGACCGCGGTTTCCCCCTGGCTGAACGGCGCTGGCTGGCTGACGCGCTGGGCTTCATCAATACGAACAGTGAGTTTACCATGTGTTACCGCAGCGGGGCTGACCCGGACCGCGGAATTGATAACGACCGTTCCGGTGCGCGCATTAACAATTACCTTTGCCGCGGCCTCAGCGGCATCGACGGTGAGATTCTCGATCTCGCTCATCAGCTGCGCGCGCACATCGGCGCCGGGCTTCGCCGTCACCGCGACCGACACGCCGTCGACCGCGCGCGCGGTGCCGAAGCCGAAGCGGCTGTTGATCGCGTCCGCGACGCGCTGCGCCGTTGTGAAATCCGCGCGTGCGAGGTTGTAGGTGAGCATGGGCGTATCGGCGAAGCCGGTCTCGACCGCGCGCTCGACCGTTGCACCCTCCGGGATGCGGCCGGACGAGGGCGTATTGACGACGATTTGCGATCCGTCTTTGCCCTCGGCGCCCAGCCCGCCGACGGCGAGGTTGCCCTGCGCCATCGCATAGATCTGGCCATCGGCACCGATCAGCGGGGTCAGCACCAAGGTGCCGCCGCGCAGCGACTTGGCCTTGCCCATCGACGAAACGGTGATGTCGAGCTTTTGCCCCGGCTTGGCGAAAGGCGGCAGTTCGGCGGTGATCATTACCACCGCCGCGTTCTTGAGCGCCGGATTGACGCCCGGCGGCAGCGCCAGGCCGAAGCGGGCGGTGACGCCCTTCATCGACTGGACGGTATATTCGAGATTGTCGTCGCCCGTGCCCGGCAGACCCACAACAATACCGTATCCGGTGAGCTGGTTCGAACGGATGCCCTGAAAGGTGCCGAGATCCTTGATCCGCTCCGCCGCGGCGGGCTGAGCGAGGAGGAGAGCGGCGAACAGGGCGGCGAGGAAGCGGATCATATCGGTTTTCCTCAGAACGGGCTGATGACCGAGAAGAAGCGGCTGAACCACCCCTGACGGCTGGCGCGGGCGACGTCGCCCTTGCCGGTGTAAGCGATGCGGGCATCGGCGACGCGGGTCGAAGCGATGCGGTTGTTCGCATCGATATCGGTCGCGCGGACCACGCCCTTGATCTGGACGAACTCGTCGCCGCGATTGAGCGTCACGCGCTTCTGCCCCTGAACGAGCATGGTGCCGTTGGGGTAGACTGCGGCGACGGTGACGGTGACCTCGCCCGACAGCGCGTTCGACTGGTCGGCGGTGCCCGCGCCCTTGAAGTTGCGCTTGCCGCTGACACTGGCGTCGCTCTGGTTGAACAGATTGAGCGCGCCGGTGGTCGGCGGGGTGAGCGAGAGGCCGCCGCCGCTGTCGAGCTGTGAGCCTGCGGATTTGGACGCGCTGGTGCGCTCGACCAGCACGATCGTCAGCGGATCGCCGACGCGGCGCGCGCGCGTGCCTTCGTGCAACGCGGCATAGCCGTCGCTTGCCTGAAAGATCGAGCCATTGGCCGGCACGGATGCGACCGGCGTGACGGGAAGCGAGGCGCTGAAGTCTTCCTTCGGCGCCTTCTTGCCGAACAGCTGCGCGTGGGCGGGCTGGACGATGGCGATCGCCGCGACGATCGCGGCGCCGGTGAGCAGGCCTGCGGCGAACTTCATCAGTTGCCCCTCAGATGTTCTGGTTGACATATTTGAGCATCTCGTCGGACGCCGAGATCATCTTGGAGTTGACCTCGTAAGCGCGCTGGGTCTCGATCATGTCGACCAGTTCCTCGACGACGTTGACGTTCGACCCCTCGAGCATGCCCTGACGGATCTTGCCGCGGCCGTCCTGCCCGGCGATGCCGAGATTGACCGCGCCGCTGGCCGAGGTCTCGACCAGGAAATTGTCGCCAATGGCCTGAAGCCCCGCCGAATTGGGGAAGGCTGCGATCTGGATCTGGCCGATCTGGCTCGATTCGGTCTGGCCGGGAACGGACGCTGAAACGGTACCGTCGGTGCCGACGGTGATTGCGGTCGCGCCTTCCGGGATCGTGATGCCGGGCATCACCTGATAGCCCTCAGCCGTCACCAGCAACCCTTCGGGCGAGCGGGTGAAGTTGCCGGCACGGGTATAGCCGAGCTGGCCACCGGGCATCTGCACCTGGAAGAAGCCGTTGCCGTCGAGCGCCATGTCGAGCGCGCCGCCGGTAGTCTGAAACGACCCTTGGGTGTCGATCCGCGCGGTGCCCTGGATGCGCACGCCGGTACCGAGATTGAGGCCGGTGGCATATTGCGTTTCCGACGTGCTCGCCGAGCCGGGCGCGGTGACGACCTGATAGGCCAGCGCCTCGAACGAGGCGCGGTCGCGCTTGAAGCCCGTGGTGTTCACGTTGGCGAGGTTGTTCGAGATCACCCGCATGCGCATGTCCTGAGCGTCAAGCCCGGTGCGCGCGATGTGCATTGCTGCGGAACCCATGGGTCTAGTCCTTCCCTAAATTCTTAGCTGACGCGCATCAAAGACGCGGCGCTCTCGTCCATCGACTTCGCTTCGCGGAGAAGATTGGCCTGCACCTCGTAGCTGCGCTGGTTCTCGATCATGTCGACCAGCGCCTGGGTGAGGTTGACGTTCGACTGTTCGAGCGACCCGGTCTGGACGCGTGCCTCGAGATCGGCGGGCAGCACGCCGCCGCCGCGAACGTGGAGCAGATTGTCCAGCCCTTTGACGGTCTTGCTGCCCTGGTCGCTGACCAGCTTGAGTTGATCGATCGCCTGCGGCGGCTGGCTCGGGTCGGCGCCGGGAGCGACGATCGAGATCGTGCCGTCCTCGGCGATCATAATCTTGTCGTGCGGCGGCACGGTGATGGGGCCCCCCGACCCCATCACCGGGAAACCGTCGCCGGTTTCCAAGACGCCACTCGGTGCGATGCGGAGATCGCCGCGCCGTGTGTAAGCTTCGCTGCCGTCGGGAGCCTGCACCGCGAGCCAGTTGTCGCCCGTGATGGCGATGTCGAGCTCGCGGCCGGTCTGGACGACAGTTCCGGCGCGCCGGTCCATGTCGACGACGGTTTCGGCGCTGGGCTGGCGGCTGTCGAGCCCTTCGCCCTTGATCATCAACCGTTCGAAATTGACCCGGTCGGCGCGGAAACCGATCGTGGAGGCGTTCGCGATGTTGTTCGCGATCGTCGCCTGCGCGTCCATCTGGCCCTTGAGCCCAGACAGCGCGGTATAGACGAGTCTGTCCATCGCTTGTGCCTCCTAACTCGCTGAAATCAGCTGCGGATATTGAAGATGGTCTGCGAGATCTGGCTCGCGGTATCGAGCGCCTTGGCGTTCGCCTGGAAGTTGCGCTGGGCCGCGATCAGGCCGACCAGCTCCTCGGTGATGTCGACGTTCGAGCGCTCGATCGCGCCCGACATCAGCCCGCCGAAGCCGTTCGAACCGGGCTCTCCGAGACGCGGTTCGCCCGACAGGCCGGTCGAGGCCCAGGTCGAGTTGCCGAGCTGGCGCAGACCCGACGGATTGGAGAAGTTCGCGAGCGCGATTTTGCCCAATGCCTGGCTGTCGCCATTGGAGAAGCTGGCGCGAACCGTGCCGTCCTCGCCTACCGTTACGCCGTCGAGCTGGCCCACTGCCTTGCCGTCCTGCGAGCGGTTGTTGACGCTGAACGGCGCGCCGAGCTGCGTCGTGGCGCTGCCGAAGTCGAGCGCGATGGTCTGCTCGGTCGTGCTGGAGCCGACCGTGAACGGCGCGAACTGCGTCGGTGCAGTCGGCGTCGTGAGCGCGCCGCTCGCGTCGAAGGTCAGCGTGATCGGCTGCGGGTTGGTCGGGCTGGTGCCGAGCTGCTTGTCGCCGACAAAGGTGTAGACCGACCAGGTGCTCGGTGCCGTCGACGTCTCGCGCACGAAATAGCTGGTCATCGTCAGCGGGTTGCCGCTGGCGTCGTAGATCGTGGTCTGGGTCGAGTTGTTGTAGGTGCCCGGATCGAACCGGTCGAATGCATAAGGCGTGTCCGGTGTGAAGCGCGACGCTTCCTTTGGCACCGACGAATAGGCCGACAGGTTGAGCGAGAGATTCACATTCTCGGTCGCTTCGGGCACGCCGCTGGTCTGCGGCAGACGCAGGTTGACGGTCGAGCCCATGCCGGTCGCGATCACCGCGCCCGAGCCGTCGACCGGATAGACCTGCAGATAGCTTCCCTGTGAATCGGTGACGTAGCGGTCGCTGTCGACGAGGAAGCTGCCATTGCGGGTGAAGTTGACGCCGGCGGCGTCGAGGCTGGGCTTGACCGCGAAGAAGCCGTCGCCCGAGATCGCGATGTCGAGCGAGGACGAGGACTGCTGGGTGCCGCCCTGGCCGAACTGCTGACGGATCGCCTTCACCGTGGTGCCCGATCCGATCATCTGGTTCGGATTGAGCGAGACGCTCGACGCGATGACGTCGGCGAATTCGGTCCGGCTCTTCTTGAAGCCGTTGGTCGAGACGTTCGACAGGTTGTGGCTGATCGTCGACATGTCGGTCTGCGCCGCCTGAAGACCCGAGAGCGAGGTATAGAAGGACATTGCTTATGCTCCTTGGAAGTTCTCAGCCGATCTTGCGGACGGCGGTGGTGGAAACCTGACCGATGCCGGGCAGGGTAAGGACGGGGTTGCCGTCGCTGCCCATCGCTACGGCGGTGACGGGAGCCCAGACGAGCGGTTTGGCGGTGACCGCGCCGCCATCGGCATTCTGCGCGGCGACCCGGATCTTGAACGGGCCGTCCCCGGCCTTCTCGCCGGTGTCGGTCTTGCCGTCCCATTCGAATTCGAGCGGGCCCTTGGGCGCCTTGCCGAGCGCGACGTTCTTGAGGATCTCGCCGTTCGGCCCCTCGATCACGACGTTGACCTCGTTGGCGTCGGCGCCAAGTTCGATCACGCCGCCGAGCGTGCCGTCGGTACGCGGATAGGCGGTGCTGCCCTCGGTCAGCACGGTGCGGCCGACCCACGAGACCAGGTCCGTGGTCGAGGTCGCACCGAGCTTCGTGGCAATCGCCTGCAGCGTCGTGTTCATCTCGCTGATGCCGGCGAGCGACGAGAATTGCGCCATCTGGGCGACCATCTGCGTGTTGTCGACCGGATCGAACGGATCCTGGTTCTTCATCTGCGCGGTCATCAGCGTCAGGAAGTCGGACTGGCCCATCGCCGCGTTCGACCCCTTGGTCGGGGTGTTCTTGTCGGTGCCGTTCGTGCGGCCGATGCCGAGCTTCGACATCACATCATCAAAACCGGTGGCCATCAGCTGCGTCCCAGGTTGAGCGTCTGGGTGATCAGCGTCTTCGCCGTCTGCATCACCTCGACATTGTTCTGATAGGTGCGGGCGGTCTCCATCATGTCGACCAGCTCGCGGGTCTCATCGACCGCGCTTTCCCAGATGTTGCCGTCCTTGTCGGCCATCGGATTGCCGGGGTCGTAGCGCTTGGTCGGCGCCTCGCCCGCGGCGACCACGCTTTCGACATCGACCGTGGCGAGGTTGTTCGCGGCGTCGAAGGCGGTGCGGAACACCGGCTTCTGCGTGCGATAGGCCTCGGCTGCCGAGGACGCGACCTGGCCGACATTGGCCAGATTCGACGCGGTGGTGTTCATCCGCACGAGCTGCGCCGACATAGCGCGGCCCGCGACCTGGAAGATGCTGAGCGGCTGATCGGCCACGGTTATTCTCCCTTCAGCGCGCGGGTGATGGTGGAGATGCGCCCGTTGAGGAACGCGAGCGTCGTCTGATAGGCGACGGCGTTCTCGGCAAAGGCGGTCTGCTCGGTTGCGAGCTCGACGGTGTTGCCGTCGAGGCTGGGCTGGAGCGGGATGCGGAACTTGGTTGCACCCTCGATCGGATCGGTGCCCTCCATGCCGGGGGTCTCGATCGCACTCAGCGCTTCCTTGAAGTCGATGTCCTTGGCCTTGTAGCCGGGCGTCGAGGCGTTCGCGATGTTCGACGCGAGCACGCCCATGCGCTGAGCGCGCACTGCGAGCGCCGCACCGTGCACCCCGAAAAGACTGTTCTGACCCATGCTATGCGTCCTCCGCACATTTTGTTCGCGGTCATCCTAGCAATGGGCGTGCCAGTTTCCGGGTTCGGGGCTGAAATCGCCTGAATTGCCGGGAAGCGCCGAGAGGGCGGCAAGATGTTGCCGGTGGCGGCAATCGATTTTGCCGGTTTTGCCGGTCGCGGCGGCCGCCTCTCCGGAGCCTGCCTCGTGCCGTGGCGGAAACGGAAATTGGCCCGGTGCTTGCAAAGAATCGCGCATGAACATCGCCGCGATCTCAGAACCCGCAACCGCTGCTGCCGGGCTCGTCCCGGGCACTTTCCTCGATCCGCTTGCGATCGGGATCGTGCTCGGCGGCACCGCGCTCACCGTCGTGCTGCGCAACCGCCTGGCCGATGTCGGCCGCGCGCTGGCAGCGCTGGCCGTGTTGTGGCGACGGCCGTTCAGCGCCGAAGGACTGCTCGGCCAGATTGCCGCGCAGGAGCGGATCGCGCATCGCCACGGCCTGTTCTCGCTCGATCGTGCGGTGATCGGCGATCCCGACATGGCTGCAGCGATCGAGGCTGCGGTCGACGGCGCATCGCCCGAGCAGGTCGAGCGGCTGGTCTGCGATCGCGTCGGCGCACGGGCCGAGCGGCACCGCGCCGCGATCGAGGTATGGACCGGTGCGGCCGAGGCGGCGCCGGCGATGGGGTTGATCGGCACGATCCTCGGCCTGGTCCAAATGTTCGCATCGATGCAGGATCCCGCGACGATCGGCGCGGCGATGGCCGTCGCGCTGCTCGCTACGCTTTACGGTGCGCTGGTCGCCAATCTGGTCGCGATGCCGGTGGCGTCGCGGCTCAAGCGCCTTGCCCGCGCCGAGGCGAACGAACGGCCGCGGCGTGCGGCGCCACTCGCACATCTCGCGACGCTGGAGCGCACGCGCAAACGGGAGATCGCGGCATGACCGCGCCCGTCTCGCCCGACATGTGGGATGAGGTCGTGCCCGCGCGCTCGGCCTGGGTGATCACCCTTGCCGATCTTGCGCTCCTGCTGGTCGGATTCTTCGTGCTGCTTCAGGCCAATCGCGAACTCGACCGTGAAACGCTGCTTGCCGGCCTGCGCGCCGGATTCGGGGTCGAGGATAGCGCACCCGCACCGATGGCGGTCGCGATGGCGCGGGTCGAGGGCTTCGCCGAAGGCTCGGCCGATGCCGATCCGCGCGTCGCGATCCTGTGGGCGCGCGACGCCGCACGCGATTCGCGCACGCGCATCACCATCACCGGATCGACCGATGGCGCGCGCGACGTGGACGCAGCCACCGGCAGCGCCGCAATCCTCGCCGCCGATCGCGCCCGCGCAGTCGCTGCCGCGCTGGTCCGCAGCGGCGCGGCCGATCCGGCGCGCATCGCCATTCTGACCGACCCCGGCAAGCGCCGGGCCGTTACCCTTTCCGTCGGCTTCGCCGGCGGCACGAACTGAAGTGGAGGCAATCATGATCGCCATTCTCCTGCCCGTACTGGCCGCCGGCGTGACGCCCGCGGCTTTCCAGTCGACCGAGACGCTCGACCGGCTGGTCGAACAGTTCGCGGGCGCGCCGATCGGCATGGAAGGCGGCGCGCGCGCGCCGGTGGACAAGCGCCTGAAGCTCGCCGCGTGCGACGCGCCACAGCTGAGCTGGCGCTCGGTGGCCGAGGACGCGGTGGTGATCCGCTGCCAGGGGCCGCAGCAATGGCGCCTGTTCGTGCCGGTCAATGCGCTGCCCCGGCCTGTTGCGCCTGCGGTCACCGCGATGCCGGTGCCTGCGGTGGTCAAGCCCGCCACGGTAATCAAGCGCGGCGATCCGGTGCTGATCGAGGCTGGCTCTGCCGGCTTCTCGATCACGCGCGAGGGGCTGGCGGTAGCCGATGCTGCCGCCGGCGCGCGCGTGCTGGTGAAGGTGGACGACAAGCGTCCGCCGGTCGCCGCGATCGCGCTCGAACCCGGGCGTGCGCGGCTGCCCGGATTCGGCGAATAATTTTTTGCTAAAGCTTGCCGCTGCACGGTCGTTCTTGCGTATGTCCGCAGAATAAGGGTTGCGAACATGGTGGAACCAACTGGCTTCAAGCCCGCGATTGCCGACCGGCGTTTGACGCCGGTGACCCCGGCCGCGCCCGTCAGGGCGGCGGAGGGGGCGACACAGGTCGCGCAGACCAGCACCGCCGCAGCCCTGACCCAGACCGCGGCGGCGAGTGCCCCGGTCGATGCCGAGCGGGTCGCGCGCATCAAGAAGGCGGTGGCCGATGGCCGCTTCCCGCTGGTGCCATCGACTGTCGCCGACCGCCTGCTCGCGCTCAAGCTTCAATGGAATCCGCATGACAAGGCGTGACGCTCTGGTTCGCGTGATCGACGCGCTCCACGCCGAGATCGAGGCGCTCAAGGCGAATGACGTCGCCGCGCTCGAGCGCGCGACGCGCGAAAAGCTGATCGGGATCGAGGCGGTGGGGGCCGCCAACGACGACGATCCCGCGCTCTCGCCCGAGCTCAAGGCACTGGCCGAGGAGGCGCACCGCCTCAATGAGACCTGCCGCATCTACGTCAACCTGATGGCGGCCAATGTGCGGCGGAGGCTGCAGGCACTGACCGGCAACAGTTTGCCGTCCTACCGGCCCGGGATTGCCGGAAGCTTTGCCTGATCGGCGTCGCTGACGCGGCGTGCGCCGCTCCAGCCTGCTCCTGAAAGAAACTGGCACGCCTCTTGCTAATCTCCCTGCACCCAGGGGGAAAGAGCAAGAGTCCGATGACTATACCTTCGATCGGAGCCAGAACGAACGTCACCACGGCGATCGCTACGGCCAGCCAGAAGACCGGTATCGACTTCAACTATCTGCTCGGCCAGGCACAGGTCGAGAGCGGGATGCGCAGCAATGCCCGCGCCCGCACCTCGAGCGCCACCGGCCTCTACCAGTTCATCGAGCAGAGCTGGCTCGGCGTGGTCAAGGAGCATGGCGACAAGCACGGCATGGGCTGGGCGTCGGACAGCATCCGTCGCACCTCCTCCGGCCGCTTCGTCGTCAACGATCCAGCCGCGCGACAGGCGATCCTGTCGATGCGCAACGATCCCGAGACCGCGTCGCTGATGGCCGCGGAACACGCCAGCGACAACAAGGATAGCCTTGAAAGTTCGCTGGGCCGCGAGGCGACCGGCACCGACCTCTATATGGCGCACTTCCTGGGCATTGGCGGCGCGCGCAAGTTCCTGCGCGCGATGGACGCCAATCCCGGCCAGTCCGGCGCGAACCTGTTTCCTGCCGCGGCGCGTGCCAATCGTGGGGTCTTCTATACCTCGAACGGCACGCCGCGCTCGCTCGGGCAGATCTATGAGCGTTTTGCCGGCAAGCTCGACAAGGGCGCGGCTTCGGCGGGGGCGACCGGGCTTGCTTCCGGCGGTTTCGCCTCGGGCCAGCTCGATGCGAAATTCCAGCAGCTCGTCCAGTCGCTCGGCCCCGACGCCGAAGTGGTGCTGGGCAACGAGGCCCAAGGTCAGGATCGCAAATGGCTGGCGACGCTCGATCAACTGCAGACCGCCGGGCGGTCCAACGGGGCGGCTGAGCGCGCGGTCAATCCGCTGCGGCCGACGCCCGAGACCGCCAAGCTTGCCTATATGATGCTCGCGAGACTGGGAGCGTAACCCGCGTGAATGCAATCGCACTCAAAGGGGGGATCGCCCCCGCGTTGAAGAGCTTCGCCCTGCCCGTCGCCATCCTCGTGCTCGTCGCGATGATGGTCGTGCCGGTGCCGACTTTCCTGCTCGACGCCTTCTTCATCATGAACATCGTCATCAGCCTCGCGGTGCTGATGGTCGCGCTGAACGCGCAGAAGCCATTGGACTTCTCCGCTTTCCCGACCGTGTTGCTGTTCGCGACCCTGTTCCGCCTCGGCCTCAACGTCGCCTCGACGCGCGTGGTGCTGGGCCATGGGCATGAGGGTGAGGCAGCGGCAGGCCATGTGATCGAGGCGTTCGGCACCTTCATGATCGGCGGCGACTATGTCGTCGGCCTGTTCGTGTTCGCGATCCTGATCATCATCAACATGATCGTGGTGACCAAGGGCGCAGGGCGCGTGTCGGAAGTCTCGGCGCGCTTCACCCTCGACGCCTTGCCCGGCAAGCAGATGGCGATCGACGCCGACCTCAATGCTGGCCTGATCACCCCGGACGAAGCCAAGGCGCGGCGCGTCGAGGTTTCGACCGAAGCCGATTTCTACGGCGCGATGGACGGTTCGTCCAAGTTCGTGAAGGGCGATGCGATCGCCGGCCTGCTGATCCTGTTCATCAACATCATCGGCGGCCTGATCCTCGGCCCGCTCAGCCATGGCCTGTCGATCGGCGAAGCGGCGCAGACCTATGTACTGCTCGCGATCGGCGACGCGCTGGTCGCGCAGATCCCGGCGTTGCTGCTGTCGATTGCCGCCGCCGCGATCGTCACCCGGGTCAGCGCGAACAAGGACCAGGATCTGGCCAGCCAGATCGGCAGCCAGTTCGCCAGCCACAAGACCTGGACCCCCGTCGCGGTGATCATCGCATTGCTGGGCGTGATGCCGGGAATGCCCGCCTTCATCATCCTGCCCGCCGCGGCCGGCTCCGGCTATATGGCGTGGCGTATGTATCAGGCGAGCAAGCGCCCGCCCGCGCCGATCGAGGTGGTCGACACCGAACCGACCGATCCGTCGAAGATCGGCTGGGACGAAGTCACCGACAACATGCAGGTGATGATCGACATCGGCTACGGCCTCGTGCCGCTGATCGACGAGCGCCGCGGCGGTGCACTGATGGGCCGCATCACCGGCGTGCGCCGTCAGCTGTCCAAGGAACTCGGTTTCGTGGTGCCGCAGGTGCGGGTGCGCGACGACATCAATCTCAATCCCTTCACCTATCGCGTCGTCGTCGGCGGCGTGGTGATCGGGGAGGACAGCGTCTCGCCGGACGAGGTGCTGGCGCTCGACACCGGCCAGGCCGTCGGCACGCTCAACGGCAAGCCCGCCAAGGATCCGACCTTCGGCCTCGATGCGATGTGGATTTCGCCGGCCGACGCCGATGCTGCGACCGGTCAGGGGTGGCTGGTGGTCGATCCGGGCACCGTGATGGCGACGCACCTTAATCAGGCGCTGATCTCGAATGCCGCCGATCTGCTCGGCCCGGACGAGGTACAGGCGCTGCTCGACGGCCTGCGGGAGCGCGCCGCGCAGCTGGTCTCCTCGCTCTCGCCCAACCCGCTGCCGATCACGACGCTGACTCAGGTGCTGCGCGGGTTGCTTGCGGAGAACATCCCGCTCAAGGAATTCCGCCGCATCGCCGCCGCGATCGCGACGGCCGCGCAGAAGACGCACGATGCCGACGAGATCATCGAGACGATCCGTCCGGAACTCGGCCCGCTGATCATCCAGCGGCTGTGCGGGGTGCGCGAACCGCTGCGCGTGATGACGCTGGAAGGCCAGCTCGAAGCGCTGCTGGGGCAGGCGATCCGTTCGGACCCGGCCAAGCGCCACACCATCGAACCCGATCTCGGCCGCCGCATCGTCGACGCGCTCCAGCGCGCTGCCCAGCCCCTGGTCGCCGAGGCCAAGCCCTTCGCCCTGGTCGTCCAGCCTTCGATCCGCATCGCGATCCGCAAGCTGGTCAAGACCTGCCTGCCGGATACCCCCGTGATGAGCTTCTTCGAAGTGCCTGAGGACAAGTCGGTCGAGGTCGTCGCTGTGATCGGTGCACCGGAGGCGCTGCCGGCATGAACTTCCAGCCATCCCCCAACGAATTCGCGCTGACCTATGGCCGCACCGGCGAGACCAAGCGCGACATGGACGGCCTCGTGCGCAAGCACATGCCGCTGGTCCGTCGGCTCGCGTGGCACGTCCATGGGTCGATGAGCAGCCTGATCGATGTCGAGGATCTGGTCCAGATCGGCCTCGTCGCGCTGGTCGAGGCGGTGGCGAGCTTCGAGGATCGCGGTCTTGTGAGCTTCGACCAGTATCTCCAGACCCGTGTGCGTGGCGCGATGATCGACGAGCTGCGGCGGCAAGCGACGATTACGCGTGGCGCGATGAAGCGGCGGCGCGTCTACAACGACGCGATTGCGGCGCTGACCGATGAAAGCGGCACGCGGCCCGATGAAGCCGCGGTCGCCTCGAAGCTCGGGGTCACGGTAGAGAAGCTGCGCAGCGACTATGCCAGCGCGGAAGCGGTGCGCTTCGATTCGATCGACGAGGTCTATTCGGACGAAGGGCCGTGGTTCATGTCCGATGAACCCAGCGCGTTCGACCAGCTGGCCGATGCCGACCAGCGCGAGGCGTTGATCGCGGCGATTTCGGAGCTGCCCGAGAAAGAGCAGCTCGTGATCCAGCTCTACTATGTCGAGGAGCTGAATCTCGAGGAGATCGGACAGGTGATCGGCGTCGGCGCGGCACGCGTCTGCCAGATCAAGAAGAGCGCACATGACCGGCTCAAGAAGGGGCTGATGCGCCGATTGGGATAAGACGGGTCCGGTGCCGGGGGGCGCCGGTTCCATAGGGGCAGGGGCGGAAGCGTGCCGGGGGGCGTGCTTCCGCCCCTTCTTTCATTCGGCGTGCTCCGCACGGCTGTCGGGCGGGGCGCCGGTGCGGTCGTTCAGCCCATAGTCGCGCACCACCGCTGCGATCCGCACGCGATAGTCGTGAAACACGCCGCCACGCCCGGCCGCCTGCGCGCCGCGATGACGGGGACGGTTGCGCCACGCCGCCACCGCCGCCTCGTCGCGAAAGAAGGATAGCGAGAGCAATTTTCCGGGGTTGGTCAGGCTCTCGTAGCGCTCGACCGAGATGAAGCCGTCGATCGCCTCCAGTTCCGCACGCAACGATACGGCGATGTCGAGATAGGTGGCCTCCTGCCCCTCCGCCGGCTCGGATTCGAAGATCACCGCGATCATGACACCACCTTGCGCAGGAAGATGCGGTCCTCGCGCCGGATGAATCCCTCGTCGCGGGCGAAGGCGAAGTTCGCGCGCGCGCCCGGATCGTCGCGCAGGCGAGCGCGATAGGCCTCATAGGCGGCGAGATCCGCGATGTCGTAGATGCCGTATGCGGTCGTCGCCGATCCCTCGTACGGCGCATAATAGCCGGTGAGCCGAGCGCCGCAGCGCGGGATCGCGTCGTTCCAGCCGCGCGCGTACTGCTCGAACGCATCGATGCGGAACGGGTCGATCCGGTAGCGGATGAAGCAGGTGATCATGCAAGTCCTCCTCGGCCCGTCGATAGCCGATTGTTCGACGCCAATGCTTCGGTTATGACCGAACTATGCAGGACGGCCCTTCCATCTCACGTGTCGCCGCGCTGATTGGCGATCCGGCGCGTGCCAACATGCTTGTCGCGCTGATGGACGGGCGCGCGCTGACGGTGAGCGAACTGGCGCAATGCGCGGGCGTCGCGCTGCCCACCGCTTCCGGGCATCTCGCGCGGCTGAGCGATGCCGGGCTGGTCGCGCCTGCGCGGCAGGGGCGCCACCGCTATTTCCGGCTCGACGACGGCGATGTCGCCGCCGCGATCGAACTGCTGATGGGCATCGCCGAACGTACCGGGGCAAAGCCGGTGCGGCCCGGACCGCGCGATGCGGCGATGCGCGAGGCGCGGATCTGCTACGACCATCTTGCCGGTGAGCGCGCGGTGCGGCTGGCGGAGCGCTTCGCCACGGGCGGGCTGATCACTGGGGATGAGGTGCCGCGCATCACCGATGCGGGCCGCGCCCGGCTCGATGCGCTGGGCGTGGCGCTGCCGTCGCGCGGCCGCCGCCCCGAATGCCGCATCTGCCTCGACTGGAGCGAGCGACGCAATCACCTGGCCGGCGTGCTCGGCGCGGCGATCCTCCAGCATGTGCTGGGACAGAAATGGGCGACGCGCGGTCCCGGGCGGGTGATCGCCTTCGACGCCGCCGGCACCGCCGCGTTCGACAAGACGTTCGGCCTCTAGGTGCGCCGCCACCTCTATCTCGCCGCGGGGTTCGTCAGTCTCGGCCTCGCCGTGATCGGCGCGATCCTGCCGGTGATGCCGACCACGGTGTTCGTGATCCTCGCCGCCTGGTGCTTCGCGCGCAGCTCGCCCCGGCTCGAGCGCAGGCTGCTCGAGCATCCGAAGTTCGGCCCGCATATCGTGCGCTGGCGCGAAAAGGGCGCGATCAGCCGGGGCGGCAAGAAGGCGGCGAGCGTCGCGTTCGCGGTGAGCATCGCGCTCACCCTGATCTTCTCGCCGATGCCCTGGCCGTTGGTGACGATCGCCGCCGCCGCCATCGTCGGCGGCTGGATCTGGACCCGGCCTGAGGCCTAGCGCGCGATCTCCTGCACCAGTTTGCCGAACGCCGCCGCACTCTCGCGTGCGGCGCGGTCGGCTTCCTTCGTGACGCGGGTGTGCTGCAGGAATCCGTGCCGCAGCGACGGATATTCGAGATAGACGGTCCGCACGCCGGCCTTTTTGAGCGCCGTGGCATAGGCACGGTCGGAATCGCGCAACGGATCGAAGCCGGCGGCGGCCACCAATGTCGGTGGCATCTTTTCGAGATCGTCCGCGAAGATCGGCGAGATTTCGGGCTGCGCCAGGTTCATGCCCGGAAACACCGCGCGGTGGACATAGTCGGTGAACGGCACGTCCAGCCCAAACCCCTGCCAGAACAGCCGTGCCGACAGATAGTCTTTGCGCATCTCGGGTACCGGCCGGTTGTCGACCGCGGCATAATAGAGCAGCTGGCAGGCGGGGCTCGGCTTGCCGGCCTTGCGCGTGCGGCTGGTCACCACCACCGACATGTTGCCGCCCGCGCTGTCGCCACCGACACAGACGCGGGACGGGTCGCCGCCCAGTTGAGCCGCGTTGGCGGCTGCCCAGCCGAACGCGTCCTCGGCATCGTCCCACGATGCGGGATAAGGATGCTCCGGCGCCAGCCGGTAGTCGACCGACACCACGATCGTCTTCGCCACATCGGCCAGCAGCCGCATCGACCGGTCGACCGCCTCGATATTGCCGATCACCCAGCCGCCGCCATGATAATAGACCAGGACCGGCAGCGCGCCCTCAGCCCTGGGACGATAGACGCGCACGCGGATCGGCTGGCCCGCGCGCGATGTGGCTTGCGCGTCGCTGACCGAAGCCAGCGCCGGGCCGGGATTGGTCTGGCGGATCCATTCCTGATTGGCTTCGGCGCGGATCCCGGCGACGACCCCGGGGTCGGCAAAAGCCTGATCGACGGTCATCTGCGGCGCGTCGGCGGGCCTGGCCTTCGCCTCGGCTTCATCGGCCGTGTATCCCTGTTGCAGCCGATATTGCAGCCGGACGTCGAGGGTCTGTCCGTCCAGCACGACGCGCTTGCCGCCGGTTCGCTCGACGAACCAGCTGTCTGGCTTCGCCGCGGTCTCGATCACCTCCTGCTCCTTGGGATCGTTCTCGATCTGCGCGAACGCGGCGCTCGCAGCAGCGATGGACAGGGCACCAAGGAAAAGCGGGCGGACAGACATCGGGACTCTCCTGCAGACGGCCATGCTCCGCGCCGTTCCGGCGGGGCGGTCGCTGCATGGTTGAGGGGCCGGCGACGGGTCTTCAAGCGAACGGATGGGTAAGGCGGGGCGGGCGGTGGTCCCTACCCGCTTGCCACGCGCGGTGCGCGGAAAAGGAAAAACCCCGGTGGTCTCGCGACCACCGGGGCTTCCTTGCATGCCCCTCCTCCGAAGAGGAGGGAGACCGGCCGTGATGCCTGTCAGGGGGGTGACACCCCGACCGGCACACGCTTAGCGAAGCAGAGAGAGAACGCCCTGCTGCGACTGGTTGGCCTGTGCCAGCATCGCGGTCGAGGCCTGGCTCAGGATCTGCGCCTTGGCGAGCGCGGTCGTCTCGGCCGAGAAATCGGCGTCTTCGATCCGGCTGCGCGCTTCGGACAGGTTGCTGGTCGTGGTCGTCAGGTTGGCGACGGTCGATTCGAGGCGGTTCTGAACCGCACCGAGGTCGCCACGGCCGGCCGAGATGTCGGTCAGCGCGTCGTCGATCACCTTCATCGCCGCCGAGGCATCGTCCTGGGTCGCGATCGACAGATCGCTGCCCTTGGCCGAGGCTGCGGTCAGACCGATCGAGGCCATCGCTGCGGTCTCGCCGCCGACGATGATCGTCTCGTTCGCAGCCGCGGTCAGTACGACCTGGTTGAGTGCGACGGTCGAGTCCTCGCCTTCCTCGAACGCGACGTCCGTGGTGGCGCCTTCGGCGCGCATCTTGAACTTCGCGATGTCGGCATCGGCAGCGACGTTGACCACCACGTCAGCGGTGCTGGTCAGTTCGATCGCGGTGCCGGCGGTGTTGAGCTTGGCCGTCACGCCAGCGCTGGCGTCGTTGATCGCAGTGACCAGCTTGCTGAGGTCGTAATAGCCGGGGACCGCGGGCGGGCCGGTTACGTCGGCGACCGCGCCGTCGGCCAGATCGATGTCCTTGCCGTTGATCGAGACCGTGCCGGTCGTGTCCTTGGTCGGCGTGACCATCGACAGCGTCAGCTTGGTCTGTGCAGCGGCCGTCACCCCGGTATCGCCGGTCTTGGCGTTGATCGCAGTCACCTTGTCGGCGATCGCGCTGCTGGCGTCACCGTTCGTATCGACGCTGGCGCCGATCCAGGTGCCGTTGATCTGCAGCTCGTTCTTCTTGATCGCGGTGTTGGCGACATTGCCGACCACCGGACCTTCGACGCCGACCTTGAGGCCGAGCTTCTCGGACGAGGTGTTGAGCATCGACATCGTGATCGTCTCGCCGGCGTTGATGCCGGTCTGCAGACGCACGTCGCCGGTCTTGCCGTCGAGCAGGCTGACGCCGTTGAAGTTGGCGGTCTTCGAGATGTTGCCGACTTCCTCGATGAGCTGGGTCATTTCGGCCTGCAGCGTCGAGCGGTCGCCCGGGCTGAGCGTGCCGTTCGAAGCCTGGGTCGCCAGTTCCTTCATGCGCTGAAGCATGTTGGTAACTTCGCCCAGCGCGCCTTCGGCGGTCTGAGCCAGCGAGATGCCGTCATTCGCGTTGCGGATGGCGACGTTCATGCTCTTGACCTGTGCGGTCATGCGGCTCGCAATGGCGAGGCCCGCTGCGTCGTCCTTCGCGCTGTTGATCCGCTTGCCGGTCGACAGACGCTCCATGGCGGTCTGCAGCGACGACGAAGCCAGCTTGGACGCATTCGCGGCGCGAAGGCTCGCGATGTTCGTTCCGATAACAGTCATGTCTTGTCTCCGTTCAGTCCGGCGTCCTCGCTTACCCCCCTGAATGCGAAGGAGCTCGAGCCGCCACAGGGGTCAAACGGCAGGCTGAGGCGGGGATTAAGCAATTTTCTGAACCACGGCCTGAACGGCCTACGCGCGTACGCGTAGAGGCGCGCGCGGCAATCTGGAGCCGGTTCGGCTGTTTTTTGCCGGATGGTTTACGACTCGTTTACCATCAATCCTGCATCACGCTCCCAACAGGGGGAATGAATGCAGACGATCTTTCCGTCAGCCGCGGTACTTCGGCAGCACTATGCGCTGGTCTCGTCGCTTCGTGCGCAGGGATTCACGATCGGTGCGGCCGACAAGGTGAAGCCGATGCCGGGCGATCTGTTCATGATCGTCGAGGGCGAGGCGCCGCCGGTTTCGGCGCGCACGCTGGTGCTGGCCGAGGGGCCGGTCGCTGCGATCCCCTTCCATGACGGCAACCCCGCGCGGTTGAGCTTCGGTCCCGAGGATGCGGCCATCGCCAGCGGTTTCGCCAGCGCGATGCTGCGCGGCGCGCACGCTCCGGTCGCCGCGGATCCCGAAAGCCTCGCGCTCTACGCGCTGGCCGAACGCGTCGCCGCCGCCGACATCACCGTTCTGATCAACGGCCCTACCGGCACCGGCAAGGAAGTGCTGGCCAAGGCGATCCACCTGGGCAGCACCCGCCGTGACGGCCCGTTCATCGCGGTCAACTGCGCCGCGCTGCCCGAGACGATGCTCGAAGCATTGCTGTTCGGCCACCAGAAGGGCTCGTTCACCGGCGCCAACGCTGCCGGTGAGGGTTTCTTCCGCGCGGCGAACGGCGGTACGCTGCTGCTCGACGAAGTCGCCGAGATGCCGCTCGCGCTTCAGGCCAAGCTGCTGCGCGCCCTGCAAGAGCGCGAAGTGGTGCCGATCGGGGCGACGACGCCCGAAAAGATCGACGTGAGGGTTATCGCGTGTGCCAACCGCGACCTTCAGGGCGAGGTGGCCGAAGGTCGGTTCCGCGCCGACCTTTACTACCGCCTGTCGGTCTTCCCGCTTTCGACGCGCCAGCTCGCCGAGCGGCCGGGCGACGTTGCCGCGCTCGCTTCGGCGATGGTGCTGCGTCATGCCGGCAACCGCGCCCGCCTCCCCTGGGTGACTCAGGATGCGCTGGCCGTGCTTCAGCGCCATGACTGGCCGGGCAATGTCCGCGAGCTTGAGAATGTGATCCAGCGCGCGCTGCTCCTTTGTCCCGGCGATGCGATCACCGCCGATCACCTGATCTTCGATCGTGCCCCCGCCGCCGCTCCGGCGCAGGCGGAAGGCACGCTCAGCAACATCGTCCAGCTCAGCGAATTCGCGGCGATCCGCGAGACGCTGGCGGCCTGCGGCGGCAGCCGCATCGAAACCGCGAAACGCCTCGGCATCTCGGAGCGCACGCTGCGCTATCGGCTCGCCAAGGCGCGGGAGCAGGGTGAGGACATCGCGCGGAGGGCCACGGCATGAGCGGCATTGGCGGCGTAGGGGCAGTCGGGGGCGGAGCGGGCGGTATCGATCGCGTCATGCAGCTCCGCGCCCAGATCCTCGAGCGCAACGAAGCGCTTCAGCGCGCGACCAGCGGTGCCGCGGCGACTCCGGTCGCGCAGCCAGCGGGTCCTGCGAGCTTCGCCGACACGTTCGAGACCGCGTTCCAGCAGGTCAACGGCGCGCAGCACAAGGCGAGCGAACTCTCCGCCGCCTATGAGCGCGGCGAGACGGTGGACATCGCCAAGGTGATGCTCGCCCGCCAGGAGGCGTCGGTCGGTTTCGAAGCGACGCTTCAGGTCAGGAATAAGCTCCTGACCGCCTATCGTGACATCATGAGCATGCCGGTCTGATCGCTATGAGCAACGCACTCTCCGTCTCCGACGCGCCCGCCACCCCCGCTGTCGCGGGCATGGCGAACCCCCTCAAGCAGATGGGCTCGATCCTGTCGCAGCCTGCGGTCAAGCGCAGCCTGCCGCTGATCTTCATGGTCGGCCTGATCGGCGCCGCCGCGCTCGCGTGGATGGCGCTTTCGACGCCGCCGCAGCGTGTGCTGTTCGCCAGCCTGCCCGAAAGCGACAAGGCCGCCGTGGCCGAAGCGCTGGGCGCGGCGAGCATCCCCAATGCGATCGACGGCGCGGGCTCGCTTACCGTCGCCGAGGACGATTATCACAAGGCGCGGATGCTGCTCGCGGGGCAGGGGCTGCCCAAGGCGGCGCCGGGTGGCTATGCGCTGCTCGACCAGCTGCCGATGGGGGTGTCGCGCGCGGTCGAGGGCGAACGCCTGCGTCAGGCGCGCGAGACCGAACTTGCCCGCTCGATCAGCGAAATCGACACCGTCGCTGAGGCACGCGTGCATCTGGCGACTCCCGAAGCCACCGTGTTCGTGCGCGACAAGGCCGCACCTTCGGCCTCGGTTATCGTCAAGCTCCAGCCCGGCCGCACGCTTTCCGACGCGCAGGTTCGCTCGATCGTCAACCTCGTCGCCTCTTCGGTGCCGGGGATGAAGGCCGAAGCGGTGACCATTGTCGATCAGGCCGGCGCGCTGCTCAGCAAGTCCGGACAGGAAAGCAGTGCGGGCGACGCACGCATCGATTTCCAGCGCCGCGTCGAAGACAAATATCGCCAGCAGCTCGTACAGCTACTCACTCCGCTACTCGGTGCCGGCAACTTCACCACCGAAGTCCAGGCCGATGTCGATCTGGATGAGAGTCAGGCGACGCGCGAGAGTTTCGACAAGGCCGGCGCCGTGGTTCGTGCTGAACAGGGCAACTGGACCGGCGCACCGCGTGACGGCGCCAACGCCCCCGGCGGCATCCCCGGCGCGCTCTCCAACGTCGCGCCCGCGCCCAGCGTTGTCGCGACGCCGACGCCTGAAGGCGTCGCCGCCGGTGCCAACCAGTCGGCGACCCCCGCGGCCGCGCCGGGCATGAAGCAGAGCGACAGCTTCGCGCGCAGCTACGACAACGCCAAGGAAATCTCGGTCACCCGTGCCGCGCCGGGCAACATCAAGCGGCTGTCGGTCGCCGTGCTGCTCAAGGAAGAGCCGGGCAAGCCGCGCGGCCAAGTCGAGATCCGCCAGATCGACGAGCTGGTGAAGGCGGCGGTCGGCTTCAACGCCGCGCGTCAGGATCAGGTGACCGTGGTCAGCCGCAAGTTCAGCACGACCGCCGATGCGGCGAGCGAGGGCCCTGCCTTTTACGAGAGCGGCTGGTTCGCGATGGTCGCGCGCAACGTCACCGCCGTGGTGATCGCGCTGCTGGTGCTGCTGCTGGGCGTTCGCCCGCTCGCCAGAGCGCTGCTCAAGAAGCGCGAGGATACCAACCGCGGCGGCGCGCTGCCGATGGGTGGCGCGGACGGCGTTGCGATGCCGGCGCCGGTCAGCGCCGAGATGCTGGGAGCCGGTGGCGTGCCGCTCGGGGAACGAGTTGGGCTGGTGCGCGATTTCACCCGCGACAATCCCGCGCGCGCCGCGCTTGCCGTGCGCGACATGATCAAGGCCGAGGGAAACTGAGATGAATGCCCCCCGCAGCTTTTCGGGCGTCGAACGCGCCGCGGTCCTGATGATGGTCGTGGGTGACGAGGAAGCCGCCGCTATCCTTCAGAAGCTCGATCCCGAGGAGGTCCGCCAGCTCGGCACCGCGATGATGAACGTCGCTGATGTCAGCGAATGGGAAATGGCGCAGGTCCTCGACGATTTCACCGGCCGCGCGCAGGAGCGCAGCGCGATCCAGTTCGATCCGCGCCCCAAGCTCGAATCGGTCGTCACCAAGGCGCTCGGGCCGGAGCGTGCGAGCACGATCCTGTCACGCATTCTGCCGCCCGAGCCCAATGCGTCGATCAGCGCGTTGCAATGGATGGACGCGACCGAGATCGCTACAATGCTGGAGGAGGAACATCCCCAGATCGCGGCGGTGCTGCTCGCGCACCTTGAACCCGCGACCGCGGGGCAGGTGCTGGAGATGCTGCCCGAGGCAGTCCAGCCTCAAGTGCTTCGCCGCGTCGCCAGGCTCGGCCCGGTGACGCCCGAGGCGCTCGCGACGCTGACCGCCTTGCTCGAACGCCATTCGAACCAGCCGCGCCGCGCCGTTGGCGTCCAGATGGGCGGCACCCGCGAGGCGGCGAAGATTATGTCCGCGGTGCGCAAGGTCACCGAGCAAAAGGTGATGCCCAAGCTCGCCAAACTCGACCGCGAGGTAGCGAGAGCGATCGAAGAGGCGATGTTCGTCTTCGACAACCTGCTCGAACTCGACGACAAGAACATGGGAACCCTGTTGCGCAACATCGAGAGCGATATCCTGGTCCGCAGCCTTAAGGGCGCGGACGAGGCGGCGCGCACCCGCTTCCTCTCGTGCATGTCGAGCCGCGCGGCCGACACGATCCGCGACGAAATGGAAGCGCGCGGTCCGATGAAGCTCGCCGAGGTGCTCGAAGCGCAGAAGGTGATGATCGCCATCGCGCGTCAGCTGGTGAAGGACGGAACGATCACCATGCCGGGTGGTGGCGGAGACGACGACTATGTCTGACCCCGAGGGCTTTGTCCCCGGTCTGGCCGCTCGCAGCGCTGGAATCGCCGCGGCGCTCCAGCGCGCCTTCGCCCCGCCCGAGGAGTTCGCGCCGCGCGACGTGCGGCCGCGCGATACGGCGCCGGTCGAGCCCAAGCATTTCAGCCCTGCGGACCCGGGCCACAAGCCGACCGAGGGATGGGATCCGTTCGATCCCGAACCCGCGCCCGAGCCGAAGGAGTTCGTCGACCCGATCGCGGCGGCGCGTGCGGCCGGCTATGCCGAAGGCCTCGCCGCAGGCCGGGCCGAGGCGGATGCCGCAGCGGCGCAGCAGGCGGCGCTGCTTCAGCAGGTCAGCGACGCGCTGTCGCAGGGCGCGCATTTCGACCGTGAGCGCATGGCCGGGCACCTGCGACAGACCGTGCTGCATCTTGTCGCAAAAATGATCGGCGAGACCGGCGTTGCGCCTGACGTGCTCGCGTCCCGGATCGAGGCGGCGACCGACATGCTTGCTGACAGCGCCGAATCAGCGATCCTGCGGCTGCACCCTGACGACGTCGCACTGGTCGCCGCGTATTTGCCCAAGACCGTCTTCCCGGTCGGCGATCCGCACGTCACGCGCGGTGGCTTCGTCATCGAAAGCGCCTCGACCATTGTCGAGGATGGCCCCGACATGTGGCTCGAGCAGCTTGCGCAAGCCATCGACCGCGTTCCGATTCCTCCGGCCATCTGAGGGGACCGATGCTCCACCGCTTCACCGCCGATTATCTCGACGGCCTCGCCTGCCGCGACTTCGTTACCCGGCCCAAGGTGTCTGGACGCCTGTCGTCCTATGACGGGCTGCTGATGGAGGCGGTGGGTCTTTCGCTTCCGGTCGGTACGGTATGTGCGATCGGTACCGGCGAATCCCGAGTCGAGGCTGAGGTCATTGGCTTTCGCGGTGGCAAGACCTTGCTGATGAACCTCGGCGGCCCTGCCGCCTTGCTTCCCAATGCGCCGGTGCGTCCCGTCGGTCCTCCGGGCGAAGCGGAAGTGGGTGCCGCGATGCTCGGCCGTGTGGTCGATGGCGCGGGCAAGCCGATCGACGGACTCGGCCCGATCCGTGGTGCGGGGAAATGGCCGCTAGCGGGCAAGATCCAGTCGCCGCTCGATCGCGGTCGCGTACTTCAGCCGCTCGATGTCGGCGTGCGCGCGATCAACGGCCTGTTGACGATCGGTCAGGGCCAGCGTGTCGGCATCATGGCGGGCTCCGGCGTCGGCAAGTCCGTGCTGCTCGGCATGATGGTGCGCGCTGCCAAGGCGGACGTGATCGTCATCGGCCTGATCGGTGAACGTTCGCGCGAGGTTTCCGACTTTCTCGAGACCAAGGTGGCGGGCGAGGCGCGTGCGCGATCGGTCGTGGTGGCGGTGCCCGCCAACCATTCGCCGGTGCTGCGCATCCGTGGCGCGCTGCGCGCTACGGCGATCGCCGAAGCTTTCCGCAACGAGGGCAAGAAGGTTCTGCTGATCATGGATTCGCTGACCCGCGTCGCGCATGCGGGCCGCGAAATCGGCCTGGCGCTGGGCGAGCCCGCCTCGGCGCGCGGCTATCCGCCCTCCGCCATCGCAATGCTGCCGAGCCTGATCGAGCGCGCGGGGACCGACGTCCACACCGGCGGATCGATCACAGCGATCTACACCGTGCTCGCCGATGGCGACGACGGCAACGACCCGGTGGTCGATTCGGCGCGCTCGATCCTCGACGGGCATATCGTGCTGAGCCGCGCGCTGGCCGAGCGCGGGGTCTATCCAGCGATCGACCTGGGGCCGTCGGTCAGCCGCGTGATGACCGATATCGCCGACAAGGAGCATGTCGCCGCCGCGCGCGTGCTGCGCCGGCACCTCGCGACGTACGAGGAGAATCGCGATCTGGTGCTGATGGGCGCCTATCGCGCGGGCGCGGACCCGTCGATCGATGCCGCCATCGCCTGCCATGATTCGGTGCTCGATTATATCCGTCAGGCCTATGACGAGACCGTCAGCCTCGAAGAGGCGGTGACCGAGCTGGTCGGCGTGTTCGGGGATGCGTAGTTTGAATCCGGTGCCGGACTTGCACAAGCATGGCTGACAAACACGAGAAGAAGCTCGGCCGCCTGCTGCGCGTTCGCACGCTCCAGCTCGATATGGTTCGGGCGAGCGAAGTGGCGGCGCAGACCAAGGTGACCAATGAGGAAGCTCTGCGCGCGCGCATCGCGCAACTGGCGCAGGGCGTCGCGCCGACGCCCGCGCCCAAGCCCGGCAGCGCCACCAGCCTGATCGCTGCCGCGCACTATCGCGAGCGCCTCCACCAGTCGGCCTTCGCCGCCGAGCGCCGCATCGCCGAGGCGCGGCGGGGGCTCGATACCGCACGCGCCGCGACGCGCGAAGCCAAGCGCGATCAGACCGCGATCGAGAAGCTGATCGAGCGCGCCGAGGCCAATGCCGCGCGCCGCGCAATGCGTGCGCTCGAGGATATGCCGGCCATTCCGAGAAAACGGCACGATCCTTGCTGAGTGGGCGAAGCCCGGCATGAAGCGCCGGGCGAAGGAGTTTTCGCCCGCAATGCCAGACTTGCTTGCCTCCACCTCGCTGCTCCCGCTGACGCCGGCAATTGCGCCGCGCACGGCCTCCGTCGCCGCGCCTGCGGTGGCGGATTTCATGGCGATGCTCGGTGAGCTGGCGCTTCCGCCCGGCGCCAAGCCGCAGGGCGGCAAGGGGCAGGCGCTTGCCGGAGACGGCAAGAATTTGCCGGTCGAGTGCGATCTTGCCGCCGATGAGGAGGATGCGGGCGTGATCGCCTGGCTTCCGGCCGGGCTTGTGCCGCTGCCGGCCGAGGCGATGGCCTTGCCCGACATGGCTGCGATCGCCGCCCCGACGGGCGAAGCCAGCGTTGCCGCGACACCCGCGGGCGAGGCGATCACGCTGTTGCCCGACGCCGCGCCCGCGCAACCCGAAGGCGAGCTCGTTGTCGAAGCGGCACCCGCCGTGCCGGCCGAGGTCGCTCCGGCCCTCGCGGCCGATGGCGAGGCCGTTCCGGTCGAAATTCCGGCTGCGAAGGTGGAAACGCCTCTGCGCGAGCGGCCGATCCGCCCGGTGCTTGCGCCGGTGGTGACGCCGCAGCCCGTGGTGCCCGGTACTCCCGCGTCGCAGACGGCCGGACAGGTCTTCGCCGCCGCCATTTCGGCTTCGTTCGATGCGTCCTCCGCGCCGCCTGCCGCCGATCCGGTGGCTGTGCAGACGCAAGCGGTGGCCACCGAACAGCTGCGCACAACCGTTCAGGCGATGTCGGGTGCCGATCAGGCTCCGCTCGACATGAGCCGCGACGATTGGGCGGGCAAGATGGTCGATCGCATCGCGACGCTGCGCGACGCGGCCGAGGCGGCGGATACGCGCATCCGACTCGCCCCCGAGAATCTGGGCAATGTCGAGGTGTCGATCCGCCGCGATGGCGATCGTCTGCACGTCCACTTCACCGCGGAGAATCCGGCGGCGCGCCAGTTGCTGGCCGAAGCGGCTCCGCGGCTTGCCGAACTGGCCGACGCGCGTGGTGTGAAGCTTGGTCAGACCAGCGTCGATGGCGGCACCGGCGGTCAGCAGGGGCAGCCGAATCAGCCGCACCCCAACCACCCCGCCCGCCCGGCCTCGGCCATGGCGAGCGACATGCAATCAAATCGCGACGATCGCGTCGCCTGAACCGAACCCAGGGGGAATGAGCAATGAGTGACGAGAAAGAAGCCGCGCCGGCCAAGAAGAAGGGTGGTGCCAAGAAGTGGATCCTGATCGGCACCGGCCTGATCGTGCTGGTCGGTGGTGGCGTCGGCGGCGGGCTTTACGCTTCCAGCGCCGGGTTGCTCGGCGGCAAGGCCGAGGAATCGGCTGATGCTGACACCCCGCGCCTTGTCCCCAAGAGCGAGGAAGTTCGTGCCAAGGGTGAGGGCAAGGAAGGCGAAGGCGGCGAGAGCAGGGGCATGAAGACCCCCGAGGGTTCGGGCGGCGACAAGTATGCTTCGACCTATTACGCGCTCGAGAAGGAGTTCACCTCCAACCTGCGTGAGAGTGTGCACTTCATCCAGGTCGGGGTCGCGATCTCGACCTCCTATGACAACCGCGTCATCGAGAATTTGAAGACCCATGAGATGGCGGTCCGCTCAGCCGTCCTGCTTTCGCTCGGCGAGACCAGCGAGGACGAGGTGTTCACCGCGGAGGGCAAACAGAAGCTCCAGAAGCGCCTGACCGCCGCAATCAACGCGGTTCTGAAGGAAAAAGAGGGCTTCGGTGGAATTGGTAACGTCTACTTTACCAATTTCATTGTTCAGTGAACGGGCATGGTTAACAGCCCTTCAGAACTGGCGACGCCCGAGAGGCGCGAACGTCCCCGGGCCGGCGCGGAACACGCTCCGGCGCTGGGAACCGCGAATCTCAACCCGTTCGGGGATCTGCATTCGGTGCAGCATCTCTCGGCTCGGCTCGCCAAGTCGCTGAAGAGCAGCTTCGAGCCGCTGGTGGGTGAAGGCGCGCGCTGCTGGGCCGAACCGCTCAGTGTACAGCGCTTCGGCGACTATCGCGCCGAACGGCCGCAGACGCTGACCGCGTGGCTGCCGCTGGCTATGGCGCCGGGCCGTGGTCGCGCGCTGGTCGTCATCGACGGACATTTCGGCTTCGAGATGCTCGACCGCTTCTTCGGCGGCGAGGGTGAGGCACCGCAACCGCTGCCAGCCGAATTCACCGGATCGGCCGAGACCCTGCTGACCCGGCTGTCCGCCAACATCGCCGAACAGCTTGCGCCCGCATGGGAACTGCTCGCCAGGATCGATTTCGCGCCGGCGCAGGTCTTCGCGCCGCTTTCGACCGCTCCCGAGATCGACGCGGGTGAGGCGATGGTCATCACGCGCCTCGGCGTCGCCGCTGGCGAGGCCAAGCCGCAATGGATCGACATCCTCTATCCGGTCGCCGCGCTCAAACCCTATACGCCCAGCCTCACCGCCAAGGTGATCGGCGGCGAGCCCGAGCCCGAGCCTGAATGGCGCAACGGCCTGACACGCGCCGCGATGGCGCTGCGCCTGCCGGTTCGTTCGGTGCTTGCCGAGCCGGTGGTGCCGCTGTCGATGCTGATGGCGCTCAAGGCCGGTGACGTGATCCCGATCAGCTTCGGCCCCGACGTGCCGGTGATGGTCAATCGCCAGCAGATCGGCGCCGGCACCGTCGGCACCGCTAATGGCCAGGCGGCGATTCGCCTGACCCGTTTCGAATCCCTTGCACTCGAGGACGCACGATGACCGACATGACCGGGGGCGTTGCCGCCGAAGCCGCTGTCGCGGCCAATTTCCACCTGCTTCAGGATGTCGACGTCAAGCTGACGGTCGAGATCGGGTCGACCACACTGACGCTGCGCGAACTCCTTGCGCTCGGCGAATCGAGCGTGATCGAGCTGGACCGCGAGGCGGACGAGCTGCTCGACGTGTTCGTCAACGGCACGCTGATCGGCCGCGGTGAGGTGGTCACGGTCGGCGACAAGTTCGGCATCCGCATGACCGAGCTGGTCGCACCCGAAAAGCGGAGCTGAGCCACCCATGATGTGGTCCTACATCCTCAAGCTGGTCGTGCTCCTGCCGCTCGTCTGCGGCTTGCTGATCGGCTGCCTCTATCTCTGGCGCAAGCTTGAGGCGCGGTTGCCCGGCAATCAGGGCGATCGGCTGCTCAAGGTCAAGGAGACGATGATGATCTCCACCGGTACGCGGATCGCGGTGCTTGAGGTCGAGGGCAAACGTATTCTCGTCTCGGTGAGCCGGAATGGCGTCAGCCTGATCGACCGGATCGATCCGTGACCGCCGCCCTCCGGCATCTCGCGCTCGTGCTGGGCGCCTTCGCGCTCGCGCTGTTCCTCGTCGCCCCGGCATTCGCGCAGGGTGCGCCGGCTCCGGCCGCCCCGGTTGCGGCGCCTGCCGCCGCACCGACGCCGGGCGTGGGCGATGCGGTTGACCGCGCACTCGGCGATCTTGGCGGCGGCGACGCACCGCTCAGCCTTTCGCTGCAAGTCCTCATCATCATGGGGCTGCTCACGGTTCTGCCGGGCATCCTGCTGATGATGACCAGTTTCACGCGGATCATCATCGTGCTGGCGATCTTGCGGCAGGCGCTGGGGCTTCAGCAGACTCCGCCCAATCAGGTGCTGGTCGGGCTGTCACTGTTTCTCAGCTTCTTCGTGATGGCGCCGACCATCAGCCAGATGAACACCGCCGCGATTCAGCCCTATGCTGAAGGACGCATCGGCGCGACCGAGATGATCGCTAAGGCGGGCGAACCGCTCCACGCCTTCATGCTCAAGCAGACGCGGGTCAAGGACGTCACCATGTTCGCGGAGATGGCCAAGGTGGGCCCGATCGCGAACCCCAAGGATACGCCCTTCTCGGTGCTGCTGCCCGCCTTCGTGACCAGCGAGCTCAAGACCGCCTTCCAGATCGGCTTTCTGATCTTCCTGCCCTTCATCGTCATCGATCTGATCGTCGCCACCGTGCTGATGAGCCTGGGCATGATGATGATGTCGCCGACGATTATCTCGATGCCGTTCAAGTTGCTGCTGTTCGTGCTGGTCGATGGCTGGGCGCTGACGATGGGCAGTCTCGCCGCAAGTTTCGTGAGTTAGCCGACATGGACGCAGAATATTTCCTGACCGTCGCGCGTGAGGCGATGTGGGTGCTGGCGCTCGCCTCCGCCCCGATCCTGATCCCGGCGCTGTTGTCGGGCCTGATCCTCGGCATGGTGCAGGCCGCGACGTCGATCCAGGAGCAGACGCTGACTTTCGTGCCCAAGCTCGCGATCGTCGGTATTTCTCTCGTCATTTTCGGCGGAATGATCATGACGCTGCTGGGGGACTTCACGACCGGCATCTTCGAACGCATCCCGGAGCTGGTGCGGTGATTCCCGCCCCGCTGCTTCTTCCGTCGCGTCCCCGAAAATGGACTCCCGTCTCCGACACAATCGGTGAAACGCGCCGGTGCGCTGTCGGGCGGTTCGGAAGCCAGGCGCCTGATTTCGTGACCATGGCGACCGGTCGCCGGGCGGAAGGGCGGCCCTTCTAGAATGCTCGGCTTCGGCCTCTCGATTGAGCCGCAGCTCTGGGCGCTGCTGTTCACGATGGTGCGCGTCGGCGCGGCGTTCGTGGCGGCACCGGTGTTCGGCGCGGTGTCGGTGCCGATGAATGTCCGCATCCTGCTTACCGCCGCGGTCGGCATATTGTCGATGAACGCGGTGCCGATCGATGCGCCGGGCGAAGTGTTCGCGCTCGCCACCTTCCTCGCCGTCGCGGCTGAGGTGCTGGTCGGCCTTGCGCTCGGTTTCATCCTGCAGATCGCCTTTGCCGCGCCGCTGGTGGCGAGCGAGGTGATCGGCGTGTCGATGGGCCTGTCCTTCGCCACCGCGATCAACCCGCAGACCGGCCAGTCGACCCCGGCGCTCGGCCAGTTTCTGACCATCCTGCTGACACTGTTGTTCCTTGCTGTCGACGGCCACCTCGTGCTCGTCGAGCTGGTGGTGCGTTCCTATGAGTTGCTCCCGCCCGGCCAGGCCTGGCTGACGCCGGACAAGCTTCAGAATATCGCGCTGTTCGGCGGCTACGCCTTCCTCGCCGGGTTGCTGCTCGCGCTGCCGGTCGGCTTCCTGCTGCTCTGTCTCA
>Ga0247822_10000116_pt1 | contig 34500 bp, 21 predicted proteins | sample 13C_Cellulose_Da_FD_192423 | JGI IMG/M metagenome (GOLD analysis project Ga0247822, IMG submission 192423) | Soil microbial communities from agricultural site in Penn Yan, New York, United States - 13C_Cellulose_Day30 | ecosystem: Environmental > Terrestrial > Soil > Agricultural land | place...
TTATAAGGCTCTCCAATTATTAAACTCAGGTCGGGCTTGTCGAATGACAATTTTTCTTTCTGACCCTTGGACCTTTTTTGTGCCTTACCCTTAGGCATGCCATCAAGTACCCATGATTGGATAAGATCAATGTCTGTATCGCTAAGGCTACGCGCATTGCGATATTGTTGGAAACCGGGATCCGCTTTCCAGGGCGGCATATACCGGTCTTTTGTAACCCGGGCAATGAATTCGCCCTTCCGCGACACGTCTTCGTAAGTGATCAAACTGAATGGCCCTGCCTGTCCTGGCCTGTGACACGGCATACAATTGAGATGAATGATCGGCTCGATATGCTCATAAAAGGTCACTTTCCCGTTCTGGCCATAGGAAGATGTTCCCCCAATAGCCAGCAGTATCACAGCTGTGATGCGAGACACACGTGAAACCCTCTTTTTACCTCCAAACATTGCCGGGCAGAGCCTACCTTTACTTAACTTTCGCCCCCCGTGCAGCGCCGTCGTGGAGGGAGACGAATCATGCTAAATATATTTATTTGTACCCAATTATTGGCTGGTTTTTGCCTCGCGTTTCTGCCGGAAATCGCACCCCAGCAGACGCCCAAACCAATATTGCGGGTGTATGCATTTCTGGGAACGGACTGCCCTATAAGCCAGGACTACATTGGCGTTCTCAATGAAATGAATCTCCGGTATAAGAATAAGGTAACATTCCTGGGCCTTATTCCCGGCGACGTGAGCATAGACGATATTCAAAAGTTCAAAGAGGAGTATCAGGTGCAGTTCGACATTGAATCGGACAACAAGATGGCGCTGGTTCAAAGCTACGACGTACACACAACTCCTGAGGTGGTACTGATTGATAATAAGGAGTTCGTGAAGTATCAGGGTGCCATAGACAATTGGTTTTATGCCTTGGGTAAACATCGGTCAACAGCAACCGAACACTACCTTAAGGATGCAGTAGAAGGACTATTGTCGGGGAACGATGTGAAGGTTCAAAGAACGCAGGCCATCGGCTGCATTATTAACAGGTCTCACGGGCATAAGCATATTACAAGAATTCAACATGGACGCTGACCTTTTGATGAGCTGCTAAATGCAATTCCGGCATACTCAACCAACCAGAAAAGAACATCAGATAAATCGATAAGAAATGACTTTGAGCAATGACTTACTATTAAAAGCAGCAAAGGGAATCTCGACCGACCGCACTCCAATATGGCTCATGCGTCAGGCTGGCCGCATCTTACCGGAATACAGAAAAGTGCGCGAGAAGGCAAAAGACTTCAAGGTAATGGTGAAGACGCCCGAACTTGCAGCAGAGGTAACGATTCAGCCCGTAGACATCCTTCAGGTCGATGCCGCCATCATATTCTCCGACATTCTGGTGATCCCCGAAGCGATGGGTCTTGATTATCTGATGGAAGAAAACAAAGGTCCGGTGTTCCCAAAGCGCATTGAAACCGCCAGCGACCTGAACTCAGTGCACGTCGCTGCAACGGAAGAGCTGGACTACGTGTATCAGGCAATTCAACTCACACGTCGCGGGTTGAATGGTCGCGTTCCCCTCATCGGTTTCGCTGGCGCACCCTGGACAATCTTCGCCTACATGACAGAGGGTAAGGGCAGCAAGACATTCAGCCACGCAAAGAAGATGTTGTATCTACAGCCTGAGCTGTCGCATAGATTGCTCAATATGATCACTGACAGTACGATCAACTATCTCCGCGGGCAAATCAAAGCGGGTGCCGATATCATACAGATCTTTGATTCATGGGCCGGCGTTCTCAGCCCGGATCAATACAGCGAATTTTCGTTGAGGTATATTAAGAGGATCTGCGATGCCATTCAGGACGTGCCAAAGATCGTTTTCCCGAAGGGCGCGTTCTTCGCCCGCGCTGAAATGGAACGCCTGGACTGCCAGGTCGTTGGACTCGACTGGAACATGGGCATCCAGGAGTCCCGATCACTCATGCCTTCCAAAGTGTTGCAGGGCAACCTCGATCCATGTGCTCTATACGGAACGCTTGCCAACGTAAAAGCAGAAGCACATAAACTTATTGATGGATTTGGAACGGGAGGGCACATTGCTAACCTCGGTCACGGGCTGTACCCCGATACCGAAGTAGACAAGGTGAAGTGTTTTATCAATGAGGTGAAAGAGTACAGCGCATCAAAGCAAAAGGTGAAATCGTAACAATTCAGAGCCCAACGGAATCCTCATTCCTGGGCTTGCAACTTCACAAGTTTACACTCATCGCACGTGGTGAAATACTTAGCTTCTGTTGCAAGAAACTTTCCTATCCATTGAACTACTGACGTGCAACTTCAGCACGCGAACGAACAAAAAATAAAGAGGCTGCCTCAGTGAAGCAGCCTCTTTTGTTTTACATCCTTCGTTTTGAAAAAGGTTCTCCCAAATTGAATATCGTTATTAGGTCTTACCTCGGATTTGTAGTTGGAGCGCTGCCCTCAGCCGGAGGGTTGTAGGCAAGTTCGTTATCGGGCACGTCCCAATAGTCGAGGAAGTTGTATTCGATGGTGGCGTTTCTGAACACCGTGCCGGTGCGATCAAGTGCCACGGCGCCGCTTCTTCCACCGCCTGATGCCGCTGGATCCAGAATACCCCAGCGACGCGCATCGTAGTAAGACAGTGCCCGGAACACCAACCCAATACGGCGTTCGCTTTTTAGTTCAGCAACGGCCTGCTCCTGTGTAAGACCAGTTCCCGCAACCGCTGCAAGACCTGCTCCTTGTGCCGTACGTACCTCGTCTATCAATGCAAGTCCTTCTTCAACGGACCCTTTGAATATCAACGCTTCGGCACGCATAAGTGCATTTTCCTCGTACGATGCAGCCATGAACAATTCGTATCCGCCTGGGCTTTGGTTCGACCATTGAATCACACTCGCCGCTCCTGGAGTGGTGGCGCGGTTGATCAACTCCCAACGTGTGAAGAAACTGTTACCACGCGAAACTTCACCGATGTAAGGTGTTACCCCACCCGTTGCATTCACACGGAGCTTCACATTGTTCTTGAAACGGAGGTCCTCAGTAAGTTCCCCGCCTTTAAAGTCCTGGACAAGACGCTCGGTGATCTTGTATGTATTGTTTGGTCCTGTTGCTTTGAGCGATACCGTACCCGTTGTCGGATCCAGAAAGTCGGCTGTAGTGTTTGATCTTCCTGTGAAGACAAAGTCGGCGCTCGTCACACCCTCTGCTGTAAGCGCAAGGATCTGATCCCACTGCGCACTGCTCATCGCGGCGAGGCGTGTGTTAACCAGGATGTTTCGCGCCTGAAGCGTCTTGATCGAACGGATCCACATCGCAGGTGTCAGAACTCCACCTTTGCCGACAAGGTTAAAGCTGGGAATCAATGCCGTTAATGTTGCCGTGTAGTCTGCGTTCTGAGTTGTCGCCCCAAGAATAGAAATCGCCTCATTCAGGTTGCGATTCGCTTCTTCGATCACCGCCTCTTTTGCAACGTAGTTCCCGTTTGTGCCATTGATCACTTCGCCGTTAGGTTCGCTCACAATTAGTCCGGCGTAATACATAGAACCGATCCTCGAATAAGCAAAGCCTTTCCACCAGAGCGCCCAGGCCTTCAATACATTCTTTTTCGTTGCTGCATCGCCGGTAAATTCTACTTGATCAACCAACGATAAAATAGTATTGCATGTATTGTTCAGACTGTACATGTAGGCCCACTCGAAGTACAGGGAGTTTTGTCCAGCCGTAGAGTTGTGGTTGGACGTGATTCGAATAAAGTCGACCTGCTTGTTGGGCGAGTTGGGATTCAACAGGGAGGCGCCGTTATCGAAAGTTATTTTATCGGGACAGCCAATCTGATTGATAAAGATATTGGCAATATCCGTTCCGATAACATCGGCCATCAGTTCGTGATTAGCAATGGCCCCGGACCAAAAGTGTCCAGGAACACCATCGTAATACTTAATACCCAGGTTGGTACCGCCGAGAAATCCTGACTTATAGATACCCAGCCCAAGAGAGATGAGACCGGTTTCCGTCTTGGTTGCCGACGGAGAAGGTTGGTTAGGGTTCTCTACATCTAATTGATCGGAGCAGGAAGAAGCAGCCCCGAACAGGAGCAGCGTTAGTCCCAGTATTCGGAATTTATAAAAGATATTCATGATATTCTTTTTTAGAAGCCAATGTTAAGTGTAACCTGATACGACTTGAAGTTGGGCATGGTGTTGTGATCCGTGCCACGGTCCCATGCAGAGCTTGAATCTGAAGACGTATCTGAACTGATCTCCGGATCGAAACCAGTGTAGTCTGTAAGCGTCCAGAGGTTTCGTCCCGATAACACAAGCTGCAGTTTCTTGAATGCGGGTATACTGAATACCTTGGCAAAGTCGAGACCTACCGATACGTTTCTCAAACGAAGGAATGTTGCATCCTCATAGAAATAGTCCTTCGTTCCGTTTGCAATGCGTGCAGCGTAAAGACCGCGGTAGAAAGCAGTCCATGCCTGAGGCTCTTCACCTTCGATCGAAAAGGGAATGGTGTAGTCGGAACTGATACCATCCCGGAACATCCAGCCCTTGGTTTGATTGTAGAGGTGGCTCTTGTAAACCCAGTCAAACTGGAATCCAACGGAGAGGAAATTCTTGTAGTTGAATTCATTGATGAACGACATGTTGAACTTAGGATTGGGATCACCGAAGCTATACTTGTTCGCCGTAAGGTAGGGTTGCTTGGTAGCCTTATTTACCACGTATCCATTGCTCGCCACTGCGTAGTTGGCTTGCTGTGCTTCCGGGATAAAAAACTCTCCGTTTTCATCGACAGCATCTACTGCATGCAGCATCTTGTTTCCGTAAAGCTGTCCGATCTTCAGACCAGGCTGCAGAATATAGTTTGTACTACCAGCAGCTGCGGTCATAAGAATCGGTTGGTCGCCTATTACCGACAAAATCTTCGATGTTTGATTTCCGTAATTCACAGTTGTATTCCAGGTAAGGTTCGAGCCGCTGTAAACGGTGGAGCTTAATGAAACCTGGAACCCATGTGAACCAATACCGAATGCGTTATCTTTTACGGTACCGAGACCTACAGAGGGAGCAACGTCCACATTAAAGATGGAGTTGTCTGTTCTTCTATCCCAATAAGTAGGACTGATAGCAATGTCGTTTAGCCAGGGTGTGTTCTTAAAGAGGCTAACAACCACATCAACACCAGCTTCAAATTCTGACGACACCTCTACCTGAAGTGCTGAATTGCTTTGCTGATGCGTGTAGAAGAATGCCGGACTTGTTCCCACGGTTGCCGGATTGACAGTGATGTAACGGTCGAATGGTTTCGGCTGAATACCGGCCTGACCATACGCCGCACGAAGCTTAAATTCAGGAATCACATTGGCGATGTTGCCGTTTTCCCAGAAGTCAAGAGATGACAGGCGGAGGTAAGCGTCACCTCGGCCGAATGTGAAAGGTTTTGAACCCTGACCGAACGCAGAAGAGTAATCACTTCTGAAACCTCCGGAGATCCCTACGAAGTCATCGTAATCAAAACGTTGGTTAACGACGTATCCATAAGTTACAAATGGCTCCTCATAGTCACGGTAAACTCTCCATGAACTTGTGTTCGCCGCATTGTAAGGTTCGTAAGTCGCGGGAAGGCCAATAGCAGCTGTGGTGAATTCACGAATTACGTTTTTGCGAAAGTCGAACATCACCTGTGTAGAAGACTTCAAAGGGAAGTTCATGTTGAAATCCTCTTTAAAGTCGAATGTAAATGTCGAGCTCGCGAGGAAATTCTGGAAGATGATTGAGTTGTTGTATTTGGTGATGTCGCCCGTATTAGCAGTGTTGTAGTTCGATATGAACTGCTGGCTGTTCTGACCCGCCCAGTAGCGAACGTTCTGGTTCCTGGACTGATTCATATATTCAAGACGACGTTCCTGAACCTGGTAGTTGAGACCGTACTTTGCGTCGAGCTCGACAAACCTGGGAAGCTTGTAATTGAGGTTAAAGCTCTGGATGATATCAATCTTCTTGTCATTATTGTCCGTATACTCCTGACGGTACAATGGATTTCTCGAGTTAATACCGATGGTTTGATTGAGATAGTAAGGGATAGAGCCATCAGTCGTTGTGGCCTCAAAGTCTGCAAAAGGATATGCGTTCATCATTTGAAATATGATATCACGATCGCGGGTTTTTAAGGTGCTTTTGGTATAAGCCACATTGGTGATTGAACGTAGCGTTAATCCTTTCGCGAGTGTTGTACCGACGTTAGCGGTGAAGTTGCTACGGTCCCAATATCCGTTGTTGATCACGTTACTTTCCTGATGGCTGTTTGAAGCGGAGATAGCGAAGTCCATCTTCTCGCTTCCACCAGACACCGCTACGCTGTTGTTGATGGTATTGGCGGGACGGAAGAAAAGATCGAAGTGATCGTGGTACTGAAGGTTCTGATTGTATTCTTTACTGTTGGTAACCGTGGGATCAAGTGAGAAGTATTGAACGTTCTCTGAATATGCCCCTGTTGCCGGATCGACGGTAAGCGGATTCCCGGAAGCGCCGATGACGATGTTCTCTCCGTTTGTCACGAAAGCATGCTTGTCAGCCTTCTTCACGTTGCCGACGTTCAGGTACTCGTTTCTCGAAACGCTGGAAGAGATATCAACGTTGAGGCGGCCGGATTTACCACGCTTGGTAAAAAGCTGGATAACACCATTGGCACCTTGTGCACCATAAATGGTTGCAGCTGCCGCGCCTTGAACAACTTCAACACGATCGATGGTGCTGAGGTCAATAGTGTTCAATGATGTTGCGCTCATCTGTACACCATCAATAAGGATCATTGGGTTCGTTCCCTTGTTGATCGTATTGATACCGCGTAACAGAATGTTCACCGGTGCACCTGGCGTGCCGCTCGTACTCGAAATTTGCGCGCCGGCAACTTTTCCTACAAGTGCCTGATCAATGGATGCAGTGGGCGCCTGCGGAAGTTCGCTTGCCGAAACAGAAGACACTGAGATGGCAATCTTGCGCTTGTCGGTTGCAACACCGACACCCGTTACGACAACCTCGCTGAGTTGTCTTACATCAGCGATCATCGAGACTGAAAGTGTATTGCTTTCAGTGATCGCTATTTCCTGCGTTGCAAGACCAATAAATGAAAATACGAGTGTACCACCAGATGATGGCACAGAGAGGGAAAATCCACCATCAGAATCCGAGACCGTTCCAATGGTTGTGTTCTTCAGGATTACGTTGACACCGGGTAATCCGATGTTGCTCTCGTCGACAATTTTACCTGTCAGGACCCGGTCTTGCGCATAGATGTGGACAGCGCAGACCAATCCCAACAAGAGAAGTAGAATCTTCTTCATAGGTTGTGGGTTTAGGTTAAGTGAACTAAGCTATACAGAATAGCACAGAGTAAAAAGTGCGTTTAAACCCACAATTGCGAGCCGACATCATATTACTGTCGACCAGTATAGAACACTATAACGATTGAAATGAAAAAGAAAATCGTTTGCTAGCAGTTGTACTGAATAGCAGAAGACGCAACAAAATTTTTTTGCGATGAATATTGGCAACACAAACTTTACTCACTCGCTGCGCAGCGATTTTACGGGGTTCACCATGGCGGCTTTGATAGATTGATAACTGACGGTGATCCACGAAATGGCCAGGGCCGCGAGTCCGGCAATAACAAAAACCGAGATGCCAACGTCCACCCTATATGCGAAGCCGTTCAGCCATTGATCCATCGCATACCATGCCGCCGGAATGGCCAGGACGAATGCAAAGATGATAAGCTTCGAAAACTCGATCGACAGCAACAGCACGACACTGCCAACAGTGGCTCCAAGAACTTTTCTCACACCGATTTCTTTGGTGCGGAGACTCGCCGTGTAGGCGGATAAACCAAAGAGTCCAACGCATGCGATAATGATGGCAAGCGAAGCGAAGATGGCAAACACTTTCCCTGCGCGTCGTTCTGAATCGTAGTGTGCCTTCAGATCCTGATCGAGATACGTGTAACGGAAAGATTGTTCGGGCGCCAGCTCCTTCCAGGTTGACTCAAGCGCCTGAATAACCTGCTGGTGATCTCCAGGCTCAACCCGAACGTAAACGTGAGCCGCTCCTCCGCCAAAGCTTTCATTGCTTTGGATCGCCAGTGGAGTTATCGGATCATGCAGTGTCTGAAAATTGAAGTCCTTGATTACACCCACGATCGTGAATGCTACTTCCACATTACCATTAGGAGTTCGCTGTATTGAAATCAGCTTTTTGCCTATGGGATCGGTAATATCCATAGTCCGTACTGCCGACTCGTTGAGTATTATGGAAAGTGAATCATCGGTTGCGTGTGAATACCCGTGTCCGGCTACAAACTCAAACCCGATTGTCTCGGCAAAGCTATCGTCAATGCCAGTCGATTTCGTTGTAAGAATCTCGGTTGAACCTTCAGGCTTGAACTGGGCTCCAAAGAACTCATCGGCACGACCTAAGAGTGAAAAACTGGTACCGACTTTTTTTACACCCTTCAAGCGCTCAGCCTCGTCGACATAGGTCTGCAGTTTATTGTTAAGTGCAAATACACGTGTCACTACGATCACTTGTTCCTTGTCATAGCCCAGCGATTTAGACTGCATGAAATTCATCTGACGAATGACCACCAATGTTCCAACGATGAGCACAATGGAAATGAAGAACTGAAATACGACCAGGCCATTGCGTAACCATGCCCCTTTGGCACTCGACGTAAATTTCCCCTTCAATACGAGGATCGGATGTATGGATGACAATGCGAAAGCGGGATAGCTACCTGCCATAAAACCTACGACCACGGCAACCCCCACCAAAGCAGCGAATAGCAATGGCGAGTATCCGATCGAAAGATGTTTGCCGGCCAGATCATTAAATGATGGTAACACTAGCTGAGCGACGCCGACAGCAATGAATGTCGAAAACAAGCCAAGCAATATGGATTCAATAAGGAACTGCCACACAAGCTGACCTTTCATAGATCCCATCGTCTTCCTTACGCCGACTTCGCGGGCGCGCTCCGCCGACTTCGCTGTAGCGAGATTCATGAAATTGATACAGGCAATGGTGAGGATGAGAACGGCGACGAAGATGAGGAAGTAAACATAGTTGAGGTTTCCGCCGGGAGTCAGTTTAGCTTCGATGTTGGTGGGGTCAAGGTGAATATCAGCGAGTGATTGAAGACTGTACCGATAACCATTTCCTTCGCGTTTATACTCTTCCCATGATTTGCCAAGGTCCCGTTCGATTTGAGCTGATGCGTATGTGTCTACCATCTTAGGGAACTTGGCTTCCAGCGCCTGTGGATCCGCGCCTGGTTTCATCAGGACATAAGTATGCGCGGAGAATGTTACAAAGTTTTCTCCCTGGCCACGGGCAAAGAAGTCGGGATCAAACTTCGTAAGGAAGTCAAACTTCATGTGTGAGTTGTCCGGCACATCCTTGCATACGCCCGTAACCCGAAGTTGCTGACCGAAGAGTGTCATCGACTTACCGATCGGGTCGTCATCGCCGAAATAACGTTTTGCAGTTTGCTCTGTAACGACCAGGTCCGAAATGGTCTTCAGCACATTCTTTGGATCGCCCTTCAACAATTGAATAGAGAACACATCGAAGAAGTTTGAATCCGCTGCCAGGATAAACTCTTCATCAAACTGTTTGCGTTCCTGCCGTTCATCGATGTAGATAACCTGGCTTACATTCGGGCCGGCCAGCCTTACCGTTGCCTCTACTTCGGGAAAGTCGCGTGCAATGACGTCGGCATAGGAGTGGGGAATGATCGCATAGTTCGTGACGTGGTTAGGATATTTACGCTCGAGCCAGATCTTGTAAATGCGGTCCCCCTTTGCGTGGAAGCGATCGAACGAAAACTCGTTCATCACAAACAGGGTGATGAGCAAACAGCTGGCTATACCAACCGAAAGTCCGAGAACATTGATAATGGTGTATGCGCGCTGCTTGAGAAGGCTGCGCAGGGCAATTTTCAGGTAGTTCTTGATCATGGGCCAGGCGTTATGAGGTGGCGGCAGGTAAGTAACGGCAAAGGCAAAATCAAAAAACGAGATCACATCTGCACAACCCAATGCCCTGGACGAAATTGCGCGCCTGAGGAGTGAGTCCAATCCGCGTGCCACACGTCAGAACCGTGCCCCGTCTTGAAAAATGACGTGTTTTTCGAAGAAAGTGTAAGAGAATACTGTCCGGAAAAGCGCGTTCGCGTCCGTAAACGAACTCGCTACTGAAGCATCTTCAACAACGTGGAGAGTCGTGACTTAAGGTTCCGACGGTCAACGATAAAGTCGAGGAAGCCGTGATCGAGGACGAACTCAGCACTTTGGAAGCCCTTGGGAAGGTCCTTGCCGATCGTTTCGCGAATGACCCGGGGGCCGGCGAATCCGATAAGTGCGCCAGGCTCCGCGATGTTGAAATCACCGAGCATCGCATAGGATGCAGACACACCACCCGTAGTAGGATCTGTCAGCAGTGAGATATAGGGTACGCCCGCCTGATCCAGTTGGGCAATTCGGGCGCTGGTCTTCGCCATTTGCATCAGCGAAAGCCCTGCTTCCATCATACGCGCACCTCCCGACCTGGAGATCATCAGGAATGGCTTCTTGTGTTTTAAGCTATGATCCATGGCACGGGCAATCTTTTCACCCACAACAGAGCCCATCGAACCGCCAATGAAACTAAAGTCCATGCAGGCGATAGTCATGTCGAGGCCGTTCACTTTCCCGTACGCCGTTCGCACCGCGTCTTTCAGGCCCGACTTCTCCTGCGTTTCCTTGATGCGCTTCGGATAAGGCTTTGTGTCCTTGAACTTCAAAGGATCGGCCGATTCCATGTTGGCATCGAGTTCCGTGAACTTATTGTCGTCGAACAATACTTCGAAGTATTCTTCGGAGCCGATCCTGACGTGATAGTTTTCCTCCGGCACTACGTACGCGTTGTTCTTCAACTCACGCGTATGAACGATCTTACCAGATGGGGATTTGAACCAAAGGCCGTCGGGAACTTCACGCTTCGACTCTGTTGGAGTCAAAATTCCCTTGTCACTGCGTTTAAACCATGACATAATGAAAACTCTTTATAAATGACAAAGCCGTTGAAACATGTTCAACGGCTGTGAATATCTAAAATTTATCAGGCTACGTCAATCGCCTTGTCAAGGTATACATCCTGTATTGACTGCAGGATTTCAACACCTTCTTTCATCGGACGCTGGAATGCCTTGCGACCGGAAATAAGGCCCATACCACCAGCGCGCTTGTTGATGACGGCTGTACGTACTGCATCCGCCAGATCGCTGTCACCTTTCGATTCGCCACCAGAGCTGATCAAACCGGCACGTCCCATGAAGCAGTTAGCAACCTGGTAACGGCAAAGATCAATAGGGTGCTCAGACGTGAGCTCGCTATAGATTCTTTCATCGAGTTTACCGTAGCTGCTTCCGCCTGTGTTGAGAGCTTTGTAGCCACCATTATTGGTAGCAAGCTTCTGTTTGATGATGTCAGCCTGGATCGTTACACCAAGATGGTTCGCCTGACCTGTAAGATCTGCCGATGTGTGATAGTCAACGCCATCTTTCTTGAATGCGTTGTTACGTGTATAACACCAGAGGATTGTTGCCATGCCAAGCTTGCGTGCTTCTTCGAACGCTGCCGACACTTCCTGGATCTGGCGTGTTGAATTGTCTGAGCCAAAATAAATAGTGGCACCAACAGCTGCTGCGCCGAGGTTCCACGCATCACGTACTGAACCAAACATGATCTCATCCGCTTTATTTGGATAAGTGAGCAGTTCGTTGTGATTGATCTTCACGATGAACGGAATCTTGTGCGCATACTTGCGCGACACGATGGCAAGAGCACCAAATGTGGTAGCCACTGCGTTGCAGCCTCCTTCGAGAGCAAGCTTTACGATGTTTTCAGCATCAAAGTAAATTGGGTTCTTGGCAAACGATGCACCGGCACTGTGCTCAATACCCTGGTCAATCGGAAGGATTGAAAGGAAGCCCGTATTGGCGAGGCGGCCTGTTCCGAATAAGAGTTGCAGGTTTCTCAATACCTGAGGACTGCGATTGCTGTTGATGAAGATCTTGTCTACGAAATCTGATGAAGGCAGATGAAGTTGATCCTTCGAAATGGTTTTGCTTTTGTGCTTCAGCAGATAGTCAGCCTCTTTCCCAAGAAGCTCTGCAATGTTTCTTGCCATAATTGGTTTTTTGTGCGAGGGGACAAAGTTATTAATTATTTGATTTTATGCTAACGACAGAATATTTCCCCCGTGACGTGCCATTGCAAACGTATACAGTTTGTCGGAACGTGCTTTTTTCCAAATGAAGCAACTTTGAGTGTTGATATTGTTGCTCACTTTGGCAATGACCCATAGTCAATTCCATGGTGATCATCAGTGATATTAGATCCTGATCATGCGAAAGAAAACGATACGTGGAGCTGAATCGCTATTGGAATCCTCTGCCGTCACTTTAAGATCACGAAGATCGGAAACGCGCAGGTGGAAGGCGAACGACAAGTGAATGGAGCATTATACCGGCGGGCTATATACTACTCTATACTAAACTCCTCGAAACTCCCCTGTTATTCTTCTCGAAACTTCTCTATCCTTTTCTCGGCCAACTCGCCAATTTTCAGTTTCAATTTGGCCCTGCTTTACGACAATCAGTCAGAAACAAGGCGGCGCAGGTGCTTTCGTAAGCTGTGAAACGGCTTGTGACTTCCAGCGGGAACCGACGCCCAAAACAAAAAGCCATCGACCTGGTGGACGATGGCTTTCCTATGAAAATGCTTTGTATGCTTAGATCTTCTCCTTGATACGGGCAGCCTTACCGTGCTTGCCTTTCAGGTAATAAAGCTTAGCTCTTCTTACGCTACCGGATTTTATCACTTCGATTTTGTCGATCGTAGGAGATACCACCGGGAAGATACGCTCAACGCCAACGCCGTTAGACACCTTCCGGACAGTGAATGACTCACCATTCGTTCCACCACCTTTGCGCTGGATTACAGTGCCTTGAAACTGCTGCACACGCTCCTTGTTACCTTCTTTGATCTTCACGTGAACGTTCACGGTATCCCCTGGCTTGAAAGCAGGCTGGGTTTCACGAACCTTTGCTAATTCTTGTTCTACGAGCTTAATGAGATCTGCCATAACTCCGATGGTTTCAAAATTGGACTGCAAATGTAGACAAAGAATTGAAATTTGGGAAACCCAACCCTTATAGTTTGTGAACTATTCACAAATCGCCATTTTTGAGTAGTTCAGGCCGCTTTTTCCGGGTTCTTTCGAGGGATTGCTCATGCCTCCACGCCTCAATTTTTGCCTGATGCCCGGACAATAGCACATCCGGAACCTTCCACCCTTTGTACTCCGCCGGCCTGGTATAAACAGGAGGCGCAATTAGGTCGTCCTGGAACGAATCGCTCAAAGCCGATGTCTCATCCGATAGCACCCCCGGGATCAGCCGGATAACGGCGTCAGCGATCACTGCAGCCGCCAGTTCGCCCCCGGAAAGGACGTAATCTCCGATGCTGATCTCCCGCGTCACCAGGTGTTCCCTGACACGCTCGTCCACCCCCTTGTAGTGGCCGCATAAAATGATCAGATTTTGTTTGAGGCTCAGCTCGTTAGCCATTGACTGCGTGAGGCGCTCCCCGTCCGGGCTCGTGTATATGATGTCGTCGTAATTGCGTTTTGCCTTGAGCGCCGATATACAATTGTCGATCGGTTCGATCAGCATCACCATGCCGGCACCGCCTCCAAAAGCATAGTCGTCGGTTGTCCGGTGCTTGTTTGTGGCGTATGCCCTCAAATCTATAATGTCCACCTCAACAATGCCCTTTGACTGGGCGCGTTTCAGAATAGAGTCGGAGAACGGACTGGCTACCAGGTTTGGGAGACAGGTGATGATGTCGATGTGCATTCGGACTGATTCTTTACAACTGCAAGCTAACGCGAAAACGGCATATGCCTGTGCTTTCATCCCTCAATTCGACCCGGGTAACATTTGCCTTGCGTGATCGTCTAACCCGGGAAGCACCGGATATTCCGGTCGGATCGGCGTCGAAACAACACATAGCTGATCGTACACAGGTCAATACGTAGCCTGATATTGCACAGGCTTGATGGGTGCGGTATCGCGGGGATGATTCAACTTGTACAATCGACCGGGGACAGATGGCAGGAAGGGATTTCGGATGGCTGATCTCCGGCAAAAAAATAGTGAGAACAAAAAAACGGGTATCTTCAGTAACCATGAGCCTGCTTGCGTGGTATTGCCAAAGACTTTCTCAAAATAACGTTATGATCAAAAACTACTTCGTAACATCGCTGCGTAACATCCGGCAAAGCCCCCTCTACGCGTTCATTAACATCTTCAGCCTCTCCGTGGGTCTGGCAGCATGTATCATTATCTACCTGTTTATTAAAGACGAGCGAAGTTTTGATGCATTCCATTCCCAGAAGGAACAGATCTACCGGCTTGACGAAGTCCAGAATTTTACGGGTACCAACGTTCAGAAGGTAGCTTTGTCAATGCCGGGCATGGGGCCAAGCCTGGCGCGTGAATATCCCGAGGTTTTGAACTACACGCGCTTCATGTGCAGGCCAAAACAACTTGTAGCGCGCGACGACAAGCAGTTTCTCCTGCCTTATCTCGCTACTGTCGACAGCACCTTCCTCGACATCTTTGATTTTGAAGTCCTGCAGGGCGATCGCTCAAAGGCATTGGATGAACCCTATACGATGATGGTCACCGAGTCGACGGCGCTTCGCTTCTTCCCGAGTGCCGATAAAGCCATGGGTGAATCGCTCAAATTCAGGGACAAGGAATACAAGATCACCGGCATTCTGAAGGATGTACCCGAGAACTCACACATGCAGTTCGACGCTTTGGTATCGATGACAACGATCACCAGCGAAGAGAAACAATTTAATGATCGCTGGGGCAGCAACTTTCTCAATACTTATCTGGTGTTGAATCCAAACACCAACATCGCTGCGCTGGAGGAAAAGTTTCCAGCGTTCCTGCGCCGACACATGGATAACCCCGACATCAACAAGTTCTATGTGCTCTTCCTGCAACAGCTCGAAGATGTTCACCTGGCATCAACTGATATCGAGCACGACTACAATAACTACAGAAAGTTCAACGGGTCTTATCTCGGCGTATTTTCAATTGTCGGCATCTTCATACTGATCATCGCCGGACTAAACTTCATGAACCTCACAACGGCACGAGCATCGCACCGCTGGAAGGAGATCGGCGTCAGGACGTCAATTGGAGCAAGGAAGCTTCAGCTGTTTGGTCAGTTCATTTTTGAGTCAACGCTGCTCGCGGTTTTTGCGCTGGTGTTGGCTGCATTGATTAATCTCATTTTTATTCCGCTGGTGAATACACTCATCGATCGCCAGTTGTCACTGACGATGCTGGTGAATGAGCCATTAAACATCGGATACCTCATCGCGGTAACCCTGGGACTCGGTTTACTTACGGGCATTTATCCGGCATTCTACATGACGTCATTCCCGGCATCAAAGGTGTTGAAGAGTGCACAGGCGAGCGGGCGATCGTTGTTTCGCAGTAGCCTTGTCGTTGTACAGTTCGGACTGGCGCTCGCCATGATCGTGAGCACGCTGATCGTCATACAGCAACTGTCGTATATGAAGAACAGAGATCTCGGGTTCAACAAAGACCAGGTGATGCTCATCGACATGAACGGGGAAGCAAACCAAAAGTTTGAGATGCTTCGCACCGAGCTAAAGCGCAACACGCTTGTGAAAGGCGTAACCGCGAGCGGCCAGCGCCTCGGAGAAAACTTTCACCAGTCGGGGTTCAAGGTCAAGGCGGACACAGGGGTATTCTCGATCACACCTTCGAATGTTAACGTCGATTACGAATACCTTGACGTTTATGGAATCAAGCTTACAGAGGGAAGGGCCTTCTCCAAAGCGATTCCCACGGATAAGGATATGGCCTTCATCATCAACGAATCATTTGCAAAAGAGTTGGGACTGAAGGAGACTGTCGGAACACAAGCCGGTCATAGCTGGTATCACAACGATTCGCTGGGTACCATTATCGGCGTGGCTAAGGATTTTAACTTCAACTCCCTGCACTATAAAATCAATACACTGCAGATGTCTGTTCATCCCGAATGGGGATATGATGAGATGTCTGTGAAGATCGATGGAAGTCGCGCGGAGGAAGCCATTGCTTTTATCAAGCAGACCTGGGAAAGCAACGTTAACTATCCGTTTGATTATTCATTCCTCGACGATCATTTCGAGCGGTTGTACCGATCAGATAAACAAATGAGTTCAGTGGTGACCATCATGGCTGTGCTGGCAATCCTGATATCGTGCATGGGGCTGTTTGGACTTGCAGCCATTACCACCGTAAGAAAAACAAAAGAGATCGGTATTCGTAAAGTGTTGGGCGCGACAGAGGCGGAGATCACGATCCTGTTATCGAAGAATTTCGCGCTGCTCATCGCCATCGCTTTCGTTATCGCAAGTCCGGTGACCTACTGGCTGTTGCTAAGGTGGCTTGATGGATTTGCATATCGCGTCGATATCGATCCACTGCTTTTTGTGTTGGGTGGACTCATGGGCCTCGCCATAGCATTAGCGACCATCAGCTATCACACGATCCGTTCAGCGATGGCAAATCCTGCACAATCGTTGAAGTACGAATAAGCGGATGCTTCAGCGAACGGGCGCCGATCGGAAACGATAGTTCTGGTTAGGAATGCGGCGGACAGCCATTCCGTTGCAAAGGGATTTGTTGCCGTTTTGCCGGCTCATTTGTTTTGTAGTGGGAAACGGCCGGTTCTATTGTGAGGATCAACATCCTTTCCTGTTCGCATTGCTGGCGATGATCTTTTTCTTTACCGGACCTGTTAAGTGAGATTATAAGTCAAGGAAGCCATCGGGAAGTTCCACCGATACGGTCTTCTTTGACTTGTTGATTGATTTAATAAACGGACCATTCACAGGAATAAGCACTTCCTTGTCGTGATAATCAACGGCAATGAGTTTGTTTGGTCCGGCATCCACCAGTTCACGAATTTTTCCCAGCACTCCGGCTGCCTGATCCGTAACGGTAAATCCGATTATTTCGTCGTCATAGTATTCACCTCTGCCCAGCTTCGCGCGAAGTGATTTTTGAAGGTGCAGTGGTTTCCCCACCAGCCGCTGCGCCTGTTCGAGTGTACCGACGTCTTCGAATTGAATTAACGCGCGATCTCCCTTGAGCGACAACTGTTTAATAAAGTAGGGAATCAACCGGTTATCCAGTTCCACAAAGACAGCGTCAAAATCTGTCTCGGGCAATTCAGTGCTGATCACACACGTGACCTCACCCTTAAGCCCGTGGGTGCGCTGAACGAATCCGATCTGAAAACAATCTTCCTTTAGCATCGGCGGTAGACGGAATTAAAAGAAAATGCCAGTGCACGTGAATGCACTGGCACCATTTTACTATGGGCAAAGTAATCTTTAAGCCTGTTCTGTTGCTTCGGCAGCAGGTGCTTCACCTTCTGCAGGAGCGGCTTGTGTAGTAGCTTCAGCAGCAACTTGTTGCTTCTTGCGGATAGCCTCAGCACGTGCTTCACGCACTTTGGTCTCAGCAGCCTTACGAGCTTTAGCATCTGCTTCTTTAGAGGCAGTAGCCTTGCCCTTCTTGGCATCAACTTTCTCGGTCTTTTCCTTCAACCAGGCAGCCAGTTTGGTGTCGGCTTGCTCCTGAGTGATAGCACCCTTGATAACGCCGATCTGGAGGTGCTTCTTCAGCATGACGCCGCGGTAAGACAACATAGCCTTAACCGTGTCAGAAGGTTGTGCTCCATTCATCAACCATTTGAACGCCTTGTCGTCGTTCAGTTCGATGGTTGCAGGAACGGTAAGGGGATTGTAAGTCCCGATCTTTTCAATGAATCGCCCATCACGTGGTGCTCTGGCGTCGGCTACGACTACATCGTACAGTGCCAGTTTTTTGCGGCCTCTGCGGGCCAGTCTGATCTTAACCATTACGTTAGTTTGTTAATTACGTGGATCTCGTCCAAAATTTAAAGGGTGCAAAGTTAAGCTTTTTCGGAACAATGGGAATGGAAAATTAAGAATTGACGTTTTCAGACAAAAGAAATTGCTGACGCCACTTCATCTTGTCGCGCCAATCAGCCCCTTTCAATCGCGCCCGCGACTTCTGCGCATTACTACTGAAAAAAAAATATTAGGACAGGAAGGCCAAAATCAGGTTAAAACGGCTGAAAACGAGGCCGGGTGGCTAATATTCGCACAAGCGAGTACGCAATTTTTTAATATTAAACACCTTCTATACCTTTGGTTACTTTTTAAAAAAACATGGATAATTACTCGTATATATCGAATGCGGACGTAGGGTATCTTGATCAGCTGTATCAAAATTACAAGAAGGATCCCGCGTCTGTCGACGCCTCCTGGCAAAAGTTTTTCGAAGGTTACGACTTCAACAACCAACGCTACGGCGACAAGCCCGGCGGAAACGGTGTAAAAACCGACGACACACTCTCTATTAAAGAAACCCAGGTTCGAAACCTGATCTTCACCTACCGCTCTTTCGGGCACCTCAAATCAAAAACAAACCCGGTTCGGGAGCGCAGGAATCACCACGTGAATTTTGACCACCAAAGCGTGGGTCTGAGCGATGCCGACCTCGACACCGAGTTCGACGTGGGGGCCGAGATTGGAATGGGACGCGCTACCCTCCGAAAAATCATCGAACGCCTCAAGGCGATTTACCTGGGGCCGATCGGCGTTGAATATAACTTTATCCGCAACGACGCCGTCAGGGCGTGGTTCTTTGAAAAGTTTGAAAAGGAATGGGTGAACTATAGCCCCAGCATAGATGAGAAGAAGGGAATCCTCACGAAGCTCAACGAAGCGGTTGTGTTCGAGAACTTCCTTCACACTAAGTTCCTCGGCCAGAAACGTTTCTCCCTTGAAGGCGGAGAAAATACGATACCGGCGCTGCAGGCCATCGTCAACAAGGCTGCCGAGCTCGACGTGAAAGAAGTCGTTATCGGCATGGCCCACCGCGGCCGGCTGAACGTGCTTTCCAATATTCTGGGGAAGACCTACGAACAGATCTTTACCGAGTTCGAAGGAAATGTGAGCCCGGAGCAAACCATGGGTGATGGCGACGTGAAGTATCACCTCGGTTATTCAAGTCATATCAAAACTCCTTCCGGTAAGAAAATATACCTTAAGCTATCTCCTAATCCTTCTCACCTCGAGGCTGTCGATCCACTGGTGATTGGCTATACGCGGGGGCAGATTGACGATGAATTTGGAGGTGATCTCACGAAGGGCATGGCCATCCTTATCCACGGCGACGCGGCTGTCGCGGGGCAGGGAATCGTATATGAACTGCTGCAGATGTCAGGCCTGCCGGGTTATACTACAGGTGGAACCATTCACTTCGTCATCAACAATCAGGTAGGTTTCACTACTGACTATGATGATGCACGTACCAGCATTTACTGTACTGACCTGGCCAAGATCGTGGACGCTCCGGTGTTGCACGTAAATGGCGATGATGCAGAAGCAGTAAGCTTTGTATCTAAGCTTGCTGTAGAATACCGTCAGAAATTCAAGCAGGATATCTTCATCGATCTCCTTTGCTATCGTCGTCACGGCCACAACGAAAGTGACGAGCCCAAGTTCACACAGCCGAAACTGTACAACATCATCGCGAAGCACGAAAATCCGCGCGAGATCTACGTGAAGAAACTCGTGGAGCGTGGTGATGTGGATGCGGCACTGGCTGATGAAATGGATAAGAACTTCAGGAACCAGCTGCAGGATCGTCTCAATGAAGTGAAGCAAAAGCCACTTCCTTACAAGCCACAAAAGATCGAAGAGGAGTGGGAGCAGATGCGTTGGGCCAAGCCGGAGGACTTTGATAAGTCACCTGACACGTTCATTAAACAAAACGTCATTGATGCTGTAGGCAGGGCGTTGGTTACTATTCCCGAAGGATTTAAGCCGCTGAAGCAGATTGAGAAACTGTTGAAAGACAGGAACGCTGCTTTCTTCGAAACTAAGGCACTTGGCTGGGCCGAAGCTGAATTGCTTGCTTATGGTTCGCTGATATTGGAGAAGACACCCGTGCGTATGTCCGGTCAGGATGTTCGTCGTGGTACGTTCTCTCACCGGCATGCATATTTCTTCGATGCCAATACGAATGAGCCGTATTGTGGATTGAATAACATAGAGAAAGGGCAACAAAAGTTCAGCATCTACAACTCGCTGCTGTCGGAGTTTGGCGTACTGGGCTTTGAATACGGTTATGCCATGTCGACGCCGCGGGCACTCGTATTGTGGGAAGCACAGTTCGGTGACTTCGTTAACGGCGCGCAGGTGATCATCGATCAATTCATTTCAAGTGCGGAGTCGAAATGGCAACGCATGAATGGTCTTGTAATGTTGCTGCCTCACGGTTATGAGGGTCAGGGTCCGGAGCACTCAAGCTGCCGTCCTGAAAGATTCCTCCAGTTGTCGGCCGAGTATAATATGATTGTGGCCAATCCGACAACGCCGGCGAACTTCTTCCATTTATTGAGGCGTCAGGTGACATGGCCGTTCCGTAAGCCATGTATTGTTTTGTCGCCTAAGTCATTGCTTCGCCATCCGGCAGTAATATCTCCGCTCAAGGATTTCACGTCAGGAACGTTCGAGGAGGTACTGGATGATCCGAATGTAACAGCGAAAGAAGTTAAGCGTGTCGTTTTGTGCTCAGGGAAGATCTATTACGATCTCGCAGAAACGCAACAGAAGAAGAAGATCAAGGACACTGCGATCATTCGCCTCGAGCAGCTTCATCCATTCCCGGAGAAGCAACTCAAAGGCATTCTGAAGAAGTATAAAGATGCCAAGCTGGTTTGGGTTCAGGAAGAACCGGCCAATATGGGCTCCCTTTCGTACATTCTTCGAATGATGCCGAAATATGAACTCGAGGTGGTGTCACGCAAGGCCAGTGCTTCGCCGGCAACGGGATTCACGAAGATTCATAAGATTGAACAGGAGAAGCTCGTAAACAAAGCATTTGAAGTATAACAGCGGGAACCCCTCCGATGAACGACGGGGTATACGCAAACTATAAAACTACATTGACGAATGGCAGTACAAATTAAAGTCCCCGCGGTTGGTGAATCTATCACAGAAGTCACCATCGCCAACTGGTTAAAGAAAGATGGTGATGTGGTGAAGATGGATGAAGTGATCGCAGAACTGGAGTCCGATAAAGCAACCTTTGAACTTACGGCAACAAGCGCTGGTGTGCTGAAGATCGTGAAGCCTCAGGGCACAACGGTTCCTATAGGCGAAGTGCTTTGTGAAATCGAACCCAATGGGGCCGCGGCACCCGCTGCGAAGCCTGCAGCAGCACCGGCCGAGAGCAAGGCAGCGGCAGCAGCACCGGCGGCAAAGCCTGCACCTGCATCAGCACCTAAGGCTACGGGCGGAGTTAAGGAAATGAAGGTTCCTACAGTTGGGGAGTCGATCACCGAAGTAACGATCTCCACGTGGCTGAAAAAGGATGGTGACCAGGTGAAGCTGGACGAGATCATTGCGGAAGTGGAATCGGACAAAGCAACGTTCGAGCTACCTGCAGAGGCCACGGGTATACTGCGTATCGTAGCAAAGGAGAAAGAGACGCTTCCCATCGGAGGACTGATCTGCAGGATTGAAATTACAGAAGGTACTGCCGCACCGGCATCTGATGGCAAACCAGCTGATCAGTCTGCAGTTGCGCCGGCAGGCGATAAGTCGTATGCAGCGGGTCACCCTTCTCCGGCTGCAGCAAAGATCCTCGATGAAAAAGGTGTTGCGGCGAGCAGCGTTGCAGGCACAGGCGTAGGAGGAAGGATCACCAAAGACGATGCGCAGAATGCACAGGCTCCGGCTAAACAGCAGGCGCCGGCCAAGGATGCCAAGGCACAGACTCCTTCCGGCCCTCCGGTAATTACTTCCGGCGGCGGAAGAAACGTTCGCAATGAGAAGATGACATCATTGCGTAAGACCATCGCGAAGCGACTCGTATCCGTAAAGAACGAGACAGCGATGCTCACCACGTTTAACGAAGTGGACATGAAACCTGTCATGGAGCTCCGGTCCAGGTATAAGGATCAGTTCAAGGAGAAGTACGGCGTAGGCCTTGGCTTTATGTCGTTCTTTACTAAAGCAGTGTGTGCCGCGCTTAAGGATTTCCCTGCCGTGAACGCATCCCTCAGTGGAGATGAAATAGTCTACCACGATTACTGCGATATTTCGATAGCCGTATCTACGCCCAGGGGTCTCGTTGTACCGGTGATTCGCAATGCGGAATCACTTTCATTCAATCAGATCGAAGCTGAAGTTATCCGTCTGGCAACACGCGGCCGCGATGGCAAGCTTTCTATAGATGAAATGACTGGCGGAACGTTCTCCATCACTAATGGTGGTGTTTTCGGCTCCATGCTGTCTACACCCATCCTGAATCCGCCTCAATCGGCCATTCTCGGTATGCACAATATCGTAGAACGCCCGGTGGTTAAGAACGGAGAAGTGGTGATTCGCCCTATCATGTACGTCGCATTGTCGTACGATCACCGAATCATCGACGGAAGGGAATCAGTAAGCTTCCTTGTTCGCGTGAAGGAATTACTTGAAGATCCGGGAAGATTGATCCTCGGCGTCTGATTCCTATTATCTCAAACAAAAATTTATCATGCAATACAACGTCATTGTTATAGGCTCCGGCCCCGGTGGATACGTAGCGGCCATTCGCTGCGCTCAACTTGGATTCAAGACTGCCATCGTTGAAAAGTATAAGACACTGGGAGGAACATGTCTCAATGTCGGTTGCATTCCCTCGAAGGCATTGCTCGATTCATCAGAACACTTCATCAACGCCAAACAACACTTTAAGGAACACGGCATCGAGATTCCGGAGCCGAAACTGAACCTCACGCAAATGATCAAGCGCAAGGGAGAAGTGGTGAAAGCAAACGTGGATGGCATCGCCTTCCTGATGAAGAAGAATAAGATCGATGTTCACACCGGAGTGGGATCGTTCGTTGATAAGAATACGATCAAAGTCACTGCGGAAGACGGAAAGGAAACGACGATCACAACTGAAAAGGTGATCATCGCTACCGGCTCGAAGCCAACGCCGCTTCCCTTTGCACCGTTCGATAAGAAGAGAATTATCTCCAGCACGGAAGCCCTTGAATTGAAGGACTTACCCAAACATCTCATCGTGATCGGTGGTGGTGTGATCGGTATGGAACTCGGTTCGGTATTCGCGCGCATAGGATCGAAGGTTACCGTGGTAGAGTTCCTCGATAGCCTCATACCGACGATGGACGGCACCATGGGTAAGGAGCTGTTGAGGGTTGCGAAGAAACTTGGTATCGAATCGTATCTCGGACATAAGGTCACTTCTGTCGAGAACAAGGGTGAAGAAGTTATCGTGAAGGCGGAAAGCAAGGATGGAAAGGCGATCGAACTCAAGGGTGATTATTGCCTCGTGAGTATCGGACGTCGTCCATATACTGATGGCCTTGGATTGGATAAGATCGGCATTGAGACCGTGAAGGGACAGATCCAGGTGGATGATCATCTGAAAACACAAGTCGACAACGTATACGCTATTGGCGATGTAGTTCGCGGTGCAATGCTCGCCCACAAAGCTGAAGAAGAAGGTGTATATGTGGCGGAGACGATGGCAGGGCAGAAGCCTCACGTTCATTATAATCTCATCCCGGGTGTTGTATACACGTGGCCTGAAGTTGCCAGCGTAGGTTATACGGAAGAGCAACTGAAGACACAGGGCAAGGCTTATAAGGTGGGTAACTTCCCTTACAAGGCATTGGGTCGTGCACGCGCGAGCGGCGATACCGACGGGCTTGTGAAGATCCTTGCTGACAAGGCCACTGATGAGATCCTGGGTGTTCACATCATCGGGGCGCGCGCTGCTGATATGATTGCGGCAGGTGTAACGGCGATGGAATTCAGGGCGTCGGCGGAAGACGTATCGAGGATGTCTCATGCGCACCCGACGTATATGGAAGCTGTAAAGGAGGCGTGTCTGGCCGCAACTGCGAACAGGCCGATACATATGTGATTGTCATTGTCGCATCAAAAAAGATAGAAACAGCGTCGCATGAACACGACGCTGTTTTTGTTTAGCCGCTGCATGGCATGATGTTTAATTACAATCGCGACAGCTTTTATATTTTGTTCAAACAGTTGTAGGCGTGTTTTTGAACGATCGAAATTCGTTGCGCGCGTTGCGTGTGGAAATAGTGCGAACTCAAAATGTGAGCTGTTCTTCGACACGCGCGGATATCCGATGATGCTTTGCTACCGTCGAAGATCCTGCCGGACCTGAATGCTATCAGAACATCATCTCCTTTGCAATACGCGCCCGTGTGTATGCGCCGCGTTTCCTCAGTACAAACTGGATGTAGGAGCGAATCATCAACGCTGCGGCTATCGGTATGAGCGCTGTGTTCAATTGCTGGGGCAGGAAGAACCAGGCTCCGAGTAACGCCAGTTGTATCAATGCGGTTAAGAGAAAGTACCACTTCAGCCAACGCGGTTGAGCAATGAATGCGAACACGGCAATCAAATGTGTCGGTAACGCCCATATCAGATTCAGGTTATTGGCCGCTGCTTTGTGATCCGTGAAGAACCAGAGCAACAGCAAGATGATGCCGATCACACCGGTCAACCCAAAGAGCAGAGCATCAAACCACGTCGACAGTTGTTGTTTCGAAAAGTCCCGGGCGGCCAGTATCAAAGCGATCACAGCAATAAGTCCCATTACATACATGGGGTGAGGAATCCATGAGGCTGGCAATGGCTTGGCTTCGTAGATGACGCGCTTCGCGCTCACCAGTGGTACCGTTGCACTATCATTCATGATCGTAGCGTGATCGAATGCCGACTCGATGTATGCAGGGAGATACATGTACTGATACGGAGTGACTACGCGGTCGATGGGCATGCCCTGACAAATGTCGATGCCCAGGTTTCCCCACGGGTACGGATTAGCATACAGATCTTTCAGCTGACGGATCGTGTATTTCGTCTTGATGTACGAGCCATCAAACTTAACACTGTCGCCAAAGACCTTCACAAAGGCGTCTCGTACGCGAGTGGCGCAATTGTCGTAGTAAGGGTCGTACCAATAGGCGCGATTGGCCGGCATGGAATTCCACACGAGGAACTTGTAAAGCCGCTGACGCTGTTCGAGCGTCAGATTCAGCGACTGCTCGTGCAGGAAGCGATTATCATCAATGTATGACTGTTCGAAGTACTGGTAGTCGTAAGCGCCCAGCAAATAGTTATTTGACCCGCGTGCAAAGTTGAGGTAGAAATTAGGCTGCGCGAAATCGAATACGCCGTAGTTGAATACGTAGTCGACGCCCAATGAGCGATCCACCATTCGTATGGCGCTATGGCCAAAGGCGAGATATACGGGACCGGGATCCGGACCGCAGGTGATGATATAGAATTTCGAACTGTCTGTCAGTTGCTGGCCGTATCCGAAACTGATGAAAAGGGCTGCAACCAGGCTAAATAGGAAGTTCTTCATGACCTAATATCCTGCAAGATAAGGCTCTTTCGATAACCCGGCTGCTGAAAATCTCATTACTTTGCTTCCCGATGATTGCGCGGATTAAGGACACTTATAATCTTGCCTCTGGCCTCACACCGGAGCGGTTTGCGAATGGTGCGCGGATCTGGTCCAGCTATCAGTATTCGCGTTTGCGAGGCCGGCCTTCGATTGCGGGAATGCCCTTAAGTGTTTCCATCGAGCCAACTACATCGTGCAATCTTCGATGCCCTGAATGTCCCAGTGGACTGAGATCATTTACGCGTCCAACGGGCATGCTGAAGCAGGAACTTTTCGAAAGTGTTATCGATCAGCTGGCACCGACGCTGAACTATCTCACATTTTATTTTCAGGGCGAACCGTATCTGCATCCATCGTTTCTTGAAATGGTTCGATACGCGTCGGCTAAAGGTATATACACGGCGACATCAACGAATGGCCACTATCTTAAGGACGAGGCAGCGAGGGCTACAGTGGAGTCCGGCCTGGATCGTTTGATTATATCCATTGACGGAACAACTCAGGATACATACGAATCGTATCGCATTGGAGGAAGCCTGGAGAAGGTGCTGGAGGGCGCTTCGCGCGTTCTTCATTACAAGAAACTTCTTCGTGCGCATACACCACACGTTATGATCCAGTTTCTTGTGGTGAAGCCGAACGAGCATCAGATCGGTGACGTGCGTGCGCTTACAAAGAAGCTGGGTGCCGATGAGCTGGTGTTGAAGACGGCACAGATCTACGACTATGAGCAGGGCTCTGATCTTATCCCCGACGACGATCGTTACTCACGGTATCGGCGGAAGAGCGATGGCACGTACGAGATCAAGTCGAGGTTCTTAAACGAGTGCTGGCGAATGTGGCAGGGATGTGTGATCACCTGGGATGGTAAGGTATTGCCTTGTTGCTTCGATAAGGATGGCGCCTATGCGATGGGTGATCTCCGGAAGACATCGTTTCGTGAGATCTGGCATGGGGAGAAGTATAATTCGTTCAGGGAATCGTTGTTCCGGTCGAGGGCGGAGATTGAGATGTGTAGGAATTGTACTTCTAATTGATAGTGACATCTTACAATTGATAATTGATAGTTGGAGAGCAACCATCCATTCTATGAAAACCAGTAATTCGCAGGCATTCATTATTTGGGAATGGGGGGCGTGAAGCAGGTGCGTGTGCAGCGCGTCGAACTTAAAAAAAGAGCACTAGATATATGATTCATCCCGGCATGAGCACCAATTGAATCGTCCTGCAGACCGATGATCAGGTGTGGGCATGGAGCGAGCTCAGAACTTTTCGTTCTTGCGGATCTGGGCTTCGATCTTGTTCAGGTCGATTGCCCCGCACTTGCCACAGCCGGAGGCGCAGCCTGTAGACTTTGCTTTGAAGCTTTGATACAAAATCCTTCCCAGATAGCCGAGGGCACCGACAAATAGTAAAGCGACCAGAACCTGCTGTATCATACCTCAAAAATAACGCATTTTAACAGCATCGCGTTCGTTTCGGGCACCTTTTGCTTCAAAGTCAGATTGCCAGTTGCGTTAATCGCATCCCGTAACTGCAGATCCTTTTTGGATGACCGGTTCCGGACACAGCTTTCGTTATCCGTACAGCAATCGGCCTCACCGTGGCCCCGGCAAATGCCGTTTTTACGCTGCATTCGCCCCTTTTCCCAGGGCAGTTTCAAGTGGCACGATCTTCATTGAAGATCCCGGAATCTGGAAAAACCCTTTCATCATGTTCAGGAATTATCTCAAAACCGCCTTTAGGAATCTCCTCCGGGAGAAAAGCAGCACCACCATTAATATCGCAGGCCTCACTCTTGGAATCACCTGTAGCCTCGTGCTGTTTCTGCTGGTGAGTTATATGTCGAGCTTCGACAACTTCCACGCTAAGCGCGATCGGATCTATCGCGTCGTTCAACAATCTGAAGGAAACAGCGGCACGGACTACACGTCGGGGATACCATCCGTGTTGCCCGATGCATTCAAGCTCGACTTTCCCGAAGCTGAAGAGGTTGTGTTCACTTCGTATCGATCGGGCAGTACGATCATCATTCCTCAACCCAATGGCGACATCAAACCTTTCAGCGCTGAAACCGGAACCGTATTCACACAGTCGAACTTCTTTAAAATATTTGATCGCGAGATCATCGCGGGTGACAAGGAGCATGGACTAGACAATCCAAATACCGCCATCATATCACAACGATCGGCGAAGAAATACTTCGGGCGCGAAGATGTGCTGGGTGAAGTCGTTCGTCTTGCCGAGAATGAATTCAAGATCACCGCGGTGATGGTCGATCCTCCCAATAACACTGACTTTCCTTTCGATCTGATGCTTTCCTATATCACGATCAAAAAGACAACAGAAGAACATGGCTGGCATAGCATCTGGAGTGACGAGCATTGTTACTTCCTCCTGAAGGAAGGCGTATCTATTGAAACACTTGAGGCACGCATGCCCGACTTTTTGACCAAGTACCTCGGGAAAGACAATCCCACTAAAGAAGCGTTTACCATTCAGCCACTCAAAGAGATTCACTTCGATGATCGTTACGGAACCTATACGTACGATACCGTCAGCCGTTCAGCACTCATCACATTCGCCGCTATTGGTATCATTCTCATTGTTACCGCGTCGATAAACTTTATCAACCTTTCTACTGCGGAGGCGATCAAGCGTTCGAAAGAAGTGGGGATACGCAAGTCGCTGGGAAGCACCAGGGGTCAGCTCATTCGTCAGTTTCTCGGAGAGACAACAATCGTCGTGGCCATATCAATGCTCATTGCACTGGCGGCATCACAACTGGCGATCACCTATGTAAATCCATTTATGGAGGTGCATCTGGCGCTCGACTTTTCATCAAATCCCTGGCTGTGGTTGTTTATCGGCGGAGTTACGATTGTTGTTGCCCTGTTGTCAGGGTTGTATCCTGCGCTTGTCGTGTCGGGCTATAATCCCGTGATGGCCTTAAAGAATCTTGTTGGCAACAAAAACTCGTCGGGCTATACGCTAAGACGCGGACTTGTTGTTACCCAGTTTGTCATCTCGCAGTTCTTCATCTTCGGAACGATTGTACTCATCTACCAGATGAAGTTCATGAACGCCAAAGACCTTGGTTTCAGAAAAGATGCCGTGCTGATGGTACCCATACCGTTGATGGAGGAAACCAAACCCGGCAGCGCACCGAGCAAGATGCTGACGCTTCGCGATGAGATGCTGCGCGTACCGGGCGTGCATGCGGCAAGCCTCAACGGTTCGGCTCCGTCATCGGGAAATGTGAACGGTACCAATTTTAAGATGGCGGGTAATGAACGAGACTATGAGACGCAAGTGAAGCAGGTCGATGGTAATTACATTCCTTTGTTTGATCTGAAACTTGTGGCCGGAAGAAATCTCGATGACCTTGATACAGCGAATGGATTCGTGGTCAATGAGAAGCTCTGTGAGGTAGTGGGCATCGCGCCTGAAGATATGGTCGGCAAGGTCATTCACATGTGGAGCAAGGATCTTCCGGTAATTGGTGTCGTGAAGAACTTTCACACCGTTTCACTTGAGAACCCGATTGAAGCAACTATTCTGTTGAACCGTCGCGCACGTTATTCGGTGCTCGCACTGCAGATTGATCTCACGAAGACACAATCTATCCTCGATGCGCTTAAACCTAAATGGGAGGCGGCCTATAATGAGTCGATATTCACCCATGATTTTCTCGACAGCCGTATATCACAATTTTACCAGGGATATCAGCGCATGTCGATCTTGCTGAGCGTGTTCTCAGGCATAGCGATCTTCATTGGATGTTTAGGACTGTTTGGTCTGGCCACTTTCCTTTCAAATCAGAAGACGAAGGAGATCGGCGTTCGCAAGGTGCTGGGAGCATCTGTTGAAAGTATCGTGCTGTTGTTCTCCACCGAATACCTCAAGCTCATCGGCCTTGGATTTTTGATCGCTGCGCCTATCGCCTGGTTCGTGATGGGCAAGTTCCTGGAGAACTTTGAGTATCGGATCAGCATTGGTGCATGGGTCTTCGCTGCGGGATTTGCGGCCACCATAGTGGTTGCGTTGTTAACGGTAGGCTACAGGTCGATCAGGTCGGCCATCGCGAATCCTGCTACGGCGCTGCGATCGGAGTAATTTGGCTCGATCCCCGGATCGGTTTAAGACATAGCTGTATGGAGTGGGTGCCCGGTAACGCCGTTGAAGTGTGCCGGGCATCTTTTTTTTGGAAGGTCCGCCTATCTAAAACGAAAGTGCGCTAACTTTCCTCTTTACCTCCTGTTCCATGAAGTTACTCCTCATACTGGCTGCCGTAGCTTGCGTCCTGCACTGCGAAGCACAGAAGTCGCTCACACCTGCGTCGTTATTTGAAATCAAACAGGTAAGCAGTCCCGAAGTTTCGCCCGATAAAAAATGGGTAGCATACGTGGTGTCATCGGCCGATACGACTGAGAATACCTACGACGACAACGTGTGGATGACTGCGGTCGATGGTTCAGGCTCAATACAGGTTACATATTCAGATAAAGACGAAGGACATCCCAAGTGGAGTCCTGATAATAAGTATTTGAGTTTTACGTCGTCGAGAGGCAAACCAGAGAAGTCACAGGTGTGGCTGCTCGACCGGCGAGGGGGAGAGGCGAGACAGTTGACGAAGCTGCGAGCGAGTGTGAGCGATTACTTCTGGAGCCCTGATTCGAAGACACTTCTGTTGCTGATGCACGATCAGATCCATCGTCCCGACAGCATGAAGGAGAAGCCTGCTGACCCGATCGTGATCGATCGTTACCAGTTTAAGGCTGACGGCAGCGGATACCTCGAACATCGCTACTCGCATCTTTATCTTTATGATGTTGCGACCGGAAAGCTGGACACGCTTACGAGAGGAAGGTTTGATGACATCGAGCCGATGTGGTCGCCGGATGGAAAGTATATCGCTTTTGCCAGCAACAGAACTGAAGACTCAGACAGAAATCTGAATAATGATGTGTGGGTCATTGAGGCCAAGCCTGGAGCAATAGCCCGGCAGTTGACCACCTGGGAGGACTTCGACCGAAGCCCCGTATGGAGTACCGACGGAAAGACCATCGCCTATCTTCGTTCGATATCACCCGAGAACGATACTTACGATGAACCGCTGCTTGCTTCTTTGCCCGTGAGTGGCGGCACACCTAAGCTTCTTACCCAGGCGCTCGACCGGCCCATCTCGCGACCCGTTCTGGCAGCAGACGGAAAGAGTGTGCTTGCTTTGGTTGAGGACGATCGCAGGCGCTATGCGATCTCAGTTGATATGACGACCGGCCAGCAAAAGAAGTTGTCGTCCGGTGACAGAAGCGTATCCATTGTGAAGCCGTTGGATGCATCACGCTTTGTTGTTCTGATGACCGAACCCGGTAAGCCGGCGGAGATCTATGTGCTGCAGAACGAACAGTTCAGGAAGCTCACCAATCACAACGAAGAATTTGTTAAGAAGCACCGGTTTGCAACTGTCGAGGGATTCACGTTCAAGAGCGATGCGAACACGACCGTTGGAGGATTGTTGTTCCGCCCGGCCGACAAGCCCAAAGATCAAAAGCTCCCCCTGATCCTTTGGATCCATGGAGGACCCGTGGCACAGGATGAATTCGAATTCGATCAGACTCCTCAGCTTTTTGCGGCGCATGGCTATGCCGTTGCGTGTATCAATTACCGCGGAAGCAATGGAAGGGGCTATGCATTCGCACGGGCTATCTTTGGTGACTGGGGTCATTACGAAGTGGTCGATCTCCTCGCGGGTGTCGACCATCTCGTTAAGATGGGTGTTGCAGATCCGAACCGCCTGGGCATCGGTGGATGGAGTTACGGTGGAATCCTCACAGACTATGTGACTGCGTCCGATGCGCGCTTTAAAGCTGCCGCCAGTGGTGCAGGCAGCGCATTGCAGATCTCGATGTATGGAACGGATCAATACGTTCAGCAATACGAAATGGAGCTCGGTGTGCCGTGGAAGAACATGGAGACGTGGATGAAAGTATCGTATCCCTTTTGGAAAGTGGACAACATCAAGACGCCGACATTGTATATGGTTGGCGAAAGTGATTACAACGTACCGGCTGCAGGCAGTGAGCAGATGTATCAGGCGCTGCGGTCGATGGGCGTGCCGACGCAGCTCATCATCTACCCCGGACAGCATCATGGGCTGAACGTGCCAAGCTACTTAAAAGACAGGTGGGAGCGGTACTTAAAGTGGTATGGGCAGTACCTCAAGAATTGATAATTGACAATTGATAATTGATAATTGGGGAGCGGGCTTCGCCCGGATTGCAGGGCACGACCTGCGGTCGTGGATTGGGATTGGCATGCGACTTCATCGCCAGTCGTCAACCTCAAGGCTAGCTGTCAATCTCAAGGCTAGTAGTCTACCTCATGGCTAACTGTCAACCTTACGGCTAATTGTCTGCCTCACGGCTAACTGTCTACCTCTAGGCTAACTGTCAGCCTTAGGGGATAGCTAATTGAGTGTTCTAAACAAAGAAGGCCCACCTTTCGGCGGGCCTTCGTATTAAACTAATCGAACAGGATCTTACTTCTTGTCGTTTACTTCTTCGTATTCAACGTCCGACACATTGTTAGGATCGGCTGTTGAACCACCACCAGCTTGTGAGCCTCCGCCTTGTGGGCCTGCGCCTGGATTACCAGTTGCTGAGCCTCCGGCATTAGCACCAGTTGCTGCATACATTTCAGCAGATGCTGCCTGCCATGCATTGTTCAGGTTTGCAAGCGCTGTGTCGATCGATGCAACGTCCTGGCTCTTATGAGCGTTTCTCAGACTTTCAAGTGCGCTGTTGATCGCAGACTTGTTGGTTTCAGAAAGTTTGTCACCGTATTCCTTCAGCTGCTTTTCAGTCTGGAAGATCAGTGAGTCAGCCTGGTTGATCTTTTCAGCGCTTTCCTTCGCCTTTCGGTCGCCTTCGGCATTTGCCTGAGCTTCCTGCTTCATCTTTTGAATTTCGGCATCAGTAAGGCCAGAAGAAGCTTCAATGCGGATCTTCTGTTCTTTACCTGTTCCTTTGTCTTTTGCAGACACGTGGAGGATACCGTTGGCGTCTATATCAAACGTTACTTCGATCTGAGGCATGCCGCGCGGTGCAGGCGGAATATCGCTGAGGTGGAATCTACCGATCGTTCTGTTATCCTTCGCCATTGGACGCTCGCCCTGCAATACGTGGATCTCAACTGAAGGCTGGTTATCAGACGCTGTCGAGAACACTTCAGATTTCTTGGAAGGAATCGTCGTGTTGGATTCGATCAGCTTCGTGAACACGCCACCCATCGTTTCGATACCCAGCGAAAGCGGAGTAACATCGAGAAGCAACACGTCTTTAACTTCACCTGTCAACACACCACCCTGAATGGCTGCGCCTACTGCTACCACTTCATCGGGGTTCACACCCTTAGAAGGCTTCTTGCCGAAGAACTTTTCGACTTCCTCGACGATGCGGGGAATACGCGTAGAACCACCTACGAGGATCACTTCGTCGATCTCCGATACGTTAACACCGGCATCAGCCACTGCCTTGCGGCAAGGCTCGAGCGTACGGCGTACGAGATCGTCTACAAGTTGTTCGAACTTAGAGCGACTGAGTTTCTTTACCAAGTGCTTGGGAACACCATCAACCGACGTTACATAAGGAAGGTTGATTTCAGTTTCCTGAGAGCTTGACAACTCGATCTTAGCTTTTTCAGAAGCTTCCTTCAGACGCTGAAGCGCCATAGGATCTTTGCGCAGGTCGACGTTTTCTTCCTTCTGGAATTCGTCCGCCAACCAGTTCATGATGCGCATATCGAAGTCATCACCACCCAGGTGAACATCACCGTTCGTAGATTTTACTTCGAATACACCATCGCCCAGTTCAAGGATCGAGATATCGAAAGTACCACCACCTAAGTCATAGACGGCGATCTTCATGTCTTTGTTTTTCTTGTCGAGACCGTAAGCCAACGCTGCGGCTGTAGGCTCGTTGATGATACGTTTCACATCGAGCCCGGCGATCTGACCAGCTTCTTTCGTAGCCTGACGTTCAGCATCGTTGAAGTATGCAGGAACTGTAATAACGGCTTCGGAAACTGTTGTGCCCAGGTAATCTTCAGCGGTGCTCTTCATCTTCTGAAGGATCATCGCGGAGATTTCCTGAGGCGTATACAACCGATCACCTATGCGCACGCGCACGGTGTTGTTGTTACCAGATTCGATCTGGTAGGAAACCATTTTCTTTTCACTCGTTACTTCATTGAAGCTCTTGCCCATGAAGCGTTTAATGGATGATACCGTATTCTTTGGGTTGGTAATAGCCTGTCGTTTTGCAGGATCACCAACCTTGCGCTCACCTTTCCCGTTGTCCAGGAAGCCAACAATCGAAGGCGTCGTGCGACGGCCCTCGCTGTTCGCTATAACCACTGGTTCGCTGCCTTCCATTACGGCAACGCACGAGTTGGTGGTTCCTAAGTCTATTCCAATTATTTTTCCCATATGATCAGTTTTTGTAGTTCTAAACATCCCGTCACCTTCAATGTTTGTGCCGGGGGAGATTTAGAGGCAATTATATGACACGTTGACAGCCATTTTGACAGTGTTTCAGGAACAGGCCATTGGGAGGGGCAAAAAGCGGTCAAATTGATATTTGACAATTGACAATTGATAATTAGAGAGGGGGCTTCGCCCTCGTTGCCATCCGCGACCTGCGGTCGTGCTAAGCGGCCTTCCAAATCAACAAATCATCAATCAGCAAAACACCAAATGGATCTACTGCGACCATTCGGTGGGCGTTCTGTC
>Ga0247822_10000121_pt1 | contig 33921 bp, 34 predicted proteins | sample 13C_Cellulose_Da_FD_192423 | JGI IMG/M metagenome (GOLD analysis project Ga0247822, IMG submission 192423) | Soil microbial communities from agricultural site in Penn Yan, New York, United States - 13C_Cellulose_Day30 | ecosystem: Environmental > Terrestrial > Soil > Agricultural land | place...
CGATCCTTTGGCTGTTCACCGCTATGAACTCCTTTGACATGGCGCGTATATTGCTCCCTCAGACCCAAGTTGTCAACATCCTCTTGTTTGTAACAACACCACTGGCAATTGTTCTCTCTGTATTGTACAAAATTGCAGAGAATAGACAACAAATGGATAAACAATAAATCAATCATCAACACCTATACAATCCGTCCCTGAACAATTGCGAAACATTAGATTCAATTCCTTGAAAATCAAATAAAAATCCTCTCGAACATTTGGCGTCACGTCCGGATCCCATAAACTATCCATCTCATAATAACCGGGGTCCGCGAATAATACAATGCATCCGGCTGAAAGGGTTTGTGCAGCACATGCCGACGAGAGTTCTATATACGGTGTCTCGGGCGGTACATTCAATCCCGACAACCATGTCGCAAATCCATGAACCTGACCAATAGTTACAAATGGTGCCTCTCCAAGCCATAGATAGGCAGCCAGTGGACTCGATGGACAACGGTCAAGGGTAAACGGATAGTCCCATACATCACCGTTCGGAGAAATACTGAGCGTAAACTCGAATGCGATTAATTCACGAGCAAGCGCGCCTGCATTAATAGTATATGATTCTACAGTCGGCCAATCGAAGCGTTGTGGTTCAGTGGGTGCGATTGGCATGGGATCCAATGGATTAACAGTGTTAGGAATGTTGTCAACCATGATTTGAGCAATGACATTCTGTGGATCGTCTGCCTCGCCACCAGAGATCGGGATCGTCCACATAGTGAGATAATAATTGATATCCACTGTCGTCTGGTTTACGATGAGCCCCAGATACATTGCGAGGCGTGTCGGGTCTTGGGCAAAGAACCCGAACATACTTCCAGCACATATGTCGAACACGCATGGATCCAAATGATTTGCATAGTCCTGACACCACTCTTCATCCTGTGGTTCGCATGAACTATTCACAGTCATCATCATTTCAGGTGTCAGTGAACATAGTGCTCCCGCTGGGACGGGAGGATATGGATAAAGTGGTGGGGGAACTGGGGTTGGTGTTGGAGTCGGAGTCGGCGTTGGAGTTGAAGTGGGAGTGGGAGGAGGATGAGGAGGAGAGGAAGGAGGGGTTGTCCGACTTAGCAATGTCGAAGCAATTGCCACACTTGCAACCATGAAACCCGTAGCCACAACAATTGCCAAAATGGCGAGTACCCAGCCTGGTCGCATTGTTTGAGGGTACACTAGGAGGAGACAAGAGGATGAGACAGTAAAATATGTATCATATGAAACAATGCATCAAACAAGAACCATCTCTTCTCTGTGGTCAATGTCAATCTTCTTTTTGCATAGTTCGCTTAACTTGCATCTGCGTTCCATGTAACGGAGCAGTGCCTCGTTTACCACCTCCTTTCCATCCCTGCCAATGTCCACCAGGTTCTTTTGCCATTCCCATGTGAAGCTCCCATCTTCCCACTTCACCATGTATTGGCGGTCTTTGCCTATGCCAATATGGTCCACGACGTCCACGACCATGTACTCTGGTTGTCGAGCAGGGCTGAAACAATATCGTCCTTGGTCAGGCGACGGTCCACGTTCTTTGAGCAATCCAAGGAGGGCAACCAGCGTGTCGTCGAGACAATCCTTGTCTGTGCTCAATGTGGACACATACTCAAGTCCGACCTCACAGAGAAGGAAACGATCTGTCTTTGTCAGGGAAGAGAAGGATCTTGGTTCATCCAGATAATGGTAATTGAAATTGGTGGTCATGACCACTGGCAAGAAGTAACCTTTTCCCTTGTTATCCCTACACAAGAGGAAGAGGATTTCACCAGGTCGTGGGGTCACCTAAACCATGGTTAATGCCAGGCAGGGATTTTGGTGGATCGAAAAGGAACCATACAGTTTCGATTGAGAGCACGCGTTGTCGAAACTCGTTAAAAGGAGTTCTTGGGCTTTTCAAGGAATCAAGCAACATATTAGCTCGTGTTCGCTTCATGATGAGAATGATCACGATTCCCCGAAAAGAGACAAACCGGCCCGGAGATTGCGGAAACTCAAAATTGAGCCGATTGCTCAATTGGATCCAATATTTGCTCAATTCAACCTTTATTTGGTATTTATTCAAAAAGACAGCTCAGGAGGAGTCAATATGCCCGCAAATCAGCATTGTTTGGGAAATTCTCCGAAGAGTCAGCTCAGATGGAATCCATTGCATTTTACAAATAATATACACTCCAATCCATGGAAACCCCTCGATGAACCTTTCTGACATGGCTCTTGAGGTCGCCAATTCTCATGTAGACACGCGAACATTTGGATATGGGACAAGGAAACTTTTTGATGTGCTTCAATGGTTTTGGTGGTGTGATATGTTTTTCGTTGATGTGTTCCAGGAGGATCTTTTTCTCACTGAATTGCCCACAACAATTGCTTACAGGGCACTTGAATACAGCCAGTGTTGTGCAATGTTTCGAGGCATGCTCTAACATGGATACAAGTTGGGGAAATATTGGTGTCTCATCGATGGACAATGTGTCCTCGATGTCATCGTAATCTCCACTCGATGACAACTGTTCCATCACGCAAAATAGAGAATGACGATTGTTTTACTCTTCGACAATAGATTACAGACATCAAAGGATGACACAATCTCCTGGGGATACTGGTTGTTCTTTGCTTCTTCTTGCTGCACGAGAAGACCCGCGGCATATTCATCCCGAGTGATTTCATTGTAACCCGTAATGATCACGTGAGACTTATACATCTTGTGCACTTCTTGTCGAATGTCAGCGAATGTTGCCCTTGACTTCAACTCGACGTAGATGATAGCATGGTCTCTAAATTGAATCCGATAATCGTAAGCACGTCGGACGAGGGCAAAGACGATAAAGTATTGCGATGCGGCGGCGTTCGACATCTCACTGTCAGTAGGATGCTGAGAGAGAATGATCAGGGTTTTATTCAGCCTCAACAAGCCCATCTTTAGATCTTATCATCATCGCCACTCCATGGACAGCCATTTTCACGTGCCCATTTGAATAATTCTGTGTAACCACCATCAAGAGCCGTCTCACATGTATCCTCATCCCATGGACAACCATTATTTCGGAGCCATTTCAACACATCTAACTCTCCAGACAACGCAGCGCTTGCGCATGTTTTGGAGCTCCATGGACAATTGTTCAAACGCGCCCATTTGAGCATTTCCAAATCCCCATTTTCGGCAGCATTGTTACACACGCGCTCGTTCCATGGACATCCCATCTCCCTGGCCCATTTCAAGAGTTCGAAATGTCTACCTGCTGCAGCGTTTGTGCATGTGAATGAATTCCATGGACATCCACTACTTCTTGCCCATTGTAGCACATCCAAGTGTCCATAATGTGCGGCTTTGGCACATGTACTTGCATCCCATGCACAATCGCGTGATCGAACCCATTGCAACAACGGCAAGTTTCCCTTTTTCGCAAGAGCTGCGCATGTCAATTCATCCCATGGACATCCAGATTCTCGTATCCATTTCAATACTGTTTCAGGATTTTGACTGCATGCTGCAGCCTCACACGTCCTCTCGTCCCATGGACAAGAATTTTCTCGCAGCCATTGTAAGACATCCAAATGTCCACCTCTGGCAGCATTTTCACATAACTCTGCTCTTAATGAACACCCAAGGCTACATGTCCACTTTAACATCTCAAGAAAGCCTTTACAGGAAGCAATCTCACCAATTAGACGAAAATCAAGGGCGTAGTGATTTTCTCTAAACCATAGCAATACATTGAGATGTCCATTTCTCGATGAGACACTGGAGGCCACATTGTGTATTTTGATAATCCTTCGTGCCTTTTTATTGTATGCACCACGGAATCGACGGCATGTACGAGAGAACAAAAACCTGTCGACAGTGTTCAGGTATTTGGCTACCCCCCTGCCAATGAGTTCAATGGGAATATCTTGAAGGTTCAAGTGAGTGGTCATGACTTCTTCTTCACGGACACGCTTTGACATGGCGCAGTAGAAAATGACAATCGGCAAGTCATTCTCCAATTACTACCATGTTTCACTTCACCCGAACCCTTGTCTTGGATAGCCGTCAAATCGATTACACTGCATTTCCTGATGATATCCATTTCGAGATTCGCTCTCGATGCACAATTAGTGCGCGAATATTTTTGGCAATGACGTGCAAGAGGGAATATGATTCATTTTTGATTCTTCGGCCTTATATCCTCCATGCATTAGCACGTGACAAGGAAAACTACTTGGTTGAGGTGGGTCTGAAATATTTCACAGACCAAGATCGTCAAGATATCCATGATATCAACCACCATGCACTTGTTGCTATGAACATCGACTTGTATCATTTTCTCGCGAACCATCCATTCATGACCACCAATCGCCCATGTGGGACATGCCTCCAATACACGGTGAGAACAGGAAACAATGAAGAAATCGTCAAGTCAATGGAACTTTATACAAAACATTGTATGGTGGACAATCGATCTGATGGTTATGCCAGGGTCTTGGTCACAGGCGAGGCCATACGCATTGCAAATGTACCGCTTGTGCAATGGCTTTTGGATACCAAGATGTTTGCATCTGAAACATGGTTCGATGGTAAAATATCACCCCGAATCGACCCTTTGAATTGGTTCGAGATGATGGGGGTTGTTAAAAGTCATGTTAACATCGAAGGTTTTCTGTGGCTCAAGGATAGATTGTTTGATTTAATCAACATACAGCGAAAATGGTCATTTGAACATATTGTCTCTTTTCTCGAAAAGCATGAGCGCATGTTGGATGAAATTGAAGACTTCGATGATGCTTTACTCGATGTGCGGATGGGCGTACTTTGGAAAGATTTTTTTTCCAGTGCCATTGAATGTCAGAACACGAGCATCTATAAGCAAGTGTGGGAACGCATAGTTGACAGTGGTCGAGTTGCTCTAGAATTGGCATGGATACATTTGGCCCGGGTTGACGACAACAAGTGCAGCATTGGAACTCTTTTGTTTCCCTCCATGGACTCGTTGAACAAGAGTCGGATGCCCGGAGAGTTTGCCATATGTCGTGTTTATTGCAATAGGCTGCAGGGTGTTTTGCAGTCGTTGCAGAAATAAATACAAGCATAATGGGATAATGTGTCCTTGGCAAGTCATTCTTCACTGACTTGTACATGAGTGAACCGACAGCCAAGCGATCTTTGGATCATGAAAGTGGTTCCGAGGACGAACCTGATCAGAAGCGAAGACGGACTGACGCCTTCCTTTTACTCAAGAATGCAACACTCGAACAACTCATAGGTCAAGTCAACTCTCGTGTGAATGCACGGACACGCTATTTCATCTGCGACGAGTGCAACTTGCTTTGTACTGGAGGAGCTACGTATCTCGATACCTCCAAGTGGGGCTACGAGCGGCCCTTTTGTCAACAATGCAGGCTCTACTGTCGTGCGTGTAAGGAGTACTACGCCCCGCCAATGTCATACATGCACGAGGATTGTGACGATGGTGATTCTGATGAAGAAGATGAGGAGGAGAACGAATGATCCATCTTAGAAAATACAATCATGAGATACTGAAGTCCCTATAGTCTTCCAATGCATCCAAACAAGCTTGCTCATCACACGGACAACCATTTTCCCGGAGCCATTTGAATGCATTCAACCTTCCTCCTCTTATAGCAATGAGGCAGGTGGACTTGTCCCATGAACATCCATTCTCTCGGACCCATTGTAATATTTCAATGTCCCCATTTCTAGCAGCAAATTGGCATACAGTAGTAGGGTTCCAAGGACATCCCGCTGCTCTCGCCCATTTCAATAGTTCGATGTGTCCACTACTTGCAGCGAATGTACATGTTGATGCATCCCATGGACATTCATTGTCTCGAGCCCATTGTAACACATCCAGGTGTCCTCCATCTGCGGCAAATGTACATGTCCATTTGTCCCATGGACAATTGTTCAACCGAGCCCATTTTAACATTGGCAAGTTTCCCTTCGCTGCAAGAGCCGCACATGTTTCTTCACTCCATTGACATCCGGCTTCTCGCATCCATTTCAAAATTTCAGGATTTTTGCCACGAGCAGCGACTCTGCATGTGTATGCAGACCATCGACAATCGTTTGTTCTCAACCATTGTAATACATCCAAATGGCCACCTTCTGCTGCCTCATTGCACATTTCCGGATCTAATGGACATCCGTGGAAATGTGCCCACTTTAACATTTCAATAAACCCATAGAGAGCAGCCATCTTGCCAATTATATTGTATTTCAGGTCGAATCTTACAACTTCTCGAAACCAGATCAATACATTTAAATGACCATTCTTTGATGATTCAGTGGATATGACAACTTTTAAGATATGCCGTTTTAAGAGTTTTTGATTGCATATGACACGTAATCGGCGGCATGTCCATGAAAATAAGAACTTGTCAATGACATTGAGGTGTTTGCCCATCTCGATGGTTATGATTTCAAGAGGGATATCTTGGATACCCAACTCAAGAGACATCTTTTCACGTACACGCTTGGACATCTAGTAGGAGAGTGACATTCTCTTGTTTTGAGTCAAAGTGGAGGAGCAAGTTCCCATCCCATCAGTTGCTACACCCACTGCAAGACAATGGGCAATTGCAATGTTGCACAGACTCCCAGAAAGCATCTCACCATCCAACATTAGCTTTCTTGTCACTCCGACAAATGGTCTTCGCATGTGCATCCAACGAGAAGATGGTACAACCCTGGTTAACTTTGAATCCGAGACCTTCGAAACAACCCTATGTCATGACAATGTTCAATAAAGGACCTACCCTTGCAACACCTTAACAATGTCATTCTCTTTTTGTTTCCATGGATATGGGTGGTATGCCATGAGTCGACCTGTCAAGAAGCGTCGTCTCAACGACCAACCCCGTGTACCCATTGCCACAGAACTCACTCCCGGGGCTGTATTTGAACATGGCATGCCCCAGCTTTCACTGGAGTCGCAATCCCTTCAGGGGAAGAGCAACCCAGTACCTGACCAAGTACTTGCCCGACGACATGAGCAAAACCTCTACACTCTTGCCCCACCCCAACTTCGGTCAATAGCGGAGCTAATCTGTGACACTCAACCATGGCACGACGATCCCATCGGAGCTGTTCGACTTGCCTATGGGTCGACCATCTTTGTTCGCACTGTCAACATGCTTCGCAACCCAGAAGCCACAGAGAACGAACAACTTGCAGCTCGAGTGATTGCCGCCCCAACCTCGAACAGTGTTGAGAAAGTATTGACCCAACAAACACCCCTCTATGATGTTGACACGGCATACATGTTGACAACGAATCGATCAACATCAAAATCCGAGAAGAGCAAGCATCAACGCCCTGTGCGACTCGCCAGTACTGCCATGATGCCAATCCGAGAGTCTAAGAATTCTTGGACGGGGAAGAACAAACCTGATGATTCTCACCCACTCACACGTACCACCCCAAAGCAACGGCAACAAGCAATCTTCCAACACGACCGCAAAGCGGCTCAACTTCGATACTACCCTGAAGATCCTGAACCCGACCCCGACCTCATCTTTGGTCTCGATCCATTAGACTATCCCTCCTTACGAGAGGTTCTCTTTGGTGAAGCAAATCAACATGCTGCTTGGAAGGCACGACACAGTACACTTCTCCAAGCAAGTGAAAATGAGGGCAGGGCAGACATTCCACGGATACACAAGGCTTATGCTGACAAGTACAGATTGCCGATTGTACTCTTTCCAAAAGAAGAGGGTGTGTTCCGGCGGAAATGTTGCAAAGATGCCTTGTGCAAAGGTCATACTCTCGCTGTGGCCATTGGTGCACCAAGTCGAGGGTATACTCTTGTCGAGTTTCTCTTCCCAGGTGAGGAAGCTCGACTGCTCTCTGCAATGGTCAATGGAGACAAGACATTGTTGGATGACTGGATGGCATCCGAGCGACGACCATGTATCGAATGTCTTCTCTCTCAATGGACCGATGAGTATCTCATGTACCAACATGATGGTATATCCCCACCTCATCCCATCAACATGTTTCAAGTGATTGTTGGACCTGGTGAGTATTCCAGAGAGGTCATGTTACCGACCGAAATCTACTCTGTACCAACGGGGATTGAAGGACATGTCCCGGCCTATGACCTATGCCATCGGGAATTTGAATTGCTCAAACCCGGCAATGTGCATGTCATTCGAGAGGTCGAGGTGGATTTTCAATCGCGCCTCAGCCAAATTAATGCATGGTTGGGTGTAGCCAAGACTCGCCCCCTTGCAGGTGCTCAGGGCAAGCGAATGCTCTCGCTTGCTTCCGTGGTGGATCGCAATGTCTCCGATCCTACGACAGCTGACTCAACAGTCGGCAAAGTCCTCTGGCGTCATTACAAACGAATGCTTCCTGTTATGATGATGGCCGACCGAGCACTGATTCAACGTGATTGTGTTGAATCTGAGACATTGCAGGTACAGACAACAACCCGCGTACCTGCAATTTGGCTGAGGCAGATTGTTCTGGCCTTGTACGGGTTTACCACTGCGAATTTCGAGTTTACATATCCCATGAAAACGGTGTTACAATTCCATATCCCTAAAAACATTAGGCGCGATCTCTGTGCATTGTTTGAGGTCGAATCTCTTGACTCAACACTTGCACACTTGGTTTCAATAACATTTTGTCCATTTGAAGTGACCATGGATTGGCTTATTGGAATTCAACAAACTGGGCATCTCGTTCCTGTCCTTCTAACGGGTGTCCTCCGATTGTTGTTTGACACGAGCAATCTACCAATGGGGTTGAGACATCTTCTTCGTCATGGTGAGATTCTGGCCCGACCACCACCCGACTCTGGTTGGACACCTGCCAATCCATTGTACAACAAAGGGTCATGGCTGTTGTACACTGCAGTGGTCTTTCGGTGTGCCACTGCTTACATGTTTGATGCTTACATTCGACCATGTCATGCACACCCTAATGGGGTTAGTCGCGACTTGGAATTTGCTGAGCACACCACATTCTTTGCTGATACACATCTTGACTTTCTCACCAGATTCTCCATCTCACCGACAGAGGATGATCGATTTTACCTCCGAGCACGAGGTGATATGGAACCCCGACTCTCTCGACTGTATCCTCAGATGACTAGAGTCTGTTGTTTTCAAGAACTTCCCTCCCTGTCGCCCTTGCTCTTTGGTATGAACCAATGGCGTGATCCGCAAAACAAACGGGCAAATGCATCTGAACGTGACACCTTGATTCGCAGCTTCCGCAAAACATTTCCATCTGTATGTCAGATGCGGAGTGCCAACAACATTTACAAGAATGCAATGGTACAATGGCCCAATATCCATAAACTCTGGGTCCAACTCATGCGTTGTTTTTGGTTGGGCAACTACCCTCAAGCGCGGAACAGACCTCCACTAGGAGTGCGTGTCAAGATCAATGCAACTTTTGCTCCAGTTTCAGCAATCTTTGATCAATCGTCCCCTGAATTAGAAACATCTCGTGCAAAAGAAATCCAAGAGTGGACTCGCACTCATCCTGTCTTAATGCTTGCTATTTTGCGTGAATATAGTATGAGTGCAATCGAAGCAACTGGATCATTGGACATGGCAAGATCTCGGTCTGTGCGATGGCTTCGATTCAAACAAGTTGTCCGCATGTCACATGGTGTCCTTCGTTCTGCTCTTACACAGATGGTCAAAAAGACTGGTAATATTGAGTGGGATGTATTGGAAAAACGGGTCGGTGATTCGAGTGAAGGCGAGGTCATGAAATGGCATGAAAAGGCCAAGACCCACAACATTAAGCTGCACAAGGATACGGATTTTGGTATCATGCTCAAGAAGATGAAACATGTGGATTCGAAGTTGCCCATCGACACAGGTGAAATGCGAGCATGGATGTTGTCTCAAAATCGCTTGGAATATACCAAGGTGATTGCGTGGATGACTGCACAATTGATTCATCAACCATTGACAAATGGGAAACTTCGAACTGGTCTACTTACTGGGATGCTCAAGTGTCTGGGTATGAGTGAACGTGCCTATATTCGACTTCGAGAGAGATTGCATATGAGCGTGGACTATCACAATTCAGACAATAGTTTTTGCGATTTCATGATCACCCTCTACAAGGACAATTGGCATGATTATGTCTTGCTCAAGTTTTACCTCCTCTGTGTCAGTTATTATACATCCGATGGATTGCGCTTTACCAGCATCCAACATATGCGCAATCAAGTGAATGCTGTTCGACATAGTCTGGCTGTACCTGGGTTAAAGGCGACCCCGAATGGCTTGGGTGTAGGGAACTTTTGTGAGAATTGCAAAAAATGGGCCCATCCAATTGTCCAACCATCGAATGTTTACTTGGGTTATCCGATTGTACAAGAAGACACCACAAAGACCAAGAAACAAACCACCCGGCACAAGAAGAAATCAGCCCAAGAAAAGCCATATCCTCATGACCCTAGACCTCTGACACTGGCTGACGGAAGAGCAGCTGGATCAGAACGATTGGTATACAATCCAGCCGATTGTACACTGTATTGCAAACGAGGAAATGTCAATCAAACCCAACGTGAATTTCGTGGTATTGGGAATATTCTTGGACTGGATGATGTCGGCTTGTCTGTGAGCACCATCGAGGATGAATCCGAAGAAGACGAAGAAGATGATGAAGATGACGACGAGGATGATGAAATGCCCATTCCCACAAAATCAAAAACATCCCGCAAGAAAGTCGCAAACAAGGATTGTGTTCTACAACTCTTCAAAGAGCAATTCAGTTGCAAGAACCCATTGGTTGGAGTGGACCTCTTGGGTGTGTACAAGCAATTGGGTGGAGTATTGTACACCCGATGTGTGTATTGTGGTGTCATCTGCGAGGTCATCTCTGCCAACATGACCAATGCTGGAGTGAGCTGTGGTGAACATGCTTTGGTGGATGAATACCCCGATTGGCATCCCATCTGGAAACAGATTGTTCGACCTACATCCACCATTCGAGACATTAAACATCCCGATTGGATCAAAGCATATCCCATGGCTACATTCCATCGGCCATGTATCAAGTGTCACTATGTCGATCCGACTGGACCGGTGACTCTTTGGGTCTATGACGGATTGTACAAGATGGCCAAGGTGGTACTCTGCAAGCATCACGCAACACCTTTCAAGAGTTTGAAACACATTCCATTGGCATTGGACTGGTTGAAGGGACATTTGGGTGCTATGAGTTCATAAATGTTGAATCCCTCATTCACTTTCTTATCCCATGGAGCGACGGGAAGAAGGAAACTTATGAGACAGTCGAAAGAATACACACACTCACTTTCTTGAGAGTGTCCTCCGTGTCATGTCACCCAGCCTCATTCTCGACATTGTATTCGGACGTCTGGTGTATGCAATGGCTCCGGGGCTTATAGTGATTGGTATTCTCTTTGTCGTGATTGTACCATTTTCTGTCCTTGTCTCATGCATCCGGGGCATTGGCGACATTTGCTGCAACAACAACAACACCCCAGACATAGCCCCAAACACTATCATGTCAGAGAAAGCAAGACAATCACGAGTGCGAATCGAACGAGAGAAGAGACGCCTTCAGATGGATATGAGATGGAAATAAATGTTTCTGATACTGTATTGGGCCTAAAGGGGTCAGTCTCAGTTGTCGTTAATTTCAGGACCCAAAATCATCATGTCAGACTCAGGTTCATCACATTTGATTCCATGGGAATCGAGCCAGTCAAATGCGAGGTCTATTTGGTCATTTTGTTGCCGATAATATTTGTATTTGTCCACCGCGGCGTCTATATTCAATGGACAAGAGATTTCGAACAAAAAGTCCCATATCGGAACAACCCGCGGAGTCCACTCGTCGATTGGTACATAGGGAACATTAAATAGTGCTCGAGAGAAGGTGTTGTATTCATATGTGCATCCTTTGTTCCACAACCATTTCACCATATCCAGATTAGAAGTCGATATACCATGGTTGAAACACTCATTGCAGAATCCAGCATTTTGGTTCAATAGGAACTCGATTTTGTCATACTGACAACATATAATGGCCCAGTGCATGTATTCATCGGGATCTCGCAGAGAGATATGTCCATTACCAATGGCAAACTCGAGAATGGGCAATGGAACCCTGGGTTGCATGAAATCGCGAGGGGTGACCCACTGAAATCCCACTCCTCGAGACACACACCATTGAACTCCCTGTAGATTACCGGACGACACCGCAGTTACCATATGATCAGGTGTAAGTTTAGGGATGGGCTCAATAGAGTCCAACCACTCAATGGCGACCACGCCTCCAAAGGAAATGAACCTGTCGAAAGAACAGAGGAGCTTGCCATTCGGAAGTAATAAGTCTTTGTAGGCGTTCAATTGATCTGCTGTACCGTGTGCGCACAATGTAAGGAGTAGAGAACAATCCGGGAGATACTTTTTAAAGTATGCTTTGCATGTGTGAGCAAACATGAGTTGATCTGCCTTGTTCAAACATTGCATGATTCGCAGTTGCACGTCGTCAAAGAGTATGTCATCCCAGTAACAAGTTGGACTATCCTCCATGCAAACCAGCCAATCACTCTCTTGTCCAGGAACAATACAATGACCCCGCTGTTGGACTTTGTACAACAAACACTGACCACTGCATTCCTGGTGGCTGGGTTTGTCTGGGTCATTACATGGTTGATTAAAACAGCCGCCGGTCATGTCGCTGATGCAGTGACAAAACTCGAACGCGCGAGACAAGCCACGGTACCAGAAGGCGTTGATGGTGGGAGACAGTCGATTGTTCGATTGTTGATACCTTACCTCAGTATCATTGCAGTGATTGTACTCAGTGTTGTCATTGGATGTGTCCTCCTATGGTCCAGTTCTGGACAAGGGGTCGTCATCGATGTCGAAGATGAAGGGCTTGTTCTGAGGAAGAATGACCCCGATGCCAATTTCATCCCGTATTACACTGCGTCCCTCTACATCAATGAAATCAAGAAGCAACAGATCCCTCTTGTGGACTGTTTCTATCATCATGCCATTGATACAGTACACCTTGGTGTTCTCAAATCACCCCGACAAGAGGCAACCGATGCAGTGGCCGTGAAGACCATTTCGATTGTCTCGCCTTATGCAGTGGACAAGACTCGAGAAGAGGCAAGGACATTGTGCGTGGCTGATGCAAAGTTACCGGGGAAGTATTTCAACACCTCCGATGCTATTTTCATGATGAAGCAACAAAACTTTATCCCATTGAATGCATGGAATGGGAAACGGCGAATTACCAATATCTCATGGATTGAACATGCACTCATCACTGCAATCCTCTTGTCTGAAAATGGCACTCGATATGCTCGGGTTGTTTCCGCTTTCACGAGACAAGATGTCTATACATTCGAACCTCAGATACTCAATCTGGAACTCTTCCTCGAGACAGTGACTTCATACTACAACCAAATGGTCGACTATTCCAGGACTCATCGACTGCTCTCTGACCCACCATGTCTATGCATGCCTCACTTTGGCATTGTGGGAAGTGGCTTGTTCCTTCGATACCATGATCACCAATGGCAATTGATCCTCCATCCAAATGTGACCCGTAACCTGACTCGACCTGGGACAGTCACGCACATTGATTATGGTATAGCCCTCGAGTTCCCCTATTTTGTCGACGCCTTGTACAATGTCGATGAGGTGACCCATTACAACCGAATCGAGGTTCAGTACATTGATCTGTCTGGACCAATAGACCCTAATGATATACTGGGAATCAAAAAGGTCAACGATGTGCTTGGAATCAAAGCATTGTTATTATTGGCGGAAGAAGGAGGATCGCTTTTGTTCCACCATTTTGAAGACATGATACAATCTCAAGAGTGGACAGGAGATGAGGTGGCTTGTTTCTACCATTGTTCCAGCATCGAGGAAAGGTTTACTGACTCTATACCGGAGGATATTAACATGTATAGTTTTTGGTGAAGAGATATTGAAGGCAACCTGTCAATCTATTTTAGCAATGCTCACTTAGGCACAGCGGGCAGAACCTATACCATGGAATGAAGTCACGGCCAAGAAGGCAAGAGAAGAGTTCCTCGCATGGTATAACGATTACCAGCGATTTCTAGAAGATGAGAGAGAGAGAGACTTGCTCGCATTCCAACATTCCACCAGATCCTTATTATGGAGCAGAGTCATGTGTCTTGTCACCGGGGAAAAAGTAGCAACAATTACACTCTTGTCACTGTTTACCACTCTCTTGTTCAGAAGTCAAGAGTCTATCCCATGCATCACATCTTGGATATTGTAGCCTCCAAACGCGACAGAGAGGTCATCGAACAAGCTGTGGCAGACATGAGTCCCAGCGTCAAATGTGAGATTGACATGCAGATCTCTCCCATGGAAATGCCTGACTCATTTTACATCAAGATCTCTGTCCGCCATGTGTCAGCCATTGCAGATATTTATGTCCGTTTCAAGGACATTTGGTACATTGTTCCAAGCGCAGTGTTCACCTTTGACCCGAATGTCACATTCTACAAGGCAGCACCTCATGTGAAGCAGCCGCGGGAGTTGATCTCTGTTCGGCCTGTGGTATCCAGCTTTTCCAATACCACCAAAACACAATCCGAACGCCCTGATCCTCCCAAAGAGCGACCCCGCTTACCTGTTTACAACACTCCCATTAGTCAAGAAGACCAGCTCAGACTCGAACAATCCGAGATTGATGAGGTCCATCGAGTGATGCAAGCAAGCGTGGACTATGAATTTCAGCAAATGGGTATCAAGCCATTTGATCCAATGGGACTTCTTGTTTGCCTGCGCTGTCGCATTCGTGACCCTATCATGGTATGCAAAAACGAGGACTGTGCGCGGGTGTGCTATTGCATGACATGCTATGATGAGGTGCAACAGTCGCCTGTCAAAAATGTCTGTTACCATTGTCGGGAGAGCAATGGTTTTGTGTCGATTGAAGAATAGACAATACATTTGGTCCTAACAATCTCTTACAAATTGATCAAGAAGTCAACTATTTCCTGGTCTGGATCCTTGTCATTGGGGTCCTTTGAAAATCCAGTGGGTTCATCCTGAAGTCGGGAAGCGAATTTCTCGAACCTCTCGCGACCAAACTGGGAGATTAACAACTGGGCTTGCATCTCGATGAAACCTAGGACAGCACGATTGTGGCGTTGAACTGGGCATCCCAACTCCGCGTCCGTCAGCCATATTTCTGGTTCATCAACCTGGCTGATGTCCACCAAGTTGTCTGAGTTGTCTGATTCGTCCGAGCCTGACATTTGGAGCAGAAACAAAGACAAAGGAATGACTCACCACTCTCTTGTTCCACAAGTATTGGGCTGCCGCTTGGGCATGTTCCTTATTTTTTTCCTCAGCTGATAAGGCATTCCATAGGTCCACGATTTTCTGGCTTTCTTCCACTGACCAAAGACTCGGAACCAATCGAAGCTTGTCTTCCTCGTTGTAATCTTCATTCGTCTCTCTCATTCTTCTTTTTGTGTGAACGAGATGACGTCACTCCAACAAGACCAGTTCGCTGCTTTTGCAGATGACGTGCTTCTGAGGAACGGTCCTGGAATTTATGCCGATCCCATTTTTGGGGGGATTCGTCGCTCTGGTCGCACAACTGCGGTCGCAAAGTATTTGCAAAAGCTTAGCGACACTACCCTCGAAGTCAGAGCTATATTTTACAAGGCGCAGGCGCAGACAGCGATAGACATCGTGGCTGGCAGAGGAAGCGAAGGTAAACATGTTGCTCAACCTGATGTCTTCGAAATTATTCGAATGAAGCAAATTGTGGTCATTTGTTCGACCAGAGGCGTGCCCCACAACACATCCAGAATTGATTTGGCCATTATCGATGCAGCTTGCGATGAAATTGGCTCATTTCTATGTCCTGTAATTGTGATGTGATTGGATTAATTGCTTGCCACTCTCTTGTTTTGACAATGTCCTCCCATACAAGTCAAGAATCTGTAACAGAAATCCCCATCATACCAGGTTCAGATGTGGTGGATACAAGCCCTCCACCACCAATCCCTGCCCCTGTTGACAATGCAACACCAACCAGATGTCACTGTTGCATCCGGACATACCATCGAGTACCTACTGACAACGATGAGGACAATCCTGAACAAGGAAATCGATGGGAACGATGTTGCCTCTTCGTTGGATGTCCCCTCCTCATTGTTGTGCTCAGCTTTGTCGCCTTTTGTGGGCTCATCTTTGTATCAACCAACGTGATTGATGACCCGGAGAGATATTTGAATGAGACCGATTTCAATGTGAGTGTTCATTGATTGTTTCCATTGTTAAACCATCCTGCTCACTGAAACCTCTACTCAAGCAGGTCACTTTTCAGAATGTCCATCACTATGCAGGACCTCTTGGATGAAAATTTCCTCCACCATATCTTCCCCAATTGTTCATCGTTTGACATCAGTCTCCTGGCGACGACATGCAAGAAATTTTACACACTCCGAGAACAGTATCCAACGACGGATGCAAAGGCTCAAAAGCAATGCTATCTCGCAGCTCGCTATGGTTACATCAATATTCTTGTGGATCTAAGGAACCATGGAAAATTCGACGACAGTTCCATACTTGGTGCCATTGTTGGTGGTCACGTGAGTGTACTGGAATGGTGTGAAAGTGTGCGTATGATTGTCCTATGTTCCGATGTGATGCAATTCTTAGAAAAAGCGACAGCGCATGGGCATGTCGAAATCCTTCAATGGCTCCGTCAAAAGTTCAAACTTTTACCCTCTGATTTTGTACGCCCTGGGGTCGATTTACTACAAAAAGCTGCAAAGCACAACCACATTCATGTCTTCGAATGGTTGACATCCATGATAAATCTCGATGACTGGGTCCCGTATTGGCGCACCATTGCATACAATGGAGCCAAAGAATTTATTGTCTGGTGGGTTGAAACAAGAGGTAACCTCCTGTCGAAGATAGCAAAGAAGGACATGTTGGATGCGGCCGTTAATGGCAAACAAGTTGAATTGTGTAAATGGGCATTGGAACAAAATGCTTCAATCACGACAAGAGCATTTTCATCAGCCGTCCGAAGGGGACTGTTGGAGATTGTCAAATTGTTCAAATTGCATGGTTTTACAATTGGCATGGACTTTTATGCAGTCGATCTCAGTGCAGTTGAATGGAGTGTATGTAAGTCCAAGGAATCCTTTGACACGGTAAGATGGTGTATCGAACAAGGATACTATCAAATTCGGACCATCCCAGCAAACTTCATCATGTATGGCCAACTGGATATCGTTTACACATTGCTTGACATGGATTGCAAACCTAGTCCAGGAGCTATCACATCGGCAATTGAATGTGCTAATATGGAACTGCTACAAAAACTTAGTTTCCGACCCAAAGTTAGAGGCGAATTGTTGCGCGAAGCCTTATTGCTCAAAAGCTACGATGTGTTTCGATGGCTAATGAAACTCGATGGTCGGATACAACCCCCCGACCGGGTTAAGCTCGATCGAAACATTCCTGTCGATGTTGGCATTGCTGTGTTCAACTATGGCATTCCCGTCGATCCATCTAGCCTCACTGTATTGGTCTGGTTTCGCCGGTGGAAACTAGTTGAATGGCTTTTCGACAATGGCAAGAGTTCACTGAGTTTGGTGGATGCAAAGGAGCTCCAGCAAAAGGCGCATGATGCATATGATGCACGGCTACTCGAAATGAAAAGGGAGGCTGAGCAAAGGCTACCTCTACCTGGATTGGCATCGCCCTCTTATGACCAGTTTTTGAATTGTGAGGAATATGCAAGATTTTAAACCATGAAGATCAATACACTTTACTATTCATACACGTGACTCATGGAAGCAACAGAACGCCGTGAACTCTCAGACACCGACCTCCAAAGGGCGAGAACTATCTGATACCCCATGCAAAGATTTGGATAGCAAAACAAGCAGTCCTTTTGTCTAATCAATAAAGCTACAATGGCATACAAGTGTATTGTCCTTATGGTTCAGGGGCATATGGCGGAGCTTGAAAACAAGATGTTCCCACACAATTTTCAAACTCTAAATTTATGGCTCGTGCGATTGTAAAAGCATCGACATACGGATTAGGTGTCACGGCCGTATCCCAGAGCGAGTTTGGAGTGTAGAATGGATCGGTCTCGAACAATTCGCAAAACAATGCAGGGGGCGAAAAGGCGTCACACAATGCATTGATGGATGCCATTCCGGATCCAGAGTCTTGGAGAATGTAAACCTTGAACATGAAATCGACATACTTGCACAATGAATCCAGGGCCACTGATCTGTTTTCAAACAACCATGCAATGTCAGTAAAGTCAGTGTCAGCACAACCATTGGATGCAGGCTTTGAGTTGAATCGATAGTAGAAAATCTCGCTGCTCATGCCAGATGAGACAAAGTTCTCGAAACTCAAACAAGACCATCGAAGTGCCGTTGCTTCTTGAGCAAACGCTCGAGCATTGACACGGAAATCGTTTGCATCGGATGAGTAATTAAAGAGAGTGCTTTCATTGAGCCCAATGGGTGCAGGTACAATGGGATTGATACTGTCAGCTTCATTGTCAATGACCAAGTTGCGAATGGCACCAGCGTACAATGCATTGGTATCGCTTTGTACTGCCAACTCGAGGCTGCTGATTGACCCATTGACAACGGATCCGGTTGATCCCGTTCCCACTGTGAACAATCCATCAAAGTAGAAGAGATAGCTACATCCCTCAAAGACACATGCGGGTGAGGCACGATTGCGCCAGTCGATGCACCAATTCACAGTTTGAGCACCACATGAAGTATTCAATGGAAGATACATCCAATCCGAAGTCAGGGAACAAAAGATATCTGCTGGGATGGCTTCAGAAGGTGGAGCAGAGGGGGTAGCTGCGGGTGTAGGAGATGCAGGAGGAGAAAGGGGAGAAGGGGGAGGAGGAGGATGAGAAGATGGAGTGGAAGATAGTTTTGACACTTCCACTCCCCATAGAATGACAGATGTAAGGCATAATGCAGTAAGGATCACCACAGCAACGGTGATTATCGTTGTCTTTGATACCATTCTGAGGGAGAACAAAAGAATGATGATAGGGGGAAAAGTGGTCCGGGTGTCAAGGGAAGATGGGGACTAAAATGGTTTAATGTTATCTAACACAATTACTCAGTCTCACTAAGTTCAATGAAATCATCACTGTCAGGATCGAGAACTAGGATGAGGGGACTGTAGCTTGGCTTGGGATGGGCTCTTGCAAGCAACTGGGAAAGGGAGAGCTCGACAATGTCGTCTTCAGCATCATCTCTCTTGCTTGGTACAAAGCGATCTGCACCATTTGCACTGAACATTTTTGTGCATGCGACGAGATCAGCCTTGTTCAATGAGACTAGCTGTCTCGGACCATCCATGGAAACCTCGTCAGCGGATTCAAATGACACATCACTTGGGTCAGCACTCATCCTCAGAGCAATACCCTTGATAACAGAGCGATTGCGCGGTGCCAAAAAGACAAGTCCCCAGTCCTTGTTTGCATCAGAGGCAAGATGCAAGCGCCTTGAGAAGATACTCGGATCCATGGATTGACCATAGCACTCTTGAAAGGCTTTGCAGAGATCAATAAGCCGAGTGGTTGAGTCTTTGATAAGGCGACAATGGTCTCTGACAAAGTCCATGAGTTTGTCTGTGCCAAGTTCCATGCGAAGCTATGAAAAACATGGAAGCGGACAATGCACGGAATGATGGAACTTCGAGGAAAATCGCTACCTTTTTCGGAATGGGCTGTTTCAGGGATGTATTTGAGCATTTCCGCTTCAGAGTGGGTCTTTTGGAGATGTCCATTGGAACAGATTGTAGAGTGATTGAACAATGGAACTGGAACACGCCATCGGTGGGCGTTGCAGTCCGTGTTCCTCGAAGACTCCGAAGGGACAGCTCAAATGGAAGCGAATTTACTCTAATTCAACCCAAAAGGGTATTTGGGAGATATTTCTTGCGGGTGGGAACAAGGGAGGAGGCCCAGTTCAACCCGAAATGGGAAGTTTGGGTGTGCACACACAAGGAGCCAGAGAGGCAGCTCAGATGGAGCCAATATGACTCCAATTCAATACAAAACAGGAAAGAAGCAGGAGAGGGGCTCCATTTTGGGACAGGGCACGGAAGAAACTGTCTGAGTTCAGTTCCCCCGAAATCACTCCTCTTCTTCCCCATGTCCCTCTCCCCTTCTGCAGATTTGAACTTGGTCGGGACTCTCTGTTATCCTAATAATCCCAAACAACCAGACATTACTCTCTTCACTATTGATGCAAGATATGTCCACAAGACCAAGGAGGAGAAGAATGTTCCCACAAAGTTCCATGGACACGCCGCTTTCTTTGAGATTGCCTCGATGAATTCGTTTAGCTTCAGCAGCGAAACAGACTTGTTTTTAAAGGACATCCCAGCGGGTCAAGTCAATCTTTCGATCTCTGTTGTGACCCAAGCCGATGAGACAATCTTCTCGATCCCCTTCAACACAATCGAGTTCCCTCCGATGAAGAAGAATAATTCAGAGGTCCTTGCAGATAAGGCAAACTGGAAGGCCGATAAGGACAAGTTGAAAGCATCCAACAAGTTCGTCGAGCTAATCTCCCACTTTTCCTGCTCTCTCGATCTCAAAAAGAAGATAGCTCTGACTGTGAGATTGGTCCCTGCTTTATTTGCCATTCGAGACATTGGGCTGATCCCTCCTCTCCTTCGCGCGTGCTATGACAAAGCGTTGAAGTCAGCTCTTTGCTCTGAGAAAGAAGCTCTGCAACAACAATCGAGTCTTGACTACGAACTCAGGTCAGCAAAGAGTGGTCTCGAGTCAAGCGAGCTCCGCCTGGAACAAGCCCAGACTGCTTTGGCCAATGCCACTGAGGGTGTTGAGAGAGCAAGAAAACGGCTTCGTGAGGTAGAAGAACAAATCGAAGGAGAACAGAAATCGAAGCGACGGAGAATGGAAGAAATTGAAGCAAAATTGCAAGAATTGGATAGGAAGGTGTAATGTGCTAGCAATAAAAATTTCATGGATTCTAGTCTCAGTGTGTGTGTGTTCCTCGAAGACTCCGAAGGGTCAGCTCAAATGGAAGCGAATTTACGCTAATTCAACCTAAAAGGGTATTTGGGAGATATAAAGATATTTCTTGCAGGTGGAAACATGGAGGAAGGGACATGGAATCCTCCAATTTGTCCCGAAACGGGCGCCGCGTTTAGGCGTCACATGCAAAGAGCTAGAGAGTCAACTCAGATGGAGCCAATATGACCCTAATTCAATACAAAACGGGAAATGGGTGTGAAATCTGGCACAAGCTCCGGAAAGGGGCAACTCCGACGGAGCAAAATCGGGATTGTCTGCTCTCCACTCACTCATTCACCACTTCCTCCCATGGCTACGCAAGTCTTGTCTCCTACCTCTACCAAACGTCTTCTTGAGGATGATCCTCTACAAGAGACACAAGGAAAGCAGAAGAAAGCTCGCGTGGATTACACTGCTGTGGACCATTACTGGCTCATTGTCAACAAAGAAGGTGTTACAAGGCGCATATGGGCTCACCCTCGAACAACTCTGACCAGAGCAGCTCGCCGCTTTTTTCCTGATGGATGCTTCAATTGGGAAGACGATCGAAATAATGGCACCTGCAAGATTTGTGTCTACTATCCAGACGAAGGGTTCCACCACGAGAATCCCCTCATGGGAGAGTTCCTGGAAGCCATTGGTATGCGTACCATTTCCTCTTTCGTGACACCCAGGCAAGTACTCATTGGGCGGTATGATGGCAAACCCTTTGTGACGAAGCACGTCGAGGCCTTGGAAAAAGTGGCAGCTTGGGCGCGCCTCGTGACTGAGATCAGCGATAAATACGATCAACTCGAGCAAGCAGGTGGAGATGATTACGAAGGACCTGACGAGGAGCCTGAGTACCCTGACGCCCCGGGTCTTCAGGATATTTCTGATTGCGAGGAGGAGGAGGAGGAGGAGGATGATGATGATCGTATTATCCTCCCGCCACATATTGCTGTCCTCCCGCCACATATTCTGGAACTAGCAGAGGCCATGGATGATGCGTCTTTGGAGGAGGAGTGGATCGAAGAGGGGGAGAAGGACGAAGAGGATGAATAGTGTGTCAAAAGAATGTAAATCTACTAAATTCCATGTTCCATCAATTTCCTACTCGAAACGGTAGTTCTTCCTCCCCAGAGTCAGTCACTTGTCAAATGTCAAAACGTCCACGCGAGGCAGACCTCCTTCTTACTTGTTCAAATCCTGATGATCTCTGGAACAATATCCTTGTTCCAGATGTTCAACAAACTATCCTTTCCTCAGTGTCCCCACTGGAGCACCTCCTCTTTGCATTGACCTGCAAAACCACCTATGCTTTTTGTCGCCCTAGATTGGTGAAACATGGATTTCACACTCTGCTCATGCAATATGGAACAGAGCATTTGTGTGAGGCATATCGTGATGAATTCGCTGACGGAGAGACTGCATGGGATGAGGTTGCCGCGGGAGCTGGGAATGTGGAAACATTGAAATGGTATCGGTTTCATGGACCAGAGGATAGAATCTCGTGTGATGTTACAAATGCTGCATTGACACATGGAGGGATGGAAATAGTCGAGTTCTGCTTTGGGGGCTTTGTCGATACGCGTTTGGGTGCGTGGCAGGTTGAGATGCTTTGCAAGGGAAATGCTGGAATTGAACTCATCGATTGTCTCATTAAGCATTCTTGTGTTCAGTCTCCCGTGCTTCTTAAGTATGCATTGAACTGTGGTAATAGTAGAATTGCAAGACACCTCATGGACATGGGAGAGAGAAGCTCATTCAAATCCATGGGACATGCAATACGTGGTAAGAATCTCGATTGCGTGAAATTGGTGTCAACATGCTGTAGTCTAGATTTCGAGAAGGCATGTGCACATGGCACCGCCGAAATATTGGATTATCTCTGGGATCTCTTTGGGGGACATGTCGTGAGGTGCATCGATTACATGGAATTAGCAATAGCTCATTCAAATCTCCCAAGTGTAAAATGGTTGCATGATCATGGCTTCCCTGTTCCTCAAGGAATCTATTACCCCATAGACCTTGAAATGCTTCAATTTTTGGTGAAAATTGGTATGCCAAAAAATCCATCCATGCTCTCAAAGGTCCGCACAAGCAACATTGCGACCTTGAACGCAGCAAAACACATGGGATTTGATTTGTCGCAATATGGATACAACGATTTCAACTGGGACATCGCTGCAATGGGTTGGCTGCATGAACAAGGATACCCATGGACACCGGGGTTGTTTGCACTTGCAATAGAAGAAAAGGGATCCGAGCACTTGGAATGGCTGTATCAACGTGGTTGTCCATTTGGCACACAGTGCATGGAAACAGCAATTAATAAGCAAAGTCTCGAAATTGTCACATGGCTCGTGGAACATGGCTGTCCATGCCATGCAATGGATTTTGAATTTGCATTGATTCGAGGATATTTGGACATTGCTGACTATCTATGGAACCATGGTATCAGATACAACACCGACCCGACGCAATCCAAGCTACCATATGTAAGGAATGTCAAGACAAAGGAATGGATTGAGAGACATCCCATCAATTAGATTCAATAAACCATTGTTTTTGTCCAGATGTTTCTCGGAAGGCAACAGTCTCAGGTTGTTCACTCTCTTCATCCCCCCTCCCCCAAAACATGAACACTTGGGAAAACACTGACATTAACTCGCCCAAGCATTCCAAGAATCGCTCTCTATTTGTGAGAAACAGCAAGGGCATCAGTCGAGAGGACATGGAGGCTGCGCTTGAGGCCATGCGAGCATCTGCTACCGTGTACAAGCACCCAACGGAAAAATGGATCGCCATCAACGCCGACACTCACAAAGAAGCAAAGCGCATTTGGCGAGCTCTGGATGGGCAATATGTCCCAGATATTTATACGGGCGATGAACTCGTGATGACTTGGAAGAACATCAAGCCGCGCGGGCAAATGAAGAAGCCCAGTACTGCTCTACCACTCTCGCGACACCAGGAAGAGGAGGAGGAGAAAGAAGAAGAAGAGACCCAGACAGCCAAGAAGAACTTGTATGACCTGGAGTTTCCTCCTCTGTCGTAGATAGACAATACAATACTCATTCCCTTTCCAAATGAAGCGTACCCGTTAATGGCTGTCCTGAACCTCACATTCAAGTGGGTTGTGCTATCGAGTATGGGCATTTGGACGTTCTCAAATGGCTCCATCGACGAGGACATGTTATTGGGTGGCAATCGGATTACGCCATCAAGGTAGCAATGGATAAAGGTTACACTGATATATTGGAATGGTGCACTGGTGGCCGGGTGTTACCAGACTCCGACGAGGATCTCCCAGTCACTCATTAATTCCCTTGCCGCATTGAGTGATTTTCTCTCTAATGAGCAGTTCCCTCAAGCGCAGGCGCAATAGCATCGTAACCACTCACGATACCAAACGTGCGCGCATTGATGATTTAAATGCTCACAGCAGAGCCGTTCTTGACAAGATGACGGCAAAGTACATTCTCTCAATGAAGGTCGCCGACAAGTTTTTCGATCACGTTACAGAGATTTTCAATTGCGAGTGCATGTATTGGGAGGATGATAGCACTTTCATGTCTCTCGAGAATCCGTCCGTTGACTTTGATTGGCGTGATGAGTGCGAGTCGATCAACATTATCACGCAAGCAAAGCCACTGCAAGCCTTCTTTGACAAGTACAACAGGAAGACGCTTTGGCGACTAACTCCTGAGGAACGCACCGACGCGCACGAAATGCTCACAGAGTATTTTGCCAGTGTTCCTAGTGTTGACCTCGTTATTGAAAATTGGTCCAACGACTGCGTGCAAGTGCGCGGCGGTCGCATCGGTGCTAGCACGGGAGGAAAATGGGTGGAAGCTGAGCCAGGATCAAGCGAGGAGGATTTTGATTAGAGACAATACACGTACCGATCAACTCATTCTTCTTCTCTCCTTATGAAACGAAAACGCGAACCTGATCTCGTTGTCTCATCATTAACTCATCATGAAAATCTATGGAACTCTATGCTTGTCCCAGATACACGGCGATTGATACTGGATTCTCTCTCCCCACTCGACCGATTGTTTGTTGCATGGACATCCTGGGAAAACTATCGATTTTGTAGCACAAACTATCACCATGGTTCATTCCCCTACCTCCTATTTGCCCATGGAACAAGCATTCTATGTACTGAGTTTGAAAAAATCATAACCCCGGGATACATACGCAGATATGGCTGTGAATTGGTGATTGCAGCAGTGTCACATGGAAACATGGATACATTAGGATGGGATTTGTTACATGGATGGAGTTACATGGATCACATTGATGTGCAACTTGCAGCTCTTTTTAATGGCAGACTTTCCATGGTTGAACGATTGGATCGTGACACACTCCGTGATAATATATATTACGACATTCGACTCTTGGGAGCTGTGTTCGATGGCAATGGTGGCATGGAGTTGGTTTCGTATCTCATCGATAAAATACAAATCAACCCACGTCGCATATATCAAATTGCATTACGAAAGAGGAGAATTGATATCACAGAGTATGCTCTTCATCGAGCAGATACATTTCAATGGTCCGATGTCTACGAAGCATTGCTTGATGGACATTTCAATGGTTTACAATATATGTACCAACACGTCCCAGAATTGTTCGATCAAGATATGTTCGAACAGGCCATTTACAATGATTGCACACCTCAAATATTGGATTGGATGTTGGATACAGTTGGTCTATTTGATTGGTCTGTCATAAACACTGAAGAATTGATTCGCAATGGCGGGAAACAAGAAACAGTCGAATGGGTCTTAGCCAAGAAGAAGGCTTGTTGAATGTTCATTCGTCTGTCCCCCTCTCAATACACGAGAATTCCATGTCAAAAAGACCACTCGAACCTGATTTCGTTGTCTCTGAAAACCTATGGAACAATCTCCTTGTCCCAGATACACAACGATTGATCCTCGGGTTTCTATCGCCCCTCGAAATGTTGTTTATTGCATGGACATCCAAGGAAAACTATCGATTTTGCCGGTCAAACTATGACCATGGTTCATTCTACCACCTCATACTTGCACATGGAACACGTTTCCTATGTACCACCTTTGAAAAGACAATTGCCCGAGTGCGCACAGAGAGACACCAACGCGCATTGTTCATTACCGCCCTGACTCATGGAAATATGGAAACATTGGATTGGTATTCTCAACGTGGACATAATTACATCGACGATATTGAAACACATATAGGTGTTCTTCGTCACGGGGCAATACCGATTGTAGAGTCATTGGACTTTGACAAACTATATCAGAATATCATAATCGACGATCGCCTGATGTCTGCTGTGTTCGATGGCAACGGTGGCATAGAATTGATCTGGTGGCTCAGCAAGAAACTTACGATCTCTTTATTTGTATTACATGGAGCGGCATTGCGCAAAGGGAGAGTCGATATCGCAACTCACATTCTTCATCGAAAGGGTGGCATTTTTTATATTGATATGCACCATGCGTTGATTGGTGGACACATCAATGCTGTAGAATATGTGTATGGTCATTTGCAGTCAATCTCTCAAGAAACATTCGAATTCGCTGTTCGTAATAGCACGCCTGAAATATTGGATTGGATTTGGGAGAAAGCTGGCCCGTTTGATCTGTCCAATATCGACGTAGCGAAATTGATAATCAGCAGAAACCATACAACAGCTGAGTGGGTCCTGAACAAGCGGCACTGACCGACTTGTTCATTCCTCTGTTCCTCCCTCCCCCTCTACCCAATACATGAGAGTACTCATCGTCGGTCTCACTGCCACAGGCATCTCCTTTGCGTCTGATCTGGCCAATGCCGGTGTTTCGGTGGTAGCCACGGATCCTGATACCAAGCTGCATGGTTTGTCTTCGAAAAATCTTGCATATGTCCCATTCACAAAGGAGGAGATGGCCAAATTTGACACTGCTGATGCTGTCATCTTTGTCTTTGCTCCTATGCCAGTGGGTCAAGTCTCACCAAATGGTGCATTTGACTTGGGACCATTGACCACATTACTAACCCATCTCCAATCCCTCTGCCCTCTCACAGTAGCACATGTGGTCATCTGCAGTCCTGTTCCTCCCGGGTATTTTGCCAAATACCTCCCCGTTGCCATCAATCCCGAGGCAAGCAAACGTGCGGGATATATGCCACTGACAAAGAGAGTGTTTGACATGGAGACCATTCTCTTTGGCAGTGATGGCATGTTTCTTCGATTCTTGTCAACGGGACTCTTCGAATGGACCGAAGCCCATGATAAGATAAAGTTCGCAAGCGTTGCCACTATCGAAGTAGTCCACATTGCCGCACATGCCTTCCAAGCCATGAAACATACATTCCTGCATCAATTGGATGCATTGCTCGATGTGTTGGGAATCAATGGGCTTGATGGAGACAGAGAAGTGCAACATGTACTCCAAAACCATGCCCTTGTCGGCAAGTTGGGTTACACTGCTCGCTCTGCCTATGGTGGGCTGGTACAAACTCAAGCAGTCGCCTGTCTGACTGAGCTTTTTGCGCGTTATCAAATCCCAGGACAAATGCTCATGGATTCAATGGATGCCGCGAGCAATGGCTTGCTTGGACAGACTGCTGCAATGGAAGTCTATGAGTACAATGAAGCCCTCAAAGCCGGGGAGACCCCGCCCAAGTTTGTGCTGACTGTGCTGGATGATGCTGGTTCAGTGTCTCCCGACGATGTCCCTCACTCGTCTCTACTCAGGAGAGCAGCTTTGGTGGCAGCAAAGAATGTTCCGGTTGCTGTGGTGTTTGAAGAGCCAACCTTGACACGTATCAAGGCCTTGTATGGAGATCGCTTTGAGTACAGGGTCCTGACTGTTAAGGAACAAGAAGAAGAAGAAGAACAGTCAAGTGTGCTCAAACCTGATGCTGATTCTTGAGGTTGTGTGTTCACTCCTTTCATGAATAAAACACCAATCATGGAAATTGAGCAAACGGCCGCTGATATTGATGAGACTGTGCTGATAAACACTCTCAATGAAAGATTTCAACAAGCTGGGTACCGTCCTCTCCCTGACTACACTGTCGATGGTGAGCGTTACTCATGTTTCTTGGAACCTGGTCACTTCAGCATGGATAGTCTCTCCAAGTATTTGCTTAGGAGAGTTCAAGCCACACTGAGTCACATTCGGGTGGAAAAACCCTTCCTAATGCAAGTGGTCATGGGTATTTCGGGATGCCGTTCGCTTGAAGATGGGACCCGAGTTGTTGAATTTCTCATGATTGTATTCGAGTAGCGGTAATACAGGAAAACCTTTCATTTGAGAACATAAGGACTGTCAAAACCCAGGCCGATTCTTGAGATTGGTAAATCGCCATGTCGGGGTGAGTCTCTTTTCAATAAATTGTCTCAGATTCTCCTTGTCAATGGCCAATTGTCGCTCGTGCAAGTCCGAGTTTCCCTTGACCTCGTAACGAGATGGCAACACTAAGTGGTACACCTTGACATCCCGTCGAATGCTCACCATCCTTGCATCGTGACCAAAACTTGGTGGATATGGTCCAGTGTAGACAAATTGTATCCAGTTGTCGCTGAACCAATTGCCATACAAAAAGTTGAAGTGTACACCGAACACATGCAAGTGTTGTCGGTGGACAAAACTATGGGTCAGCAATGTACCCTCTTGAAAGTCGTCCCATGGACCAGTGACACCCACATTTGGGAGGGGCTTGAATTGAGCGAGTTCATTGACAAAGATACTTGTCCAGTTTCGTGTTTGTAACACCGTGTCATCATTGATACGATATAAATAGTCATATCCATTTTCAAAGGCCACTTGTGTCACATAATTGACAGCCCATACATTGCGAGAGGCAGTGTTGGGGTAGACAAAGAATCGTAGCTCGGGGATGGGATGGGAGGGCCATTGTTTTTGGAATGCATTGACCCACCATTCGTGGATCATGTCAGTCTTGTTTTTGTTGTCGAACCAAATGTCCCCTTGATCGGCGCCGACGTAGATTCCATAGTCAAAGACATCTGGTTCGATTGTTTCAATGATGGATGTAAGAGCATATGCAACCAAGGGAAGTTCCATCGTAGAGGTTATCTTGGAAGCAAGATTTCGGGATGTCACTGACAAGGGGAAATTGACACGTGCACGTCGTGGATGGGGTGATAGATTATGGGAAGTTGATTCGTCTGAAACGTGATCATGATCGAGGAGAAGAAAAACACCTTGTGCGTTCCTCTTACCATGCGACAGGGCATACAATGTCCAGATTGCAATCAACGCGAATGCTATCCATGGCAAATACCTGATGCAATAATACATGGCAGAAAACAATGGATGTTATTTATTCCTGTTTCAACGGTGCAACACGACCTTTTGCAATTTGTTCGGTAAGACTCTTGTGACGTTGTCCAGCAACAAAATTGCCAATTGTTCTCGAGGTCCATTGTTTGACTGTTCGAACAATGTCATACACAAATGTCCATGATATCATTGACAGCCCAATCAATCCACTGATCAATGCAACAATGAGGGTTGGGTTGGCATACACCATATCAAATGTGAAAATCTTGGCCGCTGTTTCAAGCATTGGAGAGGTGAGACAATTGGTCTCAAATTCGGCGCATCGTTGATCAATCTGTGAATCAGCCCTCATCAACTTTGACATTTGATTGGTAGGCATACCATAATCCACAAGCCGTTGTTTGACTTGAGGATTGAGTGATCCACATTCAATGGCCAATCTACAATGGAGGAGGGATTGTACCTCTGACCGTTTTTGTTCACGTGACGATTCATGGACAAGCCGGACAGAGCCAATTATAAACGTGACACTTGCCAACAAAAGCAATGCATTCCTGAACAATGGCCGAGATGATGGATTTCGGGCAACGTGGACTATCATGAGTACACAATCCTTGACCAAAGCCAACCCAGGAATATTGAGAAGCCACCACAATGGCCCGGTCAAAGTAACACCCCAACTGAGCAATGTTGCATAATCCATTTGTCAGGAAAATGATCAAGTCATTGTTGTGTATGTATGTGAGAGATGGATACAATCCTCCAACAATTGTACCCACTCCAATGGCATGTACCCCTTCCGACTGTCCTCGCGACCTCCTCGACTGTATCCATACATCCGGCTGTACTCCCTAAACGAGAGGCTGCTCTAGCAGCTTGGCCCAAGAAGAGTGGGGTGACAGATGGACAATCCACTCCATTGGTTACATATGCAGCCTTTCTCCTCTTGCTCAAGGAACAATACCCGGCAATGGCATTTGAACTGTGTCATGTGTTACATGCCATTGCATACATTGAGGACAATGTCTCGTCAAAGACATTACAAGAACAAGCGGCACATGCCTTTTCATGTGCCCGTGCATTGCACCATGCTGTACAAAGTGGCGGCAGTCTCATACCATTTGGACATGAAGAGGTCTCCCTCAAGTTGACACATGCACATGTCTTGGCCCTCTTTTGTGATCAAAAAGATTCCCCCCTCCCGGCTGTCTATACCCTTGCGGCAAGTCTATGGGACAAGTCTCTCTTGTCCTATAACAATGATTTGGTATCATTGTATGGTCAGGTGTCGGCTGCATTTTGGCGTGCCAATGCCTTGAGTCAACTTTCCGAGGCAATTATTATTGATGGTGTGACTGTCCGTGGAGACGACATACCCAAGAGACAACAACAGAAGAGCGTGTATGCAAGCGCTGCAAATGATGCCATTCGTGCACCATTTGTCAAATTGGTTGCATGGAATGATTCGAATCGTGACATTGCAACATTGACCCGACAACTTCAACGCGTGTCCGAACGCTTCAACAATTTGTCTGAAGAGGCTGCCAGCACATTGGTGACATATCAAAACAAGGGTGGATATTATCTACCAGGGGATATTGGCTTGTCTAGTTTTGCTGGGTTTGTCCCTGCCCTCCCAGAAACTCTTGCGATTGCAACACCTTCAGTGACAGAGGGAGAATGTCATGGATTGTTTGACAAACAATTCATCAGTGAATTGGCGCAAGCGCGGATTTCATATGCCGGACAATCCATTGTTGAAAAGGTTGATACAAGCCATCGTGTGGAACCATCCTTAATCAATGTGGTTGCCCGACTTTTGGGACAGTCCGATGCAACTCTGTTGGAGGAAATGAAAACATTTCCCAATCTGAGCTCTACCGTCTGGCAACAAGGTTTGATTGTCGGGGTGTTGGTAGAGCGCCTCGGGAGATGTCACAGTGCTGCATACGATCTTGACATCTTGAGAGATGCTTCAAAATTGCAACTTGTATTGAAACAATTGTGCCCACCAACAGTCAATGGACAGTTTTCCAATGTGTGAGGAGGTGGTCGGATTAAAGCATTCACTCTCTTCCCTGACTCTCTTGATGAGCACTCCATCTTCCTCATTCTTTACCTCACAAGCCACAAGAATGGAGCGATATGGCGGGAATCTGAGCAAACTTGTTGCCGGTCGTCTGCAGGCCAATGTTCAACAATATCGGGAATCCCCGGAATTGAGTATGTCACTTGAAACAAGTGCAAGTTATCGTCCCGCCGCTGCACATCCGGAGATGATTATCCAACGCCCTGTCCCAGCTGTGCATCCGAATTCAAATGGCAGTAGTGTCAGTGAGAATAGCAATGGCGCATTGAGCAAGTCATCCAAGGATCTCCTCTTTGGCAATCAATCCATGTTTGCATTGGCTACCACGCCATCAGCACCCAAGGAGAAGGCAAAGCCTGCAGCTAAGAAGCCCAAAAAGGTGGTGGAGGAGGAGGAAGAAGAAGACGACGACGAAGTAGAAGAAGAGGAAGAAGAGGAGGAAGAGGAAAAGATTGAAGACGACCTCAATGACAGCCAAGAATATGCACCCTCAGACAGTGGACTCGAAGATGAAATCATGGCCGACTTGTCCAATGGTTCAATGTCGGAGCATGAGCAAGAAAAGGCATTGACAAAGGCCGACCTGGCGGCTTGTACTGAGATGATTGTTGCCAATGGATTGCCCGACAATGGCACAAACAGCTTTGTACCCATTGACACGACTGCACCTCCACGCCCTACTCCCAAGAAACGGAAACAATCGCCTCCTGTTGTGGAAGAAGAACAAAGTCAACCCAAGGCCAAGAAGGCAAAGACCAAAAACTCTCCCGTTGGAGATGATGATGGACCCGAGACAATCAACACCCTCTGGCGTCGTTTGCTCAACATTGACTTTACTGATGATGAAGGAAAGGACAACACACGTCGATTGACTGCCTTTATTGATCTTGCATCGGAATCATGCCGTTGCGATGGTACTCCAACAAGCTATGAGGAGTCCATCTTGACCCATGCACGCACCCACAAAGCATTGAATGATGCCTTTGGCACATTGGAGACAATCGACGACTCTGCAATCGACCTCATTGTCTGGACATTTGTTCCATTGTGGGAACCAATTTTGACATCTAACTAGGGTTGAGGGGGGATGTGCAATGTAGAGATTAAACCATATCCATTGTCCATGTTTCAATGCAACGGATCATCTTGATTTGCATATTGATTGGGATTGTCTCGGCAGTCAATGTGACCGTGTTTAAGCCACCACCTGGATTGGTTGGACATTTGAAACGTGACAATACATTTGCCATTGCATCGGCCATTGCAGAAACATATTGGCGCATTTCCTTGTATTGTCGATTGGAATGGTCCTATGTGCAGACAATCGCTGATGAACTTCCCTATCAACTTGCCGGATGTTACTTGGAAAAAATTGGACAAGCCACCGCTCGACAATGGACAACATTGCTCCGTGTACAATGTGTCATTGATGTTGGCGATCCAGAAACATTTGCCGACATTTTGCTCAATCGGATGAGAATGCTGCTATTGAACAATGTGGCTACAAGCCATTGTGTCAGTGGAGACATGTTTAGCATTGCACGCGATTCAGCTGTTCGGGTCAATGTATCTGCAATCAATATCCAAACACCTGCACCATGGGACCTCGATCGATTGGACAAACTCCCGACAAACTCATATGACAATATGTTGAGGTATCAATATACTGGTGCGGGTGTAACAATATATTCCATTGACACTGGTGTTCGTACAAGCCATCAAGAGTTTGGTGGTAGGGCAACAAATATTCTCAACCTGGTCAACCCTCCTTACTTGGGTGATGACAATGGTCATGGAACAGGCACCTTGTCAAAAGCTGGAGGGGTAACATTTGGCTTGGCCAAGACAGCAACATTGGCCGGTATCAAAGCGCTTGATAGCAATGGCAATGGTTACCTATCTGATGTCATTATCGGTATCATGGAAGTCGCCGATCGACAAGCTGCCGCTGCACATCCGGCTGTCTTGTACATGTCATTGGCTGGACCAGCTGACAACATGTTGGACTCATACACCAACTCTCTTGCCACCGAATGGAATGTACCAGTGGTTGTTGCAGCCGGCAATGACGCTGAGGATGCTAAATTCTACAGTCCATGTCGGGCTGCACAACCCTTGTGTGTGGGTGCAAGCACCTATTCAGATGTCATTGCATGGTTTTCAAACTATGGTCCATCGGTGGATATTGTTGCACCTGGTGAGGGTGTTTTGGTTGCAGACAAGAATACGGACCTTCATGTTTCTGTTGAATCTGGAACAAGTTTCAGCGCGCCATTGGTTGCTGGGTTTGTGGCGCAACTTATTGAAGCACATAATCTGAGTTACACTGCAAGTGCAATCCGATCGCTTGTGTTACAACAGGCCACCCTTCCTGGAAGCATCCGTGTCAATGGATTTCCCTTGTTATACACTGGATATAATATCCCACCCCCTCCTCCTCCACCACCAGG
>Ga0247822_10000124_pt1 | contig 33618 bp, 31 predicted proteins | sample 13C_Cellulose_Da_FD_192423 | JGI IMG/M metagenome (GOLD analysis project Ga0247822, IMG submission 192423) | Soil microbial communities from agricultural site in Penn Yan, New York, United States - 13C_Cellulose_Day30 | ecosystem: Environmental > Terrestrial > Soil > Agricultural land | place...
AGCACAGGTGCACCGCCATCGCCTTGAAGCTCGCCACCACCGCCATCCCCGGCGCGAGCGCCAGTTCGTGCACGGACCGCGTGGTCAGTGCCGCCACCAACGGCGTGCCGCGCACGTCCACCGTCACGCGAGTCAGCGCGCCCAGCGTCGACAGCTCCACCACCCGGCCGGCGAACCGGTTGCGCGCCGAGTCGTGCGTCTGGTCCCGCGCGATGGTGATCTCCTCGGCGCGGATCACGGCGTGCCCCGCGCCCGGCGCGAAGTCCCCGACGGCGTAGAGCGTCAAACCCTCGCACTCGAACGCGAACGCACGGTGGTCGAGTGCATACGACGCGCTCGCGCCATCCACCCAGTCCGGCGCCGCCGCACCGAGGTCCCGCGCGACGCCGGCGAAGACATTCTCCGCGCCCAGGAACTCGGCGACGTACGGCGAGGCGGGGCGACGGAAGACCTCGGCCGGCGTACCCGACTGCAGCACCCGCCCGGCATCGAGGAGGATGGCGCGGTCGCCGAGCATGCCCGCCTCGGCGAAGTCATGCGTGACCTGGAGGGTCGTCAGGCCGCGCTCGCGATGCAGCGTCCTGACCTCGCGTCGCACGAGCGTGCGGCGTCGCGGGTCGAGGGCGCTGAACGGCTCGTCGAGCAGGAGCAGCCGCGGGCGACGCGCCACCGCCCGCGCCAGCGCCACGAGCTGGCGTTCGCCACCCGAGAGACTCGCGACGTCGCGCTGGAAGAGCTCGGTCACGCCGAAGCGCTCGGCGGCTTCCGTCACGTCGCGCTCCGTTGCGGCGCCGTAGGCGACGTTGCCGTGCACGGAAAGGTGCGGGAAGAGGAAGGCGTGCTGGTACACGAGCCCGATCCCGCGCTCCTCGACGCGGAGCTTCAGCGCGTCGGCGCCGTCGATCCGCACCGTGCCCGAGGCCGGCGCCAGCAGGCCGGAGATCACCTCCAGCAGCGTCGTCTTGCCCGACCCCGCTGGCCCGATGACCACGCCGTACTCGCCCGGGGAGAGCGCGAAAGAGACGCCTTCCAGCCGGAAGTTGCCCTTCTTCGCGCTGAGGCCTTCGAGCCGGATCATCGCCGCCGCTCCGTGCGCAAGGCGCGCAGCAGCGTAAGCGGCACCAGTGCGAGGATCGCCAGCACGGCCGCGACGGGGAGCGCCTCCGTCAGCCCGAAGCTCGTGAATCGATCGTAGCTCAGCACGCTGGCAACCTTGGGATTGTACGTCAGGATCACGATCGCCCCGAACTCGCTCACGGCCCGCGCCCACATGACCACGGACGAGGCGAGCAATCCGCGCCCCGCCAGCGGGAGCGTGACGCGGCGAAACGCGCGCCATGGGGAATCGCCGAGCGTGCGGGCCACTCCCTCGTAGCGCGGGTCGACCTTGGCGAACGCCTCCCGCGCTCCGCTCACGAAGAGCGGGGCAGACACGAACATCATCGCCGCGATGATGCCGAGCGGCGAACCGACGATCCGGAGGCCGATCTCCAGCGCCGCCCCCCCGACTGCGCTCTCGCGGCCGAGCATGAGGAGCAGCGCGATGCCGGCCACCGGGTGCGGAATCAGTAGCGGCAAGTCGAGCACTGCGGAGAGGACGGCGCGTCCCGGAAACTCGCGCCGCGCGAGCAGATAGGCCAGCGGCGTGCCGCCGATCACGCCAAGCAACGTCGCCGCCGTCGCGGTGAACGCGGTCAACGCGAGCGAGGCGCGGAGTTCGGCGTCACTGCCGAGCCGGCCAAGCCCCTCCGCACCGCCGGTGCCGATGAGCTCCACGATGGGCGCCGCGAGGAAGAGGAGCAGCGCCGATGCGGCAAGGGCGGCGAGGATGCTCGCGAAGCGCTGGGCCATGCGAGGCCGTCGCGCGTTCACGGCGCGCTCATCCAGCCGACCGGCGCGCCGTGCAGCCGAGGCTCCTCGAGCGCGTCGAGTCCCGCGGCGCGAAGGATGGCCTTGCCCTCATCGGAGAGCAGGAATGCCGCGAACCGCGCGGCAAGCATGGGATGCGGCGCGCTATCGGGCACCGCGAAGCCGTAGACGATGGGCTGCCCGCGGAAGACGACCGTCTCACCCGGCCGGGCGCCGCGCACCCGCACCGAGACCGCCGCATATGCATCAGCGAGGTCGGCGCGCGAGAGGTCGATTTCCTCCGGCAAGGTCACGTATCGCAAACCCGTGGCCCGCGCGATCGACTCGTACGACCAGATGTAGTCGAACTCACCCGCCTGCAGCAGTCCGATCAGGTCCGCCTCCTTGGGGCGGACGTTGCGCGCGGGGCTCGCCGCGAGAAGACGCGCCGCGAGCCCCGCCTCGCCGTAGTGACGCTCGGCCAGCTGCCAGACGAGGAGCGTGCGATAGCCGTTGGGGTCGAGTTCGGGGTCCGAGCGCCCGACCTCCACGCCCGGACGCAGCGCGATGCGCCACCATGTCTCCGGCGTCGCCTCGCTGGCGAATCGCGAACGGTCGGTGTATGCGAGCACCATCCGGTTCCGCGCGAACTCGACGTAGCTGGAGACGTGCGCCGGCATGAGGTAGCCCGGGAACACCTCGGCATCGGCGAGCGCGACCATGTCCGGGCGCTTGCCCAGCTCGGTGAGCTTGCGCGCGGTCTCGAGCGATCCGGCGCTCTCCTGGTCCACGCGCACACCTTCGCGGCGCGCGAAGGTGTCGAGCGCGGCGCGGAGCGGCCGCGCGAGGCTGCCGGCGTTGAAGGCGACGAGAGGACCGGCGTCGGCAGTGGAGCCGCCGGTGCCGCCGCACGCCATGATGACGGTGCTGAGTGCAATCGTCAACGAACGAAACGCATATCGTCGCATCGCCCGTAGTGTCGCGAGCCGCCAGCTGCCGCACCAGCCCCGCGCCGTATATTCCCGCTGGCTCCCCACACCCCATCCGGGCCCCAATGACCGAACTCGCCCTCGACATCCGGGGCGTCTCCAAGCGGTTCGCCGAGCATGTCGCCGTGCGCGACCTCTCGCTCGCCGTGCCGCGAGGAGCCGTCTACGGCCTGCTCGGCCCCAACGGCGCCGGCAAGACGACGACCATCCGCATGATCCTCGACATCATCGCGCCGGACACCGGTTCGATCATCGTGCTTGGCCGTCCGCACCGCGACCGCACGGTGCTCGACCGCGTGGGCTACCTGCCCGAGGAGCGCGGCCTCTACAAGAAGATGGCCGTGCGCGACGTGCTCCGGTTCCTCGCCGAGCTCAAGGGCGTCGGCCGGCGCGAGGCGGACAAGCGGATCGACGAATGGCTCGACCGCATGGCGTTGCGCACGGACGCCAAGGACTGGGGAAAGGCCAAGGTCGACGAGCTCTCGCGCGGCATGCAGCAAAAGGTGCAGTTCATCGGCACCCTCCTCCACGACCCGGAGCTGGTGATCCTCGACGAGCCGTTCAGCGGCTTGGACCCGATCAACGCCCAGGCGCTCAAGGACACGGTGGTCGAGCTCAAGCGCCGCGGCCGCACGGTGATCTTCTCCACCCACGTCATGGACAGCGCCGAACGGCTCTGCGACTCGGTGTGCATCATCGCGCGGGGCGAGAAGGTGCTCGATGGCGTGCTCGCCGACGTGCGCGCCGAGAACGCGGGACTCACGATCGCGCTGGCATTGGAGGGTGACGTCGACGGTCCGGTGACCGCCATCCTTCGCGACCGCACGCTCGTCGCGCGCATGGACGAGAACAACCGGTTCTACGAGATCGAGCTGGCCGCCGGCGGTGACTCCCAGGTGCTCCTGCGCCGGCTCATCGACGCGGGCGCGTCCGTGCGGCGATTCGAGCGCGTGCAGCCGTCGCTGCACCAGATCTTCCTCCAGCGAGTCGGCGCGACGGGCGTCGAAGAGGGGATGACCGGCCATGGGTAAGCTTTGGGTGGTGATCAAGCGCGAGTACCTCGAACGCGTGCGCACCAAGTGGTTCGTCTTCGTGACGCTCTTCGGCCCGCTCTTCTTCGGCGTGATCATGATCCTGCCGGGGTATCTTTCGATCCGCGGCATGCAGGGCGCGCGCGTGAGGAGCGTGCGGATCATCGACGCGACGGACGCCGGCCTCGGCATGCGCGTCGCGGACAAGCTCGTGCCGCCGGCAGCGGACACCTCGCTGGCCACTCGCGCGCAGCGGGATTCGAGCGTCGCGCGCCTGCGCAGCGAGGTCTCGGTCGTCACGCCGGCGTCGCTGGCGGCCATCGAGGACAGCCTCGTGAAGGAGGTCGTGGCGCAACGTCTCACCGGTTTCCTCGTGCTCGACTCGGCCACGATGGCGGGATCGAGCGCCCGCTACTCCGGCCGCAACGCGGCCTCGGTCAGCGAGAACGACCAGCTCGAGAATGCCGTGCGCGCCGCGCTGCTTGACGCGCGCATCGCCGCCGCCGGCATCGACCCGCGCACCGCTGAGTCGTTCTCGCGCGTGCGCGTGCAACTGCGCGCCGAGCGCATCACCGACGAAGGGCGCGGCGGCTCCGGGCTCGCGAGCGCCATCTTCGGGTTCGGCATCGCGTTCCTGCTCTACATGAGCATCATCTTCTACGGCCAGGCGATCCTCCGCGGCGTGCTCGAGGAGAAGACGACGCGCGTGGCCGAGGTCGTGATGTCGAGCGTCAGCGCGGACACGTTGCTGGCAGGCAAGGTCATCGGCATCGGAGCGGTGGGGCTGACGCAGCAGGCGGTTTGGATCACCGGCGGCATCGTCTTCTGGAAGCTCCGTGCGAACATCCTCACCGCGCTCGGTGCGCCGAGCCTGCCGCCGATGACCTTCCCCACCGTCGAGCCGATCGTGCTCGCGGCGCTGCTGCTCTTCTTCCTTCTCGGCTACACCCTCTACGCCGCGCTCTTCGCGGCCGTGGGCGCGATGGTCGGCAGCCAGGAAGAGGCCAACCAGGCGCAACAGCCGGTGATGCTGCTGCTCGTCTTCACGATCATCTTCGCGCAGCCCGTCCTGACGGACCCCACGGGGCAGTTGGCGCTCATCATGAGCATGTTGCCGGTGTCGGCGCCGATCATCATGCCGGTGCGCATGTCCGCGACGCACGTGCCGACCATCGAGATCGTGGGCTCGCTGCTCGGCGTGGCGCTGACCTGCGTGGTCTGCATCTGGCTCGCCGCGCGGATCTACCGGATCGGGCTGCTGATGTACGGCAAGCGGCCGAGCCTGCGGGAGCTGGCGAGGTGGATTCGCCAGGCCTGACCGGCCAGGGCGGGAATGCGAATGTGCACACGATGCCGGCCACGGGGTACACGAAATCCCCGTGGCCGGCATCTTATCTCCGAAAATGCTTCGCTCAGTCACGCGCCCTTCCGACCCCGCGGGGCCGGCCGCGCTCGCGGATATCCGCGCGGCGCAGGCCGGAGACGCGGCGGCGTTCGAGCGGCTCTATCGGGCGAACGTCGGCCGCGTGAACGCGCTGGCCCTTCGGCTCACCGCCGACTCCCAGCGCGCCGAGGACCTCGTGCAGGACGCCTTCGTGCGGGCGTGGGAGAAGCTGGGCACCTTCCGCGGCGAGAGCAGCTTCCCCACATGGATGCACCGGCTGACGGTGAACGCGTTCCTTCTCGCGCATCGGTCGGAACAGCGCCGGGGCGCGCGAGAGGAGACGCGCGGCGAGCTGCCGGACTCGCCAACGACGGGTTCCGTAGACGCGCTCGGCGCCGAGGGTCGGATGGACCTCGAGCAGGCGATCGCGCGGCTGCCGGACGGTGCGCGCACGGCGTTCGTGCTGCACGAGCTGCAGGGGTACTCTCACGAGGAGATCGCCGCGTTCTCGGGCGTGGCTGCCGCGACCGTTCGCGCGCAGTTGCACCGGGCACGACGGCGATTGATGGAGATGCTGGAGCGATGACCGACACCGAACTCACCCCCGACGAACGTCGCAGGCTCGACGAGCGCATCTCGGAACTTCCGGAGAGCGTCGAGCCCGCGCGCGACCTCTGGCCGGCGATCCGCGCACGAATCGAGTCCGCGCGCATGCGGACGCTTCCCGTGTCGCCGGACGCGACGCGGACGTCGGCGACGACGTCCGTTGGCGGGACCCGCACGCAGTCTCCTCGCCATTCGCGCACGGCGCAGTGGGCGCGCCTTGCGACCGCTGCCGCCGCGCTGGTGGTCGCGTCCGTCTCGCTGACGTGGCTCGCATTGCGGGGCGGGAGCCGGGACGACGGCGCGTCTGCGGTCGCGGCGACGACGACTCCCGGCTCGCCGGCAATCACCTCAGCCGCGCTCGCCACGTTCGCCTCGTACGAGCGCTCCGCCGCCGACCTCGCCGCCGCGCTCGAAAAACGCTCCGCGCGCCTCGACCCGAAGACGCAGGCCGTGCTCGAGCGCAGCCTGCGAACCATCGACGAGGCGCTCCAGGAAGCGCGCGAGGCGCTTGCCGCGGATCCCTCGAGCGCCGCCTACCGCTCGTTCGTCGAGTCCGCGTACCGGCAGAAGCTCGACTTCCTCCGGCGCGCGAACGACGTCGCCGCACTCCGAGGGGCCTGAGCCGTGCACGCACTCCGCGAATCATCGAGGCCAGCGAGTTCCCACTGGGCATGGCGCGCGGCGGCGCTGGGCGCACTCTTGTGCGCTGTCCTCGCCCCCGCCGCCCGCGCGCAGGAGAAGCTCAACCGCGGCTTCCCGCTCAACGCCGCAGGCTCGGTGAAGATCTTCAACTTCGCCGGCAGCATCCGCATCGTCGGGTGGGACCGCGATTCCGTGGCGATCACCGGGACGTTCGAGACCGGTGGACGATTCTTCGGCGGCGGTGGGCGTGACGGCATCAAGCTCGGTGTCGAGGGCCCAGCGGGCGGCCCCACGCCTCGGGCAGACCTCGTGGTGCGCGTGCCGGCCACGAGCCAGGTCTGGGCACGTGGGGCGGCGACCCGGATCACCGTCGAGGGCGTCATCGGGTCGGTGGACATAGGATCGGTGGGAGGCGCCGTGCAGGTGGACGGCGCGCCGCGCGAGCTGATCGCGGAGACGATGGACGGCGCACTCGAGATCACCGGGTCGCCGGCCATCCTGCGGGCGAAGACTGCGACCGGGACGCTGCTCTGGCGCGGAGGCGGGCCCGCGGCGGCTCTCTCGAGCGTGAGCGGGCGCATCACCACCGAGGGCGGTCCGCTCGGTCGCGTGCGCATCGAGACCGTCTCCGGCGAGGTGCACATTCTCGCGGCGCTGCGCGCCGACGCATCGGTGACGGTGGAATCGCACAGCGGATCGGTCGAGCTGCGCGTGCCGGCGAACGTGCCCACGCGGGTCACTGCCGATGTCCCTCAGGTCACGGGCGGGGCGGTGAAGCAGGTGAAGCGCCCGGAGCCGCGCGTGCTCGAGTTCAACTCACCGAAGCCAGGCGGCGTGGCCGCCGAGGTGACGGTGCGGTCGTTCAAGGGCCAATTGCGACTCCTGAACGACCGCTGACCGGGACCTTTTCTCGTTACTTGCTGGCGGGGCCGACGTTGGCGGCCTTCTCGAACGCACCCTCGAGATCGGCGGCGATCGCCTGCACGCTGCGGCCCTCGATCTGCCAGCGCTCGACCATGTGCACGAGCTGTCCGTCCTTGAACAGCGCGATCGACGGCGAGCTCGGCGCGTACCCAGTGAAGTACGACCGCGCCTGTCGCGTCGCATCGGCGTCGTTGCCGGCGAACACCGTGTACGTGTCGTCCGGCTTTGCCGCGTGCTGCAGCGCTGCCGCCACCGCCGGGCGCATGTTGCGCGCCGCACAGCCGCAGACGGAGTTGACGATCACCATCTGCGTGCCGCTCGCGTCCTTGAGCGCCTCGTCGACCGCGGCCGACGTGCGCAGCTCCTTGACCCCGAGCCGCGTCAGCTCCTCGCGCATCGGCGCGACCATCCTCTCGTCATACATCATGCGTGCATCTCCCCGTTTGGTTGCGGCCAGGCAGCCCACGCTCGGGCGCCGGCCAGGAACATCATCTCGACAACGCCAGGATGGCCGCCTGCGGCACGACGAGGAAGCGCTCACCCTCGAACGTGATCTCCACTGCCGCCTTCCTGAAGAACAGCGCGTAATCCCCCACCTGCGCCTGCATCGGCACGTGGCGCGTCTCCTTCGACCCCGTGATGCGCCACGGCTCGTCCAGGTGATCGGCCACCTCGGGAAGCGGAGTGCCCGGCCCCGTGGCGATGATCGTGCCACCCTGCACCGCCTGCCCCTCGACGGCCGTGGCCGGCAGGTAGAGCCCGACCTTCGACCGCTCCTCCCCGTCCTCGACGCGAATCAACACCCGGTCGCCGACGACGATCAGTTCCTTCTTCCCTTTCTTCATGTGCTGAAACTAGCTACTTGATGAGGAAGAGCCGGTCCTGCCGCCTAAGCGCCCATCGCGCCACGCCATCCGCGCCGACGATCGCGTCCTCCTCCTGCGCCATCCGCACCTGCTGGCCGCCCCATTCCCCCACCGGCGTCGTCGCCTGCAGCTCGATGCTGTACCACATGCTCGGGATCACCTTCGCGTCGCCGCGGCCCGGCACGCCGTCCTGGTAGTCCCAGAGCCCGACCAGCGGCCCCGCGCCATGGCCATGCTTGCCGATGGGGTGCGAGTAGACGGTGCCGTTCACCCCGGCAGCCTTCATCGCACGAATCGAGGATGCGAGGATCTCGTTCCCGGTGCGGCCCGCTCGCAGCTCGCCCATGACGATGTCCTGCAGGCGGTTCGCGTTCGCCAGCGCGCGCTGCAGCCCAGCCGGCGGCGCGCTCTCGCCCGGGAGCAGCACGTATCCGTTGTGCTGGGTATCCGTGTTGAGCCCGAGCGCCGTGATGCCCACGTCACAATGCAACACGTCGCCGCGCTGGATCACCGGGTCCTCGCCGAGTGACGCGGCGCCGGCGCCCTTGCGCTGCACGCTGACGCTCGGCTGGAACCAGGTGCCGAGGCCCAGGTCGTTCACCTGCTGGCGCCACCACCAGACCGCGTCGCTGGTGCGCGTGACGCCGGGCTTGATGACCTCGGCGGAGAACATCCGCTGCGTGAGGCTCCAGACGAGTTCCTGCAGCTTCGCATAGAACGCCTCCTCCTCCGGCACACGCGCGGCGATGAACTCGAGCGCCAGCGCCTCGGCGGGCCGGAACCGCGCCGCCCACTGCGGCCCGAGCGCCTCCGTCATGCCGTCACGCTCGCCGGCGCTGAGGCCGTCGGTGAAGGCGAAGGTACGCGAGACATCGATGGCGATCACCTTCGGCGAGCGTTCCTCGATCACCTCGCGGAGCGCTTGCCACTGCTCGTCTCCCCAGAGCTCGGCTTGCCGTCCGTCCGTCGCGGCATCGACCGTCTTCATGGCGCGCCGCGCCTCGTACAGTCCGCCCTGGGACGTGCCGCCGAGCGCGATGCGCTCGATGCAGGAGCCATCACCCGGGTCGACTCTGCCTGCCGACGCGCAGCGGTCGAAGAACACGTAGATGGTGCGACGGCGCGCCGCGAAGGTGGTGGGCGAGACGAGCGACGAGAACACCGGATCCTCGTTGTATTCGCGCATCGGGATGACCCACGCGTCGACGCCATGCTTGCGCATGAGCGTGGGCAGCACGGTGCGAAGGCGCTGGTCCAGCCAGCGCTGCTGCATCTCCGATTGCTCCCGCAGCGTGCCGAAGGGGCGCTCCTGCGCGTGCAGCGGGCCGGCTGTTGCGGCGATGGTGCCAAAGGCGAGCGCGATCGCCAGTGCTCTCAGGTGGCTCATTGGATCGTGTGTTTCCGCGGCAGGAGGATGAGGCGCGCGAGAGTGGAGACGACGCCGAGCGCGAGGGCGAAGAGCGTGATGCCGGCGAGCCGGAAGAAGAGGATGCGCATCGACGTGCCCTGCCAGTCCTCGAGCGTGGCGGTGAGGCTGCCGATCTTCTCGAGTCCCGCGAGCGTCAGCCCGAGGCTCACCGCGATCTCGGTGAGCGCCTCGAGGACGGCGAAGGTCGGGGCGCGCCAGGTCCACGACTTCACGGGGTAGTTGCCGAGGTGCAGCGTGGCCATCAGGAACAGGAAGACGGCGCCGATGACGAAGGTGCCGGCGATCCACGACCAGCGGTCACTCCAGCCGTACTGGAGCACGATGGTGCGGTAGATGCGCAATCCCGCGCCGGTCAGCAGGGCCATCGCCACGAGTGAGAGCGAGACCCGGCGCGCGAAGCGGCCCGGCCGGGCTGCCTGCCCCGGCAACGGATGCTCGCTCGTGACGCGGAGAAGGGCCATGTCTACTCTCCGTCACACCGTCGCGATGCATTCGATCTCGACGCGCGCGTCGAGGGCCAGTCCGTTGGCGCCGAGTGCACTGCGCGCGGGAAGCCGGTCGGCGGGGAAGTAGGTGCGGTACACGGCGTTCATGCGGTCCCACTCCTGCATGTCCGCCATCATCACCGTGCACTTCACGACGCGGTCCATGCCGGACCCGACCGCTTCGAGAGTGAGCTTGACGTTCTCCATCGTCTGTTTCGTCTCGGCCTCGATGCCGCCGGGGACGACGGCGCCGGAGGCGCTGGCGTCGGTGCCGATCTGCCCGGAGAGGAAGATCAAGTCTCCTACACGCACGGCCGGAGAGAAGGGCCGCGTGGGCGCGCCGAAGGGCGTGAGGTACGCGGCGCGTACGCTGTCAGAGACAGCGGTGCGGCCCATCGACGGAGCGGCGGGCCGGCACGCGCCGGCGACGCTGACCGCAGCCGCGAGGACCATGATTGCACGCGCGCTCATCGGATCACGTGCCCAATGCGGGACCACCGGATGTCCGAGATGAACGGCAGCGGACGGTCGGAGTCGTCCGCGTTCCACGAGTAGTACACGAACAGCGGCCTGCCGCGCACGTTCTTGCGCGGCACGAAGCTCCAGTAGCGGCTGTCCTTCGAGTTGTACCGGTTGTCGCCCATCATCCAGTAGTGCGCGTCCGGCACGACGAGCGGGCCCCAGTCATCGAGCGTCGGCTGCGCGGGCGCGGCACCAAAGCGCGACGCCTTGAGCTGCACGCGCTTCTGCCAGTCGAACAGCGGGTGCGTCTCGTCCGGCGGCGCGCCGGGCAGCGACGCGGCGTAGCCCTGCCGCTGCGGCACGCCATTGATGTGCACGACGCCGTCGCGCGAGTGGATGGTGTCGCCCGGCATGCCGATCAGCCGCTTCACGAGGATCGGGGTGGGATCCTCGGGCTGGTCCACCTGCAGCGGCGAGACGAACACGACGATCTCGCCGCGCTGCGGCTCGGCGTAGCCCGGCAGGTTCGTGTCGGTGAACGGCACGTGCGGCCCATAGCGCAGCTTGTTCACGAATAGCCAGTCACCGATCAGCATCGACGGGATCATCGAGCCCGACGGGATGCGATAGGCCTCGATCAGGAACGTGCGGAGCAGGAGGAAGATCGCCACCGTGCCGGCGAGCGACTTGAACGTCTCCCACGCGCGCTTGCGGTCAATGCCGCCGCCATTGCCCTTGCGGGCGGCGGCCACGGAGCCCTTCGCCTTCTCGGATCTCTTCTTCGCGGTCATGGGATGAATCTGCCGCCCGGACGCCGGCAATACGAGTGGGGCGAGGGCCGGAGACGAGAAAGGCGCGCCTCGCGGCGCGCCCCCCGTCCCAGCATCGCACGAAGATTACTTCAGGTTCTTCGAGACGAGCTTGGTCATGTCGAACATCGACACCTGGCCCTTGCCACCGAAGACTGCCTTGAGCTTGTCGTCCGCGTTGATCATGCGGCGGTTCTTCTTGTCCTGCAGGCCGTTCTTCTTGATGTACACCCAGAGCTTCTTGGTGAGCTCGGTGCGCGGCAGCGGCGCGGCGCCGACGACCTGCGCGAGCTTCTCGTTCGGCGTCACCGGCTTCATGAACGCCGCATTCGGCGTGCGCTTCGCAGCGGACTTCTTCGCGGCCTTCTTCGCCGGAGCCTTCTTCGCGACCTTCTTCGCCGGAGCCTTCTTCGCGGCCTTCTTGGCGGTCTTCTTCTTGGCAGCCATTCGAACTTCTCCTCGAAAGGAAGTGATGATCGCGGTGCTACGCCCGGTCGAGCACATGCGCGATCTGCCTCGAAAGTAAGGGCCCGCCCACGGTTCGCAATAGGCATTCTCCTCTGGCGGCCGGCCGATTCCCCTCTGGACGACGCCTCGAACGTCCTCTGCGAACGCCCTCAGCCCCCTATGAAGGAGGTCAGGAGCGCGACCATTCGCGCGTCCGCCGGGTCTGCCGATGCATCGTCTTCCACCACCTGCAGCCGGTCCGGCGGCGTCTCGAGGATCAGCGGAATCCCCTCTGAAACGGGGTCGTTCATGATCCAGCGGAACGGCTCCGCGCCGATCGCGCCCTCGCCGATGAGCGCGTGCCTGTCCTTGTTCGAGCCGAACGGATGCTGGCTGTCGTTCAGGTGGAGGAACGACGGCCGCTCGCCGGTCGCGGCCTCGAAGTGCGCGAGCACGCCGCGCAGCGCGCCCGGCGTCGACGCGATGTCGTGCCCCGAGGAGAACAGATGGCAGGTGTCCAGGCCATATCCGGTGCGGTGACGCAGTTCACGCGGCACCTGTGCGAGCATCAGCGAGATCTCCTCGGCGCTGCGTCCCATCGTGCGCCCGGCGCCGGCGGTGTTTTCGATCAGCACGCGCGTGCCGCTCGCCGTCTCGGGGACCGTCTCGAGCGCGTGGCGGATCGCGAGGCCCACGCGCACGGCCGCCTCGAGTGGATCGCCGTCGCCGGCCGAGCCCGGATGGAAGCAGAAGCCGCCCGCCTCGAGTGCCGTGCTGCGCTCGAGCTCCTTCGCGAGCCCGCTGCGCGCGCGCGTCGCCTTCACTTCTTCCGGTGACGCCGTGTTCAGGACGTACGCGGCGTGCACGAGCACGTGACGGCGCTCGATGCCCGCGGCCGCGAGCGCGGCGTGCACCTTCGCCGCCTTGTCCGCCTTGAAGCCGACCTTCTCGTTGTAGTAGGTGGGCGGCGCGGTGAACACCTGCACGGCGCGCGCGCCGGCGGCGGCGGCGCGCGCCACCGCCATCGCAAGGCCGCCGTCGTCGGCCGTGTGCACGCCGATGAAGCGCGTGCCGCGCGCGGCCGCCGCCGTTTCCTCGCTCACTCGGGCGCCTTGCGCGCCGTGCGCGACGCGTTGAGGTCGAGCATGCGCTGGCCCTGGATGTACTCCACCGTGCGCGGCGCCTCGATCGCGTTGAGCCGCTTGACCACGTCGGCGATGCGGCGCGCCTGCACGTCGATCGTGGCGAGGCTCTCCTTCACCTCCTCGGCCGTCAGCAGCCCGCTCGTGATCAGCGAGCTGTTGGTCAGCAGCGCCGCGAGCGGATTGTTGATCTCGTGCTGGAGCGCGAGCGAGACCTCGCCGATGCCGGCGAGGTAGCGCGCCTTCCGCAGCTCGTTCTCCGCGTTGCGTCGCGCGGCCGCGTTCTCGATCCCCTTCTCGGCGATGCGCAGTCGCGCCGCCAGGTCCGCCGGCGTCACCGGCTTGGCGAGATAGTCGTCGGCGCCGGCGTCGAGGACGCTGTCGAGGTTGTCGAGCCCCGAGCGCGACGTGATCATGAGCAGGAAGGTGGCCTGCCCGGCGGGATGCGCGCGCACGCGCCGGCAGACCTCGAGGCCGTCCAGCTTGGGCATCTGCCAGTCGAGGATCAGCATCGGCGCGGGGAGGCGCTCGAACGCCGCCCAGACGGCCTCGCCGTCCGCGTACTTCTCCACGGTGTGACCGTGCTCCGTCAGCACCGCCTCGAGCAGGTCGCGCATCGCTTCGTCGTCGTCCGCCAACAGCAGGTGCATCAGTCTCTCCTCACCAGGCCAGTGTGCCGAGACGGACGGAGGTGCGTGGCACCCCGCCGCCGCGTTGCGTCGTGGTCCACGCCACGGCCACGCGATCGCCGCGCAGCGCCACGAGGGGCGCGCGCGCTTCCCCCGTCCCATCCGACGCCGGGAGGCGTCGCTCGAAAATGTGCCCTTGGGTACGCGAGATCGCGAGGTTGATGTGCGGGTTGCGGTTGTTGGGGTCCTCGTAGGCGACGACGACGGTGTCGCCGCGCGACGCGACCGTGGCGGCGGATGGGCGGTCGCCGTAGACGATCGGCACGGGCGAGTGGAAGAGGGCGCCGCGCTCCATCGTGTGCGTGAAGAAGACTCCCGCCCCCTCCTGCGCGACGAGGTGGTACACCACGTGAACGTAGCCGTTCAGCGAGTCCGCGGCGATGAACGGCGCCGGCCTTCCGCAGCCGGTGAGGCCGACATCCGTCGAGTCGGCGGTCACCGCCGCGTTCCACGTGCGGCCGCCATCATCCGAGCGCGCCACCCGCAGCACCACGCTCGAATCGTCGCGCACGGTGAACCACGACGCGTATGCCTCGCCGTCCATCGCCGGCGTGGCGCGAAGGCTCGTGAGGCAGGTCCCCGCTTCGTGCGGCCACGTGGCCGGCTCCCATGCCCGCGCGAACTCCGGGTCGTCCACCCCGCCCGTCCAGGTCATGCGCAGCGAGTCCGAGAGCGCTCCCGGAGCGCGGCGCACGGCCTCGTCCCAGTGGACGGCCTCGGGGACGCAGCCGCCCACGCCGATGGCGAGGAGGATCGTGCTCACGGCATGGATATGTCGCATCACTGAAGTATCACCCCGTGCTGGATTAGATTTCCACCACACGACCTCAATCCTACCGATCATGCCCACGTACTCGCCCAACGGCGTTCGCCAGCTCCCGCCGCCAGTCAACGAGCCGGTCCGCAACTACGCTCCCGGCTCCGCCGAGCGTGCCGAACTGCAGTCGCGCCTGAAGCGGATGGAGGGTGAGCGGCCCGAGATCCCGGTGGTGATCGACCGCCGGGAGATCCGCGGCGGCGCGACGGTGTGCGCCGTCTCGCCGCACAAGCACCGCCATGTCACGGCGAACGTGCACCAGGCGACGGCCGAGGATGTCAACGCCGCGATCGCGAGCGGGCAGAGGGCGTGGAAGGAGTGGTCCGAGTGGACATGGGAGGAGCGCGCGGCCGTGTTCCTCAAGGCGGCCGACCTGCTCGCGTCGACACATCGCGCGACGATCAACGCCGCCACGATGCTCGGCCAGTCGAAGACCGCGTACCAGTCGGAGATCGACGCCGCCTGCGAGATGATCGACTTCTTCCGCTTCAACGTGGCGTTCGCGCGTGAGCTCTGCGCGGAGCAGCCGGTGAGCGCCCCGGGCGTCTGGAACCAGTCCGAGTACCGCCCGCTCGAGGGATTCGTCTACGCCGTCACGCCGTTCAACTTCACGGCCATCGGCGGCAACCTGCCGACTGCGCCGGCGCTGATGGGCAACGTGGTGCTCTGGAAGCCCGCCGCCAGCGCGATGCTCTCGGCCTGGCACACGCTGCAGTTGTTGCATGAGGCCGGCTTGCCGCCGGGCGTCATCAACTTCGTGCCGGGCGACGCGGCGATGATCTCCGACATCGTGCTCAAGCACCGCGACCTCGCCGGCGTGCACTTCACCGGCTCGACCGGCGTGTTCAACTCGATGTGGAAGACCATCGGCGGGAACATGGGCCAGTACCGCTCCTACCCGCGCATCGTCGGCGAGACGGGCGGCAAGGACTTCATCATCGCGCATCCGTCGGCCGACGTGGCCGCGTTCGCGGTGGCGATCGTGCGGGGCGGCTATGAGTACCAGGGGCAGAAGTGCTCCGCCGCGAGCCGCGTCTACGTTCCCAAGTCGCTCTGGCCCGAGGTGCGCGACCGCGTCGCCGCGATGATCGCCGACATCAAGGTCGGTGACGTCGCCGACTTCACGAACTTCATGGGCGCGGTCATCGACCAGAAGGCGTTCGACCGCATCAGCGCCTACCTCGATGACGCCAAGAAGAACGCCACGGTCATCGCCGGCGGCAACGTGAACGGGAAGGACGGCTGGTTCGTCGACCCGACGCTGGTCGAGACGAAGGATCCCTCGTACCGCCTGATGTGCGAGGAGATCTTCGGCCCCGTGGTCACCGCCTACGTGTACGACGACGACAAGTGGAGCGAGACGCTCCGCATCGTCGACCAGACGTCGCCCTACGCGCTCACCGGCGCGGTGTTCGCGCAGGACCGCGCGGCCGTGCGCGAGGCGCACGCCGCGCTGCGCCATGCGGCGGGCAACTTCTACATCAACGACAAGTGCACGGGAGCGGTGGTGGGCCAGCAGCCGTTCGGTGGCGCCCGCGCCTCGGGCACGAACGACAAGGCGGGCTCGAAGATGAACCTGATGCGCTGGGTCAGCGCGCGCACGGTGAAGGAGACGTTCGTGCCCGCCACGGATTATCGCTATCCGTTCATGGGCGCGGACAAGTAGCAGATGCGATTCCTCACGCTCGACGTCTTCACCGCGCGCCCCTTCGGCGGGAACCAGCTCGCGGTCTTCCCCGACGCGAGCGGGATCCCCGAGGCGATGCTCCTGCCGATCACGCGCGAGTTCAACTTCTCCGAGGTGACGTTCTGCTATCCGCCGGCCGACGCGGCGAACACGCGGCGCGTGCGGATCTTCACGCCGGGCGGTGAGCTCCCGTTCGCCGGGCACCCCGTGATCGGCACCGCGGCGGCGCTGGCGCTGCACGAGGGCGCGCTCGCCGGCGCGACGACGGGACGGTTCCTCTTCGAACTCGGGGTCGGTGTCGTGCCGGTCGACGTGCGCGTCGAGGGCGAGTCGCTCGCGTGGGCTGAGCTCTCCGCGGTGAAGATGCCCGAGATCGGGCCGCAGGTGCCGACGCTCGACACGCTGGCCGAGATGCTCTCGCTCGAGACGAATGACCTCGTGGGCGGCGCGCTGACGCCGCAAGCCGTCTCCTGCGGCTACCCGTTCCTGCTCGTGCCGCTCAAGACCGTCGCGGCCGTGTCGCGCGCGCGACTGCGCCTCGAGCGCTGGGAGCGAACGCTGGCGAAGTCGTGGGCACCGGAGATCCTCGTCGCCGCAAAGGACCCGGACGGCGGCCCGCAGCACTGGAGGGCGCGCATGTTCGCTCCGGGGATCAACATCATGGAGGACCCGGCCACCGGGGGCGCGGCGGCCGCATTCGCCGGGTGGCTCGCGCTGAAGGAACCGCGCACCGATGGGTCGTTCGCGTGGTCGATCGATCAGGGCATCGAGATGGAGCGGCCGAGCCGGATCGACATCGGTGCGGACAAGTCGAACGGCGCCGTGACGGCGGTGCGCGTGGCCGGTCGTGCGGTGACGATGTCCGAGGGGCGGCTGCGCCTGGCGTAGCGTGACGCGCGCCGGCCATGGCCCGCGCTCACTCGCCGGTCAGTCCATCACGCGCAGCATCCCCGTCACCGACGTGCGTCCCTGGCCGCTGCCGGAAGAGCCATCGAACGCACGCATGCTGGGCGCCCACGCCATCGCGCGGTCGCGGCCGTTGCGCTTGGCGACGTAGAGCGCCTCGTCGGCGCGGGCGAGCAGCATCTTCCCCACCTCGTCCGCGCTCGCAGCCGCGGCTGCCACGCCGACGCTCGTCGTGATGCGCACGTCCGCGGGCAGCGAGCGGAACGTGTGGTCGCGAAACGCCTGGAGCACGCGCTCGGCGAGCACCATCGCGCCCTCCTCGTTCGACTCCGGCGCGAGGATCGTGAACTCCTCCCCGCCGATGCGCGCCACCACATCCGGCTCGCGCGCGGTCGCGCGCAGCAGCTCGCCGACCTCGCGGATCACCTCGTCGCCGGTGAGGTGCCCGTAGCGGTCATTGATCGCCTTGAAGTGGTCGACGTCGATGGCCAGCACCGCGATGTCCTTCCGGCCGCGCATCGCGCGCGAGACCTCGCGCTCCGCGAGCTGGTTCAACCCGCGACGGTTGAAGCAGCCGGAGAGCGGATCGGTGAGCACGATCGTCTCGAGGTGCGTGCGCATGCGATTGTAGGCGCGCCCGATGATCGTCACGGGGTCGGGCATCTGGTCCGGCGCCTCGTCGTACCGCTGGGAGAAGTCGCCCTCCTGCGCCCGCGTGAAGATGTCCGTGAGCCGCCGCATGCGGGAGGCGACGTGCCCCTGCAGCGCCACGTACACGAGCACGCCGATGCCATAGAGCGCGAGCGTCCAGAGTTGTTCCGTGGCGGAGTAGGCGGGGTCGACGGATGCGGCGAGACCGACCAGCGCGCAGTAGGCAACGGCGATCAGCGCGAGGCTCGCGACGGTCGCGGTCCAGCCGAAGAACACCTGCGTGAGCTGCACCGCGAAGATCGAGATGATGAGCGCGCGGTCGAAGTGCTCGGACGGCGTGGTGAGCGCGATCGTCCCGAAGAGCGTGACCATGTCGACTGCGATCGTCAGCACCACCGGCGCCATGCCCGCGGCGCCGGCGCGCCTGAGGTATGCCGCGAGCAACTTCTGGAAGATCAGGTACGCGCCGAGGAGCGCGACGGCGAGAAGCAGCGCAGGCCGCTTCCCGTAACTCGCGACGAAGATCGACTCCGAGGAGATCACGTCGAACCACTTCAACGTGATCGCGGAGAATCCGATCAGCGGCAGGATGACGGCGCGATAGCGCCCCTGCCAGATCAGGATCTCGGCGCGATTGTGTGGATCTAGGTAGGCGGGCACGCGTGTAATCGGCAATGGCTGGGCCACACGCGCAAGGCATGCTGTCACATTGCGATGCGCTGTATTGACTATTGACAGTCGACCCACGCAGCCATCGACTGTCAACTGCCGAGACAGCCTCCCTCGGTCAGAAGCGGGCCTCGAGGTAGAGGTCAAGCCGCGTCTGCCACTTCGGGTGAATGCCGCGCGCGAGATCCATGCGAATCATCCCGTCCAGGAAACTCGCGCCTATTCCTACGCCACTCATCGGCTGGCCGACCTCCGACCAGTTGTCCCTTGGGCCTGCCCAGCCAAGATCACCGAAGACCACCGGGCGAACTCCAGCATGCGTCCCGCCGATCTCGAGCCTGCTCATCCAGAACGCCTCGCCGAACCCGGTGCCGGCGGTCTGGCCGCGAATCGTGTGCAGGCCCCCCAGGAAGAAATGGCGCTGTGCGGGGAGTTCGCCGCCGGAGCTTCCCACTGCGCCGGTGAGCGACGCCGCCACGGGCCCCAGCCCACGAGACACCGTCGCCTCCACCAGCCCGCGCACGTAGTCGCGATCACCCGTGGCCGCCTCGGCGCGCAGGTCGGTCGCGACGCGCCAGCCGTTGGGGTCGAGCCCACGGGTGGCTCTCCAGCGCGCCGCCGTGCCGTACGCCCAGATCTTGTCGGCGCCCACATTGTCGATGAAGCGCTCGTCGTGCGCGCCGCCGAACAGCGACCAGCGGTTCTCCACCGGAGCATTCCACTGCTGCTCGGCAAAGAGTCGCCACTCAAGGCCGCCCTCCGTGGACAGCGGCGGGGGGCCGCCGGCAAACTCGGCGCCCCATGCCCGATGGTAGAATCCCTCGTCGCGCGCGTACAGGAAGGACGCGAGCGAGGATCCGAACGACAGTGGGTCGCCGAAGTCCGAGCTCACGGCGAGGCGCCGGTAGGCGGTCCCGCGAAGTTCGCGGCGGCCGTTGGAGCGTGTCATGCTGAACTCGCCGTTCAGCTGCAGGTCCGCCGCCGAGCCGCGCAGCGTCAGCGCCGTGCCGTAACCGTTCCCGAGCGTGTGCTTGACCGCGGCACCCGTGGAGAATCCCTCGATGCGGTTGAAGCGGGTGTAGCCGAACCCGTATTCGTAGGTCGGCTTCTGTGGTGCCCAGCCCGGCTGCAGCCCCATCGTGAGCGACTTCACGAGCTCGTCGCGCTGCTTCACGCCGAACAGCTCTTCGCCGTCATCGTAGATCGACGGCGGCAGATCGGCGGAGCGCATCAGCCTGGCGGAGTCGCAGGGGAACTGCACTGCGGTCGTGAGGGCGCCGTCGTGGTCGGTGCGGTACACGGTGTACGACTCGCCGGACTCGCACTGCTGGCGACGATGCCGTTGTCCGACCGAGTCGCGCTCGGCACGATACCGGCGCATCTGCTCGCTCAACTCGCGGCCACTCATGCCCGTGGCGACAAGGCTGTCGCGGTATGCACGGAGCGTCGCCTGCAGTGACGTAGGCACCTTGGGCAACGATTCGATCGCGTTCACGCTCTCGTAGCTGAAGCGTTCCTCGAACCGCACGGGCACCCGCAAGAACCCGACGCGCGCGTATCCGTCGAGCCCCTGAAGCTTCGGCAGCCAGAACCGCTGGTTGTATAGCCCATACTCCACGCTGATGGCCGTGATGTCCGCCGTCATCGGAGTCATCATCGCGCGCGCCCAGACAGGGATCTCGTCCATGTCGTTGTCGTCCGTGCTCGCGACCGCCCAGAGGTCCATTGGCGTCGAGAGGCGGTAGACGGCGCGCACGAGGTGCGCCGTGCCGGTCTCGAACCAGAACGAGCCTACCGTCACGTTCCACTTCGGCTCGCGTGCCGCGATCCGCAGCTCACGCAACGTGATCCGCTTGCCGTCGGGGAGCGTCATGATCACCGAGTCGCCGGTGACGAAGGTGTAGTACGCCTCTGAGCCCTCGGCCACCGGATGCACCAGCTCCCGGTCGTTGACCTCGGCCTTGGCGAGGCCGCCGCTGCCCGTCCACAGCTGTTCCTTGCCCGGGTAGTATGGGATCGCGAACATGTCCGCGTCGTGCATCGGCTGCTCACCCTCACCGACTATCGGCGCCGTGGCGCGGCCACCGAGCGCCGTGACGCGCGCGCCCGCGTCGCGATGCCACTGCACCCGCGCCGCGGTCTCGGTGCGGAACGCCAGCCGGTCACGCGCCACGGCGCGCAGCGCCATGCCCACCGAGATGCGCCGGTAGCCCTTGGCGTCATAGCTCATGAGCATCGAGTCCTGCGTCATTCGCGCCGCGCGCGCCCGCAGCAGGAGGTCGCGGGCGCCATCATCCTTGAACGCCGTGCGCCGCATCTCCTCCGTCACCGCCACGCGACGCGGTGCGCGGCGCGTCGAATCGTCCCGCGTGATCTCCTGCTTGGGCCCGATGGAGACGGTCGTCTGCAACGCGAGGGCGAGGGCGGGGAAGATCAGCATGACAACAGGGGCTGTGGGGCGACGGCGGAGAGCGCTGCGGGGCCCTTCCTTCTACGGTCGACGGGGGGAGACTGTTTCCTGTCGCGCCGCGAGCGCATCCTCGCGCGCGCGCACCGCCGCCTGCCGCTCGCGGACCATTCGTTTCCGGAATCGCTCGTTCATCCATTCCATCTCCACCTGCCGCTCGCGGTCCTGATCGAGGGCCGGCGGGAGCATCAGCGCCGCCACGAGGATGGGGCTCAGGAGCAGCGGCACGCCGCCCGGGAACCTTGGGCGGCCGTCGTCGCTGACGGTGCCAAAGCGCTTCACCAACTGTGCCGAGTTCCGCTGCACCCACACGGTCGCGATGATCACGCCGATGCCCAGCGCCGCCAGCACGATCGGGAAGAACGGGGTGTCGCGGAAGGTCTCGCTGGCCAGCCAGCCGAGGTACCAGACGAACCAGGCCATGCCCAGCAGCACCCAGGCACGGCGGCGCATCAGCAGCGCGGCGGCGAAGGCGATGAATGCGGAGGGCACGAGCAGGTGCCGGTAGACCGGGTAGCTGTTGATCAGGGTGATCGACGCCCCCAGCGCAGCCACCGCCGCCGTGCCATGCAGCCAGTACGCGAAGTCCTCGTCTCCGCGCTGCTCGCGGTCCGTCACGTAGGCCGCCGTCGCTGCCAGGCTGGCGCCGACGAGCCAGACCCAGCCCGAGGTCGCACTGCCGTACCCGTTCCGGCCCAGCGCGTCGGCCAGGTGGAAGAGCATGCGCAGCGCGACCACGGCGACCGGCAGCACCAGCATCGAGAAGCGCACGCGCCTGAGCGCGAACAGCGCCGCCGCCGCCGTCGCCAGTTCGGCGACGACCTCCTCACCGCGGCAACTCCAGAACAGGAAGTCGGGGGAACGGCAGGCGAGGCCCCGCGACCCGCCGAACCATCCCGTGATCTCGTTGAGTGCGAGCGCGGCGATCGGCGTGAGCAGCACGGCGAGCAGCACGGCGAGGCCGCGTGCCGTCATGAAGCCCTCGCGCGCGAGCACGCGCGCCGTGAGGAGGAAGAGCGCCGCATAGATGGCGACGACCGCAAGCACGCCGCGCGGACCGAGCCACTCCCAGCGGTCGGCCAGGAACCAGCCCATGGCGATGACGACGGTGATGGCGCCGAGGCCATAGGCGATGGTCGCCGCAGTGAAGTCGCGGGGCACGAGGCTCGTGAGGGCGGCGACGTGCACCGTCCCCGGCAGCGCTTCGTCATCGACGGGCGTGAGCGACTTGATCGCCGCCGACTGCTCCTCGGTGATGATCCCGGCCTGCACCGCCCGGTCGAGCCGGTTGTCGGACGTGCTCCTCGTCATGCTACGCTCCGGTTCTGCGTGTGTCCCGCGACGAGGAAGCTACGGCCACAGCGGCAGGTGCGCGCCTCGAGACGGGAAGTGCGGCCGTCGGTCACGGTGTGACCGAGCGTTCGGCCGGCCGGAACCCCGCTCCCGTACCCGGTTAACAATTTCCTGAACGTGACATCCAAGTATGTAACCGGTCGTCCTCGCGCCCTCCGGCCGCGCGACGACCGGCCGTCCGGCAACCAGGAGGGTTCCGATGTCGAGGGTTCCGATGTTCCAAAGGATGGTCGTCCCCGCACTTGCCGCCACGCTCATGCTCGGGGCCTGCGACGACTCGCCGTCCCAGCCGTCAGAGGTCGTCGAGGATGACTACGCCCTCGTGATGTTCGGTGAGCCCGGCGCGGCGCTTGAAGGGATGATGGGCGCACAAGACGCTGCCCGCCCGTTCGACGGACGGTCGGGGATGCATCGGTTGCCGGACGAGCTCAGGCTGAGTGCCGAGCAGATAACGGAGCTTCAGGCGCTGCGCACCGCATTCCTTGCCGAGCACGCGGCGGAGGTCGACGCGTTGCAGGCGATCTTCGTGGAGGCGCGCGCGGCGCGGCAGGCCGGTGCGACACGCGAGGAAGTACGCGCCATCCTGATGGAGGGCCGCCCGATAGCGCTCGCGCTGCGTGTCGATCTGCTGGCTCTGCACCAGGCGATCCTCGGGGTGCTGACTCCCGCCCAGCGCGAATGGCTGAGGGAGCATCGTCCGCGGTTGCCGACACCGATCGTGCCACGGCGAGGGTGAGGATGCGGGGGAACTGCTGAACCGCAGGGAACCGCAGAGAGCACAGAGAACGGCGGGAGGGGTTCGGAGTTGGACGCGAACGCCTGAGCTGATGGAAAGAAAATTTGAAGGGGGCTTACGGGCGAGATCTCGCCCGGAAGCCCCCTTTCAAGTGCAGTTGCCACCGGCTTAGATGGCGGTCCCCGACAGTCCCTGTACTCCCTGTGCTCCCTGTGCTCCCTGCGGTTCAATCAGTTGCAGTTCAACGCAGATCGAAGAACCTGACTCAATGCGCCGCCTTGCTCGGCACCGCATACTCCTCGGTCTTCGGCCGCACAGGGACCTTGAACCACCCCGCGACCTTCTCCCTCCACTGATCCATGATCTCGTAGACGGTCGGAATCACGAGCAGCGTCAGGAACGTCGACGTGATGACGCCCCCGATGATTGCGCGGCCGAGCGGCGCACGGAAATCCGCGCCCTCACCGACGCCGAGCGCCACGGGAATCATTCCTGCGATGAGCGCCATCGTCGTCATCATGATCGGCCGCAGGCGCACGCGCCCGGCCTCGATGATCGCGTCGCGACGCGTCATCCCCTGCTCCCGTCCCCACTTGGCGAAGTCAATCAGCAGGATCGCGTTCTTCGCCACCAGCCCCATCAACAGGATCACCCCGATCATCGACATGATGTTCAGCGTGTCGCCGGTGATCAACAGCGCCAGCACCACGCCGATGAGCGAGAGCGGGAGCGACACGAGGATCGCGATCGGCTCGAGGAACGACCCGAACTGCATGACGAGGATCAGGTACATCAGCATGAGCGCGATGCCGAGCGCCGCGAGGATGTCACCGAACACCTGCGCCTGGTCCTTCACCTCGCCGCCGAACGACCAGCGCACGCCCTGCGGGATGTTCATCTTCTCCAGCGCCGCGGTGATCTCGCTCGACACCTCGCCCACCGAGCGGCCCGATACGTTGCCCTGCACGACGATGACGTTGTCGCGGTCGAGGTGGCTGATCTTCGCCGGCCCCAGGCCCTGCGACACCGTCGCGAGTTGGCCGAGCGGCATCATTTGCGTCGGGCCGCCTCCCTGCCCGCCCACCGCAATCGGCAGCCGCTCGATGTCCGTCACCCTCGTGCGCGACTCCGGCGTGAGGCGCACGCGCACCTTCCGGTTCTCGCCCGAGGGATCGATCCAGTCGCCGGCATCGACGCCCGCGAACGCCGGTCGCAGCGATTGTGCCAGCTGACCCACGGTGACGCCCAGCGTGCCGGCGAGCGAGCGGTTGAGCGTGATCTCGAGTTCGGGCTTCTGGCCCTTGGTCGAGAGGCTCACGTCGACCGCGCCGGGAATGCCGCGCATCAACTCCTGCACGGAATCCGCGACCTGTTGGAGCTGCCGGGAGTCATGGCCGCGCAACTCGAGCTGGAGCTGCTTGATCGCGCCACCGAACCCGGAGGTGAACACGGCCACCGTGGCCCCGCCGATCTGCTTCACCTCTTCCCGCAGCACGGAGCCGAACTGGTCCTGCGAGAGGTCGCGCGTTGCCTTCGGCGTCATGCGCACGTACACGGAGCCCACGTCCACCGCGCCGAGCGCCTCGGACGGGTCCATGCCCGCGCCGGCGCCGATGGTCGTGAAGGTGTAGCGCACCTCTTCGTGCGCGCGCGCCAGGCGCGCCGCCTCCTCCGCCTTCATGCGCGTGTACTCGAGGTTCGAGCCCGGCGGCGTCTCGATCTGGATCGTCAGCTCGGAGTTGTCGGCAACGGGGACGAAGCCGAACCCGCCGAAGGTCACCTGCAGCCAGAGCGCGCCCACCATGCTGGCCGTCGCGAGGAAGATCACCGCCACGCGATGGTCGAGCGCCCAGCCGATCACATGTGTGTAGCGCTCCGCCTGCCGGTCGAACCAGTCGTTGAACACGACCAGCTTGCGCGAGATCCAGCTCCGGTGCTCGTTCGACTCGATCTCCGGGTCCGGCCAGTAGGCCGAGAGCATCGGGTCGAGCGAGAACGAGACGAACAGCGAGACGAGCACCGCGCAGGCGATCGTCAGCGCGAACGGCTTGAACCACTGTCCCGAGATGCCGTACATGAACGCGATCGGCACGAACACCGCGACGATCGAGAAGGTCGTCGCCGCGACGGCGAGGCCGATCTCGTTGGTGCCCTCGTGCGCCGCCCGGAAATGGTCCTTTCCCATCTCCACGTGTCGCACGATGTTCTCGCGCACCACGATCGCGTCGTCGATCAATATGCCGATCGCCAGCGAGAGGCCCAGCAGCGACATCGTGTTGAGCGTGAATCCGAACGCCCACACCGCGATGAAGCTGGCCAGCACCGAGATCGGCAGCGCGAGACCAGTGATGACGGTCGACCGCCAGGAGTTCAGGAACAGGAACACCACCAGCACGGTCAGGAATGCACCCTCGATCAGCGTGCTCTGCACGTTGTGCACCGATGCCGCCACGCGCTCGCCGGCGTTCTGCACGACGTCGATGACGGTGCCGGGCGGCAGCGTCTGGCGAAGCTCCTCGACCTCCTGCATGACCCGCTCGGCCACCTGCGTGGTCGAGTAGCCCTTTGACTTCTTGATCATGATGCCGACGGCGTCTCGTCCGTTGTAGATCGCGGCGGTGCGCGGCTCGGCGGTGCCGTCGCGCGCCATCGCCACTTCGCCGAGCCGGATTGCGCGGCCGCCGCGCTCGGCGACCACGAGCCGCAGGAAATCCTCCGGCGTCTCCAGCTTGCCCTTGAGGCGGATGGCGCGCTCGTCGAGCGTGCCGTTCAGGCGGCCGACCGGCACCGCGAGGTTCTGCGCCTGCAACGCCGCCACCACCTGCGCGACGGAGACGCCCGCGGCTTCCATTGCGTCGGGACGGATCTCGACCGTGAGCTCGCGCTCGATGCCACCGACAACGGACGCCTCGGCGACGCCGGGGATGCCGCGCAGCACGCGCGTCACGCCCGGGTCCGCGATGCGAGTCAGCGCCGGCGCGTCGAGCGTGTTCGAGTTCAGCGACAGCTGGACGATCGGCTGGTCGGCCGGGTCGAACCGCGTCAGCACCGGCTCCTTCATCTCGACCGGGAGGTCGGAGCGGATCCCGGAGATCTTGTCGCGGATGTCCTGGGACGCCTGCTGCAGGTCCTTTTCGAAGACGAAGAAGACCGTGACGTTCGCGAAGCCGTCCTGCGCCGCGCCCGAGATGCGGTCCACGCCGGAGATGCCGGAGACGGCTTCCTCGACACGGTCGAGCACCTCGCGCTCCACGACGTCGGGCGATGCGCCCGGATACGGGATGGCGACGTTGATGATGGGCTGCTGCACATCCGGGAACTCGTCGGTCTCGAGTTGCCAGAGAGCGAAGAGGCCGAACACGACCAGCGCCACCATCGATACGATGGTGATCAGCGGCCGCTTTATGGCGAAATCGGAGATGAACATGGCTTGGTCCGGTCAGTTCCTGGAGACGGAGTCGCGCGGCTTGTCGGACGGGGTGCTGATGCGCAGCGGCGTGCCCGGCGAGATGCCGAGCGCGGCGCCGAGGAGGACGGTGTCGCCGACGGCGAGCCCGGTCAGGACCTCGACCCGCTCGGTCGACTCGTCTCGCGCGCCGAGCGTGACCTCGGCGCGCTCGGCGCTGCCGTTCTTGATGCGCACGATCATCGGCGCGAGGCCGCGCAGGTCGACCGCCGACGCGGGGATCGTGAGCGTCTCCCGCGAATCGGTGCTGACGCGACCGTCGGCGAAGAGGCCGGCGACGAGCTGGTTGCCGGCATTCGGGATGCGCACGAACAGGCGCACCTGGCGCGTCTGCGGGTCCGCGGCCGGATTGATGTTCGAGACGCGTCCCTCGAAGGTGCGGCCGGGGTAGCCCGTCACCGTGAAGCGCACCGGCGCCCCGACCCGGATGGCGCTGAGCTGCTCGGCCGGCACCGCCGCCTCGAGCCGCATCGTCGCCGGATCGACCACCGAGAAGAGCGCCGCGCCCGGCGTCACGACGTCGCCCGGGTTCACCATGCGCTCGCTGACCACGCCGTCATACGGCGCGAGCACGTTGGTCGCGTCGAGCGCCTTCTGCGCTGAGGTCAGGCGCGCCCGGGCATCGTCCAGCATGGACGTCGCCGTGAGGTTCGCGCGCCGCGCGTTCTCGACGTCGCGGTCGGAGATGGCGCCCGCGGCGGCGAGCTTCGTCGCGCGGTCGAGCTCGCGCGCGGCGATGTCCGCCGACGTCTGCGCTGCGGTCATCCCCGAGCGGGCCGAGAGGTAGCTGTCGTTGATCGAGCGGTCGTCGATCTTGGCCAGCGAGGAGCCCTTCTTCACGCGGGCGCCCGGATCGACAAAGACCTGCACGACGGAGCCGGATACCTCGGCGCGGATCTGCGCCGTGCGCTCGGCCGCCAACGAGCCGGAGAGGATCGGGCCGGTCGAGAGCGTCGTGCGCTCCGCGATCGCCATGGCCTCCGGCCCGACAAGGACCGTCACCGGCGCGTCCGCCGCGGCATCCGCCTCGGGCGCCCCGCTGCCGCACGCGACGAGGGAGAGACTGGCAGGAACGGAAAGCGCGGCGAAAAAGAATGGGAGGAAGCCTGCGGCACGGATCGTACGGGACATCGGGGACTTCCTCTGGGTGTCTTTGTCTTGGGGGATGGCACTTCGCTCAGGCATGACGCCGGATGGCACATAGATGGTCGGCCGAAGGCTCGGCACTCCGCAGCTCACGATGCACGGCTTCATGATCAACGCCCTCCCGTCGCGAGCGGGAGATCCTTGAGCAGCGCGAGCCGGAGCCGAGCGATCTCGAGATCGCGCGCCGCGGTCACCCGCTGCAGCCGCGCCTGCTCGAGCTGCACGCGCGTCTCGGTGAGCTCGAGCTGCGTCGAGATGCCTTCGGAGAACCGCACTTCGGCTATGCGATACGCCTGCTCGGCCTGCGCGTCGGTGCCGGCGGAGGCGAGGTATGCCGCCGCCGCCTGCTCCAACTGCGTGAGCGCGAGCAGCGCATCGAGTTCGGCACCCTCGCGCACCTGCCGAAGCTGCGCCTCGGCCTCGATCACGTTCGCCTGCGCGACCATCCGCTCGCCGCTCAACCGCCCGCCGGTGAGGATCGGGATCGAGAGACCCACCGACACGGTCCAGTTGGGGAAGTAGAGGTCGAGCGCCCCCGGGAGGAACGTTCCCTCCGGCGGGTAGGCGAAGCGCTGGTAGGTGGAGCTGAGCTGCACCGACGGCAGTCGCGCGAGATTGGCCGCGCGGAGCGCCGAGCGCTGAGCGCCCAGCTGCGCTTCTGCCTGGCGGACGACGCTGCGCGCGTCGGTCGTCGTGTCGGGCGTGAGGGTGCGCTCGTCGGCCAGCATCACCGGCGCCAGCGCGTCCGCGACGACGGCGGAGTCGTCGCGGATCGGCGTCGTCAGCGTGAGCGGTGCGGCGAGCGGCAGCTCGAGCACCTGCTTGAGTCGCAGGAACGCCGTCGTGCGATTGCCGCGTGCCTGGATCACGAGCGGCCGCTGGTTGTCGCGGGCGACGCGGGCGCGGAGCAGGTCGAACTCCGCCGCCGTGCCGAGCTGGCGCGCCAGCTCCGTCTGGGCGAGCGAGCGCTCCGTGAGGACGAGTGACGACTCGGCGATCGCCAGCACACGGTCGGAGGCGACGGCGTCGTAGTACGATCGCGCCGCCTCCAATGAGGCGCCGGCGCGCGCCGAGGCCAGCGCGATGTCGGCGGCACGGCGTGCGGCATTGGCGCCCGCGCGCGCGGCGCCGATCCGGCCCGCCGTGTAGACGTTCTGCGAGAGATTGAGCTGCAGCAGCGCCGTGTTGGGCGCGGCGAAGATCTGCGCGAGCGGCGAGTCCTCGATCCCGCCCCCGCCGCTTCCCGTGTCGGGCGCGAAGCGCTCGGAGATGGCCTGGAACTGGCTCTGGATGGCTCGCGTGTAGGAGGCGGAACCGTCGAGCTGCGGCAGGAGCTGGCTGTCGGCCTGGCGCTGCTGTCCGCGCGCGCGCGCGACGCCGGCGACGGCGATGCGCACGTTTTCGCTCTTCTGCTCGGCCATGCGCAACGCGTCGGCGAGCGAGAGGTCGATGGGCTGTGCGGCCTGCGGCTGCTGCGCGAGCGCGGCCGAGGGCAGCGCGAGGAGGAGGAGGGCGAGCGTGGCGCCGAGGGCGCGGAGGAAGAGTCTCACGTAGGTGGCGGTGGCGCGTTCGAGTGGTGGCAGTGCGGAAGGCATGACGTCGCGGCCCATCGCGTCGGCGAAGAGGGTCCCGACGAGCATCGTCGCCGCGGGTCCGGCGTCGGCGGCGGAGGGGATGAAGCGGTGCTTGGCGAGGCGCGCGATATAGGCACGCAGTTCCTGGAGCGCACAGCGGGACTGCTCGATCGTCGAGGCGGCGCAGTCGGGCCGCTCGGCCGATTCCGCGAGGACGGTCCGCGTGAGGTCGCGATTCTCGAGCATGAAGGCATGGTCTGCCTTCGCCCAACGCGTGAGCTCGGCGACCGGATCGAGCGGGACCTCGGGCAGGGTAGGCCGGGGCGCGATCGCGGCGTTCGCACGGATGGCCTCCTCGATCAGCGCGCTCTTGGTGCCGAAGTGCCGGAAGAGCGTGACCTCGTTGACGCCGGCCTCGTCGGCGATGCGCCGGGTGGTCGCGCCGCGGAATCCGCACTCCGCGTATACGCGGACCGCGGCGTCGATGAGCTGTTGTCTGGTCGGTTCAGCCATTGTTCGGATGCAAGTGAGGGCTTGCAATAAGGCAAGCGAACACTTGCAACGCAAGGGCGTGGGCCGCGGATTCCGGCAGGATGGCGTGCGGATGCGGATTCATCGAGTCGCCAATGATTCGGGGTTTGTTCGGCTTTGTCAAGTGTCTCCGGCTTCCGAAGTCCTTACCTACCCCGATGTCGGAACCGTCATCCACTCCGGCCGATTCCTCACATACCATGAAGAAGAAGCCAATCGACCCCAAGCTCGAAGCCGCGCTCACCGACCTTCAGTATCAGGTCACCCAGTGCAGCGCCACCGAGCCTCCGTTCCGTAACGAGTTCTGGGACAATCACGAGCCCGGGCTCTACGTCGACATCGTCTCCGGGGAGCCGCTCTTCGCGTCGACCGACAAGTTCGACTCCGGTACCGGGTGGCCCTCGTTCACCAAACCGATCGTCGAGGAGAACGTCACCGAGCACGAGGACACGCAATTCGGGCGGCGCATCGAGGTGCGTTCGGCCGGCGGCGACTCGCATCTCGGACACGTCTTCCCGGACGGGCCGGGACCGACGGGGCTGCGCTACTGCGTCAACTCCGCGTCGCTGCGCTTCATCCCGGCGGGCAAGCTCGAGAGCGAGGGCTACGGGCAGTTCGCGCACATGTTCAACGAAGGCGCGGCCGGAGAACCGAAATGACGGCGCGCGCCGATGGCGTCACGACCGAGATCGCGACGCTCGGCGGCGGATGCTTCTGGTGTCTCGAGGCCGTCTACCTGCAACTGCGCGGCGTGAAGTCGATCAAGAGTGGCTACTCGGGCGGCCATGTGGCGAACCCGTCGTACGAACAGGTGTGTGCCAAGCGGACCGGACACGCCGAGGTCGTGCAAGTGGAATTCGACCCCGGCGAGATCTCGTACGGCGACGTGCTCGATGTCTTCTTCACGATCCATGACCCCACGACGAAGGACCGGCAGGGTGGCGATGTCGGTCCGCAATATCGATCCATCATCCTGACTCATTCGGCCGAGCAGGCTGAGACCGCGCGTGCCAAGCTCGCACTGGCGCAGGCGCATTGGGCCGACCCGATCGTGACCGAGATCGTGTCGCTGGAGAAGTTCTGGCCCGCCGAGTCCATGCACGATGATTACTTCGCCCGCAATCCGCAGAATCCGTATTGCGCGGTGGTGATCGCGCCGAAGGTCGCGAAGGCGCGCAAGGCGTTCCTCGATCGGCTCGCTGTGCCCTGACGCGGCCGTTCCGGTTGCGCTAGCGCATTCGTCGGGGCATCCTCCGACCCATGCCTCACCCCGTGCCGTTCTCGCTCCGCGACCTATCCAAGCGGAGCCTCGCGCTCGCCGCCCTCGCGTTCTCGGCCGCGGCGGCGTGCGTCGGGCGCGCGCCGGCCGACAAGTTCCTCGCCTCGCTGGCTGCGCACTGCGGCAAGGCGTACGAGGGGCGGATCGTGAATCCGCAGCCGGCAGACACGGCGTTCGCGAAGGAGCGCCTCGTGATGCATGTGCGGGGCTGCGATGCCGACTCGCTGCGGATCCCGTTCCACGTCGGCGACGACCGCTCACGCACCTGGGTGCTCACGCGCACGGCCGCGGGCGTGCGGCTCAAGCACGATCATCGCCACGAGGACGGCAGCGAGGACCGGGTGACGCAGTACGGCGGCGATTCCCGCGAGGGCGGCACGACCACGCTGATGGACTTCCCGGCCGACAGCTTCACCGCCGATCTCCTTCCGACCGCCCGCACCAACATCTGGACGGTCGAGATCACGCCCACCGAGTTCGTCTACCAGCTGCGGCGCGAGGGGAGCGACCGGCTCTTCCGCGTGGTGTTCGACCTCACGCAGCCCGTGGCGCAGCCGGCTGCGCCTTGGGGTGCGGAGGACTGACGTCTCGATGAAAGGACTTTCGTGTAGATGGTTCCTGCTGCCGCTCGCGGCCGCGCTGCTGATGGGGGTGCCGACGACGCGCGCGGCCGCGCAGGCCGGCGTCATCCGCGGCATCGTCACGGACACGGCCGGGAGGCCGCTTCGCGGCGTCGAGGTGCTCTCCATCAACTTCAAGCGATCGACGCGCACCGACGCCGAAGGTCGCTACGTGCTGGCGCGGCTGCCGTGGGGCACGCAACTCGTGATGGCGCGCTTCCCGGGGTACCGGGCCGGCGAGAAGTCGGTGTCGATGCTGGACGAGACGACGCCGCCGGTGAACTTCGAGCTGCACCGGCTCGTGCAGCTGATCGACACCGTGCGCATCACGTCGCACGACGGCTGCGCGGCTTACGACATCGCCGGATTCGAATGTCGCCGCCGCGCCGGCATCGGCCAGTTCCGCGGCGTCGAGGAGATCGACGCCCTGCGACCGCTCTACTGGGCGGACATGTTCGAGGGCCTCACCGGGCTTCGGCGCAAGGCGTACATGAGCAAGCAGGGCCAGGACTGGACGGTCGAGTCGACCACCGGATGGCGCTGCCTGATGGAGGGCTGGAATGGCAGGCACAAGACCGCCGCCGACGAGAACACGATGCCGCGCGACATCGTGGCGATCGAGCACTACGACGTCTACGAGAAGGTGCCGGCCGCCTACAAGCGGCTCGCCTGGCCCAACGGGCAGGACAAGCCGTGCGCGCTGATCATGTACTGGACGCGCGGGTTCGTGGAGCACGAGAAGCAACGCTGAGTCCGGTTTTTTCGCGCCTCGCGGTGCGATCCGGTGAGCGTGCTCCGCAGTTACGTCCGCGCACCGAACCAGAACACGTCGTCCGCGCTCGCCGCAGCGAGCCAGGCGCGCACGACGAGCGAGCCGGTGGAGTGCGTGATGACGCTGAACGGCTCGTCCTGTCCGAGTCCCGCCTCGATGCGCAGCGCCCGCGCGAATGCCTCGGCGATGTCCGCGAGCGAGAGTTCGTTCGCCAGCGACTTCCAGTTGGCGATGCGGATCGTCCGCGCATCGAATCCGGCCCTGACGAGCCGGTCGCGCCACGCGTGGAACGACTTGCCCTCGTCCGAGTAGCCGTGGATCAAGAGCACGGGATAACTTGGGTTTCCCTCGCTTGGCATCGCGCTCGCCGCTCCGGTGGGATGTCTACGCCACGCAAGCCGCACTCAATGATGCGCTCCGGACGCCGCAGCGCCACCCCAGACAAGAAGCGACCCCGTGAGAATCCTGCTGACGCTGGCCTTCGTCCTCTCGGGCGCGGCCGGATTGATGTACGAGTCCATCTGGAGCCGGTATCTCGGACTCTTCGTCGGTCACAGCGCCTACGCGCAGGTGATCGTGCTCGTGATCTTCCTCGGTGGGATGTCCGGCGGCGCGGCCATCGCGGCGCGGCGCTCGGCGGGGCTGCGCGAGCCGCTGCTCTGGTATGCCGCGATCGAGGGCGTGGTCGGCGTGCTCGGGCTCGTGTTCCATGAGATCTTCACGACCACCACGAACATCGCGTACGACAGCATCTTCCCGTCGCTCGCCGGCAGCGGGATGCTCCTGGTGGCGAAGTGGACGATCGCGGCACTGCTGATCCTGCCACAGTCGGTGCTGCTTGGCGCCACCTTCCCGCTGATGAGCGCGGGGATGATCCGGCGCTTCGCGCGGGGCGGCGCGACCGGCGGCGCGACCGAGGGGGTCGCCACCGACGCCCCGGCCGGCGCGAACGGCAGTGGCCGCATCCTCGGCGTCCTCTACTTCGCCAACTCGCTCGGCGCCGCGCTCGGTGTGCTCGTCGCCGGCTTCTGGCTCATCGGGCTGGCCGGACTCCCGGGCACCCTCGTGGCGGCGGCGATCATCAACCTCGTCGTCGCGCTGGTGACCTTTGCGGCGGTGCGGCTCGAGGCGGACGACGAGGACGCGGTGCAGCCGGCCGCGGCGCAGGTGGAGGTCCGCGGCCGGCTGCAC
>Ga0247822_10000126_pt1 | contig 33484 bp, 32 predicted proteins | sample 13C_Cellulose_Da_FD_192423 | JGI IMG/M metagenome (GOLD analysis project Ga0247822, IMG submission 192423) | Soil microbial communities from agricultural site in Penn Yan, New York, United States - 13C_Cellulose_Day30 | ecosystem: Environmental > Terrestrial > Soil > Agricultural land | place...
TTCTGTTCGGGCGTGGGGGTCTTGCGTGGCACGGTCTACGCTCCTGGTGCGTGTTTCGGCCCTGCTGGGCCTCGTCAGTGCGGGGCGGCTCACCCCGCAGACACGCGGGGGCCGCGGGGCGGCGGGCGGGCCGACCGGCCCGCTACGCTCCGCCGTCAGTCGGCCGCCTTCGCCTTCTTCGCACGCGGCTTCGCCGGGGCCTTCGGCTTCGCGGCCGGCTTGGGCTTGGCCGTGGCACGGGCGGCCGCGGGGACGGCCTTCGGCCTGGGCTTGGGCGCGGCCTTCGGCTTCGCGGCCGGCTTGGGTGCGGCCGGCTTCCGCACGCGGGGCTTGCGGGCCGGCTTCACCTCGGCCGCGGGCGTCGGCTCCGGCACCACAGCGACCGGGACGGGCTGCGGTTCGGGCTGGGCGAACGTCACGGTCAGGGTGACGGACGCGACCGGGGCCGGGGCCACGCGGTCCGCGGCCCTCCGCATCCAGCCGGCCAGCCGCTCACGCTGGCGGGCCAGCCAGCCGGGGAAGCCCTCGTCACGCAACGCGTCGGTGATCGGGCGGGCGACCTGGGCGAGGACGTCGGCGAGGTCGGCGAGGGTGTAACGCTTCGACATGGTCAGGCTCCTGTGCCTGTGGGGTGATCGGCGGGGCTGCGGAGTGCAGGCCGCCGGGCAGGGGCCGCGGGGTGCGACCGCTGCCCGGGGGTCAGCGTGCGTCAGCGTGGCCGGGGATCGTAGGCGTCGTGCACATGGGGGCTACCTCGTTGCGGTGTGGCCGGGCGTCATCGTTGAGGCCTGAGTGTAGCCGATCGCGGGTGCGGTGTCGAATGCGTGTGCGTGCGGCGGGGGCTGGCGACTAGGGCGGAGGCTCGCGGCGGGCGACCGCCGCCGAAAACGGAACCGGACACCCGCCCCCGGTCCGGCCGGGTCCCATCGGACTTAACCCCTTTGTCGGGTCCCATCTTACGGGTCCCGTTCGGGTCCCTTGTGGTCCCGTCTGAGGCCCCTGGCGTCGCGTCTGGGCGTCACGGTGACGCCCGGGTGCCCTTTTGCCGGGTCCGGGTCCGTCGTCGATTGCGGAGGCTCTGTGAGCGATTGCGGGGCCTTCCGGCTGTGCGGGTTGTGACGGGCGTTGTGCGGGTGAGGGTGGGGTGCGGGGTAATGGGTGCAGTAGTGCGGCGGCCGTGACGTGCGATGTTGGGTGGTATGGCGATCCGACCGAACGCACCGCCGCTGTTGCGGGCTTACCGTCAGGTGGCGAAGACGGCCGAACCCGCGGGGGGTGAGGCGACGGAGATGCTGCGTGACGCGCGGACGTTGAAGAAGCAGGACGTCTCGAAGTTCTACCTGCTGCTGAACAAGTTGGAGGCGGAGTGGGCGTCGCAGCGGCAGAAGCGTGCGGAGCGGAGGCTGGCGAGGGAGGCGGCGAAGGGTCAGAAGTTGGCGGAGGACGGGGGGTCGGCGAAGGCGTTGGAGGCGGCGAAGGAGTTCTTGGCCCGGCTGGGGGCCAAGCATGGTTGAGGCGATTCCCCGCGACCCGGCGAAGAACGCGGCCCTGCGGATCGAGTTGCTGGAGGCGGCCGCGGGGGACGCGACGCTCCGCCGCGGGCTGTTGGAGTTGTGTGCGGCGGACGTGAAGCTGTGGGTGAACCTCTTCGTGTGGGCCTACGACCCGCGTCTGGCGGGCGCCGAGGTCGGGCCGTTCTGCACTTACGAGTTCCAGGACGAGGCGTTCGACGCCCTCGCCCACGCGACCGACCACGGGGAAGACCTGGTGGTGGAGAAGTCGCGTGACATGGGGGCGTCGTGGTGCTGCGAGTTGCACTACGTCCACCGGTGGCTGTTCCGGCCGTGGCAGAAGTTCCTGGTGATCTCGCGGAACGAGGACGCGGTGGACAAGCCGGGGGACCCGGACAGTCTGTTCTGGAAGATCGACCACGTCCTGGAGCGGCTGCCGCACTGGATGCTGAGTCCGAAGGACTACGTCCGGCGGAAGCTGTCGTTCACGCACAAGAACGGCTCGACGATCATCGGGCAGGCGAGCACGGGGAAGGCGGGCGTGGGCGGCCGGGCGACGGGGATGCTGATCGACGAGTTCTCGCAGATCGCGGAGGACGACGAGGTCCTGGGGAAGACGGCGGACGTGACGAAGAACCGGGTGTTCAACTTCACGCACACGGGCGTGGGGACGGCGGCGTACCGGATCGCGACGTCGGGGCTGTTCAAGAAGCTCGTGATGCACTGGTCGGCCCACCCGAAGAAGAACCCGGGCCTGTACCGGTTCGACCCGGCTACGAACCAGATCGAGGTGCTGGACAAGAAGTACCTGTACCCGCCGGGGTTCAAGTTCGTGCTGTCGGAGGCCCCGACCGGCGGGCCGTTCCCGGGCGTCCGCTCGCCCTGGTACGACGCGGAGGTCCCCCGCCGCGGGAGTCCGCGTCAGGTGGCGATGGACCTGGACATCGACGCGAAGGGGTCGGGGAGCCAGTTCTTCCAGCCGATGGTGGTCCACCAGCTCATGCGGACGGTGGCGCGGCCGCCGGACTGGGTGGGGGACCTGCGTTACGACCGGGAGAGCGGGGAGCCGCTGTCGCTGGTGGAGTCGCCGGCCGGGTGGCTGCGGCTGTGGTTCACGCCGGGGCCGAACATGGAGGTCCCGCCGGGCGAGTACGCGATGGGGGCGGACGTGGCGGCGGGGACGGGTGCGACTCCGACGTGCGTGAGCGTGTGCCGGGTGGAGACGGGCGAGAAGTTCGCGGAGTGGGCTTCGCCGTTCGTGGTGCCGGAGGACGCGGGGGTGATGGCGGCGGCCCTCGGGCGGGTCTTCCGGAACGCGTACTTCGCGTGGGAGCAGCACGGGCCGGGCCTCTTGTTCGGCAAGCGGGTGATCGAGAGCGGCTACCGCCGCGTGTACTACAACGTGAACGACTTCAAGGAAGAGGTCGTCGTGTCGGACACGCCGGGCTGGTACCCGCACCCCAAATCCAAGCGACTCCTCCTCGAAGAGTACCGCTCGGCACTCGCCTCGGGGCAGTTCGTCAACTACTCCGGGAAGGCCCTCGAAGAGACCCTGAAGTTCGTCTACACGGACCGCGGGAACGTCGAGCACGGCGGGGAGGCCAGCCGCGACGACCCCTCGGGGGCGCGTGAGAACCACGGCGACCGCGTCATCGCGGACGCACTCGCGTGGAAGATGGCGGCGGAACTGGGGGCCGGGCGGCCCTCGCTGGCGGACCGGGCGAAGAAGGACGAACCGGGTCCGAACACACTCGCCGGCCGCCGGGCGATGTGGGAGCAGGAGCGGCGGCGAAAGGAGTCCTGGGGGTGAGCAAGTTCAACGAGGTCAACCAGTACGTCGCGGAGTTGCTCGAAGTGCTGGAGCGGAAGCTCCTGCCGCTGGGCTTCACCTTCCAACACGAACTCATCAACCCGCGGCCTCTGGGGCGGGAACTCAAGCCGACCGACCGACTCGCGGGGCTGCGGCTCCGGATCTCCCGCGAGGTGACGACCGCGGGCGGCGACAGGAAGGTCCTGGGGCAGGACGTGGCGATCCACTGGGACGAGTTCACGAACTCGAAGATCCCGGCGGCGTCGCGGGCCTTGATGATCGCCAGCCAGACGGTGTTGGAGGCGGTGAGGCTGTTGTAACCGCGGGCGTCACGGTGACGCCCGCCCCACACGGGGGACGAGATGGCACGCAGTTCTCGCCGGCCGGTCGATTACGACCGGCTCATCGACTCGATCCAGGCCTGCCGCCAGGCGTGGCAGACGTTCCGCGAGGAGCGGAACTTCGCGATCCGCCAGTACGCGGGCGACCACTGGGGGGCGGACCAGCCGGCGGCGGACGCCAGGCGGATCTCGAACCTCCTGAGCCTGTACGCGAAGGTGGTGGTCCGCCAGCTCGTGGCGAAGGTGCCGCGGTTCAGCCTGTCCACGTTCGCGAAGGAGGCGAGGCGGGACGTGGACGTCGCGGAGAACTGGGTGAACGACGAGATCGAGGTGGCGCGGCTGGACGACGTCCTCCAGCGGGCGGTCTACGACGGCATCTTCCTGATGGGCATCGTGAAGGTGGCCCTGGCGACGCCCTCGGAGAGCGTGGGGTCGGGCTGGGGTCTGAAGGTCGGCAAGCCGTTCGCCCGGGTGGTGTCGTTCGACGACTTCGTGGCGGACCGGAACGCGCGGTCGCTGGACGAGGCGGGGTTCGTGGGGCACCGGTACCGGGTGCCGCTGGACGCGGCGGAGGATCAGTACAAGCCGAAGTACAAGCTGACCCCCTCGGTGGACATGCCGGAGACGGAGCAGGGCGACGACAGGTCGAAGCAGCTCGGGCAGGGCCAGGAGGCGGCGATGGGCCGCCTCGAATGGCAGGACATGGTGGACCTGTGGGAGATTTACATCCCGTCGCGGGGCATCGTGGTCACGTTCGCGTCGGACGAGAGCGGCCAGCCGATGAAGGACGTGGAGCCGCTGGACGTCCAGGAGTGGATCGGCCCGCCGTGCGGCCCGTACCACTTCCTGGGCTACGGTCTGGTGCCGGACAACGCGATCCCCAAGCCGCCGGTGAGCGACCTGATCGAGCCGGACGAACTGGCGAACAAGCTGATGCGGAAGCTCGCGAACCAGGCGGAGCGGCAGAAGGACCTGACCATCGCGAACCGGAAGACGGAGGAGGACGGCAAGCGGATCATGGACGCGATGGACGGGCAGATGGTGGGCGTGGACAACGTGGACGCGGTGAAGCCGCTGTCGTTCCCGGGTCCGAATCCGCAGAACTTCGCGTTCGCGACGCAGATGTGGGACCTGTTCAGCCGGCAGGCCGGGAACCTGGAGACGATGGGCGGCCTGAGTCCGCAGGCGAAGACGGCGGCGCAGGAGAAGATGCTCAACGCGAACGCGTCGCGGATCATGCAGGACATGCAGGACGTGACGGTGAAGTTCGTGGGCGGCGTGGGCGAGGCGCTGCTGTGGTACTACTGGCACCACCCCGACCTGGAGATGACCGACCACTTCAGCCCGCCGGACACGCCGCACGTCGGGATCGACCGCGTGGTGACGCCGGAGGCGCGGGTGCGGGTGCCGTGGGAGAAGCTGCGGCTGCGGGTGTCCCCGTACTCGCTCCAGCCGGTGACGCCGCAGCAGAAGGGCGAGCAGATCGACCAGTTCGTGATGAACATCGTCATGCCCATGACGCCGGTCATGGCGCAGCAGGGCGTGTTCTTCGACCTCGCGGCCTACGTCGCACTCCGGGCGAAGCTGTTCGGCACGCCGGAGTTGCTCCAGATCCTCACGGTGTCGGACCCGGTGACTCCGCAGGGCGGGGACCAGGGCGGCGACCTGCCCCAGCCGGGCGGCGACTCGACGACGACGCACGTCCGCGAGAACACGTCCGAGGCGACGCGGATGGGCCAGGACAAGCAGCTCGTGGCCGAGATGATGGCCCAACAGCCCGAGGCCCCGGGAGGGTTGCAGTAGTGGCCAGGCCCCGGGTGGCAGTCGTGGCCGTGCGCGTCCGCGTCCGCTGCCTGGGCGTCGGCAAGAGCGAACACACGTTCCTGTCGCCCGACCCGACGCGTGTCCGCGTGTGTCCCCGGTGTCGGGCGTACTTCGAGCGGGACCGCCCGGACAAGGGGTGTGCCCCCGTTCGGGTGGGAGTGTTGAAGTGAAGGGCGAGATCAGGACCGTGCGGCGGGTGGGCGAGGACGGCGAGTGGGTGCTGACCACCGTCTACGTCATCGACGGCCGCGAGGTGCCGAAGGCGGAGTTCGACAGGGCGATGAAGAAGCCCAAGCGGGCGGGGTTCATGGCGGCCAACAGCAAGTGGCCGATCCTGTCGAAGGGCCTCGGCGTCCACCCGAAGCAGGTGAAGGCGGCGACGGCGGCCGCGGCGAAGAAGGGCGTGAGGCTGGAGTTCACGCCGAGCGGGGAGGCGATCCTCGAATCGCGGGCACACCGCCGCGAGGCGTTGAGGGCGACCGGTTTCCACGACAACAACGGGGGCTACGGCGATGGCTAACGAGATCCGCGTCGGCGGGTTCTTCTCGCTCCGCGACTCCGAGGGGACCGACGAGTTCCTCGACGTCGCGGAGAAGGCGATTTCGCAGACGACGAAACTGCACGCGAAGGTGAAGCACAACGTCGGCCTCACCGAGGAGGCGATGGAACTGGGCACGCTGGCGAGCCTGGGCATGTGCTTCATCGTCAACCGCGACGCGACGAACTTCGTCACGGTGCGGTTCGCGAGCGGCGGGGACGACGCGGTCAAGGTCCGGCCCGGGGCGTTCGCCCTGTTCGAGTTCGGCCCGGACGTGACCGCCCCGTACCTGATCGCGGACACGGCGGCGTGCCAGGTGGAGTACCTGATCGGGGCGCCGTGACGCGACGGCGGTTGTAACCAGCGCAGAACGGCTTTAACTCTGGAGTAAAGGAGTCGTAACGTGGCGAGCAAGTCCAAGAAGGCCGAAGAGGTCACCGAGCACACCCCCGCGTCCGCGGCGAAGCCCGCGGTCGTCAAGAAGAAGGTCCGCGTCAAGACGCACACTCGCACCGTCACGGTTCCCGCGGAGGAGGAGCGGCCCGCCGAGTTCGTGGACCCCGGCGACCTGATGGACGTCGGCGAGCAGGCGGGCGATGCCGCGGGCGACACGGTGACGCCCGCGGCGGGCCAGCAGCAGGCCCCGCAGCAGCAGACGTACCAGCACGACCAGTTCATCCTGGACATGGGCCGGGACCTGGGCCTGTCGGCGGAGTCGATGGCGGTGACGCCGCCGGACCGGTTGCAGTGGTACATCCGGACCGAGATGTCGAAGCAGCGGTCGCGGGACGGCGTCCACCAGGCCCCGGCGCAGCAGCAGGCCCCGGCCGCCCCCGCCCAGCAGCAGGCACCGCCGGAAGACGAGGACGTGGAGTTGCCGTTCGACGCGGCGCAGTACGACCCGGAGTTCCTGGCCGGGATGAAGAAGATCGTCCTGGCGGAGCGGAAGAAGACGAAGGCCCTGGAGGACAGGCTCCAGCAAGTCCTGGCGAAGACGGAGGCGACGGAGGCGGAGAAGTTCGAGGCCCAGATGGACCTCGTGTACTCCCGGCACCCGGGCCTGGGCACGGGCCGCACGCGGGACCTGAAGCCCGGGTCGCCCGAACTGGTCAAGCGCATGGCGATCCACCAGTTGCTGGTGACGATGCAGCAGCAGGGCCAGCAGACGACGCTGGAGAACGACGTCCAGCGGATTCACGGCCTACTGTTCGGCGGCCAGGCCGCCCCGGCGTCGCCCCCGCCCACTCCTCGCGCCGCCTCGCCAGCTCGTCCGCGGGACTGGCGGCCTGGCGAAGCCGACCAGCCGCGAGAGCAACGAACTGCCGAAAGGCGAGGAGCGGGCCGTGAAGGCTGTGACCCGCCTCCTCCGGAGCAAGGGCGTAGCCGTGGACAACGTCCCGGGCGACACCCAGCTCGACACGATCCCCTGAGCGGCCGGGAACCCCCGGGCGTCGCGGTGACGCCCGGGGGCGGACGCTACCAACAACCCTGTTCTCGGAGACCGCTCAATGGCCTCGCTGCAAGCGTCCGACATCGGCGACCTGATCACGAACACGATCAACGAACTCGGCCGGATGAAGTTCACGGACATCACGACGGACATCCGCCGGCACGTCGCCCTGACGAAGCTCCTGAAGCCGCACCGGCAGGGCATCCAGAGCGGCCCGCTGGTGCAGTTCAACCTGATGACCGACCACAACCACAGTGCCCGCGCGGTCGGCCTCGGCGCCGTGGACGACGTGGACATCCCGGACCTGATGATTCAGGGCCAGGTGCCGTGGCGGCACGTCACGGCGAACTGGGCCGTGGAGCACCGGGTGATCGACATGAACCGGAACCCGGCCCGGATCGTGGACATCGTGAAGGAGCAGCGGTACGCCTGCCTCATCTCGATCGCGGAGTTCTTCGAGGAGCGGGTGTGGCGGGTGCCCTCGGCCTCGGACAACACCAACATGTACGGCATCCCGTACTGGGTGGTGAAGAACAACACGGAGGGCTTCAACGGCGGGGCCGCGAGCGGGTACACGACCGTGGGCGGCCTGGACCCGACCGCGGCGTCCACGCGCGGCCGGTGGAAGAACTGGACCTTCCAGTACACGGCGATCACGAAGGAAGACCTGATCGCAAAATGGTGGAAAGCCGCCACCTACTGCGACTTCGCGCCGGCCGTGGAGGGCATGACCACGTTCGACACGGGCGAGGGCCCGGGGTACTACACGAACTACGACGTCACGGCCTCGCTGAAGCAGGTCCTGGAGGCCCAGAACGACGACCTGGGCAACGACCTGGACAGCATGGACGGGCGGACGCAGTTCCGGCGCATCCCGGTGACGCTGGTGCAGAAGCTCGACGACGACACGACCAACCCGATCTACGGCCTCACCTGGGGCGAGATGAAGATGATGGTCCTGGACGGCTGGTGGATGCGGGAGACGAAGATCCCGGTCCAGCCGAACCAGCACACGGTCTCGGCGACCCACGTCGATTGCACGATGAATCTGATCACCCGCAACCGCCGCCGGCACTTCGTCGGGGCGACGAACACGGGCCTCCCGGCCTGATAGCAGGCGGGCCGGCAGTCCCGGCCCCGCCCGACTAGCGGCGGGGCCAGTTCCACCCCAACCCCAACCCCCGGTGACAAGCCATGAGTCTGAACTCGGTCTCGATGATGCGGAACCTGACGGCGGACACCCGCCGCAACCTCAGCCCGGCGGTCTGGGGCCAGTTCCCCATCGCGTCGATCCTGTCGAAGGACGTGGACGGGATCTTCAAGTACGACGACTTCTCGAACCTGGGCCTGGCCCCGACGCTGACCACGCAGATCGGGTGGGACGGCTACAAGGCGTTCGCCAACACCGGCTGCACGATCTCGAAGATCAGTGCGGTCAACTCCGTGGAACTCCCGGGCGGCACGCTGGAGTTCGCGCTCGACACCGACAACGACTCCGCGAGCCTGGCGCGGGCGTACCCGGACCTCCTCATCAGCAGCGGGGCCGGCAAGATCGTGTTCGAGGCGTGCTACGCGCAGGCGTCGGTGGCCACGAACATGGCGGCGACCATCTTCGGCCTGGCCGAGGTGGAGCAGTGGACGCTGGCCAACGCCGTGCCGCTGAACGCGAGCGACGCGATCACGAACGCGGCCTCGTTCATCGGGTTCAAGGTGGAGGAGGACGGCCTGGGCGTCGTGGACACCTGCTACAGCGACCGCGCGACGTCCCTGACGGACATCGGGGCAGCCGAGGGCGGCACGCTGGTGGCCTACACGTTCAAGAAGTTCGGGATGGTGATCGACCTGAACACCTACGACCCGGACGACGCCGTGCGGTTCTACGCGGACAACCGCCTGCTGGCGACGAAGATGTCGCGGTCGTCGCTCGCGGCCCTGACCAACCTGGACGCCAACGGCCTGGGTCCGATCTTCGCGACGTGCGCCGACTCCGGCGGCACGGCGCACCGCGGCTACCTGAAGTGGTGGGCCTGGGGCCAGGTCTACGAATGACCCCGGCCCGGCCCACCCGCTGAACCACCGGGCGTCACAGTGACGCCCGGCTTGCGTCGGGAGAGGGCGATGAAGAAGGGTTGCAAGCACAGGGGCGCCAAGGGGAAGCCCGCCAAGAAGTCCATGAAGCCCAAGAAGAAGGCCGCACGGAAAGCCCCGGGGTACTGACGATGCCCGAGTCCACGCTGAGTCTGACCTACTACGACTTCAAGGCCGAGGTTGCGACCTATCTCGGCTGGGGCCGCGGCTCGGACAACGGCGACACGGCGTGGACGACCTTGCAGGAGGCGGAGCTGGACTACATCGTCCGCTCCGGCCTCCGGCAGGTTTACTTCCCGCCGGCCGAGGCCGGGGTCTCGCACCAGTGGAGCTTCCTGAAGCCGCAGGGGTCCGTCACAGTCGAGTCCGGGCAGCGGGCCGTGGCGTTGCCTGACGACTTCGGGGGGTTCGACGGTCGGCTGGTGTTCGACGGGGACGAGGCGCGCGAGCCGGTGCCGTTCGTGGCCCTGACGACGCTGGAGGAGTTCTACGGCCGCGAGCCTTCGCGGACGGGGGCGCCCCTGGCGGCGGCCGAGGTGTCGGTCCGCGGGACGGCGGGCAACGCGGGGCAGCGGCGTGAGCTGAAGGTGTTTCCGGAGCCGGACGCGAGCTACACGCTGAACTTCCGCTACTACGTCATCCCTGACCACCTGAACGCGGCGAAGCCGTACCACTACGGCGGGGCCATGCACACCGAGACCTTCCTGGAGAGTTGCCTGGCGATCGCCGAGCAGCGGAAGGACGGCGTCATGGGCCTGCACACGGCGAAGTTCCGCGAGCGGCTGGCGACGTCGATCGCGATCGACGCGCGGAGCAAGGCCCAACTGTTGGGTTACAACGGCGACCGCTCGGACGGCGTCTACCGGCGGACGTACCGGCAGTCCCGGTTCACCGGGACCGTCACCCTGAACGACGTCACCCCCACCTGAGCAGGAGACCGCCATGCAGCAGATGCGGATTCAGCACGCGCTTCCGTTCGTCACCATGCCCTCGGTCGGGAACCTCCTCGACGCGGGGGCGACCGTCCCGGCGGACGGCACGCTGGGGTACGCCCCGGGCGCGTTGTTCTTCCACATCGACGGGTCGGCCGGCGACCTGTTGTACGTCAACAACGGGACTAAGGCGTCGTCGCTGTTCAAGCCCCTGCCGGCGGCCGGCGGGTCGGTGGCGGTGGCCGACGCGGACACGGCGATCTCGGCGGCGAACTCCGGGCGAGTCCACGTCGTCGCCAACGTGTCGGCGGACCGCACCTTCACGCTGCCGACGCCCGCGGACGGCCTGGTCCTGGAGTTCGTCGCGGGCCTGAACGCTGCGGACGGCCACGACTGGATCTTCGACACCGGCTCGGACACCAACTACTTCATGGGCGGTGTGCAGCACCACGACACCGACTCGGACGCGGCGGGCGACGAGTTGGTGTTGGTGGCCCCGGACGGCAACTCGAACTCGATCCTGCAAGTCAACCTGCCCCAGCCCGGCACGCGCATCCTGTTCGTCTGCGACGGGACGCTGTGGACGGTCTGCGGCCAGGTGTACTCGGCCGCGGCGCCGACGTTCGGCGACCAGGCGTAGTAGATCCGGCCGGCGGGCCGGGTCGCGACAAGGGAGTGTGCGATGAGTCCGAAGACTGGCGTGGTGGCCCAGGTGACGTTCGTGCTGACCGCGGACGGCAACGTCCGGTGCGGGGTGCAGGGGGCGGTCACCCGGGCCACGTTCAACATGGTGGTGGAGACGGGCCGGCAGGACATGCTGGCCCTGTTCGCCGAGAAGGAGAGGCAGGCCGCGGAGGCCTCGCCGGTGGGGATCGCCCCGCCGGGGTTCGACCAGGCCTTGAAGCAGTAAGTTCGCCTCACGCCCGCGGCCGCCCGGCCGCGGGCTTTCCGCCTTTTTCCGAAAGGAAGCCGCTCGTGGACACTGACAAGCTGAAGAAACTCGCCAACTACCTCGCCTACGTCGTCGTCACGGCAGCGGCTTTGCTCCTCTACCAGTGGGTGAGCAGGGTTACCGGCGTCACGTTGCCGCCGCCTCCGCCCGCGCCGATTCTCGTCGTTGGGCCGGACGGGCAGTCGGTCAAGGTTACGGTGGTCCGGCCCGAGTGAGGCCGAGATGGGATTCGCACTCTGGTTCCTGCTGTCCGCGTTCTCTTCGGGCTACTGTGGCGTGCCGAGCGTGTTGCCCGGCGAAGTTCCGAAGCAGATCGGGATCAAACCGTAGGTGAGGTTCATGCTGAAGATTGTGCCGTATGTCGCGATCCTGGCCCTCGTCAGTGCCCTCTGCCTGACGGGGGCGCAGCCGCTGCCGGTGGCGCCGATGCCGGCGGGGGTGATGGACGACGGGATGCCGAACCCGGAGTACCGGATTCCGGACGGCGAACTGGCCCCCGACGAGGTGGTGATCCTCGAAGCGGCCGGCGACGTGTCGGACTGGGGCCACACCAACCTGAAAATCGCCGAGTGCTGGAAGTCCACGAAGGGGAAGGGCGTCAAGGTGCTCGTCCTCGACACCGGGGCCGACCACGGGCACCGGGACCTGAAGAACAAGCTGAAGGGGTCCAAAGACTTCACCAACTCGCGCAGCGGGGCGGCCGACGTCAACGGGCACGGGACGCACTGCCTCGGGATCATCGGGGCAGAGGAGAACGGCGTGGGCGTCGTCGGCGTCGCGCCGGAGTGCGACCTGTACTCCGGCAAGGTCCTGGGCGACAACGGGTCGGGCCTCTCGACCTGGATCGCGGCGGGCATCCGCTGGGGCATCGAGCAGGACGTGGACGTCATCTCGATGAGTCTCGGCTCGCCGGGGGCCGACGCCCGCATCCACGCGGCGGTCCGCGAGGCGACGGCGGCGGGGATCGTCGTCGTGGCGGCCGCGGGCAACGAGGGCCCGCGCGACGGCACGGTGGGCTTCCCGGGCGGGTTCCCCGAGTGCGTGTGTGTCGCGGCGGCCGACAGCAACGAGAAGATCGCGAACTTCTCCAGCCGCGGCCCGCGGGTGGACGTCGCGGCGCCGGGCGTCAACGTGCGGAGCTGCTACCCGGGCGACCGGTTCGCCACCATGTCCGGCACCTCGATGGCGACGCCCTACGTCGCGGGGTGTGCGGCCCTGTGGGTGGCGGCCCACCCGGACGTCAAGAAGGCCGACCGGCCGGCGGCGTTCCGGAAGGACGCGACGGCGACGGCGAAGGACCTGGCGCCGGCCGGGAAGGACAACGCGAGCGGCCACGGGTTCGTGCAGCCGGCGGGATTCGTGAAGGCGCCGCCGAAGAAGCCGGACGACCCGGTGGACCCGCCCCCGCCCGGGCCGGACCGCGTGGTGTTCGAGCCGGGCGACCTGACGCTGCCGCCGGTGCTCGGCGGGCGGAAGGTGCGGCGGGTGATACTCGAACTGGAGCCGGTGAAGCCGTGATCCGATGACCCTTACGCGGGCGTCACTCCGACGCCCGCGTCAAGGAGAGTCTCATGGCGACCGGAAGCCAGTTCCACAAGCCGACCGTTGACGAGCTGACGCACCGCTTCAGGCACCACCCGCCGCGGGGCGACGACCAGGCGAAGCAGTACGCGGAGGTGCGGCACCAGATCCTCCAGTGCGCGATCGCCTGCGTGAACCTGACGCCGGTGTGCCCGGAGCAGACGAGGGCCTTGAACGCCCTGGACGAGGCGATGTTCCTGTTCAACGCCGCGATCGCCCGGAAGGGCTGACCGGCCCAACGAGGTGACGGACATGCTCATCGAAACCCGCTCGTCGCCCTGGCGGAAGCTCCGGGCGACCAACTTCACCCCCGGCACGCTGGCGAACCCGGCGCCCATGCGGGTGACTGTCCCGGGCGACAAGTCGAGCGGCCAACTCGACGGGCCGTGGGGCGACGGCGTGGTGGAGGTGTGCCAGCGGGGCGGCGGCGTCTCGCCCGAGTGGTGCGCGGTGAAGCCGTTCGGCACCGACCTGGCCGACGAGATCTTCAACCTCCGGGTCTGGGGGGCCAACCTCTGCCTGGGGGCCGGCGGGACTGACTTCGGCTCGTGGGAGTTCCTGCTGGTCTGCGAACTGGCGGTGACCCTCGGCAACGTGGCGGGTACGGCCGGGTGCGCGATCACGGCGACCGACTTCGAGGCCGACGCGATCACCGTGACCTACGGGAACGACGACTTCTCGACGGAGTTCGTTTCGGCATCCAACGACGTGCGCGGGGCGACCGCCCGCTTCAAGCTGCTGGGGTGCCAGCGGCTGTTGTTCTCGTTCGGCACCAACACCGCGGCCTCGGCGAACCTGCTGTACAGGTTCTTCTAGGCCGCCCTCAGGAGGGTTCGACGTGAAGAAGTACGGCACGCTGGTCCTGGCGGTCCTGGCCTTCGCCCTGTTCGGGGCGGAGGCCTTCGCCGGCCCGATCCGCGACCGCATCCGCCAGCGGCGGGCGGCGCGGCAGGCCCAGTACCAGGCCCCGGCCCAGTACCAGTACGCGGCCCCGGCGGCGTACCAGGCCCCGCAGACGGCCGTCCGGGTGTACTACATCCCGGGTACGTCTTGTCCCGGCGGGGCATGCCCGGTACAACCCTGAAACCGAACGGCGGGCGTCACGGTGACGCCCGCCGGATTCGGGTCAGGAGACTGGCAATGATCGAGTGCGTTCTGGAACTCCCGGTCTACACGAACGGCAGCCAGGTAGGGACGACGACCTTCAAGTTCTCGGCCGAGACGCCGGAGGAGTTGCGGGCGATCGCGTCGGGGTTCGGCGTGAGCCTGCAAGCGTCGCCGTGCTGCGACCCGGCGGCCTGCGGCGTGGCGGGGCCGGAGGAGGGGCCGGAGGGGCCGATGCGTCCGGACCTGGACGCGGTCCTGGCGGCCGAGCCGGAGAACCTGACGGCGGAGGAGGGCCGGTTCCGCGAGCGGGTGCGGCTGGCGATCCTGCCGGCCTTCAAGCGGTTCATCGCCCGGGGCCTGGTGAAGCGGCTGGGGGTCTCGCACGAGGAGGCGACCCAGCGGGTGAACGCGATCGGGGACGGCTCGCTGCTGCGGCTGATCTTCGAGAACTGGGACAAGATCCTGGAACTGATCCTGCGGTTCTTCTTGTGAGACTCGCGGGGGAAAGGCTGATCTCGCGGTGGCGAACGAGCGCGAGGAAGAACTGAAGTTTCCGCTCGCCGGCCTGTCGCTGGCGAGCGAGTTCGGTTTGCAGCGGGTCGGGACGACGGCCCGGGGCCGCAACGTCCGGGCCTGCTGCTCGCTGGCCGAGCGGTACCGCGGCGGCTCGCGGGCCGGCTACACGAAGCTGCACGACGACCGCATCTCCGGGGCGAACCGCCTCCAGCACCTCAACGTGATCGTGGACCCGACGACCGCGGCCATGCTGCCGGACTACCCGGCCGGCACGACCCCGATCCCGGACCCGTCCACCAACAACAACTCCACCCGCAACCCGGACCGCGAGATCCCGGACGGCGGCTCGCTGGTGCGGCCGACGATCGACGCGCGGCCGCCGGAGGAGGAGGAGCCGGGCGAGATCACGTTCTACCAGACCTACGGCGCGCGGCTGACGATCACCGAGGAGGTGACTTACAACTACGAGATGAACTTCGACCTCGAAGTCCAACTCGGCAACCTGATCGTCGTCGCGGTGCTGACGCACGACGCGGCGGAGGGCATAACCGCGGCCGTGACCAACGACGCGGGCGACCCGTACACGCGGCTCGACGACGCGGGCGTGGGCGACGGCTACCAGCGGGTCACTGGCGACTCGGGCCAGTTGAGCCTGTCGATCTGGTGGAAGCTGGTCGCGACGGCGGACGATTACGTCATCAAGATTTCCGCGTCGGCCGAGACGTTCATGGAGTGGCGCATGGGCGAGTACGCCGGCGCCACGGCCGAGACGTTCTCGGGCTTCTCGTTCGGCGGCGACGCGGGTCCGACGACGGCCCTCTCGACCGGCGAGTTCACGCTCGGCGAGGCCGGGCAGATGGCGGTGGTGTGCTACGCGGCGGACCGGACGGGCAGTTCGCTGGCCTTCAACATCCCGGCCCCGGACGGGTTCACCGGCCGCGACAACCAGAACAACGCGGTCCAACTCGCGTACTTCGACGACGTGGACAAGGGGCAGGTGGCGGACTTCGACGCGACCTCCACGGCGGGCGCGAACTGTGCCTTCGCGTCGGTGGGGTTCGGCGTCTTCGCGGAGTGACCAATGGGCAGGCCGGCGGACGAATTCGACGTCCACTTCCCGAAGGCGGGCATGGACCGGTCTTGCCCCTCGGGGCGTCAGCCGGCGCGGGCCGTGGGCGAGGCGAAGGAGTACGCCCGGACGTCGTGGTTCGGGAAGAACGTCCGGGCGTTCGACGTGGGCGTGAACCGGATGCGGGGCGGCTCGCGGGCCGGGTTCTCGAAGCTGATCGACGCGCGGGTGAACGGCGTGTCCTGGGTGGTTCAGGACCTCTACCCCCTCGTGGGGACCTTCGACGAGCTATCGGGGGGCGGCGTGCAACTCTCACTCTCGGGCCGGGTGGTTCGCCTCGTGGGCGTCAGCCAGGGCGTGGTCAAGGTGATGGAGCCGGGCGACACGGCGTGGACCGCCACGACCAACAACACGGGCGAGACCCCGCCGCTCAACATCACCGGGCTGATCTACTCGTCCGCGAACAACCAGGACCTCTTCTTCGCGGACGGGATCAACTACGTCTACTACGACCCGGTGGCGAACGCGGTCAATACGTGGACGCCCACCGCGGGCCAGCTCCCGGTGGACTCGGAGGACAACGCGGCGTCGCTGATTACGACGTGGCGGGGGCGGATCGTCCTGTCGGGCCTGACGAAGGACCCGCAGAACTGGTTCATGTCGAAGGTGACGGACCCGTTCGACTGGGACTACTCGCCGACGTCCCCGTCCGCGGTGCAGGCGGTGGCGGGGAACAACTCGCAACTGGGCTTCATCGGGGACGTGGTGACGGGCCTCGTGCCGCGGGGCGACGACGAGTTGATCTTCGGCGGCGACCACACGCTGTACGTCATGCGGGGCGACCCGATGGCGGGCGGCGAGATCGACCTGGTGAGCGACGTCATCGGGATGGCGTGGGGTCAGGCGTGGTGCAAGGACCCCTACGGCACGGTGTACTTCATGTCCAACCGGACGGGTGTGTACGCGTGGCCGCGGGGCGGGATGCCGACGCCGATCAGCCAGGAGATCGACCCGCTGTTGCAGCAGGTCAACATGGGGGAGAACATCTTCCGGCTGGTCTGGAACGACCGGTACAAGGGCGTCCACGTCTTCGTCACGCCGGCCCAGGCGTCGGGGGCTTCCACCCACTACTTCTGGGAGAGCCGCGTCGGGGCCTGGTGGACGGACGACTTCGCCGAGGACGACCACAACCCGACGTGCGCGTGCGCGTTCGACGGCAACCGGCCCGACGACCGGCTGACGGTGATCGGCGGCTGGGACGGGTACGTCCGCATCCTCGACCCGGACGCGTCCACGGACGACGGGGAGGCGATCAACTCGGAGGTGTGGATCGGCCCGTTCCTGACGAACGTGTCCGACGACACGCGGCTGGACGAGTTGCAGGCGATCCTGGCGGAGGACTCGGGGACGGTGACGTGGGCGGTGTACGTCGGCTCGACGGCGGAGGAGGCGCGGGCCTCGACGGCCGTGGTGAGCGGGACGTGGGCGGCCGGGCGGAACCTGACGAGCTACGTCCGCCGGGCGGGCCACGCGGCCTACGTCCGGATCACGAGCACGAACCGGTGGGCGATGGAGCAGATCCGCGTCCGGCTGGCGACGGGCGGCACGCCGCGGAAGCGCGGCGACATGGTCCGCTGACCCGTGGTATCATGGTCTCCAAAGGGAGGTGAGTCATGTGGGGTGCGACGAGTTCTTGGGCGCCGATGACCAACGCGAGCTGGAACCCGGGCGGGGCGCCGATCGGCGGCAACCTGTCGTGGGGCAACGCCAACGCGAGCGCGATGTCCGGCAAGGACCTCGCGGGGACCTACGCGAAGGCGTACAACGAGGCCCTGACGTTCAACAAGCAGAACTACAACAACGTCCTCCAGGGCTACCAGCAGGTCCAGCAGCAGATGGCGCAGCAGAGTAACGCGATCCGCCAGCAGTACGTCCGGCTGAACCGGAACGTGCAGAAGGGCTTGACGGGGGCGGAGAACTCGGCCCGCGAGGAGATCACGGACCAGTACGCGGCCCTCGGCGGCCAGCAGGCCCAGCAGTTGATCGACCGCGGCCTGGGCAACACGACCGTGCAGTCGGCGGTTTCCCGCGGGCTGGAGAAGGACGAGGCCAAGAGCCGGCGGGCGCTCGCGTCGGACTTCGCCCAGTTGCGGGAGGGCTACCGGTCGCAACTGGGCCAGGCCCGGCTGGGGTTCATGAACAACGCCATGAACGCGCAGGCGGGGATGGCCCAGAACCAGCTCTCGTGGATGGACTCGGTGACGGGCCAGTACCCGGACGCGGGCATGTACGCGCAGCTCGCCCAACTCTACGGCGGGGCGAAGCAGCACCCGTTCGGCGACCCGCGGGCCGCGGGCGGCGGCGGCGGGGCCGCGGCGGGCCTCGGGTACATGCCGCGGGCGGCGCCGAGCTACTACGGCGGCGGCGGCGACCTGGGCGGCGGCCCGTACTCCGGGGCCAACCTGTACTCCGGGTGGGCCACGGGCGCTGGCGGCTCGTCGCAGGCCGTCGCCTCGCCGTACTGGGGCGGTGACATGGCACTCGGGTACGACATGGGCAGTCCCGGCCAGGCGGCGGCGAAGGGCTACGCGGGGTCGGGCGACTCGGCCTCGAAGGGCGGGTTCGACCTCCAGGCCGCGATGAACTTTGCGACGGGCGTCGGCGGGATGTGGTGAGACACCGGGCGTCACGGTGACGCCCGCAACCGGAGGGCTGTATGTCGATCACGCGGGAGAAGCTGTCGGGTTCCACGGACGGGAACCCGATCAAGATCACCCAGACCGCGATCGGTACGGGCGACACGATCCACACGGCGGTCGCGAGCACGACCTCCTGGGACGAGGTGTGGATGTGGGTGACCAACACCCACTCGTCCGACGTCACGCTGACGGTCGGGTGGGACGGCTCGACGGACCCGGACAACCTGATCTGCAAGACGGTGACGATACCGGCCCTCACGGGGCCGGTCCTGGTCATTCCGGGGATCATCATCAACAACTCGGGCGTCGTCACGGCCGCGGCCGGCACGGCGAACGAGCTGGTCGTCACCGGCTTCGTCAACAGGATCGTGCCCTGATGCCGGACACTCCCTACGTCCCGCGGGTGCCGGACGAGCCGGACCCGCGGCGCCGCCGCTTCTTCGACCGCGTGGCCGAGGTGGTCAACGCACTCATCCGCCGGGGCGGCCTGGTGCGGGTGCCGACCGAGGAGGGCGACTCCGGGCCGGGCGGCTGGGACGTGCTCGGCTCGCAGCAGTCGGTCCTGCACTCGGCGGTGTTCGGGCGGCGGCCGGACTCGTTCTTCTCGCTCGGGGGCGAGGAGGCGGCGGCCGAGGTGGACGACCTGAGTGTGACGCTGGTGAGCCAGGTGTTCGGCCGGCGGGAGGAGGGCTACTTCTCGCTCGGCGGCGGGAGTAGTCCCCCGCCCCCGCCCGCGAGCGTGGACGACCTGAGCGTGGTCCTGGCGGCGAAGGCCTTCGGCGGCCGGGGCGAGACGCTCGCCGACCAGTACGGGGCGGGCAACTACTTCCCGGTGCCGCTGACGTTCGTCCTGGGCGTCGGAACCGGGGTGACGACGGGCACGAACAAGACGAACGTCCTGGAGGCGCCGTTCGCCGGCAAGATCGTCAAGGCGTGGATGGTGGCGAAGACGGGGCCGACCGGCGCGGCCCTCATCGTGGACATCAACAAGAACGGCTCGACGATCTGGGCGACGCAGGCCAACCGGGTGCGGATCGCGGCCGGCGCGACCGAGGGGACGGAGACGTCGTTCGACACGACGACATTCGCCGCGGGCGACAACTTCACGATCGACGTGGATCAGATCGGATCGACGGAGGCGGGCCAGGACGTGACCGTGGTACTGTCCTGCCTCATGAGGAACGGCTGATGAGTACCATCTGGTTCACCGGGTTCGACACGATGCCCGCCGCGGGCATCAACCTCTCGACGATCCACCTGGGGGCGATCGACGCGATCGTCGGCTCGCCCGCCATCGACGACGCGACGCCGCGGTTCGGCGACGGGTACGGGCCGAACCACTTCCAGTCTTCCAACCGCACGGCGGCGATCGGCAAGCACTTCGGGAGCAACCTCGACGCGGGCATCGTCGGATTCGCCTTCAACCCCGGGACGTCGGGCACGGGAATCTACCGCGGCAACATCATGGTGTTGTTCGACGGCTCGACGATCAACACGGCGGGCAACGTCCAGATCGGCCTCGTGCTGAACAACGACCTGTCGATCTCGATCTTCCGCAACACCCACGCGACGACGCTCGGCTCGACGGCCGCGGGCGTCCTGGTGCCGAACCAGTGGCACACGATCGAGTTGAAGTTCAAGATCGCCGACTCGATCGCGTCCGGCGACGTGGAGTTGCGGGTGGACGGGGCGAGTGTGCTGACGCTGGCGGCGGCGACCGACACGAAGCACACGTCGAACGCCTACGTCACGACGTGCTGCCTGAACGGCAGCGTGCCGACGATCACGGGCGGCGGCACGACCACGTTCCGGTGGGACGACTGGTACGCCTTCACCCTGACCGGGAGTCAGAACAACAACTTCCTGGGCCGCTGGCGGGTGTGTGGCGGGCGGCCGACCGGCAACGGCGCGAACTCGGGCATGACCGGGTCGGACGGCAACTCCACCGACAACTACCTCCTGGTGGACGATCCGGTGACGGGGGCCTGGGACGGGGACACGACCTACGTCGGCAGCGCGGTGGACGGGACGAAGGACACCTACACGTTCCCCGACCTCCCGGCCGGGACGAGCGCGGTGTACTCGGTCTCCGTCAACAACTGGATCAAGAAGACGGACGCCGGCGCCCGCGGCTACGCGCCCGTCGTCCGCATCGGCTCGACGGACTACCCGGGCACCGAGGTGTCCCTCACCGACAGCTACACGCTGCGGAGCCAGTATTACGACGTCAAGCCGTCCGACTCGACGACGTGGTCGGCGTCGGACGTGAACGCGGCGGAGTTCGGGTTCGAGGCGGGTAGCTGATGGCCGACGCGCGCTCCACACTGGTCGTCACCGAGGTGATGACCACCGGCACGGCCGACGCCCGGTCCACGCTCCTCGTCACCGAGGCGATGACCACCGGCACGGCCGACGCCCGCGTGACGCTGGCAGTCGTGGAGGCACTGGTGTCCACCGACCTGTTGTTGTTCCACCCCAACCACGCGGCGATCGGCCTCGTGGGGGTTCCCACCGGCTGAAGGAGTAGGCTATGGCGATTTCGTTCCAGGGCTTCATGCCGCTCGACACCAACAAGCTCAGCCAGGTCGGTCGGGCGGCGGCCGGCGGGGGCGGCGGCTCGGACGCCCAGTTCGCCGCGATCGCCGCGAACGCACAGGGCGACATGGTCCGCGCCCAACTCGCGAACGCGGAACTGATGCAGCGGGACCGGCAGTTCGGCGACCGCCTCCGCGAGGAGCAGTCGCAGTTCATGGGCGGGCTGAACCGGGACCAGGACCAGCGGGCGCTCCAGGCGGGGATCGCGTCGGGCCAGGTCGCGGCCGAGGACGCGCAGATGGTGAAGAGGGCGCAACTCGCGTCCTGGCTGAGCCAGCAGCAGTTGAGCCAGAAGGAGAAGATGCAGCTCCAGCAGGAGAAGAAGGCGGTGGCCGACGTGATGGCCCACCCGTCGCTGTCGCCCGCGGACAAGGAGGACCTGATCCTGCAACTGAAGACGGGCATCGACTCGAAGACGGAGCGGCTGAAGCGCGAGCAGATCGAGGTGGAGACGCAGCGGAAGAACGCGGCGATCGAGGAGGCGAAGGCGAGGACGGTGCTCAACGAGGAGATGAGCCAGTTCCGGGCGAAGAAGGCCGACGATCGGGTGACGAACCTGACGGTGGACAAGGCGGGGTACGACGAGATCGTGGAGGAGGTGAACTCGCTCTACGGCGGCGGCCGCGTCCCGCCGAACGTGCTCCAGGCGATGATCGACAAGGAGGCGGTCCGCCGCGGGGTGAAGAAGCCTTACTTCGAGTCGGCCCCGGGCAAGTGGGAGCCGCTCGGCGGCGGGGCGGCCGGCGAGGGCGCGTCCGCGGGCAAGGGCAAGGCGGCGGGCGAGGACGAGGCGGCCAAGCTGGACAAGGCCCGCGAGCAGCACCTGAAGAACGTGAAGGACGCGCTCGACGCGGCGGAGAAGGCGGCGAAGGACGACCCGAACGTGAACAAGGACGAGTTCTACCGCAAGCGGATGGAGCAACTGGGGAAGGAGGCCAAACTGTTCGACGAGGGCACTCCGGCCGGGCAGGCGAAGAAGCACCGCGAGGAGGAGCAGGGCGCCCTGGTGGAACTGGAGAGCAAGATCAGCAACATGGGGATGCTGCGGCCGGAGGAGAAGCAGGCGGCGGCGATCATCCTTCGCGAGATGAAGGAGTTGATGGCGAAGCCCCCGGAGAAGCGGACCCCGCTGCACGTCCAGAAGTTCGCCGAGCTGAAGCGGGACCTGGACAACTACCTGGAGAAGGCCCCGGTCCAGTCGAAGGGCGGCATTCCGGACTCGGCCTACGACTACCCGCCGGGCACGGTGAACATCGGGCCGGGCGGCACGACGACGCCCGTCGCTCGCTGATCTGTGGTAGAATCCTGGCTGAACCCAGTCAGGAGCCGAAGATGGCCGACATCGTGGATCTCTTCGCACGGTCCGCCGGGGTCTCCTCCGGCGGATCTTCCGTTGAAAGCACCTCCTTCGCGGACGTCCTCCGCGACTCCGCCGACAAGATCGTGGACGACGACGAGTACGGGGACCGGGCGGTGCGGGCCGGCGCCGAGACGGGGCGTCCGTGGACCGAGACCGCGGACATCCTGCGGCAGCGGAACATCGACCCGGCCCAGTACCGGCAGGCCTACCAGCTCCGCGAGGAGCAGCGGCGGCTGGCGACCACGGGCGAGATGGAGGCGATCAACGTCCGGAACTTCGGCCGGTTCGTCGCCCGCAACGCGATTCCGCTCGCGAGCCAGGGCGTCCGGCACGGCGAGCACGAGTCGGCCTCGGAAGCCATGAAGCGGTTCCGCGAGGGGCGGGCGACCAAAGAGGACGCGGCGACGATCGCGCGCTACGAGCGTCAGCAGGAGAACGACGCGCGGCAGGGTCAGACGCTGGGCGGGTCGATCAACAAGGCCCTGGCCCAGGCCCCCGCGTTCGTGGGCGAGTTCGCCGGGGCGGGCAAGGTCCTTCAGGGTGCGGCGTGGCTGGCCCGCGGCGGCCGGGCGGCCCAGGCGGCGAGCCTGATCCCGGCCCCGATGCTCAACGCGTACACGGCGCAACTCGCCCGCGTCCCGCTGGCGGCGGCGAAGAACCCGGGCCTCCTCGCGCGGGCCGGCGGCCTGGCGTCGCACGCGGGGCGGATGGCGGTTCTGACGCCGATGGTCCCGTCGATGTATTTGGAGCACGCGGCCCAGAACAACATGGCGGCGGGCCGCGACCCCTCGGACCCGCGGGGCTTCCCGACCGCCCTCGGCTACGCCTACGCGAACATGGCGATCCTCGGGCACATGCAGGCCGTGGGGAACAACGTCCGGACGCTGGCCGGTCGGGTGGGGGCGAAGGGCGCGATCGGCGTGGGCGAGCAGGCGACGCTGGACGTGTGGGCGGGCCTGGCCGACCAGGTCCTGGCGGAGGGGTACAAGACGAACACGCGATACGGCGTCCTCGGCCAGTTGATCGGCATCGACCAGGAGCGGGACGTCCCGGCGGCGCTGCGGAACGCGGCGAGCCAGGCGGTGACGTTCTCGCTGTTCGCGGGTTTGCACGACGGCGTGGCGGGGGCGAAGCGGGTCCAGAAGGAGTACAGCGATTACGTCAACACCTTCTTGGAGGCCCGGGGCGAGCGGCAGGCGACGCTGGAGCGGGTGGCCGGGAAGTACGGCGAGCAGATCCTCGGCCGGTTGCAGAAGGCGATGGCGGAGAAGCCGGACCTGACCCGCGGCGAGGCGCGGGCGATGTTCTCGCACGTCAAGGACCCGGCGGTGCGGAAGTTCGTGGACGCGCTGACGGAGTCGATCCCGGACCCCGGCGACGGGCGGGGCAAGAGCCGGCCCTCGGCGGAGAAGCCGGCCGAGCCGGCGAAGCCCGCCGAAGTGGTGGAAGGCGGCGAGGGGTTCACGACGGAGCGGGGTTCGACGTACACGATGGACGGCGGCCGGACGCAGCGGACGAAGGCGGCGAGGGGCGGCGACCCGGACTCGGGCCTAAAGGAGAAGTCGGACCGCACCCTGTTCCTGTCCCCGGAGCACGCCCAGGCGGTGGGCATGTGGCAGGGGCTGAGCGCACAGGGCAAGCGGGTGGTCGTGGCGAACGGCGAGGTCCTGCTGACGAGCATCAACCCCAAGTCGGGCGAGCGTGGCATCGACGGCCGATTCCCGTTCACGACGACGCCGGAGGTGGGCCGCAACCCACTGGAACTGTGGGGCAAGTCGGAGTCGCTGGCGAAGGACGGACTCGAAGGCTACCGCGGCAACCACCCCGGGAGCCGGATCACGGAAGTCCGCGGGCGGAAGGCTCAGCCGGGCGACGCGTCGGACATCCCGCGTGAGGCCTGGTCCCCGATCGTGACGGCCATGAACGACGCCTACCAGCGGGCCTACACGAAGGCCAGGTTCCAGGACGGCAAATCGGAGGCGGACGCGATCGGCGTCGCGCGGGCCGAGTACAGCAGGGTCCGCGAGGAGGGGATCGCGAAGTACAGGGCGGGCGAGAAGCCGGCCGGCGCCGCGGGCGACACCGTGACGCCCGCCCCGGTTGACCCGGTTGCCCCACCGGACCCGGTGCAGGTCCTGGGCGAGGCGGAGATCAAGCGGATCGCGAAGTCGTTCGGGATCAACACCCGCGCCAAAATCGGCACAATCCTCAACAACATCGGGAAGTCGCCCACGGTGGTGGCCCGGTTGCAGGCCGCGGTCCGCGAGAAGCTGGCGGCGAAGCCCGCAGAGGCCCCAGGAGAGGCGATCCCCCCCGCGGACGCAGTTCCGGCCGCCGACGCGGTCGCGCCGCCTGTGGACGCTCCTGTGGCCCCTGGCGGGCCGGCGGACGCGCCCGCACAACCGGCAGACTTTACGCAGGGCGAGAACAACCTGTACCGGGTGCCGGACTCCAAGGACGCGAACGCGGCCGGGAACAACCTGGAGGCGACCAAGCGGGAGTTGTTCAAGGACAAGCAGTACGCGAATCTGTGGTTCTCGAACTCGAAGGCCCAGAACGACGGCTACCTGAAGGAGGGCCAGTTCCAGATCGAGTTCGACGCCGCGAAGATCGGCGAGGGCGACTTCCCGGAGGCGCGGCTGAAGGAGACGGGCCTCGGCAGTCAGCAGCCCATGTACATGAACCCGGCACTGCGGTCGGTCCGGTACAAGGGTTCGTCGGAGTCGCCCGAGTTCCGCGAGATGGCGGAGTGGATCGAGTACCACAACCAGATCCGGGCGGAGGCGGGCCTGGAGCCGGTGCGGCTCCTGTCCGACGACGCGCCGGCCGCGAAGCCGGCGGAGTCGATCCCGGCTGCGCAGTCGGAGGCCCCGCGGCCGGTGGGCGGGACGGACCAGGGTACGCAGTCGGCCCGGTACGGCGACGCGCCGGTGGCGGAGAACCGGCCGATCCCGAGGGAGACGCGGGAGGCGCTGCGCCGGCCCGGCTCCCGGGAGCAGATGAAGGCCGAGCAGGTGACCGGCCCGGAGCGGGAGTTGAACGCACTGTTCGAGCGGACGACCTACGCCCGACTGCCGAGCGGCGTCCGCGAGCGGTTCACCCCCCTGATCGACGAGTTGGCCAGGATCACCGGCCGCGACCGGTCGGTGTTCGAGGACACGGTCCGCCACGCGTGGCTGTCGCAGGACGGCCGGAACCGCGGCACGGCGGAACTGGAGAAGCTCTGGCGCGCCCGGCTGGAGGAGTACCGCCCCACCCCCGAAGAGTTGGCGGAGGCCGAGAGGTCGCTCGCCAAAGCCCAGAAGGAGTACGACGATGCCGAAGCGGAAGCCCAAAGGATCGTTGCCGAAGCCGACCAGCTCGGCCGAGAGTCGCTTGCACGAAGTGCTGCAAAGGCGGCTGCACGCGAAGCTGCGATTGCTGACGCAGCAGACGTTGGTCGCGAAGGGGCGGAAGCACCTCGCGGGCAAGATCCCGATTCGCGACAACTCCCCCCTGGAGTAGCGGCCCGCGGCGAGGGCGAGCCGGCGCCCGGCAGGGGCGAGCGGTCGCAGAGGCCGCCGTCCCGACTGCCGGGCGTCACCGTGCCGCCCGGCGTGAAGGCCCGGGAGGCGGCGGAGCGGGACCTGGCGGAGCAGGCCGAGCGGGCGTCGAAGCAGGCGGAGAAGGACCGGGCCGCGGCGGAGCGGGCCGCGGCGAAGGCGGAGAAGGAGAAGGTCAAGGCGGAGATCGCGGCGGCCAAGAAGAAGCCGGGGGCGAAGAAGCCGGTGCCGGGTCCGGACTCGCCGGAGGCGCAGGCCCTGCTGAAGGCCCTGGAGGATCTGGTGCCGGGCCAGGACCCGGCGATGACGCTGAAGGCCCTGGAGGGGCTGGCGAAGGGCGAGGGCAAGCTGGAAAAGCCGAAGGAGCCGGCCGCCCCGAAGAAGAAGCCGGGCGCCAGGAAGAAGCCCGCGGCGAAGCCGGCGGCGGAGGCGACGCTGCCGGTGGACGTCGAGCCGGGGAGCGAGTCGAGCGCGGACGGGTCTCTGCTGGGGGCCGATCCGGAGAAGCTGAGGCAGGAGTACGAGGCGCGGGCCGAGCGGACGAAGAAGAACCGCCAGGCGGCGGCGGCGAACGCGCGGGCGTCGAAGGTGGACGACCCGCTCCAGAAGAAGCAGGGCGAGAGCGACTTCGCCTTCGAGGAGCGGATTCGCCGCGAGGCCGGGGCGGTGACGATCGGCGAGGACATCAAGGTCCAGTGGGACGGGCTGGACCCGGACTACTTCAAGCGGAACCTGGGCAAGGCCGAGTACGGGGACCTGATCGAGAACGGCATGGGCTGGCTGTTCCGGGCGAAGGACGGGACGAAGGGGAAGGCGGCCTACGACGAGGTGGCGCAGGCCTACGCCGACCGGGGCCTGATCGAGGAGCCGTACTGGAACACGCTCCTGGACGCGATGCAGGAGCACAAGTTGGTCGAAGAGGGCCGGTGGATGGACGTCGTGTACGAGCGGGAAATGCGCGAGCGGTTCCTCGGCGAGTTGGTGGAGAAGTACCAGAAGCAGAACCCGGACTGGGGGTGGGAGCGGGCGGAGAGGGAGGCGCGGAAGAACTTCGGCCAGGAGTTGGCGAACCAGAAGGCGCGTCGCCAGTTGGAGGAGGACGAGCGGCTCCTGAACAAGGAGGGCGAGGAGGAGATCCCGTGGGGTCCCTCGGCCGACCGGGCGGAGGGCGGAGAGAGGAGGGTTAAGGTCCGCGACGACGAGCCGATCGACGCCGGGCTGTGGGTGGACGTCTACGGCGACGGTCGATGGCAGTACGTCGCCGACGCCCCCACGGTCGCGGCGGCGAAGGAAGAGATCGCCGTGAGTGCTGGCAACTATAACGCCGGGTCGAAGTGGCGGGTGCGCAAGCCGCAGCCGGTCAGCGACGCGGACGGCTACTTCGTCAGGGACGACTGGACGTTCTTTTACGAGGAGTCGAACGCCGACGCCTTCCGCCGGGCCGAGCGGGCGAAGGGTCGGTCCGAGAAGGACATCGCGAAGGACCTCGGCGAAGACGACGACCCGGGCCAGTCGATGTTCGGTATGACCGTGTACGGCCCCTCGGCCGACCAGGCGGAGGGCGGCGGCGGGGGGAAGGCCGGGCCGTCGCCGTTCTCGATCACCGAGACGGCGAGGCGTCTGTTCGGCGTGCCGGAGTACGTCACGCGGAGCGTGGGCGACCGCGCCCGCTACCGGGCGCGTGAGCAGGGCATCGAGACGGGGACGATGGGCGTCGGGTCGGTCGGCCTGGCGGCCCACGAGGTGGCCGAGCACATCCTCCGGCAGGGGAGCTTCGAGACGAACCCGGCGAGACTCCCCAAGGAAGTCGCCCGGGGCCTGGCGGCGTTCGATTACGAGCCGGGCCGGCGGATGAGTCGGCTGAAGATGAGCGAGGGCTTCGCGGAGTGGTTCCGGCTGCGGACGACGGACCAGCTCACGAACCTGACGCCGGACAAGCAGGCGGCGAGCGATTACGCGGAGAAGTGGCTGGGCGACCAGGCCCTGACCGCGCGGGCCGACCGGCTGCGGGACATGTGGCGGCGGTACAACGAGCAGTCGCCGGAGCGGAAGGCGGCGGGCCTCGTGAGCGAGACGGGGCGGGCGGCCGGGCCGGAGTTGACTCGCGGCGAGGCCCTGGCGGAGTTCCGCGAGTCGGTGGCGAGCCGCGTGGCCGACGACGTGGTGGACGACCTGGCGGTGATCCGCCGGGCGGAGGCCCACTACGAGGCGAAGAACGGCAAGAAGCTGCCGCCGGGCCGGCGGCCGAGCGTGATCCTCGAACACCTCATGGGGAGCGAGCCGTCGATCGCGGGCGAGTTCCTGCGTGACGGGGCGTGGACGATCCAGTCGGGGCGGAAGGTGCGGATCGGGCAGAGCGAGGCGCAGATCCTCGACGGCCTCCTCCCGGCGGACCTGGCGTCGCGGGACGGGGCGGCGAGCGAGTTCGACACCTACGCGGTGGCGCGGTCGGTCCTGGCGGACTTCGAGATGGGGCAGACGCCCGTGCCGGAGTGGCAGCGGTCGCAGTACCAGGCCGTGGTCGATTCCGTGAACGCGGACCCGGCGAAGCGCGACCGGTACGAGGCGGCGGCGAAGCGGCTGACGAAGGCGTTCAACGACACCCTCCGCGTGCTGGAGAGTGCAGAGGTCCACTACCTGAAGCCGGGGACGGTGGACGCGCTCGAGCAGCGGCGGCCGATGTACGTCCCGCACACCCGCGTGGCGGAGAAGGACAGCCCGAAGCTGTTGCAGGCCCGCGAGGGCCACTCGGCCGAGCAGATCGTCAGCCCGATGGTCAGCTACCACAAGCGGGTCAAGCTGGTGGCCGGGATGCTGGCGAAGCAGATCCGCATGAACGCGGTGATGAAGCTGCTGAAGGAGCCGGGCATGGCGGACTTCGCCCTGTTCGGCGAGACCGTCCCGACGAAGGAGGCCCAGGACATCGCGAAGCGGGCGCTCGACGTGTTCAACCTGTCGGGGGCGCAGCTCGACCAGGCCCTGGCGGACGTGGAGGCGGGCCGCGGCGTGCCGCTGGCGACGACGGTGCCGTGGCAGGACGGCAAGGCGAACACCGTGTGGTGGGCCGGGCCGGGCGGCGAACTGACCAACGTGCGGGTGCGCAACCGGGCGTTGTTCGACCTGCTGACGGACCAGACGGTGGACGCCCACCAGATGGCGAGGCTCGTCCGCGGCGTGGCGGAGATGAAGGTCATGGGCGTCCAGCCGCTCAAGCTGATGAGCACGGGGGCGAGGAAGGCGTTCTCGACCTTGTCGCTGGGCTTCCAGGTGCGGAACATCCCGCGGGACGTGTACCAGTTCTGGGCGAACACGATCGACCGGACGTCGGCGAACCCGTCCACGATCTGGGGCGCCTACCGGGACCTGTACTCGTACTACTACAACCGGCTCCGCGGGCGGGAGTCGGGCGACCCGCTGCTGGAGGCCTTCGTCCGGGACCGCGGCGAGGATTTGCGGCAGTTCAACGAGTTCCGCCCCGACCGGCCGGACACGGCGTACACGCGGCAGCGGAAGGCCGAGCGGTCGCGGCTGGCCCGGACGGTCCACTCGGTCTGGGGCGTGGCCGGCGACGTCCTGAACCTGGCCGGGGCCGGCGAGCTGGCGCCGCGTTACGTCGAGTGGGTGACGCGGCTGAAGCAGGTGACGGGCAAGAGCGAGGCCGAGCTGAGGGAGTCGTTCGCGGCGGCGGAGGCGAAGGCGAGGGCGGGCGAGCAGTACGTCGATCCGGTGCCGCTCGACCTCCTGGCCGAGGCGAAGCACGCGGCCCACGAGGTGACGACGCCGTTCGGCCGGCAGGGGTCCGTCACGCGGCAACTGAACAAGATCCAACCCTTCTTCGGGCCGGCGGTGGCGGGGTTCGCGAAGGCGATCCGCAACTGGCGGGACAACCCGAAGGGGGCGTCCTACGCGCTGGCGGCCCTCATCGTGGCCCGGACGATCCACTGGCTGGCCGTGAGTGAAGAGGACTGGTACCAGGAGCTGAAGGCGAACGACCGGTACGAAAATTTCGTGGTCAACACGCCCGCGGGCCTGCGTCGGTTCCCGGCCCCCCGCGGCCTCGACGTGGCCGGCGGCGGCCTGGTGCCGCTCCTGCTGGACTCGGTCGCGGCGAAGAACCCGGACGTCCGCGGCTACCTGGCCCGGTCGCTGGAGTCGAACACGCCGCCGGTGCCGATCACGCCGTTCGGCCAGATCCTGTGGGACCTCCAGGGCAACGAGAACTGGCAGGGTTCGCCGATCGTCCCGAAGAGTGAGGCGGACGCGTCGCGGTCGCGGAAGCTGACGGAGTACCAACTCCCCTACGCGGCGAAGCAGCTCGGGGCCGGCGGGTTCGGGGTCACGCCGTTCACCGAGGTGCGGAACGCCCGGCGGAGCGTGGACGAGTTTTACGCCCGGCTGGAAGAGTTGCGGGCCGAGGCCGAGGACGCGAAGCGGCGCGGCGGCCGCCAGCCGGCGGAGTTGACGAAGTTCGAGAACGCGTCCCGGCAGATGGCCGAACTGAGCCGCCAGGCCCGCGGCGAGGCCCTGCGGAACGGGCGGAAGGTGAAGGTGGCCGAGCCGACCGCCGACCAGGTGGCGGCGGTGCGGCGTCGGCAGATCGAGCTGGCGAGGAAGCTACTTGGGAAGTGACTCCATCGTCCAGACGCTGACGACGATCCAGGACAGGTAGGCCGCCGCGACTCCGATCGCGGCGACCATGAAGCAGAACTCGGCGTCTTGCTCTTCCACGTCAACCTCCGCGGGCGTCACGGTGACGCCCGGCTACTCACGGATTCGGAACACGTCCACGAGCGGGTCGTACTCGGTGCCGTTCTGGTACGCCTGGCCGCGGAGGGCGTAGATCACCCGCCCGTCCTGGGCCAGCGAGGTGATGAGTTGCCCACTCCCGTAAGGGTTCAGCACGTCCCGGTCGATGGCGTGGGGCAGATCGTCGGACTCCACCGGCGTGCTGCCGATGTCGTGGGCGTCGAAGAAGTACCAGTCGGTCGCCCCGCCGCCGCGGGTGATCGAGCCGTAGTCGTACCCGAGGCGGCCGGTGCCGACCCGGACGGGGAAGATCGCCCCCTGCACGTCGGGGAGGTGGACCACCAAGCCGGCCCGGCAATGGTCGTCGAACGTGACGAAGCCCTTGTCGGCGCTCTCGGGCTGTTCGGCCCAGTAGTCACAGTTGGCGTTGAAGTAGTCCCCCCGCCGCGGCAGCGGGTTGTCCACCAGCCGGCCGAGGAGTTGGTGCCTGCGGACGAGCGATTCGAGACTCGGGTCCGGGTCGTCGAACACGCCGAGGGCGACGCCCCGGCTGCACGGGTCGCTGATGGAGTAGTAGCACCCGAACCCGCGGGCGTCCCGGCGGCCGCCGGTGTACTTGTCGGCGTAGCTCTTGGGCAGCAGGTGTGTCCCGCCCCAGTGCCACTTCTGGTTCGGAACCTCCCACGTCCCGGCCGGGGCGAACGTGCCGTCCTCGCGCAGCAGCGTCCGGCCGGCGCACTTGATCGGCCCGCCGGTCCAGTACGGGTGGTGCCACGACCAGTGCAGGAAGCCGTCGCGGTAGTACGCCTGACCGACCGGGCCGATCCCGCCGGCCGACACGTCGCCCCACTCGTTCGCGAGTGGGGCGGTCGGCAGGGAGTGGAGGTTCGACCCCGTGTACTTCACCGGGTCGGGGATGTTCACCTCGAACAGCCAGTGGCGTGGGTGGTTGTAGCCGATCACGAGCCGCTTGACACCGTTGACTTCCTTGAGGGCCATCGTTGTCTCGGAGTAGCCGGAGTTGGCGCCGCCGACGTACTTGGGCAACTTGAACGAACCCAGGTACTCCACGCGGTCTGGTGTCAGCGGGGCACGCCCGTCATCGTCGGTCATGGGGGTGGGCAGGACGAGCGGGCGGTGCGTGGCCGGCGTGACGGTGATCGTGACCGGGTCGCTCTCGACCCCGAACCCTCCGGCGGACGGGTGACCCAGTCGCCAGCGGAACGTGTAAGTTCCGGGGTCGGACGGCGCCCGGAGGTGCGACACGAAGGCCGCCTCCTGCCCGTTGTCGATGAACCGACCCTGCCCGAGGATGACGAAGTCTGTGCCCCACGAGTCGCCGGTGGCGACCAGAATCGGAGGCTCTTGTGCCCCACTCAGCATCCCCCACTGCTTCGCGCCGGTGTTTCGGAGCGTCACCGAGGCCTTGAAGACCTGATCCGCCTCCAGGATGGTCGGTACGGACTGCGACACGAACGCGGAGTCCCAGTCGGCGGCCGGCGGCGGCGGTCCTTCCTGCCAGTCCACCTCGACCGGCCCGCCGAGGAGGACGGCCGATATCACGCCGTTGGTGCCCTTCGTCTTCGTGATCCTGACGCCGACAGACCTCGTCGTCTCCCACTGGAGCATGGCGCCGTTCTCGAAGGACGCGACCGTCTGCGCGTCCAACACCTCCAGGGTGTTTAGGTCAACGATTTCGACCAGTTGCTCCCGGCCGTTGCGGTCCCAGTCCAGGAAGTACAGGGACAGGAGTCCGGTCTTCTGGACGGTGAACGCGAACTTGTCAGCCATGTAGCGGCAGGCGGCGATGGCACTCTTGTCGGTGACGCGGACGGCCCGCTTGTCGCCCGTGTTCGGTGCCCAGACGTGCGAAAGGATTCCGAAAGCCCACGACGCGATCGGGCTGTTGACCGCGACGGCCCCGAACAGGTTGTACCCGTCCGCGCCGCCGTACTCGTTCCACCTCCAGCCGGCCTCTCCGCTCAGGATGCGGCCGAGGAACTTCGCGACTGGCGGCGGTGGCGGCGGGTTGAGCTTGTCCTCGATCGTCCTGATGCGGTCTTCGAGTCTACCGATCGACCCGGTGTTGTTGATGATCTGTTTGGTAGCCTCGTTGGACCACTCGTCGAGCGAGTCGCACCGGCCGGCGACGTTGCGAACCAGGACGGACTGGGCGTCCACCCGGCCAATCAGAACGTCAACCTGCCCGCTCAGGCGGGACAGGGCCTCGGGCGAGGCCGCGGTTACCGTGTCTGCCATGTGTTTTCTCCAGGCAAGATAGGGAAAGTTTTCGTGTGCAATCTGCCGGTACGGCAGGGGGGCGTCGAACGGTCCAGACATGGGTGCCTCGAAGTAAGCCGGGCGTCGCGGTGACGCCCGGCCGGGGTTGACTAGGGCAGGAGCGGCGCCCAGTACCAGTTGTCGTCCGCGACCGACGCGGCGTAATTCATGTTCCCCTGATCGACCCACTTCCACAGGACGGTCCGCACCCAACACCCGCCGTCCGTGGCGATGCGGTTGCCCAGGTGGTCGCTGCCGTCACTGGCCACGACTTGATACCACCACCCGCAATCGACGTCGCCGCCGGTGTACGGCGTGGGGAACCAGTACAGGTCCTTGCCGTCCGCCAGCCGCTCCAGGCGCATGCTGTCGGTTGAGTCGGACGCGACCCCGACGACGTCAACGAAATACTTCGTCTTGGCGTCCACCTTGCCCCAGCCCCAGCAATCGCCCTCGATCCGGTACCCGTCCTTCGTCTTCGTGACGTAGGCGTCCGTCGAGTACACGGCTTCGTCGGGCAGCGGCGGCGACGTCGATTGCGGG
>Ga0247822_10000127_pt1 | contig 33448 bp, 31 predicted proteins | sample 13C_Cellulose_Da_FD_192423 | JGI IMG/M metagenome (GOLD analysis project Ga0247822, IMG submission 192423) | Soil microbial communities from agricultural site in Penn Yan, New York, United States - 13C_Cellulose_Day30 | ecosystem: Environmental > Terrestrial > Soil > Agricultural land | place...
GCGTCGGCGCCGCGCGCGGTCGCCGACGCCGCGCGCCTGCCGCTGGTGTCCGAGCCCAGCGGCGCCCATCCGATCCCGCGCCCGGCCGCCGCGCCGCCGCGGGCGCCGAGCGGCCTGCCCACCGGCCGCACCGTCGCCGGTCGCTACGAGATCCTCGAGCGCATCGGCCAGGGCGGCATGGGCAAGGTCTACAAGGTCAGCCACGCCCAGCTCGGCAAGGTGTTCGCGCTCAAGGTGATCGGCGACAACCTCGCCGATACCGAGGAGGCGCGCGAGCTGTTCTATCGCGAGGCGCGGATGGCCAGCTCGGTCAACCACGCCAACATCACCTCGGTGGTCGACTTCGGCGAGGACGCCGATCTCGGCGCGTTCATGGTGATGGAGCTGGTCGAGGGCGAGCCGCTCGCCAAGATGCTCCACCGCGAGACCCGGCTCGGCGTGCGGGTGGCGTGCGAGATCATCCTCCAGGTGGCCGAGGGCCTGCACTACGTGCACCAGAAGGGCATCGTCCACTGCGACATCAAGACCGAGAACATCCTGGTCTGCGAGCAGGCCGGCACCAAGCGGCGCCAGCTGATCGTCAAGCTGCTCGACTTCGGCCTGGCCCGCTCGCTGACCACCGGGCGCAGCTCGACCACGCTGTCGGGCACGCCGCATTACGTCGCGCCCGAGCGCATCCGCGGCGAGGCGGCGTCGCCGTCGTCGGACATCTACGCCCTCGGCATCCTGTTCTACGAGATCGTCACCGGCCACGTGCCGTGGGACGGCGCGGTCGCCAACATCCTCCACGGCCACCTCGAGCAGGAGCCGACCCCACCGTCGAAGCTGGTGCCGGGCGGGCTCGACACCGCCCTCGAGAAGCTGATCTTGCACGCGCTGGCCAAGCAGCCGTCCGAGCGCCACAAGGACATGGCGGCGTTCATCTACGAGCTGCGCACCGTGATGGACATGCTCGGCTTCGGCCGGCGCCGGCGCGGCGGCCCCGGCAAGCGCGTGGTCATCGAGCGCAGCAAGAACGAGCGCGACGCGCTGGTCAGCCGCGCCTTCGATCACTGCCGGCTGCCGCTGGCGCTGCTGTCGCCGCAGGGCGTGGTCCAGGTGTCGAACCCGGCGTTCGCCAAGTTCGTCATGGGCGTCGAGGTCGAGGTCGAGGGCCTGCCGGTGTCGTCGACGCCGCTGATGAGCGCGTGGACCTCGTTCGACAACGACCTGACCCGCTCGGTCAACGGCCACGCCGTCCGCCGCATCCTCGAGATCGAGGTACCCGGCCGCCCGGCCCAGCGCCTGCTGCTGTGGCTCGACGGCGCCGGCGAGGGCTACGTGCTCCTCGGCGTGCAGCCGATCGAAGTCGGCTGAGCCGCACCGCGGGCTAACCGGGGCGTACCCCAGAGGTGCGCGAGCTGGCGCGCGCGGCGTGCCAGCATCGTCCGAGATGCGGACGACACTCGCCGTGCTCGCGTTGCTCGCCGTGGTGGTTCCCGGGGTGGCCGCCGCCGCGCCGCTACGCCCGCTCGGCCTCGACTTCCCGTCGTCGGAGTGGACGGTGTTCGGCGGCAACGACGGCACGTCCAACCAGGTCACGTTCTTCCACAAGGGCGCCACCCTGTTGACCACCGTGGCCGTCCGGCCCATCAGCAAGTCCGATGACTGCGCCGCCTACGTCCGGAACGCAGGCCCCGGCGCCCGGCCGCTGTCGGGCCGCCTGGCCCACCTCGCCGGCTTCGTCGACAACACCGGGGTCGGGGTGTGCCGGGCGTCGCGCGGGCGCAAGGTGATGGCGTTCACCAAGCTGCCCGCCGCGATCACCCCGGCGCAGGAGACCGCCCTGCTCGGGCTCCTCGACGATCTCGACCGCGCGCTGCGGTCGACGACCTCGCTCACGCTGTACGTGACCGGGCTCGACCTCGGGCCGCGCTTCGATCGCTGGCACGCGACGGCGCTCGACGGGCCCGATCTGCTCCAGCTCGTGAACGAGGACGAGCCGTTGACGCTGGTCTCGGTGGAGCGGAGCTCGACCGCGTGCCGGCCGATGACGGCCTCGCCCGGGGTCGAGGTGAAGCCGCGCCCGGCCCACGTGCCGGCCGCGTTCCACGGCCAGGTGAGCGTCGGCTGGGCCGAGGAGACCTACATGCTGTCCGCCTGCCTGCCGCACGGCAGCGCGAGCTACCTCATCGACGTCGGCCGCCAGGTCGGCGCCGGGCGAGCCCCGAGCAAGTCGAGCGACGCCGCCGTCGGCGAGCTGCTGCGGGCGATCGCCGACGCGGTCGCGAAGACGCCGGTCCCGGCGGTGCCCGACGAGGTGTCGGGGGCGAGCGAGGAGGCCGACGACGATGTCGCCGGCGACGACGGCGCGACCCGCGCGGCCCCGCCGGCGGTGACGCCCGACGCGCCGCCCGCGATCGTGGCCGAGCCGGTGACCGCGACCGCGAGCGCGACCGAGCCGGCGGCGACCACGACCGCGACCGCGACCACCGGCTCGTCGCGGGCGCGCTGGCGCGGCCGCTTGCCCACCTCGCCGGTGCTCAGCCTCGGGGTGCGTCGCCTCGGCCAGCCGGCGACCGACATGACCGCGGCGCGCAGCGCGCTCGGCGCCGCGCTGACCGTGACCCGACCGCTGTGGCTGGTGGACGGCGTCGCCGGCGTCGAGTGGAGCGGCGCGATCGGCTACGACGAGCTGTCCGGGGTCGCGTTCGATCTGCGCGGCGGCGGCGGGATCGCGCTCGGCGCCGGCCTGTTCGCGATCGGCGGCGTCGGCATCGACGGCTGGACCGGCGACGTCGCGCTGCCGACCCAGCCGTACCTGTACGTGGGCGGCACCGTCGGGCTCGGGCCGCTGGCGCTCCGCGCCGAGTACCTGCCGCGCAACGGCGGCACCGACGAGAAGCGGCTGCACGCGACCTTCACCAGGTTCCGCGACGAGGGCCGCAAGCTCGCGGTCGGTGCTGGCCTGCTGCTGGTCGACGGCGCGCGCGCGCTCACCATCGGCGTCGGCGTCGGCATCTGACCGCGCGGCGGACGCGTCAGTCGTCGGCGATCAGCGTCATCGGATCCTCGGGCCACGCGTGCTTGGGGTAGCGGCGCATGAGCTGGCGGCGCAGCTCGGGGTAGTGGCGCTGCCAGAACCCGGGCAGATCCTGGGTGACCTGCACCGGCCGCTGGTTGGGCGCCAGCAGGTGGAGGACCAGCGGGACCTGGCCGCCGGCGACCGCCGGGCCGCGCGGCAGGCCGAAGAAGTCCTGCAGGCGCGACGCGATCCACGGCGGACGATCGAGCTCGTAGTGGACCGCAACCCGCCGCCGCGGTAGCTGGACGTGGGTCGGCGCCATGCGGTCGAGCGCGCCGCGGTGCTCGGCGAGGTTCGCGTCGAGCAGGTCGATCAGCGACGCCTTCTTGAGCTCGGCGAACGAGGTCATGCCGTCGCAGGCGCGGGCCAGCGCGGCGGTGAGCGCGTCGTCGCCGGGCGGGACCAGGCCCGGCACGTACGGCGCGGCGAAGCCGATGCGCGCCCGCCAGCCGGCCAGCCGCTCGGGATCGACGAAGCGCTCGACGCCGGCGGCGATCGCCTCGCGGGCCAGCACGGCGGCGGCGCGCGGATCGTGGCGGGCGGCGCCGGGATCGAGCCGCTCGTCGATGACCAGGCCGTCGAAGGTGGTGCGCTGGGCCCGCTCGACCCGCTGGGCGTCGCGGTTCCAGATCAGCTCGTCGGTCTCGACCACGCGATCGGGATCGAGCTCGAGCAGCCACAGCGGCTCGACCCGGCTGGCGCGGCGGATGCCGACCTTGCCGCGCCCGACCTCGCTGGCGTCGAGCGCGACCACCAGCTCGGCGTCGATCACCACCGACGAGGGCGCCAGCGTGCCGGCGCCGCCGGCGGCGAACACGATGTCGGCGCTCTTGCCGCGCCGGCGTCCGAGCCGATCCGGATAACCGGCCAGGGTGGCGATCAGCAGCGCCTCGTCGACGGCGGCGTCGTCGCGCAGCGGTGGGGTCCGGTCCTGGGCCAGGCGCTCGAGCTGGCGGGCGGCGCGATCGACCGCCATCGCGGTGGCGACGTCGAGGCCATGATCGCGGAGGCGGGCGGGACGCAGCCCGCCGCCGCCGTCGCGCGCCGCCAGCATGGCGTCGAGATCCTCGATCAGATCCGAGTCGCCGGCGACCCGCGCCGCCGCGCCCGGGCCGCGCCGCTCGAGCCGCAGCTCGCGCGCGCCGAGCAGCGCCGCGCACAGCGCGCCCTCGCGGGCGACGCCGCGCGCCTCGGCCTCGACCAGCAGCCGCGCCTGGCGCGGGTGGGCCGGGAAGCGCAGCATGCGCCGGCCGAGCGCGGTCACGGCGCCGGCGGCGTCGATGGCGCCGAGCCGGCGCAGCAGCTCGTCGGCGGCGTCGGCCGCGGCCGGCGGTGGCGCCTCGAACCACGGGAAGTCGGCGACGCGGGCGAACCCCTGGGCGTGGAGCTCGAGCGCGGCCTCGGCGAGATCGGCGCGTGCGACCTCGGGGGCGTCGCGCTCGCGCCGGGTGTCGAGATCGTGGCGGGTGAACAGGCGCAGGCAGCGCCCGGGGCGCGTGCGACCGGCGCGGCCGGTCCGCTGGGTCGCGCTCGCCCGCGAGATCGGCTCGACGACCAGGCTGGGCAGGCCCGACCACGGCGAGTGGCGGGCGACCCGCGCCACGCCGGTGTCGACCACGGCGACCACGCCGTCGATGGTGATCGACGTCTCGGCGACGTTGGTGGCGAGGATGACCTTGCGGCGATCGGCGCGGGCGACCGCGCGGTCCTGCTCGTCGGCCGGCAGGTCGCCGTGCAGCGGCAGCACCAGCAGGTCGTGGCGCCCGGCCAGCTCGCCGAGGTCCTCGGCGGCGCGGCGGATCTCGCCGGCGCCGGGCAGGAACACCAGCACGTCGCCGTCGAGGCCGTCCTGGACCAGCCGGCGCACCGCGCTGGCGACCTGCTTGCCGAGCGGACGATCGTCGGGCGCGGCCAGGTGCTCGACGTCGACCGGGAAGGTCCGGCCTTCGGACACCACCACCGGCGCGGCCAGGAAGCTCGCCACCGGGCCGGGGTCGATGGTCGCCGACATCGCCACCAGCTTGAGGTCGGGCCGCGGCCCGCGCCGCAGCCGCTCGACCAGCGCCAGCGCGAGATCGCCGGCGAGGTGGCGCTCGTGGATCTCGTCGAGGATCACCGCGCCGGTCCCGCGCAGGGTCGGATCGGCCAGCAGCTGGCGGGTCAGCACACCCTCGGTGACGAAGCGGATCCGCGTCGCCGCGCCGACCCGGCGGTCGAAGCGCACCTCGTAGCCGACCTCGTCGCCGACCCGCCCGCCGCGCTCGCTGGCGACCCGGGCCGCCGCCATCCGCGCCGCCAGCCGGCGCGGCTCGAGCACGACCACGTCGCCGCCGCCGGCCAGCCCGGCGTCGAGGAGCGCGCCCGGCACGCGCGTGGTCTTGCCCGCGCCCGGCGGCGCGACCAGCACCGCCGCGCCGCGCGCGGCCACCGCCGCGGTCAGCGCCGGCAGCACGTCGTCGATCGGCAGCCGGGGCAGGCTCACGTCAGGTAGCGCGCGATCGCGCCCATCACCCGCGCGACGGTGTCGTCCTTCTCGCCCACCGGCGCGACGTAGTGGATCGCGGCGTGGGCGGCCTCGCCGCCGGCCAGGCGCGCGATCGTCCACGCCGCCAGGTACAGCGACGCCAGGCAGCCGCCGGCGGTGGCGACGTTGCCGTGGGCATGGAACGGCAGGTCGACCACCTCGACCCCGGCGTCGGCCAGCCACGGCCGGGTGACCAGATCGGTGCACGCCGGCACCCCGCGCAGGAGGCCGAGCCGGGCCGCGATCAGCGCCCCCGAGCACTGGGCCCCGACCAGCTGGCGGGTCGGATCGAGCGTGAGCCGGGCCATCAGCGCCGGGTCGGCGACGAGATCGCGGGTCTTGATCCCGCTGCCGAGGATGACCGCGTCGGCGTCGGCGACCACCTCGAGCGGCGCCTGCGCCGACATCACCACCTCGTTCATCGAGGTCACCGTCGGGGTCGGGCAGGCCAGGACCGCCCGCCAGCCCGGCCGCCGCACCCGGTTGAGCACCGCGAACGCGATCAACGAGTCGAGCTCGTTGAATCCGTCGAACGTCACGACCGCGATCGTCGGCACCGGGTGAGGCTAGCAGAGCTTGCCGGGAAACGTGCCTTGAGGCCCGAGGCCCGCGCGCGTTACCCTGCCGCGATCATGACGACGCTCACCTCCGAGCCGAGCGACCGCGGCGCCCTGCTGGCCGCCGGCGCCGTGCTCGGCGAGCGCTACCGCGTGCGGCGAGTGCTCGCCGTCGGCGGCATGGGCGTCGTCTACCAGGTCGTGTCGCTGGCCGACCATCAGCCGTTCGCGATCAAGGCCCTGCTCCCCGCGCTCGAGGCCGATCGGGCGCTGGTCCAACGCTTCCACCGCGAGGCGGCGACCATGCGCCTGTTCGATCACCCGCACCTGGTCCGCGTGATCGAGACCTTCGTCGCCGACGACCGCCTGTACCTGGTCATGGAGCTGGTCGCCGGACCGACCCTCGACCGGCTCGCGTCGGGGCGGCCGCTGGCCCCGAGCCGGGCGATCGCGCTCACCGTCCAGATCCTCGACGCCCTCGGCCACGCCCACCGCGCCGGGGTGATCCACCGCGACCTCAAGCCGGAGAACGTGGTCGTCACCGCGCGCCCGAGCGCGGCCGGCGAGGTCGATCACGTGAAGGTCCTCGACTTCGGCGTCGCCATGGTCGTCGACGAGGCCGCCCGCCAGATCGGCGGCGCGCGCCTGACCCAGGCCGGGTTCACCCAGGGCACCCCCGAGTACATGGCCCCCGAGCAGGCCGTGCGCGGCACCCCCGTCGACCATCGCGCCGACCTCTACGCCGCCGGCGTGATCCTGTTCGAGCTGCTCACCGGCACCCGCCCGTTCGACGACGCCGACCGGCTCGCCCTGATGCACAAGCAGGTGTACGAGCCCCCGCCCCGGCTGGCCGACGTCGCCGCCGGCCGGCCATGGGCGACGCCGGCGCTGGAGAGCGTCGTCGCGACCGCGCTGGCCAAGCTGCCCGACGAGCGGTTCGCCAGCGCCGCCGGCATGCGCGCCGCCCTGCTCGAAGCCGCGGCCACGCTCTCCGACCTGAGCTGAGCTCAGGTCGGCCGACCCGCCGAGCGGCGGTCCGTCGGTCGGCCGCGACCAACCGGTCGCGGTGGAGGCGGTACAGTCGAGGCGATGTCCACGTCGTCCCCGCCGTTCCCGTCGCCGCCCATGCCCGAGCTGTCCCCCGACGAGCTCGCGCACGCCTCGTTCCCACTCCGCTACGAGGACATCGCGCAGGACGGCCGGATGATGGCGACCGCGCTGCCGCCGGCCGTCGGCTGGACCGTGTGGAAGCAGCTGCTGTCGCCCCATCCGGCGGCGAAGGGCATGCAGCGGGCCGGGATCGTCGCGATCCTGTCCCGCCTGACCGTCGATGCGTCGGATCAGCCGATCCGCGTCGACCGCCCGGTCGAGGCCACCGGCGGGTACCAGCTGGCTCGCTACGCCCCACGTGGGGCGACCGACAAGCTGTTCCTCAACATGTGGGTCGAGGTCCGCGGCGCCCGCGGCCGCATCTTCCCGCCCGAAGGGCCGGGGCCGCTGGTCGTGGCCGGTCGCGTGTTCGCCGAGCACACCTTCACCCGGCTGTTCGCCCCGCCCGATCAGCGACGCGTCAGCCGCCTCGACGTCGACGGCTTGCCGGCCGAGCCCGCCGCGACCTACGACTTCCCGCCGCCCGAGACCGCGATGCAGCTCCCCGAGGGCGCGGTGCCGCTCGATGGCGACTACGTGGGGGACGACGCGGTCACCGTGTTCGGCCTCGACCACACCGACTCCAACCAGCACGTCAACTCGCTGGTCTACCCCCGCCTGTTCGCCGAGACCGCCCTGCGCCGCCTGGCCGTCCGCGGCGCCCCACGGCCGGGCCTGGTCCGCGGCCTCGACATCGCCTATCGCAAGCCGAGCTTCGCCGGCGATCGCGTGCGCATCCACGTGCGGACCTTCCAGCTCGGCGACCGCCTCGGCGCCGCCGGCTTCCTGGCCCTCGCCGATGATGGCGAGCAGCGCCCGCGCTGCTGCGCGCGCATCCTGTTCGGCTGACCGCGCGACACATCCGGGCGGCTGATCGCGCCTACGCCCCACCTGGGGCGAGCACTCCGTCGTAGTCCGCGACGCGCCTGCTCCCCCACGTGGGCACGAGGGCACCGGCTCGACCGCGGACGCGCCGACGCCCCACGTGGACACGAGGGCACCGTCTCGACCGCGGACGCGCCGACGCCCCACGTGGACACGAGGGCACCGTCTCGACCGCGGACGCGCCGACGCCCCACGTCGAGCGAGGGCTCCGCTCGACTAGCAGGGCCTACGCCCCGCGTGGCGCCCCATCATCGATGGCCACGCGCCGACGCCCCACGTGGGGCGAGGCTCAATCGTCGACCGCGACGCAGAAATCGACGCGCGTGATCTCCCCGCCTCCAGGCCCGGACCCGCTGCTCCCGGCGGGGATCGTGAAGGTCAGGCCCCGGCCCTCCAGGTCGCGGTCACCGACGCGGACCACGTAGCGCATCGCCGCGGCCTCGCTGGACAGCGTGAACCCGACGAAGCGGTCGGGGCGCGCGGGGTCCGCCGTCCAGGCCGTGAACGTGACCACGGGTGAGGTGACGATCGCGCCGACCTGGACCGTCAGACCGACCACGCCGATCTTCATCCTGTCGACCCGGCACACCGCACCAATGGTCGGTGGCGGCGGCGGAAGGACGCCGGCATCGACGTCGGCCGGATTGTCGATACCGGGGTCCTGGCCCGGCCCGCCCACCTCTTCACCGGGCTCGAAGGCGCAGCCCACCAGGGCTGCGAAGACTACGGACGTGAGCAGGTGCGTGGTGCGCATGGGAACCCCGATCGCCCGTTTGTGCATCCACTACGCCAGAAACTCCCGTCAATGAAACCAGGGGGGTGGCTCACGCTCCCCCACGTGGGGCGGGGCGCCGGTCCCCGGTAGGACACCCGCCGCGCATCCCCGATGACGCATAGCGCCGTGCGGTATGGTCGCGCTCGCGTGGATCCAACGAACACCCGCTGGCAGGTCTGGATCGATCGCGGCGGCACCTTCACCGACGCGATCGGCGTCCGCGGTGACATCGTGCGCACCGCCAAGGTCCTGTCAGGTGCCGGGTCGGTGGTCGGCGCGGTCCGCGCCCTGCTCGACCTCGCCCCCGACGCCGTGGTGCCTCCCATCGACCTGCGCCTCGGCACCACCCTCGCGACCAACGCCCTGCTCGAACGCCGTGGCGCCCCCACTGCCCTCGCCATCACCGCCGGCCTCGGAGACCTCCTGGCGATCGGCGACCAGACCCGCCCCGACCTGTTCGCGCTCGACATCACCCGACCGGCCCCGCTCTACGCGCGCGTGCTCGAGCTGGCCACGCGCGCCGACCCGACCGGACGCGTGCTCGCCCGCGACGATGATGCCGACCTGCTGGCGCGGTTCACGGACGTCGTCGCGGCCGGGATCGACAGCTTCGCCATCGTCGTCCTCCACGGCTGGGCCGCGCCCGATCTCGAACAGGAGGTCGCGAAGGTGGCGCGGCTCGCCGGTGCCCGCCACGTCTCCACCTCGGCCGACGCCTCCGCCGAGCTCGGCCTGCTCGGCCGCGCCCGCACCGCCGTCGCCGATGCGTACCTGAGCCCGGTCCTCGCCGCCTACCTGGCCGACCTCCGCGCCGCCCTGCCCGGCTCGACCGTCCGGCTGATGCAGTCGAGCGGCGGCCTGGCCGACGCCGCCCGCCTCCGCGGCCGCGACGCCGTGCTGTCGGGCCCGGCCGGCGGCGCCATCGCCGCGGCCCACGCCGCCGTCGCCGCCGGCGCCCCCCACGCGGTCGGCTTCGACATGGGCGGGACGTCGACCGACGTGACCTGCGTCGAGGCCGGTCAGCTCGACCGCACCCATGAGACCGAGGTGGCCGGCACCACGCTGCGCGCGCCGGCCATCGCCATCCACACCGTCGCCGCCGGGGGCGGCTCGATCTGCCAGTTCGACGGCCTGCGCCTCACCGTCGGACCGGCATCCGCGGGCGCCGAGCCAGGACCGATCTGCTACGGCGCCGGCGGCACCGCGATCACCGTCACCGATGTCGATCTCGTCCTCGGCCGCCTCGCCGATGATCACTTCCCCTGGCCCCTCGATCGTGCCGCGGCCATCCAGGCTCTGGCCGCCGTCGGCCGCGCCCTCGGCGTCGCCGGCGACGACGAAGCCGCCGCCCGCCAGGCCGCCGAGGGGTTCTTCGCGATCGCCAACGCCAACATGGCCGAGGCGGTCCGCGAGGTCACGATCGCGCGCGGCAAGGACGTCCGCGAGCACGCGCTGGTCGTGTTCGGCGGCGCCGGCGGCATGCACGCCGGCCCCGTCGCGCGTCAGCTCGGCGTACGCCGCGTGATCGTGCCCCGCTTCGCGGGCCTGCTCTCGGCGTGGGGCATCGGCCTCGCCCCCGTGACCTGGCACGGCGAGGTCGACGGCGGCCGCGTGGCGGTCACCGCCGACGCGCTCGCCACCGTCGCCCAAGGGCTGAACGCGGTCGAGGCCACCGGGCGCGCGGCAGTGGCCGCCGAGGGTGCAACCCGCCTCCGAGTCGCGCGCACCTTGTCGCTGCGCTACCGCGGCAGCGACACCGCCCTGGATGTCTCGGCCGGGGACGCCACCACGGTCGGCGCCGCCTTCGCCGAGGCCCACCGGGCGCGGTTCGGCTACGTCCGCGAGGACGCGATCATCGAGATCGCCGCCGGCCGCGTCGAGGTGATCGGGGAGGACGTCGCCCCCACCCTCCCCATGCGGGGCCAAGGACCGCTACCGGCGCCGCGGCGAATCGACCGAGGAACGCCGGTCTACGGGCTCACCGAGCTACCGGCCGGCGCCGTGGTGACGGGCCCGGCGCTGGTGCTCGACCCGCATGCCTCGGTCGTCGTCGACCCTGGTTGGGTGGCCCGGGTCGGCGATGGCGGCGAGCTCGTGATGGACGATCGCGAGCCCCCACGTGGGGCGCCGAACGCGAGTAGGACGGCGAACACTGACGTCGATCCGGTCCGCCTCGAGGTGTACGGCAACCTCATGATGTCGATCGCCGCGCAGATGGGCGTCGTGCTCGAGCGCACTGCGGTGAGCGTGAACATCCGGGAGCGGCGCGACTTCTCCTGTGCGGTGTTCGATGCCCGGGGTGGCCTGGTCGCCAACGCGCCGCACATCCCGGTCCACCTCGGCGCCATGGGCGAGACCGTGCGGTCGCTGCTCGACAGCGTGACCCTGACCCCCGGCGCCGTCTACGCGTGCAACGATCCATCGGCGGGCGGATCTCACCTGCCCGACATCACCGTGATCACCCCGGTTCACGATGGCCACCGACTGATCTACCTCGTCGCCAACCGTGGCCACCACGCCGACGTGGGTGGGCTCACGCCCGGATCGATGCCGCCGATGTCGCGAACCCTCGAGGAGGAGGGCGTCGCCCTGCGTCACCTCCCGATCGTCATCGCCGGTCGCCTCCAGCGCGACGAGATCCTCGACGCATTGCGGTCCGGACCGTGGCCAGCCCGTCGCCCCGAGGACAACCTCGCCGATCTCGAGGCCCAGATCGCGGCCAACCACGCGGGTGTGGCGCTCATGTCCGAGGCCATGGCGCGGGCGAGCCAGGCCGAGGTGCTCGCGTACCTCGGCCACGTCCAGGACCAGGCGGCGGCGCTGGTCGGCCGCGCGATCGGCTCGCTTCGCCAGGGCACTCGCCATTTCGCCGACCAGCTCGACGACGGCAGCCCGATCGTCGCGACGGTCACGGTCGCCGGGAGCCGACTCCACATCGACTTCACCGGCAGTGCCCCGGCCCACGTGGGGAACCTCAATGCCCCCCGCGCGGTCACGGTCGCGGCGGTCATCTACGTCCTCCGCGCCATGTGCGGGGCGCCGATCCCTCTCAACGCCGGCTGCCTGGTGCCGGTCGATCTCGTGATCCCGCCCGGCTCGATCCTGGATCCTCCGCCTGGCGCGGCGGTGGTCGCCGGCAACGTGGAGACCTCGCAGCGGATCGTCGACGTGTTGCTCGGCGCGCTCGAGCTGGCCGCGGCCAGCCAGGGCACGATGAACAACCTGACCCTCGGCGGCCCCACGTGGGCCTACTACGAGACCATCGGCGGCGGCGCGGGCGCGACCGCACGCGCCCCCGGCGCCTCGGCCGTGCACACCCACATGACCAACACCCGCATCACCGATCCGGAGGTGCTCGAGGCGCGGCTGCCCGTGCGCCTGCGCCGCTTCGCGGTGCGCGTCGGTTCGGGTGGCACCGGGCTCCACCGTGGTGGCGATGGCATCGTGCGCGAGCTCGAGCTGCTCGCGCCGGCCGAGATCGCGCTGGTGACCGAGCGGCGCACCACCTGCCCGTTCGGCCTGGCCGGCGGGCAGCCCGGTCGGGCGGGGAGAAACCTCGTCGATGGCGCGGAGGTGCCCGGCCGGGCCCACGTCCGCGCGGGCGCCGGCACCATCCTCACCCTCGAGACTCCTGGCGGCGGTGGTTGGGGCCCAACGCAGGGCGCATAAGCATCGCACCCGCACGCGTCAACCCGTTGCACGCGACGGCGTGGTGCTTATCAGGAAGCCATGCGATCGCGAGGCACGCTGCCGATGCGACGCAGAGTCTTCCCGGCCGCTCTTCGCGGCGTCTTCCCTGCACAGGAGGAAGCCAATGTCCCTCGTTCGTCGTGAGAATGGAACCGCTGCTGTGCGCTTCGCGCGCGACCCCTTCGCGCTGGCTCGTGAGCTCTTCAACTGGGATCTCGGCGACCCCCGTCCGGTCGCGACCTTCAGCCCCGGCTTCGAGGTCAAGGAGACCCAGGATCAGTTCGTGGTCCGCGCCGACATGCCCGGCGTCAAGGACGACGACGTCGACGTGTCCCTCCACAACGGCGTCCTGGCCATCACGGGCCGCCGCGCCGCCGAGGAGCGCAAGGACGGCGAGACGTACTACCTGTACGAGCGCCAGTACGGCACGTTCTCGCGCAGCTTCGCGCTACCCGATACCGCCGACGCCGACAAGGTCGAGGCCAAGCTCGAGCAAGGCGTCCTGACCGTCACGATCGGCAAGCGGGTCGAGGCCAAGCCTCGCAAGATCTCGCTCCGCAAGTAGCGAGCGTTGGGATGCGCGCAGACGGCGCCGAGTTCGGCGCCGTCTGACATTTCGCCTCGGTCCCCCTGCCGACCCTCGACCGGCCGCTCCACGCGGCCGAGGTACGGCGGAACTTTCGTGCTACTCCCGCGTGCATGCCGCGGATGACCGCCGCCGACATCGATCGTTTTCTCATCGAGCACTTCCCCCAAGCGGTCGGCTTCTGCCGCATCACCGCGCTCGGTGAGGACACGATCGACGTCGTGGTGCCCTACCGGGACGACTACCTCCGTCCGGGCGGCACGCTCTCCGGACCGACGCTGATGACGCTTGCCGACACCGCGATGTACTTCCTGGTGCTCGCGCAGCTCGGCCCGATCGGGCTCGCGGTCACAACACACCTCGACATCAACTTCCTGCGCAAGCCGCCGCCCGCGGACCTTCATGCCACCGCGCGGTTGCTCAAGCTCGGGAAGAGCCTGGCCATCGGCGAGGTCCACATCCGCAGCGCGGACGGGACCCTGGTGGCGCAGTCGTCGGTGACCTACTCGATCCCGCAGTCCTGACGTCGCGAGCGGCCCGGTGGCGGAGTCGAGCTTCGTCAGCCCGGTCGACGCTCGCACCGTCGCCGCGCCTCGATCCATCCGGCCATCTCGCCGGGAACCTCGCTCGCGAAGCGGAGCCGCTCGCCGGTGATGGGATGGACGAAGCCCAAGGTCGCCGCGTGCAACATCAGCCGTGGCGCGCGCAGCAGCGCCCCGCCACGCTCGGCGAAGTCGCGGCCGTAGACTTCCTCGCCGACCAGCGGGTGTCCCGTCTCGGCCAGGTGGATCCGGATCTGGTGGGTCTTGCCGGTCTCGAGCCGGACCTCGCACACCGTGGCGCCGTCGAGCCTCTCGACGACGCGCACGTGGGTGACCGCGCGCTTCCCCACGTGGGGATGCCGCGTGGACCCACGTAGACCGTCGCCGCGGTCGGCCACCAACCGCGACTCGATGGTCTGCGCCCGTACGTCCCCGTGGGCGACGCACAGGTACGTGCGCTCGCACGAGTGGTCGCGCAGCTGCGCGGCCAGGCCGAGCTCTGCCCGCTTGCTCTTCGCAAACATCAGCAGCCCGGAGGTCGCCTTGTCGATCCGATGCACGACGTGCAACGGCGTCTCGGTCGCACGACGCCCCATGCGCCGCCACGCCGCCCGGATCAAGTCCATCGCCGTGCCCGTCTCGCGGTCGTCATAGGGCACGGACGAGATGCCCGCCGGCTTGTCGATCACGACGACATGGGCATCGTCGTGAACGAGGGTGGCCTCGCGCATCGGATCGCGCGGACGCGGCGCCGCGAGCCGGACCTCGACGGTCTCACCGCCGCGGACGCGATGGTCGATCGCCGTGATCGCCGCGCCATCGAGCCAGACCTTCCCGGATGCCACCCATCGCTTGACCACCGACCACGGCTCGCCGGCCCGGTCGCGCACCACCGTCGCGACGGTCGCACCAGCGGCGGCGGCAGGCACGGTCCACGGTTCGGGCGGTACGGGCATCGGCGCATCATGGGGGGCCACCGCGCTCGACGGCAACCGATCGCGCGGCAGCGATCTCGGTGGGTCGGCACGGACCCGCCCCGCCGCGCGGCCGGGTCCATCCTGACCCGGCCTACCCCGATTCTCCACGTGATCTCGCGAGTCTACGGCTGGCACCGGGGTTGCGATAGGCACCGGCCAGCAACACCCTCACTGGAGACCGTCATGAAGCCTGTCAAGTTCGTCCTGCTTGCCCTCGGTGCCCTCTGCCTGCTGGCTGTCTTCCTGCCCTTCGTCGAGGCGGGTCCCATCAAGGCCTCGTTCTGGGAGCTGCGGCAGGCCAAGGCCGCGCCGACGTTCATCGCCCTGATCGGCTCGCTCGCCCTGGCTGGCCTCGGCGGCCTCGGTGTGGCCAAGCAGCGCTTCACGCGCGGGATGGCCGCGGGCACCGCGGTCCTCGGGCTGATCATCGCGGCGATCACCATCCTTCAGTTCAGCCCCGAGGCGCCGTTCGGCAAGGTCGCCGGCCTCGGCGCGAAGATCCTGCTGGCCGGTGGTCTCGTCGGCTTCGTCGCGAGCATCGTCGCCCTCATCAAGCCCGACCGCGCCGCCGCCTGAGGAAGCTCGTCGCGGCGCACGGCCCGCGCAGCGCGACGTCGGCCGCCCTACCCCTGCTTACACGCCGTGCTCCGCGGCAGTCGTCGACGAGGGCGCGTGGTAAGACGGCGGACGGAGGGCCCCATGGAGCGCACGCTGTTCTCGTCCGACCACGATCTCTTCCGTCAAGCGTTCCGCCAGTTCGTCGACAAGGAGATCAAGCCGAACCAGAAGCGGTGGGCCGAGGACGGCCAGGTCGACCGCGATGCGTGGCGCAAGGCCGGCGCAGCGGGGTTCCTGTGCCCCTGGCTGGAGGAGAAGTGGGGTGGGCCGGGCGCCGACTTCCTGTGCTCGATCGTGATCATGGAAGAGCTCGCCTACGCGTACGAGAGCGGCTTCGCCATGGCGCTGCACTCCGACGTGGTCGTGCCCTACCTGCACACGTTCGGTAACGACGAGCAGCGGCGCCGCTGGTTGCCCGGCTGCGCGTCGGGCGAGCTGGTCACCGCGATCGCCATGACCGAGCCCGGCACCGGCAGCGACCTGGCCGGCATCAAGACCACCGCGGTGAAGGATGGCGACGACTACATCCTGAACGGGCAGAAGACCTTCATCTCGAACGGCCAGCTGTGCGACCTCGTGATCGTCGCGGCCAAGACCGACCCCGACCCGGCCAACGCCCACAAGGGCATCTCGCTCTTCGTCGTCGAGGCGGGCCGTAAGGGGTTCGTGAAGGGCAAGAAGCTCGAGAAGATGGGGATGGCGTCGCAGGACACCAGCGAGCTCTACTTCGAGGACTGCCGGGTCCCCGCTGCCAATCGCCTCGGCGCGGAAGGCGCCGGCTTCATGCAGCTCATGCAGAAGCTCCAGCAAGAGCGGCTGTGCGTCGCGGTCGGCGCTCAGGCAGCCGCCGAGCAGGTGCTCAAGGACACGGTCGCGTACTGCAAGGAACGCCACGCGTTCGGCAAGCCGATCTCGAAGTTCCAGAACACCCAGTTCAAGCTGGTCGAGTGCGCGACCAAGGTGCAGATCGGCCGCGTGTTCATCGACCAGGTCACTGCCCAGCACGTCGCCGGTAAGTACCTGGTGACGGAGTGCTCGATGGCCAAGTGGTGGTCGACCGACATGAGCCAGGAGGTGATCGACACCTGCCTGCAGTTCTTCGGCGGCTACGGCTACATGCTCGAGTACCCGGTGACTCGTGCGTTCATGGACGCGCGCGTGCAGCGCATCTACGCCGGAACCAACGAGATCATGAAGGTGATCATCGCCAAGCAGATGGGGCTCTGAACTCGCTCCGAGCCGGCTCGGCCGCGCCGGAAGGCCGCCCCCACGTGGGGAGGTGCCCTGCGTGCAGCCACCTGCTGCGCTGCTCATTGCGCTCCGCGCGTGCGGTCGTGATCAGGGCAGCAAGCGGTGGGCCGAGCGCGATCTCGCGATGGCCCAGCCGTGGTGCTCCGCTCGCGGCGGCGCGACCGCAGCGTGTCAGTACCAGCTGACGCCCAGCTGCAGCGCACCGCCCGCGACCGTCAGATCGCCTTTCGGGTAGTGCGCGGCGGTGACGAGGACCTCACCCGACAGCGCGAAACCGCGGCGGCGCACGAGATCCAGGCCGCCGGCGCCGATGACGCCGACGCCCTTGTAGTCGAGCGTGACCTGCTCGAGGCCGTTGGCCTCGATGGTCTGCGTGTAGGCCGCGAACCCGGCTCCACCGCGGAGCCAGATGGCGTCCTTGAGGTACAGCTGACCGCCGCCGGTGAACAGGATGCTCTGGTTGCGGTGCTGAGCCCGCACTCCACCCATCTCCAACGACTTCACGTGGAGCGTCCCGCCCACCTCGATCAACCAGACCCACCGCGGCGATGCCACCGTACCGAGTCGCACGTCGAAGCCACCACCGGTGCCGCTGGCGCCGTTGAGGCCGAAGCCGACCTGCATGCTCGGACCGAGAGCGAGGCCGATCGCGAGGCCCTCGCGGACCGACTCGGGCTCCAGATTGGCCTCACGGGCTTCGGCCACCGCGCGCGGATCGGGTTGGATCGACGGCTGTTCCGAATCGGCGACGGTGGACGCGGGCGGGTCGGCGACGACCTGGCCGGTGGTCAGGCCGAAGACAATCGCGGCCGCAGCGGTGACCGTCGCCGGGCGATTCACGTCTTGCGCTCGATGCGAAGGGGGACAACCCGCGTCGCCCCACCCAGGTGGGGTTGCTCGGGTAGCAGGAGCCGCTCGACGAGCTCGCCACCGATCAGGTGACGCTCGACGATCTCGGGGACGTCCGCCACCGTCACGTGTCCGTACCAGACCTGCTCGGGATAGACGACGACGGTGACGCCGCTCTCGCACTGATCGAGACAACCCGCGTTGTTGGCGCGGATCCGACTACCGAGTCCACGCGCGGTCAGCTCCTTCTTCAGGGCGTCGCGGACCTCGGGACCGCCGCGCAGCTTGCACGAGCCGCGCGGGTGATCGGCTGCGCGCTCGTTGATACAGACGAAGACGTGGCGCTCGAAGCTGGGCATCCGGCGGCGAGGGTACCACGGGGCGGACGAGGGTCCGCACCGTCCGGGTTCCGGCCAGGTCGCGTCCGAGAACCGGCCATGCGTCCGGGTTCCGGACAGTCGCACCCTGCCGATCCGCGGACTTGAAGCCGGCACGCGATGTGCTCATGCCGCGCTTCGTGTTGCGAGTGCGGAGGATGTGGATCCCGTTGATGACCGTGGCAGCCGGGCTGGCCGGGTGCACGGAGGGACCGGGCGCGGCGCTGGCCGGCGCGGTCGCGGCCTGCCGGCGAGCGCCGGTATGCCCCCTGGAGATCGATTGCGACGATCCCGGATGGTCGACGCTCGACGATGACCAGCTCGACGCGATCGCCATGTGCCTCGCCGGCCCCTGTGAGACGCGAGCGGAGTGCCTGGACCATGTCCTCGACGAGGACGCAGCCCGATGACGGAGATGACGAGCATGACGAAGACCGAGCTGGACTGGACGGAGATCGATCGCGTGCTGCAGGGCTTTGCCCGACGACGCGCGGCGCTGGACGCGGAGGAGTTGCCGTGGCTGCTCGCCGCCAAGCAGGCCCGGCTCCACGAGCGCCTTGGGTACGCAACCATCCTCGAGTACATCGAACGGGTCCTCGGATACGGCCCCAAGGTCGCGCTCGAGCGGCTGCGGGTGGCCGAGGCGACTGCGGCCCTCCCGCCGATGGCGGCGGCGCTGAGCGAAGGGAAGCTGTGCTACTCGGCGGTGCGTGAGCTCACGCGCGTCGCCACACCTGGGACCGCCTCCGCGTGGGTCGCTGCCGCCGAAGGGCGAACCATGAAGGAGATCCAGGAGCTGGTCAGCGGACGCCGGCCCGGCACCCTGCCGAGCGACGTCCCCGCGCCGGAGGCTCGCCTCCGCAAGGTCACGTTCGAGCTGACGCCGGCTACGCACGCGCAGTTCACCAAGGCGCTGCGGAGCCTCGAAGCGCAGGCCGGTGGGCGCCTCACCGAAGATCAGGCGATCGCGGCGATGGCCGGAGCCGTGCTGTCAGCGCTCGCGGGTGGTTCCGCGAGCTCCGGCCATGCGATCGCGGCGGCGGACGGCGAGGGTCGTGCGCCGAGCGCCGCGCACGGACAACGCGAGCGCGAGCGCGACGCGGACGTCGTCGAGCTCGGCGCCGCAGCCCTCGATGGGGCCGGCGAGCTCGACGGCCTCGAGCCGCTCGGCCGCTCGATCCGCAAGCGCTTTCATGGGCGATGCGCGGTGCCCGGCTGCCGGGCGACACGCCAGCTCCTCATCCACGATCTCCATGACCGGGCCAAGCGCCGGCGTCAGGATGCGGCCGGCCTCGTGCTGCTCTGCCGTGCCCATGTTCATCGGGTCCGCGAACGGCTGCTCGTCATCACCGGGCGCTCGCCCGATGCGCTCGCGTTTCATCACGCCGACGGGCGCCGCTATGGAGCTCCGCCGCCCCACGTGGTGACGGCGCACCTGGACGAAAGCGCGTCGACCAAACCGCGCGCCGCCGCAGCGTCGTGATCGACCGGGCGGGCGGACGTGTCAACCGCGGATCGACTTCACCTCGGCGAAGAAGAGATCGATCTCCTCGGCCTTGGTGTAGAAATGCGGCGCGATCCGGATCCCCACGCCAGGGCGATGGTCGCAGAAGAACCGACGACGGTTGAGCTCACGGCTGACGTCCGCGGCGCCGACGAAGTCGAACACGACCGACCCGCCACGGCGGGCCGGATCGCGCGGCGAGTTGAGCGTGAAGCCGAGCTCGTCGACGTGGTCGATGGCGCGCTGGGTCAGGACCAGGCTCTTGTCGCGGATCCGGCTGACGCCGACCTCGGCAATGATCGAGTGACCGGCGCGCGACTGGTACAGGGCGGCGATGGCCGGCGTGCCGCCGAGGTAGCGCCACACCGTGTCGGCGTACGTCTGGGCCGGCATGGTGAACGCGAACGGGTGCGCGTTGGCGAACCAGCCGGTGACCCTCGGCTCGAACTTGTCGAGCAGGTCAGGGCGCACGTACAGCCAGCCCGCCCCCGGACCGCCGCACAGGTACTTGACCGAGCCCCCGCAGGCGAACGACACGCCGAGGTCGACCACATCGAGCGGCAGCGTGCCGACAGACTGGTAACAGTCGAGGATCACGTGCGCACCGACCTGCTTGGCGCGGGCCGCGATCTTCTTGACGTCCTGGATGTACGCCGAGCTGAACACGACGTGCTGGATCGGGACGGCGACCGTGCGCTCGTCGATCGCGGCGCACACCGCGTCGGCGTCTATCGTCGTGCCGTCGGCCGACGGGACCAGCACCACCTCGGCGCCACGCCGCTCCTCGGCCTTCCAGACGTACGAGACCGTCGGGAACATCAGCGACTCGTAGACGATCTTGTTGCGCTCGGCGGTGTACTCGAAGCACGACGCCAGCACCGCCATCACCGTCGACACGTTCTGGTGCATGGTGACCGAGCCGGGCGGCGCCGAGATGATCTTCTCGATCCGGGCGGCGGCCCGCCCGATCTCGGGGATCCACTCGTCCCAGGCGGTGATCGATCGGGTCTGCCAGAGGTCGAAGTACTCGGCCAGATCCTCCTCGGCCTTGGCCGGGACGCAGCCGAGGGAGTGAGAGATCAGGTGGACGCACCGCTCGAGCGCCGGGAACTTCGGGCGCCAGGCGAGCAGTGGATCGTCGATCAGCGCGTCAGCCATGGTAGCCGTGGTCCTTGCCGGCCTTGTGCATCGACTCGGTCCACTCGGCGAACACCTCGTCCCGCACGTCCCAGAGGCGAGGGAAGAAGCGCTGCTTCAAGCCGTGAGCGAGCAGGTCCGACGGCTTGCCCTTCAGCGACGGCGTGCCGGTCCCGATGGTCCGGTAGACCAGCATCAGGTGACGGTAGCGCCACATCTGCAGCAGCTGGTCGTACTCGACCAGGCTCTCGGCGAGCTGGTACAGCGTCGCGTGGTCGTGGGGGTGGTCGTAGAGCGCACGGAGCGCGACCCCCTGGCGTTCGAGGAACGCGGCGAATGCCGGCCACACCAGGTCGCCGGGTAGGCGCAGCATGGTGCGGAAACCGGGCGACTCCTGACCCGAGCCACGGCCGAGGCCGGTGCGAATGGTCATGTAGTCGACCGGCGCCATCGTGTCGAGGAGGTCGAGCTGGTGGAGGAGGACCCGCTGGATGCGCGCGACGCGGCCGAACGTGGCGATCGCCCGCGCAGCGTCGTCCTCGGTCAGCAGGGCGCAGGCATGCCGCAGCTCGTGCTCGATGAGCTTCATCCACAGCTCGGCGGCCTGGTGGACCACCTGGAACTGCAGCTCGTCGTGGCAGGTCAAGCCGTCGGCGGGCTTCTGCAACGCCAGCAGCTCCTCCGTGCGGATGTACCTCTCGTAATCCGTGAGCGCCATGGCGAGAGCGGCTTTACCACGTGGCGATGCGCCCGTCTGCGGCGCGGGCCCACAGAACCCATGGTGCGGCGCGTTGGCGACCGCGGTTCTCATGCAAAGCGCAAGCAGGCTTACTTCCAGCGCTTTTCGAAATATTCTGGCACTCTCACGGTGCCTGTTGCCAACCCCCGTGGGCGTGTTTATACGTAGCGGCCGATCGGGGAAGCCCGCCGCTCCACGGCGAGGACCGCCCCCACTTCCAATCGACCCATCGCTAGCTGGAGACACGCGTCATGAAGATCCGCCCGCTGCACGATCGCATCCTGGTCAAGCGCCTCGACGAGGAGACCAAGACCGCCGGTGGTCTGTTCATCCCGGATACCGCCAAGGAGAAGCCCATCCAGGCCAAGGTCGTCGCCGTCGGCGCCGGCAAGCGCGACAAGGACGGCAAGCTGATCGCCCTCGACGTCAAGGCCGGCGACAAGGTGCTGTTCTCGAAGTACAGCGGCACCGAGGTGAAGATCGACGGTGAGGAACACCTGATCATGCGCGAGGACGATCTCCTCGCCGTCCTCGACTGATCGCCTCCCTGACCGCAACGAGTAACCGAGAAGAAGAGAAGACACATGGCAGCCAAGGAAATCGTTTTCTCGACCGCCGCGCGCGCCGAGATCGCCAAGGGCCTCAACCTCCTCGCCAACGCGGTGAAGGTGACCCTCGGCCCGCGTGGCCGCAACGTCGTGATCGAGAAGTCGTGGGGCTCCCCGACCGTGACCAAGGACGGCGTGACCGTCGCCAAGGAGGTCGAGGTCGACAACAAGTTCCAGAACATGGGCGCGCAGATGGTGAAGGAGGTCGCCTCGAAGACCTCTGACGTCGCCGGTGACGGCACCACCACCGCGACCGTGCTCGCGCAGGCGATCTACAACGAGGGCGCCAAGCTCGTCGCCGCCGGCCTCAACCCGATGGACCTCAAGCGCGGCATCGACGCCTCCGTGGTGGCGATCACCGACAAGCTGAAGGAGATGTCGACCCCGACCAAGGGCAAGAAGGACATCGCCCAGGTCGGGACGATCAGCGCCAACGGCGACTCCTCGATCGGCGAGATGATCGCCGAGGCGATGGACAAGGTCGGCAAGGAGGGCGTGATCACGGTCGAGGAGGCCAAGACGCTGAACAGCGAGCTCGACGTGGTCGAGGGTATGCAGTTCGACCGCGGCTACCTGTCGCCGTACTTCGTCACCGACGGCGAGCGGATGGAGACCGTGTTCAACGACGCGTGGGTGCTCACCCACGAGAAGAAGATCAGCAACATGAAGGAGCTGCTGCCGCTCCTCGAGCAGGTCGCCAAGAGCGGCCGCCCGCTGCTGATCATCGCCGAGGACGTCGACGGCGAGGCCCTGGCCACCCTGGTGGTCAACAAGCTGCGCGGCACGCTCCAGGTGTGCGCGGTCAAGGCGCCCGGTTTCGGCGATCGCCGCAAGGCGATGCTGCAGGACATCGCGATCCTGACCGGCGGCAACGCGGTCACCGAGGACCTCGGCCTCAAGCTCGAGAACCTCACCCTGGCCGACCTGGGCCGGGCCAAGCGCGTGGTCGTCACCAAGGAGGACTCCACGATCGTCGAGGGCGCCGGTGAGAAGGCGAAGATCGACGACCGGGTCAAGACCATCCGCCGCGAGATCGACGAGACCACCTCGGACTATGATCGCGAGAAGCTCCAGGAGCGCCTGGCCAAGCTGGTCGGCGGCGTCGCGGTCATCCGCGTCGGCGCGGCCACCGAGGTCGAGATGAAGGAGAAGAAGGCGCGCGTCGAGGACGCGATGCACGCCACCCGCGCGGCGGTCGAGGAGGGCATCGTCCCCGGCGGCGGCGTCGCGCTGATCCGCTGCCTGAGCGCGCTCGACAAGCTGACGTTCGCCGATGACCGCCGCTACGGCGTCAACATCGTGCGTCGCGCGCTCGAGGAGCCGCTGCGTCAGATCTCGGCCAACGCCGGCGTCGACGGCTCGATCGTCGTCAGCAAGGTCCGCGAGGGCCAGGGCGCGTTCGGCTACAACGCGGCCAAGCTGGTCTACGAGGACCTCGTCCAGGCCGGCGTGATCGACCCGACCAAGGTCGTCCGCACCGCGCTGCAGAACGCGGCCTCGGTCGCCGGGCTCATGCTCACCACCGAGACCCTGATCGCCGAGAAGCCCAAGAAGGAAGAGAAGGCGGCCGGTCACGAGGGTCACGACCACGACTGATCCAGCTCCCGCTGGTCAGGACTGATGCGCGGGCGGCCTCGGGCCGCCCGTCGCATTTTCGGCGAGGCGCGCAGCCGACGGAGCGCGGCCGGCGGAGCGCGGCCGACGCGTGCGTGACGGAGCCGATCATCCAGGCGACCGCGAGGCCCGCAGGCGACCCGCGAAGGCTCGGCGGCGCCCCGCGAACGTCGGCGGTGACCGCGAGGCTCGCAGGCGGCCGCGGACGTTCGCAACGACCCGCGATGCGTCTGCGACGGCCCGGCGACGTCGGCGCCGATTCGCTAGCCCGTTGCTCGGAGTGATGGTGGGGCCGACGCGTGGCGCGCGAGGGGCCACGGGCGAGATGACCGGGTGGTTTCCGCCGTGTATCCGGCGCGCGAGCGCGGGCGGCTCACTGTTGTACTCCCGTCCGGCGGCATGTGTGCAACTGCGCGACGGCGCGCGACAGCCGGCGGCGCGAGCGTTGCAGGACCGCGGCGCGCACACAGGGAGAAGAGAACCAATGACGACCATCGATACCGGCGACACGCAGCGGCTCAACTTCGCGATCCAGGGAGCGATGCGGGCGGCCCAGACTCGGATGGGACAGCCCGGCGAGATGATGCTCGACGAGGGGACCCTCGAGCAGGTGCGCTCGCGCATCCGCCAGGCGGTGCGCGATCAGGTGGCGGAACGGGTGCACGAGCGGCTCGCCGACGCGATCCGCGAGCGGGCGCGCGAGATCATCCGCGAGCGGCTCGCCACCGAGCTGCGCAGCTCGTTGATGGAGGCGCAGAGCGAACGCGGGTTCGACGTCAACCGGATGGAGAAGCGCCTGGCCGAGCGCCTGAGCGAGATCCTCCACGAGCGGATCGCCGACAGCATCCGGGAACGGGTGAACGACGCGGTGCGCGAGCGTCTCGGCAGCGCCATCCGCGAGGCGGTGATCGACGCCCGTGTGGGGGGCGAGGATCCCGAGCGCATCACCAGCCGCATCCGCGAGCGGATCGAGCCCGAGCTGGTCTCGCAGATCGCGACGACGGTGCGCGAGCGGCTGCGCGAGCCGCTCCGCGAGCGCATCCACCAGGCGGTCCGGGAGCGGCTGCGCGACGGGATCCAGACCGCGTTCGCCCAGGCGCGCAGCGGGACCGGCGTCGATCCCGATCGTGCGATCTCGCTCCTGCGTGACCGCCTCGGCGAGGTCATCGAGGTGCGGGTGACCGAGGGCGTGAAGGAGCGGCTGCGCGAGGTCGTCGCCGAGCGCGCCGAGGACGTGGTCCGGCAGCGGGTCGAGGAGGCGCTCCGGTCGGCGCTGCCGCAGGGCATGATGGGCCAGGGCATGATGCAGCAGGGCTGGATGGGCGGCCGCGGCGGTGGCCAGCTGCAGTTCGGTCGCTACGGCGGCCAGTTCGGGATGACCGGCCCGAACCTGCAGATGGCCGAGCAGTTCCGCGAGCAGCTGCAGATGGCGCTGCGCGATCGCCTGCACGACGCCATGCGCGAGCGGGTGGTGTCGGCGCTGAAGCAGAAGCTCGAGGACACGATCCGCGAGCGGCTGGGTCACGCGATCCGCACCGCCCTGGTCGAGCAGAGCCAGCTCGGCGGCTTCGACCCCGATCAGTTCGCCGACACGGTCGCCGATCGCCTGCACCACGCGTTGATGTGGCGGATCAGCGAGGGCATCCGCGAGCGCCTCGCCGAGGGCGTCCGCGACCGCCTCACCGAGACCATCCGGTCGACGGTCTCGCAGGCCCAGATGGGCGGCGAGTTCACGGGCTTCGGCACCGGGATGCACTGAACCGGAGGCGCGGCGAGCGGGCCGGCCGCCCGCGACCGCCGCGCTCGTGGCCCAAGTCTTCGAGATCGCGAGCTTCCCGGTTCCCCACGTGGGGCGAGCCGGCGCTGGTCGTCGCGCCGGTCCGAGCCGCGTTGCGTTTGGGTCCAGAAGCTGAAATATCTCGAAGGCTTGGGACCCCAGATCCTGTCCCCGCTGCTCGCGCACTACCGCCGCCACAAGCGTGATCTGCCGTGGCGGCGGACGCGCGATCCGTACGCCATCTGGGTGTCGGAGATCATGTTGCAACAGACGCGGGTTGCGACGGTGATCCCGTACTGGGAGCGGTGGATGGCGCGGTTCCCGACGGTGGCGGCGCTGGCCGAGGCGCCGCTCGACGAGGTGCTCGCGGCGTGGGCCGGGCTCGGCTACTACTCGCGGGCGCGCAACCTCCACCGGGGGGCGCAGTGGGTGGTGGCGAACGGCGGGCTGCCGCGCGGCGCGGCCGAGCTGCGCGCGGTGCCTGGGGTGGGCGCGTACACGGCCGGGGCGATCGCCTCGATCGCGTGGGGCGAGCGGGCGCCGCTGGTCGACGGCAACGTCGCCCGCGTGCTGGCGCGGGTGTTCGCGGTCGAGGACGACGTCAAGGCGACGGCCGGGCAGAAGCGGATCTGGCAGCTGGCCGGCGAGCTGATGGCGGCGCTCGCCCCCGGCGACGATCCCGGGGAGCTCAACCAGGGGCTGATGGAGCTGGGCGCGACGGTGTGCACGCCGGTGGCGCCGACCTGCCTGACCTGTCCGGTTTCCGGACACTGTGCGGCGCGCGCCGCCGGCCGCCAGGACGCGCTGCCGCGGCTGCCGGCGCGCCGGCGCGAGGACGAGCTGCCGGTGCTGGCCGCGGTGGCGCTGTGGGTCGAGCGGCGCGGGCAGGTGCTGGTCGCGCGCCGGCCGGCGGCCGGCCTGTACGGCGGGCTGTGGGAGCTGCCGCAGGGCGACGACGCCGAGGCGGCCGCGCGCGCGGTCGGCGTGCGCCTGACCGGCGAGACGGTGGCCCTGGGCGAGCACCGCCAGACGCTCAGCCACCGGCGGCTGCGGGTGCGGCTGGTGCGCGCCGCGGTGCGTGGCGCGCCGGCGGCGGCGGCCGGCACCTACGACGCGGTGAAGTGGGTGGCGATCACGGAGCTCGCGCAGCTCGGGGTGTCGAGCGCGACGGCGGCGCTGGCGCGGCTGGCCGCGCGACCGCAGCCACCGCTTGGCAAGCGGCCGCGGTCGAGATAAGCCAGGCTCCCATGGATCTCGATCCCAAGGCCATCCTTCTGTTCCGCGAGGGCTTCGACAAGATCCTCGAAGGGCTCGCCCAGCTCGGTTACGACATCAACGACGAGAACTTCGCCGAGACCGCGCCCCGCGCCGCGAAGGGGTTCCACGAGCTGGTCCTGTCGCACAAGTGTGTCCAGGCCGAGATCGAGCAGCTCCTGTCCAAGACCTTCCCCGCCAAGTACGGCGAGATGGTCATCTCGAAGCACAACACCGCGTTCGGGGTGTGCCCGCACCACCTGTTGCCGGTCGTCTACAAGATCTCCGTCGCGTACATCCCGACCCGCAAGGTGCTCGGGTTGTCGAAGATGTCGCGCCTGACCCGCCTGATGGCGCGCGGCCCGCGCCTGCAGGAGGACCTGACCCACGAGCTGGCGATGATCCTCCACGAGCAGCTCGACAGCCAGGGCTCGGCGGTCTACGTCGAGGGCCTGCACATGTGCATGGCCGCGCGCGGGGTCGGCGCCCACGAGGCGCGCCTGGTCACCAGCGCGGTCCGCGGGGTGTTCCTCGAGCTGGCCACCCGCGAGGAGTTCATGAAGCTGGTCACCGCGCCGGCGACCGGCCTGCTCTGACCCGCCGGCGCCCGCCCCGCCCTGTCCCCGCTCAGATGCGGTAGTGGACCTGCAGCAGCGCGAAGCCGCTGTCGTCGCCGCCGTTGCCGAGGCCGATCCGCTGGAAGCGGCTGGTCAGCACCAGCTCGAGGTGCGACAGCGGGAACCAGTGCACGTTCAGGTCGACGGCGTCGCGGAAGGTGTCCGCGATCGCGGTGTCCTCGGCGAAATGGCCGACGCCGAGGTCGACGAACAGGCCGGGGCGGACGAAGTAGGTCCCGATCAGCTGGCCGATCAACTGGTAGCGACTCGGCGCGCCGGCGGACGTGAAGTCCTGGTGGACGACCATGCCCTCGCCCGACAGCAGCAGGTTGGCGCCCTCGAGCCACAGCTTGCCGGTGACGCCGGCGTGCAGGCGGCCGTCGTCGTCGGACGTCGCGTACATGGCCTCGGCGCCGAGCTGGGCCGCGCCGAAGCGCTTCTCGACGTAGGCCGCCGCGCCGTTGCCCTTCTGGGTGCCGTCGACCACCGGGTCGTGGACGAACGCGGTGACGTGGGCCTCGAGCTTCGGCGACAGCCAGCCGCCGTTGACGCCGTAGACCTCGGCGAACAGCGGGGTCGGGCCGTAACGCCGGGTGTAGTACGGGTGCTCGGCCTGGCGCAGGCCGAACACCGGCATGATGCGACCGGCCCGCACGTAGGGTCCCTCGCCGCCCTCGCCGGGCTTCCACATGAGCCAGTGCTCGCGCGCCAGCGGCCACGGGTTGTTTTCGCGGAGGGTGAGCCCGACGGTCGCATACAGGGTGACCGCGCCCTTCGACGCCGCGCCATAGAGCTCGGTCTGCATCGGGAACACCGACGGGCCGGCGCCGTTGCCGCCGTCGTGCAGGCCGCCGGCGGCGCGCAGGTCACCGCCGAGCGCGAGCCAGTCGGGCAGCTCGACGGCGCCGTGGAGGAAGCTCGGGTTGCCGCCCCACTGCGAATCCTCCTCCGCGACGAGCTCGCCGTAGTCGTTGAGCAGGCCACCGCCCGACGGCGAGATGTGGCAGGTGGCGCAGGTCGGCTCCCTGGAGAGCTGGTACTGCGGATAGGCGTGGGCGACGCCGGTGGCGGCGGCCAGCACGCCGACGGCGAGAGCCAGGGTGAGGACGGCGGCGCGCATCAGTTCCTCGGGAACCCTTCTTCTTGCCAGGCCAGGATGAGGTCGATGTCCTTCTGGGGCAGCGGCCCGTCGAGGGGCATGCGCGGGACGATGGCGTCGTTGGTCGACGACACCGCGCCGTAGATGCCACCCGCGTTCGCCTCGACGCCCTCGATGGTGTCGAGCACGATGTTCTCGCGACGGTTCTGCGAGCTGTGGCACGCCGCCGTGCCGCACGACGGCCGCAGGATGGCTGCGGTGATGTACTCGGTCGTCGCCGGGCGGTCGTCGAGCTCGTCGCCGCACCCGACGGCGGCGACGAGCAACAGCAGGCCTGCGAGCCTCATTGCCGGCGACGGTAACAGAACCGCTCGGCCGCGCCTACCCGCGCAACGCGGCGAGCACCTCGCCGGCGGCGCGCTGGCCGGCGCCGATGGCACCGTCGAAGTAGCCGATGTGCTCGGTCGCACTCTCGGCGCCGGCAAAGTGGATCCGGCCGGCCGGTGCGCGCAGCGCGGCGCTGTGGTGCGACAGGACGCCCGGGCCCATGACGCCGGTGTAACAGCCGCCGCTCCACTTCTCGCCGGTCCAGTCGTGATCGACGTAGGCGATCGGGGTCGCGGCCTCGGCGCCGAACAGGCGGACCAGGTCGGCCAGCACGGTGGTCTTGCGGGCCTCGGGCGCGCGCCCGGCCTGGGCGCGGGCGGCGTCGCCGACGATGAACGCGACCAGCGCCGCCTGGGTGCCGTCGTGGCTGCCGTCGTCGAAGGTGGCGCGCACCGCGCCGACGGTCGACACCGCCTCGCCCGACAGGCCGCGCCGGCGCCAGAACGGCTCGCGGTAGGCGGCGACACACTTGATGACCGAGCCCATCGGCATGCCCGCCTCGACCGCGGCGCGGGCCGGGCTGCGCGCGGCGCCGAGGTCGATGCGCGCCGACAGCGCCGGCGGCACCGCGACGATCGCGCGCCGCGCCCGCACCGGTCCACCCGGGACCCGCACGACCACGCCGCGCACGTCCTGCTCGATGGCGGTGACCGCGCTGGTCACCCGCACCCGCTCGCCGAGGCCCTTGGCCATGCGCAGCGACAGCTCCTGGGCACCGCCGACCATGCGCCGCTCCTGGGCGCCGCCGTCGGTCTGGGTCAGGCGCAAGAGGCCGCCGCCGGCGCGCAGGTAGTGCAGGAAGTAGAGGAACGACAGCTCGCGCGGCTCGGCGGCGAGCACCATCTCGGCGGCGACCGTGATCAGCTCGCGCGCGCCCTGGGTGCGCACGGTGGCCTCGATCCAGTCGGCGAGCGTGCGGTCGTCCCACTCCTCGGCGCGCGCGACCGCGGCCGGCTCGCCGATCGGCAGCTGCCGGCTCCACCGCTCGAGCTGGGCGATGCGCAGGCCGAGCTCGGCGAGGTGGGTGATCGGCAGCTTGGGCAAGAAGCCGCGGTAAGCGCGCACCGTGCCGTTCTGCTCGACCAGCTTCTTGCCGCGGTGGTGCTGCGGGAACGTCGTCACGCCGAGCTCGCCGGCGAGCCGGGCGACGCGGTCCTGGGTCGGGCCGATCCACTGGCCGCCGAGATCGATCGTGTCGTCGCCCAGCCGCCGGCTGAGCGTGCGGCCGCCGACGCGATCGCGCGCCTCGAGGACGAGCACGTCGAGGCCGGCGGCGGCCAGCACCCGGGCCGCGGTCAGGCCCGACAGGCCGGCGCCGACGATCGCGACATCGAGCTCGCGCGCGGGGCTCGCCACGGAGCAGAACGCTACGAACCACCGGGCGCGCCGTCAACGTGCGGGACGATGAACGGGATTCCGCGTCGACGGTTGCGGTGCGGATCGCGGCGCGGTCGTCACGCGGTCGACGCGCCTCGCACGATCGTCGCGCCGCTCGACGATCACGTCGTTGACCTCGGCGCCGATCAGGAGCACCAGGTTGGACAGCCACAGCCAGAGCATGAAGATGATCACGCCGGCCAGCGCGCCGTAGGTGGTCTCGTAGTGGGCGAAGTGGGTCAGGAAGTACGCGAAGCCCTGGCTGGCGCCGAGCCACAGCAGCACGCCGACCACCGCCCCGGGCGTGAACAGGTGGAACGGCTCGCCGGCGTTGGGGAGCAGCTTGTAGACCAGCGACCAGACCAGGCACATCAGCACCCCGGCGCCGACCCAGCGGCCGATGCTCCAGCCGGTGTCGAACGCGGCGCCGAGACCGAAGCGATCGATGACGGCGTGGCCGAGCGACGGCCCGACCACCAGCAAGCCGAGCGCGAGCACGACCAGCACCGCGACCAGCGCGGTCACGCCGATCGCGACGAGCTGGCGCTTCCACCACGGCCGGGTCTCGATCCGGCCGTGGACGCGGTTGAGCGCGCGGCCCAGGGCGTCGGCCCCGCGCGACGCGCCCCACATGGCGACGACGGCGCCGACGATGGCCAGGCCGGGCTCGGCCGCGTCCTGCATGCGGGCGACCTGGGCGCCGAGCAGGCGGCCGATCTCGGGCGGCAGGGTCTTGCTCGCCATCGCCACGCCTTCCTGCAGCGCCTCGGGCGGGATCGCCAGCAGCGCGATGGTGATGATCACCAGCAGCATCGGGAACAGGGCGAAGATCGCGTAGTACGCCAGCATCGCGGCCATGTCGGGGAGACCGTCCTCGACGATCCCGGCGATGAGCCGGCGCACGAAGCTGACGGCGCGCATGGACCAACCTACCGTCGGGAGCGTGGCCGGCCAGCGTGCGCGGCCGCACGGCCGTGCGCAGGCGCTACACTGCGCCGCGATGAAGCTGTACGGGACCACCACGTCGCCGTTCGTCCGCCGGGTCCGGGTCGTCGCCGCCGAGGTCGGGGTACCGATCGAGCTGATCAACACGGCCACCGACGACGGCCAGGCCGCGCTGCGGGCGGTGTCGCCGATCTGGAAGGTGCCGGTCGCCGACATCGGCGGCCGCGTGCTCTACGACTCGCGCGTCATCATCGACTGGCTGACCACGGTGAACGGCTGGGGTGGGCTGCGTCCGCCGGCCGATCGCTGGCGCGACGCCAACCTGGTCAACGCGATCGACGGCGCGCTCGAGAGCGCGATCCAGCTGTTCTACCTGCGCCGCGAGGGGATCGACGTGACGCCGCTGCCGTTCGGCCAGCGCCAGCTCGATCGCATCGCGGCGATCTTCGCCTGGGTCGCCGGCGAGCTCGGCCCGGATGCCGCAGGCGCCGGGCTCGGCCTGCCCGAGCTGTCGCTGCTCGCCACCCTCGACTGGATGGAGCTCCGCGACGCCTACCCGGTCGCGCGCCACGACGCCGCGTTCGCCGCGCTGCGGGCGGCGCACCGCGATCGGCCGAGCCTGGCCGCGACCCGGCCGGTGGTGTCGTAGCGGCGGCGCGATGGCGATCCGCGGCGCCGAGGTGTTCACGATCGGCTACGAGGGCCGCCAGCCCGACGAGCTGATCGCGATGCTGCGCGCCCACCGGGTCGATCGGCTGATCGACGTGCGCGAGCGACCGAGCTCGCGCCGCAAGGGATTCTCGAAGTCGGCGCTGCGCGACGCGCTGGCGGCGGCCGGCATCGACTACGTCCACGTGCGCGCCGCCGGCAACCCGCTCCGCCACCGCCACGACAACCGCGGCGACCTCTTGGCCGCCTATGCCGCCCACCTCGACGGCGTGCCCGAGGCGGTGGCCGAGCTCGCCGCGGCGATCGACGGCCACCGCGCCGCGCTGCTGTGCGTCGAGCGCGATCCGGCGTCGTGCCACCGATCGATCCTCGCCGGGCGCCTGCGCGGGCGAGGTGTCAAGATCGTGGATCTCTGATGGAGACCGCTCCGTGTCGATGACGCCCCCGCCCCTCTTGCTCGAGCCGCTCCCGGCCGAGATCCGATCGGCGCGGCTGGTCACGATCGCCGGCGCGCAGGTCGAGCAGTACGTCGCGATCGTCGCGCGGGTGACCGGCGAGGCGCCGCTGGTGGCGCCGATGAGCGGGCGCGCGTGCGTGGCCTTCGACTTCGTGCTCGAGCGCGAGCCGCCGGCCGGCTCGCCGGAGCGGGAGGTCTACCGGCCGGTACGCCGGCTGGAGGCGCGGCCGTTCACGATCGAGGACGACAGCGGGCGCGCCCTCGTCGATCCGCGCGGCGCGTTCGTCCGGCTGGCCCACGACGAGATCAAGGGCCAGCTCCGCAGCGGGCACCTCGCCGATCGCGCGCTCGGCGCCGAGCTCGAACGCAAGTGGCCCCGCATGCGGCTGATCGGGCACGAGGGCGCGCTGGTCCCCGGCGCGACCGTGCTGGTGGTCGGGGTCGTGCAAGGTGGCGCGCCGAGCGAGGCGGTCTTCCGCCAGTCGGCGACCCCGTTGCGGCGGATCGCCGGCGGCCCGCGCCATCCGGCGCTGGTCGGCAACCACCGCCTGGATCTGCAATCCGCGCGGCACGGCTGGCGCCCGCACGACGACTGGAGCGACTGGCTGCCGTGACGGCTCAGCGCGAGCCGACGTCGACCGAGTAGCCGAGCACGGCGCCGGCGAAGCGAGCGCCGTGCGCCTCGCGGTAGGCGACGCCGACGAAGTAGCCGTTGCCCGACGGGAAGCCGAAGTCGTGGTAGCGACGGCCCCAGCGCAGCGCGACGGTGGCGTCGAGCTCGTCGGCGAAGCCGACCGTGACCGCGCCGTCCTCGCGGGTGGGCGTGGCCGGCAGCCAGACCGCGCGGGCGCGGGCCAGCACGCGCACGCGGCCGCCGAGGCCGAGGTCGACGAACGCCTCGACCGGGAGCTCGACGCCGTCGTCGAGGGTGCCGATCGCGCCCGACGCGCCGATGCCGCCGCCGATGCCGGCGAGGCCGAAGGCGCCGAGGCGCATGCCGGCACCGATCGGGTACAGGTCGGCGCGATAGGCGAAGCCGGCCGGGTTGGTCGATCCGGCGTACAGGTCGACGCCGACGAGGTAGCCGATCGCCGTCTTGCTGGCGAAGCCGCGCAGGCGGAGGCCGGCCAGGCCCAGGCCGTCGACCGGCGGCGGCTCGGCGGTGGCGTCACCGCCGGCGCCGGCGAGGTGGTGGACGTACGAGGCGTCGTACTGCAGCGTCGCGCCGCCGCGCCACTCGTCAGCGGCAGCGGGCGCGGCGAGCACGGCCGCGGTCACGAGGATGATCGCAGTCCTCATCGATCGGCGAACCCCAGCCGGCCCGAGCCGAGCGGCACGATCAGCGCCGGCGGCCACAGGTCGACGCCGATCGCCAGGCCGAGGACGTGGACCTCGACGCCCTCCCGCAGGCCGACGCGCA
>Ga0247822_10000129_pt1 | contig 33432 bp, 52 predicted proteins | sample 13C_Cellulose_Da_FD_192423 | JGI IMG/M metagenome (GOLD analysis project Ga0247822, IMG submission 192423) | Soil microbial communities from agricultural site in Penn Yan, New York, United States - 13C_Cellulose_Day30 | ecosystem: Environmental > Terrestrial > Soil > Agricultural land | place...
TTTTATAAAATTAAATACTGAAATCGACTCTATATTTACCACTAATAGGGGCTGTAAAAACATTTCCAGAATAAGCCCCATGAGTATCCCAAATCTTTGTATCTAGAGTAGTGATATGAGTCTCTGCTCCTGAAGTAATGGCCTGATTTCCAGATTGACGATAATCTGCAGAAATTGTTTCGGTTGCAGCGATTACGGAAGGACCTGAGAGTCTTTCGATATCTACATAGACAATATTAGAGTAGTCGTCGATATCGCGAGCTAGTCCACCGTTGTCGTTTTGTTGGGCTCTAATGTTGACTTCATCTCCCGCATTCAGTTGAACTAAACAACTTCCACTGCGTTGACGATTGGTAATTTCTGAGACTGAAGCCTGCACGAGGACAGCAGCCACCGCACCATTGACGTATAATTGAACTTGTTCAAGAAACATGTCTGTATAAGAGTCCCAATGAATCGAAGTACTGACACGATAGATTCCTGAAACAGGAGCTGTGAACTTCCAGTTCGCACCGGTTGTCACGGAATTAGTCGTATCAAAAACCTTGTCATCGAAATCCACAATTTCTTCAGTCGCATGGGCAAATGAAATATTCGCACTGCTGGAGCTGATCCGATATCGAGCCGCAACAACTCGGTTCAGTGTATCATTGGACATTTGAACAGTTGAAGACCAACCGAGAATAGGAAGATTGACTCGAATAAAAATTCGATCTCCAGAGGCGAAGGTAATCGGGACGGTATCCGTTAAGTTTCCACCTGCCTCAGTGAGAGGCTTGACCTGACTTGCGGTAATATAAATTATTTTGTGGGTACTTGCTTCGCCATGACCTCCGCCATCCATAATGATGGCAAAACCATCTAGCTCGCGATTATCGGCGATCGAAGTGAGTTTCGTCGTATCGATTGAAAGTCCAGCAGGAAGGTTGACGGCAAGATCCGTTGCATCAGGAGCGCCGGAAAGAGTAACCTGATACCAAAGTTCAATCGTATCTCCGACTCTTCTAAATTTTCCAAGGTAGGTGGTGTTGGTTGTCCAAGTTCCCGTGGCATTAAAGTCGGCCCAATCGGTGACAGGTGGACCATAGGCTACGGACTCAGGACCGACTGAAACGTTATCGAACTTGAAAGTCCAAGCATTCGCATTGGTCGTCGCCACGTGAAAAATCAATCGATAGCTGGTGCTATCCGCTGAGGTTTGAAAGATACCTTGAAAGCGATGTTTCGAGCCACTTCCTCCTTGAAGGGTGTAGGGAGCAGGTTGAATCAATCGAGAATTGGTAACGTCAAGGATATAGATTCTGAGATCACTTGAATCTCCTGCAGCGAAATCGGAAGAGGGCTCATAATCGAAGGAGACTACGAGTGGCTTGGCTTGATCGGCGGAGTCGATCGTGAAATCATAACTCACCCCTTCACCTTGTCGATCGGCTGCATCCTTGGTGATCAAACCTGATCCGGTGTCTCGAAGAGGACTCGAAGTCGTTCGAGTGATCGTAACTGTAGGACTGCCACCAGTGCCATCGACTGGAGACGATCCAGCTGCATCTGCGTATGCAGACCATCCAGCAGCATTCACTTCAAAATCAGAATTGCCATTATTTTTAGAAATATAATTGATGCCACCTTGACCTGAACCGCTTCCGACTTCGGCCCAAGCGACTCCGTTATAGGCGTTGATCTTATTTGTAGTGGTATTGAAGATCGTTAATCCTGTAGGAGGAGAGGAAATAGCATCTCGTTGAGTTTCAGTCATACGAGGAAAAAGCATTCCTTTGGTCGTGCTTTCGAGATCTAAAATAGCTTTCGAATCTGGCGAACTAGTCGATCCTAACTTCAAGCCTTCGAGCATTTTTGCAACGGTTCTAACAATTAAACTATCCGTATACTGATTCAAACTCATAACATTTTCTCCTTTAGAAACCAAATGTCATGGCACGGAACTGCATTGTGCCTGCGTAACCTGTCCCCGACATATTGTCGGAGGTGTACTGAACCTGCCCCCCGGATGTGATGGAGAAGGTGACTCCGTCATCGTCTCCGTTCAGCTGATCAAGCAACTCCCACGTGTTGGTCAGCGTTCGATAAACAGCTGTCAGAATTCCGCCGGACATCACTTCAACCGAATCCGTAGAACGCTTCACGCCCACGTAGATAAGCGCGAGCTGGTAGTCATCTTTGTCGAGTAAAAGACCCGTGACGTTGGCCGCAGAAGACTGGTTATTGGCCAAAGAAAATTCTTGATTCGGGATGTAGTCTTCCCCTATAAACTGTTCGAGCAACACTCCGGCTGAACGAAGACTGTTAAACCAACTGTACAGAAAAACTTGTCCGTTTTGTCTTATGGGTATTTCCTGGAAACTCATTTTCGCCTCTCTTCCTTAAGGAGCGACTCGCGCCACCATTTTACAATATTGAACAAACACCGAGTCCGTGGTGCTTCTGCCCTTGAGGGTGTAGAGATAAGTTCCTGCACCGGGGTTGACATCGATCCATCGCAAACACCCTGGACCCACTCGAATCAGTGTGCTTGTTGTAGGGTTATCGATCTTGGCTCGGCCGACTTCTGTTGCATCTCGGAGGAGTTGGAAATGAACTTCTGCTTGTCCTCCGACCGCTGCGGAATTGGAAGTGTCCCCATCCGGAATGACAAACACCTCAACGTCTCTTCCGGCAGGCACCGTTAAGCTGACGGCGAAATTGGTGACCGTGGTAAAGCTTCCTGTGGAATCAAACCAAGCACCTGAGCTCGGACTGATCGTTCGAGTCACTTGCTCCGCATAGAGTTGGCCATTCTGATCCATGAAGACCGCGCGCTTTCCACTGGGCAAAGCGGTGGGCCAGATCATATCGATCGTGGCAGCAAGGTCATCCGGCGCCTTCACGCGCACTAAATTGGAATTGTTTAAAGCGCGGTGGTGGTAGGAGTAGGCCACATTCCTGGTCCAAGTATAAGTGGTTGAACCAAAGGCACCCGCATTGTTGGTGGGGGCGCCACTGGAATCTCTCGGAACAAAGTCTCCTTTCAGGGCTGAGTGGACGGAGTTGTACCAGTCCTGACTAATGGTTTGATCGTCTGCGCGATCGACTAAGGTATCTAAACCCATATTTTTTCCTTCCTTGAAAAAACTTTGTGGCCTTTTTAAAACGCTAAGCGAGCCACCATTTTACAATATTGAACATACGCATTCGCCGAAGACCCGAGCACTTCGAGCGAGTAATCATAATTTCCCGCAGCCGGCTCGATATCGAGCCAGGTTAAAACGCCCGGCGCGTACCTCACAGCCTCGGACGAAAAGAAATGATCGAATTTAATTCGGCCCACCTCGGTCGAATCCCTCATCACTCGGAAAAGGGTGTCCGCCACCTCTCCTCCTACAGCAGCCGAGTTCGACGTGTTCCCATCGGGGATGACGAAAATCTCCACATCCCGTCCCCCAGGAACATCCAGGTTCACCGAGAAGTTGGTCACCGGAACAAAGTCTCCCGAAGAATTGGAGAAGTTCCCCGAGCTGGAACTGATCGCTTGGGTGGCTCCTTCGGCGACGAGCTGTCCATTCTCATCGAGAAAGAGATTCAGCTTCGAAGCCGGAAGGGATTCCGGAAGAATGAGGTCGTAGGACGAGGCGAGTGAATCGGGCGATTTGACCCGAATCACATTCGAATTATTCAAGGCTCGGTACCAGGCTGAGTAGGTCACCCCTTGGGACCAGGTATAGGTCACGGTTCCCAGGGCGCCTGCGTTGTTGGTGGCCACCCCACTCGCGTTCCTCGGAACAAGATCTCCGAACAGGGCCTCATTAATTTTGTCGAACCAAGTTTCATCCATGAACTGCCCATTGGCTCGGGTGGGTAAAGTGTTCGTTCCCATAGCTTCCCTTTCCTAGGTTTCGATCTTCCTGACCCGAAACGTAATATTCTCGTTCTTCATGTCGATGGATTTCCCCAAAACTTTGTAGCCATCGTCGTCGGATACGGTGAACGCCCAAAGTCCCTTCGGCAGAGTGGCCGTCTCGGGATCTCCACAGATCGCCACTCCACAGATCGGGATCTGCTTGCCGGTAGACACGTAGACTCGGGGATAATCAATCGCCACGCGGTCGAGAAGATTCACCGCCAGCGACTGATAACTCAGCGGCGTGGTGATATTAAACTCCTGTTGTGGATTCTTGAATTCATCTTTCAGCGAATCTAAAATGTTTTGTTGTTTTGTTTCATCGGTCGTGAACTCGAACGACACTTCTTTTTTACGAGCTCCGTACTTGGAGACCGAGCTCGGATCTTGCGAAACCAGTGCCGTGTCCTTCCAAGTGAAGAAGTTAAAGGTCTTGTTCAACCCCCCTTGAATATTTTTCAGATCCACAATGTTCTCTGGACCGGCTTGGGAACCTTGTCCGTAGAACGTAAACGCCACCGACACCCCTGGCTCACGTGGAGAAATAAAAATGGTTCCATTCTCGATATAGAGCACCGAATTACTGGCGAGCAGGAGTTTGTTCAATCCTTCTTGAACGGTTTTATTTTGGAGGCTCGCAATCGAATCAATGGTTTGATCGAGGCCACAATCGATGTTCGCATCATCGAGCGTGAGTAGGTTCGTAATTGCGGATTGATTAAGGATTTTATAAAGCGTTTCAGAATACAGGTCTCCATTGTCGACCGTATCGAACGGGACAATCGTTCTCTGAAAAATGGCTTCTCTTCCTAAGCAGGTAAAGGTGAGCTCCTGCTTTTTGATGTCCATTTTTAAACTTTCATCATTGAGCAGGCCTTGAAAGATTTCGATCTCTTCGGAAAGGTATCCGCTCCCAGAGGTGGCAATCCCCACGTAAGGTCCACCATTCTCGATTTCCCAGGTGATCTTCAGAAGCGAATCGGACCGCTTGTATCGGAAGATACTCTTGTCTTCACCCACGTCTGAGTACTTTCCAGAATCATTGCGGAAGGTGATGTTGAAGTTGCTGAATCGATTCACCCCGATGTCATACTCCGTATTGTCGATATCCGAATTCACCGAACCCAGAGAATCGAGAATGATGTCGTCAGTGACTTCAACCCAGTCTGTGTAATTTCCATCCGAGTCAAACGGCTTGAGATAAATTCTCCATTTGTTTTTCAATCAATCACCTCCGCCAGATTCATGCTCAACTTGATACCGTTGACGTAGACGCCTGAATTGTATTCGGGAGCGTAGTCATTCGTACATTTGACCAGGAAAATGTCTTCCATTCGGTAGCCCTGACGAAGCGTTTTGAATTGGTCTTCATCTCCTCCACAAGGCCAGTAGAGAAATCCTTCCGAGGAATCGAAGAGCTGTTCAATAATGTCAAGATCGGCATCAATCGACAAAGAATCCCAATTCAGAGAGGTTGAAAATCCCCCCACATTCTCCTGGATATTCATCTTCCCCGAAAGCATTTGGCTGACCCTTTTATTTCGACTGAGGACGGGTGCTTTAATTTGTGGCCAGCTTTCCAGCTTCCCGATTCGAGTCGTAAGGATGAATTGATAAAGGAACTTGTCCACGTCCGGGGTTTGGGTTCCGGTAATGGTCAGTTGAATGCGAGACGTTTGAACGGAACTTCTCTGGTAAGAGTTGGAGGTTTCCGTATTGGTCGTCTCCACGATTGGAGTAGAAAAATCCTGATAAGCGGAACCATCCCAGTACTTCACGGTAAAGGCTTTGAAATTGTGTTTCAACAGAAGGATGTCCGTTACCTCTTGGATATCCGAAAGGTTGATGGTCAGCGTGGTGTTGTCCGCATCCACTGAGCCGGTGGTAATCCAAGCCGATATATTGTTTCTGTTTAAAACGTTCCGAGCGTAGTCATTGCCTTGCGAGGCTGTGGCCGTGACCCAACTCTTTGAGTAATCGGCTGCGTTTTTTCGGAAAAAGATAATTTGTGAACTCATACAGGAGCTCCTTGAATCGAAATATTCAGTCGCTGACGTTCGACGAGTTTGGCCTCAATGAAGTCCATGAGGTTATCGGTAAGAGAGATTTCAATCTTTGCAGAAGCCTCTCCAGAAAAAGCCGTAGAGCCTGAAGAACTACTCGGTGGGCGATAGCCACGTTGAAGCGCCACGGCTTCCACGGTTTCATTGAAGTTTTGTCTAGGCACCACCAGCTCATTTTGTTGAGCCATGAGAGGAACGCTGTCGATGCCAGGAATCCCACCGGTCACGCGACCCCCTTCGGCCATGGCGACAGGCTTGGGCTCAGCGGAGGAGATGTTGGCAATCTGCTCGGCTCCGAACGCCACAGCGGCTGCTGCACCGGCAAGACCGAGCACTGGACCGACGATCGGAATCGCCGAGAATCCGGCATAGATCGCCATCGCGGATTCCGCGGTTTTAATCACGACGTTGGCAATGGCCGCGGCTTTCCCGATCTCAAAGAGTGCTCGCTGCTTGGAGTTCATGAGCTGTCCGAGCTCGGTGAATCCCGACTTGTAGCCTTGGACTACTCGGCTTTGCTGGGCCTCGACCAGACCCGCATAAACCACGTTGAATCGTTCTTCGTTTTCTAGGAACCGATTGTTGGAATCGATTTGTTCCCTGAGTCGATCCTCGGCCATTTTCCGCTCGATCGTACGCTCGCTTTGAATCGTCGCTTGAAGCTGAGATAAGCGAGTCTGAAGGAAAATCTGTTGCTGCTGGTTCGACAAGTTCTGATAATTCGAGTTACTGGAAAGCAGTTCATCGAAAGCAATCTGTCGCTGATCTCGCTCGATCGCGGCTTGGGTTTCTTGCATCGAACGAATCGTATTCAAATGATCTTGAAGGGCTGCCTGTTGTGCGGCTGACTGTTCACCCTCGAGCAGTTTCAAGGTTTCGATTTCTTGCTTCTTGAGATCAATCGTCGCTTGGCTGGCTTGCTGAAGCGTGAGCCGCATGGCTTCGGTTTCGGCTTTGATCCGCTGGTTTTTCAGCATCTCATTCTGGACGAGCTCTTCATTCGCCTTCTTTGCGGCCGCAATCTGTTCCGGACTCGCTGTCACGGCACTGGAGAGTTCTCCCTCTTTGGGTGCGGAATCCTTAATCTTCTTAAACCCAGTGGCTAGAATACTTCCCACTTGGTTGATCCCGGTCTGGATCTTGGCTAGGTCAAAACTCCCAATCCCCTTCAGAACCGTGCCCAGACCTCCGGAGATGGTACTGATGTTTTCAGCAAAGGTTTGGTAAACAGCCTGAATCACCGGAAAGATCTTGCTCCAATTATTGTAGATCTCCACCCCAATCAAGACGAGTAATCCAATGCCAGTAGCCCCCACAGCGACTTTGGAGGCCAAGCCGAAACTGGTCACCGCGGCCTCTGCAATGGCAAAGGCCTTGGAAATATTCACGATGGCCAGTCCGGCTGTGGCGAGCGCGGTCACCATCCCAGTGGCAATCGCTGCAATTTTTCCGACTTCAAAAACGAAATCGAGCAAGGGTTTATTTTCATTCAGAGTGTTGAAAAAGTTCGTTAAGGAAAGGACGGCTTGAGTCACAAACGGAGCCAGCCGTTCTCCGATCGCTTCCATGAAGTTCCCGAAGGCTGTTTCTAATCCCTTAAAAGAACCGAGCCCTTTGTTTGCGGACTCGGCTAAGCCACCAAATTTCTGACTGACGGTTTCGGTGATTTTCGCGATCCGCTCTTCCCGAGAGAGGCTCTCATCTAAGGAGATGCCGTATTGCTTGAGCACCTTCACATTGCCGTTAATCGCTTTACCGAGGAGTTGAGCCGCGGAATCGACGTCTCCTGTTTTAACCGAGAGGTTGGCCATGGCCTCGAGCAGTTCTGAGGACGCTTCCGTTTGTCCGAGAAAGTTTTGTAGTACAGCCTCGCCCGAAACAAGGGCGTCGTCATCAATCCCGGTTTTAAGCGAGAGTTCTGTGGCCATGTCTTTGTAATTCGCAATCAGCTTGTCGCTGGCGATCCCTTGATTCTTGAGGGCGAGTTCCAAACCCTTCGAAGCCTTCTCGGAATCCGCAAAGGCTTTGACGGCAAACCCAGCTGAAGCGACCAACCCTGCAAAAGCGGCTCCGGAAATCTTGGCAATTCCTGCGAGTTGCCCTTCGAGATCTTCGGTTTTTTTCCCGATATCTTTGACGGCATCGTCAAACTTTTTCGCATCCGCACTAATCGTGATCACTAGGTTGGACATATCCGTTTATCCTCGCGCTTTTCTGAATCGGGCTAGGACTCGCTCCTGGGCTTCTTTCATGGCCTTTTCTGCTACGGCTGGATCGATCTCGACATCTTGAGCCTGCTCACTGGCTGCAACTTCCGCAGCAGATCGAATGAAGGGAATCTTCACTCCATGCAGAGCGGCTTCCGCAGCGAACTGATTATGAGTCCGCTTACTCATGGCCTTCACCATCCCGACTAACTGGCGATTGGTGAGGTTGGCGATGTCGTCGGGGGTGTATCCGTATTCATGGGCAAGTTCGTCGGCAATTTCTCCCCAGTCTTGTTCGACTGGAGCTGTTGAAGGTTTTTTTTTACCTCGGCTTCGACAAGAGGCTTCAGCTTAGGTTCCCCCAAGACAATCGCCTGCACCATCGCAGCCAGCATGAGAATTGCTTCGTCCTGCGTTTGAAGAGCACGTTGAAGTCGGACAGGTCCGGTGACAAAGAGTTTTTTCTTCACTCCGTCATCGTCGTAGTCCTCTTCGTAGATCGCTTCGAAATCGGATTTGTCCTTCAGAAAGTGAAACACGACGAGGCAGATTTCCGCCCAGTCCCGATTCTTGAAAGCTTCATCCAATTTGCTGAGATCTTTGCCGTATCGATTTTGGAGCCAGGGACGATCCCCGACTCGAACAATCTTCAGCTCGTACTTCTTCCCTTGAATATCAAATACAGGTGCCTCTGGTAGAAAATCACTGAGACTGAGTACACCTTCATCCTTGTGGTGCGTTTCCATGATCCCGATTATAGCCCTGACTTTGTTTAAAAAAGATAGTGGAAAAATGGGGTGGAGCCGAACTCTTGTTTCAACTCCACCCTCGGGGTTTTGCAATGTGTCTAAAATCCATGAAAATTGGATTTATCCGAAAATCAGCTTGGAGTGATATTTCTCAAGCTGAAGACCTTATCTAACTGGGAATCGTAGAAACATTCCACTTTAATTTCGGCTTCGCTGTAGGCGTTTTCTTCAAAACCGATCGGCAAACCCACACCCTTACAGCGGTGTGCGTCAACTTCGAACATCTCTCCATTGGAGCGCTGTTTAGCCAGAAGAAGAGCTCCGAACTCAGGGAAGACATCGGAGTTCGAGCCGATGGAAACAGCCATTGTCTTAGTGAATGGAGGCTGAACTTCGAAGGTGGCTGTATCATTGATGGTGAAAGCAGTTGAACCTGAGCCAGCTGTGAACTGAAGACCAAGACTCGCTACGTCGACGGTTGCACCACTGTCACCGATCGCCGCTGTTCCAACCAATAAAGTATCGTCGTCGTAGTTCTCGTCGGTACCCCGAGCGAAGTCGATGTTGGAGTAACAATAAATGTTCAAATCGTCATCGGTGGTAGCCTTCAATACGTATTTGCCGAACTTCAAATTCGCTGGTCCGGTGGACGGAATGGCAGCAACAGAAGCCAGCCCAGTTGTACCATTCGCAATGGTGGTTCCATTTTTATTGGCGACTGCGGAAACGGTTCCATCTGTGTCTGGAGTGGTCACTTCGACCGGTGCTTTTCCTAAGAAGAGTTCGAAAAGGAAGCTGGGGTATTCCTTCACCTTCAAACTCATTTCAGCGGAGATGGTTCCATCTTCGACAGCCCAGGGGTACTTTGAAGAACCCCCCATCAGCTTTTGAAGTTCGCCGGAAAGCGCGAGAGAAGACCCACCCAACACGCGAAGAATGCCGTAAGGCAATCCTGTCGTTCGTGAATAAGGGGTCACCGAGTGAATCCCGAATATAATTCTTGGATCTGACAATGACATAATTTCCTCCCTTGGAAATTTTCGTTTTGTTGTTTAAAAACTCAACCTAACTCCGTGGTGAGCTCTACTCCTGTAGCTCGGTAGGGATCATTGGAATTCCAAGTGATCGGTCCCACCGGAACTAAACTGTTCACTTTAAATTTGGCACTCGGGAAAATACTGTTAAAATTCTGGCAAAAGAAATCTTCCATCACGCGCATGTAACGGAGCATTCGCAGTCCCATGTTCAAGTCGGAAGCGGCATCCGCCACCACGATGATCACTTGGAACACCAGAGTTTTTGCGACAGCCGGACCGATTCCGCGAGATTGGATATCGTCCAACCCCACCAGGATGTAGGGATCGTAATTCATGATCGCCTCGTTCATGCTCTGGATGGCGTAGCCGTCGGTGTTGACGGTATTCAACACGATGGAATCGTTCTTCTCCGTATTCATAGCTGCGATCTGAGTGTTCAGATTCGCCTTCATGAAGTCCGCTATTCTGACCAGGTAGGTTTCTGGATCGAGCCTCATGCTTTCGCCTTCCCGACACCTGAGTCATTCAGGGTCTGAGTCATGAACCCATCGAGAATGCCCATCCAACGCTCCATTCTTCCCTGCTGTTCGGAGTTGGCGAAGCGAGGGGCTTCGGGACCGATAAACAAGAACTTCCGGAGCGGAATGACCTTTCTGGGTTCATCCGACTGGTGGTAGATGGCGTAGGGAACTGCCTTTTCATCTACGCCCAGGTCGAGCTGCCTGCTTTGAATTCGGGTAATATTTCCGGGCCCGAATTGAACGCTGGCCGCGGCTTCCAGGTAGCCGTTCTTTTTCAAGATCGGATAAAGGAAGCCGACTTCCTTCTGCTTCTTCTGCTTGTAACCGTCGGAGAGATCGGGATAGAGACCCGGCGACTTCAACTGAAAGATCGACTTCTGGGAACGATAGAAATCCGCTGCGATCAGAGTAAACGGAATCCGTAGATCGTCCGTGGCCTTCCCTGCTTTTTTCAGGGCGTTCCGGAATTGCTTGTCGTTATCGACCGAGTAACTCGTGAACATCTACCAAGCGTCCCTCTCCATCTTGAATTCGTACTCAATGGTTCGATCCTTCAAGTAGGAGGTGAGACCCCCGTCGGTGTTGCTGGCTTCCGCATCGATCAGCTCAAGCGTCCCCTTCACAATGGCGTCCAACATGGCTTCGGCTTTCTTTTCCAAGGTCGGGCCGTCGGGGTCTTGCTTGTTCTTATCTTGCGGAGTCTTGACCGAAAGGATGGACAAGATCCTCGCCTTGACGAACAGGATGCACACCATCTTCAGGATGAGAAGGGAAGCGGTGCCGCTCACTGGAACTTCGTATCGGTTTTGGATCTTGCCATCGATGTAGGCGGACACTTGATCGATAAACGAGACGACATCTTCCTGGGTGACCGGAGAAGTGGGACTTGCAGCGGCTGCCAGGAAGGTGATCGACTTAAATTCGCTCTCAACGTCGGTTCGCGCACAGTAAGCCAAGGATTACTCCTTTTTCTTCTTTTTCTTTGACTTCTCGGACTCCTCGTCAGAAGAAGGCTCCACACTAGTTGGATTGTCAGATGTCACTTTGTCAGAGGGTGGAGAATTTTCAGGAGATTCTCCCTTCTGACAACCATCTGAACACTTCCCTTCAGGAACCAAATCCGCACAGACGAGACCCTTCACCAGCAGCTCATCGGTAGGTTCTCCAGGGAATTCTGTCCCCTTGGTATAAAGCTTCCGTTTGAACCAGAAATCCGTCATCACTTTGTACATAGGCCGTTATCTACTTTCTGTTTATAAGCAGCGGAAATTCTGAATGAAGAACAATTCGAAATCGTTTGAACCGTTCATCGTTCCGTTGAAGTCCGCGGTATTGCTTTCGATTGCAGTTGCGCTGGCTGCCATCGTAGGACCGGTGCCTTCCTTTGCGCCATTCAAGGTGCTGAAGAAGACTTGCCCAGCGGCTTCCATGCATTTGTTCAGTCCGAGTTTTTCACCTAAGCCCACACCCCAAGTCGCTGCGAATCCGCCGGACTCACAGTTTCCCGGGAAGACAATCGAAGTGACGGTTTTGAAGGCCTTCGCGCCAGTGGTGGCTGAACTCGCGTTCGCTGCGAAAGTGAAATCCTCCGAGATGGCCACATTCTTGATGTTCGTTCCACTGACGACGATCACACAATCTTCGATATCGGTAGTGGTTCCACCCGGAGTGATGACCAAATTTCTTGGAACATCTGGCTGACCTGAGAAGCTGGTTACCGTTACTGCATCCGCAGCTGTGCCACCTGCGTGTGCACTCAAAATGGTGGTGGTAGTGGCAGCCAAAGGATTGGTGAAATCCTGACGGTCGACGACAGCCTGTGTAGCAAGCTTCACGTCGGAATTAATTCGCTTTACCCAAGCGTGAGATGGGCTAGCAAGGAATAGGGATAATCCTAAAATGAGAAATCGCATGATTTCCTCCTAAGTTTTGTTTTTAAATAGAAATTAGAAAAATCGGTGGGAGGAAAAAAACTCCTCCCACGGCATCCCGATTGGGGATGAAAATTAAGCGATCACATCCTTGATCAAGTAACCCGCTGTGATGTCGGAGAATAAAACATCGTAGCAGTTGTCCACTAAGATTTCGGTGGAGTTAGGAGGGTTATTCACTGCGTATTTAAACACGCGTGTAGATCCGCCTCTCATCGCTACTCGGTAGCCCAAGCTTTGCTGATAAACCTGAGCAGAGTCTGGAGCATAGTAGTAAGTGATGTGATTTCCCCAGATATTGGCTAGGGCATCGGTCTGTCCTTCAGAAGCAGAATTGTATTTGCCCGAAGCGACGAAAAGCTTTTCAATGCCCATCGCTTTAGCCAGTTCAGCTTCACTCAATTGGCCGGCTCGGTTTTGAGTGTATCCGAGCGCATCCAAAATCTGTGGATGGTAAGCCAAGGTGTTGAAGGTCGGCCAGTTCATGACCGCTTTGTTCGGAGCGAATCCACACCCATTGAATACTGCCAATCGAGCTGTCTTGAAAACAGCCAATGGGTCAGAAGTCAAATAGCTGCTGAACTGATCATCGCCTGCCAAAGTTGCAGTCTGAGTCAACACGCTGGAGTTTTGGAATGCTTGTGCGAAAGCGTATTCCTTGTTGGTGTCGATCAAAGAAGTTAGACCAATGGTCTCGTCCTTCTCGGCATCGAAAGGCAACTCGACGTTGTCGTAGTCGTCTTCAGTCACCAATCCACTTAAACCGTGACTCTCCACGGAGTAGCTGGTGTCCGTGCGGAAGATCGGCTCGACTCTTCGGTACTGACCACGGCCAGCCACCAGAGAGTGCTCAATACGGATATGAGACTTTCCGTACTTTCCGAGTTTCCCTGTCTTCTGCTTTACGGAAATCAGAGGTAACAATTGATCCGCGACAAAGCCTTGTGGCTTGTACATTTGGCTCACGTTCGTGAGCAATTTATCGACTATCGCTTTAACCTGTGCCATGTATTTTTATCCTTCCCTTGGTATAAAAATTCTGTTTTTAAATTATTGAGAAGCGTGAGCTGTTGCCATGTAGACTTCTACTGCAATCAGATCACCGCTATCGCCAGACTCCATTGCGCGAGCAATGATCTGGTCACCTTCTGCGTTGGGTTTCACAAGAGTGCCGTCGGTGTGAGAAACGAGATCGTCCCCACGTGTGACGCCTTCCCCGAGAAGACCCTTCGCACCACCGCCTTGAAGAGCCACTTCGGCCATGTCGCCAGAAGTAGTTGGGCTGTTTTGGATGATGCCGATACAACGGTCTGTGTTTGCTGCACCGACCACGACTGCTTCATCACTGGAACCGAACTTGACGGCTTTCCCTTTGGTGATTGCAGCACTGACTGTGTAAGTCTGAATTCTTGGCTTGGAATGGCTTGCCATGTTTAAATCCCTCCTTGGAATTTATTAAATGGTTTATGAATAAAGCTTTTCGTTTAATTCTTTGTTCTCAGAAAGAACCATGTGGAAAGCGACTTCAAGAGAAGGTGCTTTGTTCTCTTTGACTTTCACTTCCGCTAAACGAATCACTTCCGCTTCGGCTTCTTCCCGAGTCTTGAACTTGCCAGTCGCAGGTGCTGCTGGAGTTGTTCCGTGACCTTGTTCTGAAAACTTCACAGCGCCTTGAAGTTCAATGAACTTCGCCATGTCGCCTGACAAGAAAGCGTCCTTCTGAGCAGGAACGGCTTTGCCTTCGGACAGAAGCTTTTCGAACTGAGTGTTCTTCTCGACCAATTGAATTTGCTTCTTCAATTCTGAGCACTGCTTCGCCATTTCAGCGGCTTTCTTTTCTGCGTTGACGAGTTCTTCGCCAGCGGTAGCTGCTTCTGAATCTTTCGCTTTCATTTTCGCGAGCAAATCCACAAGTGCTGCTTTCAACTGTTCGGGAGTCATCTTATCCAGCATGGCTGGGTCCATGGTCTTATAGTCCATTGTTTTGATTCCTTTCGTATCAATGGGTTTACCTTCTGAAAGTTCCACTACGGGCTCCATCTGCTTGATGGTGGGCCGATTCGTGAGACCTGCTCCGAGAAGAACAGGACCGAATTTCTTTAAAGTCTCATTGTCTTGATAGTCGAAGGCGAAGTCAGGAGAGATGTAGCGGAATTCCTTTTCCGCCAAAACCTTCTCGGCTGCAGGAGTCCACTCCACGTCGGCCCAGAGTTCTGTTCCCCCTTCGGCCAGGTAGACATTCTTGATCCAACCAGCCGCAATGTCCTGGCTGGCGTGCTTGTAATCGACGGCGATATCGATTCCTCGAACCTTTTCTCGGAAGTTTTTTTCCATCGCCTGGAGGTGTTCAGCCGTGATGTCGAACTTTCCATAAACGGAGTGGAAAAAAGTTCCGGTTCGGAAAAGTTGAATCTTCTTGGAAACTCCCTCTTCTGAAAGTTGAATCTCCACGCAGGGAGAACGATAAGTTTTCATCTTGAAATTATCCTCTCTTTTTCAACTGAGAAAGCCAATTATTCCACTCGGAAAGTGTAATGTATTTCTCCAGAGAAGCCTTCGAGGGTTGTAATCCGTCAGGGTCAACGTCCTTGTTGGTCCCTTTCAGATTCGCCACTAAATAACTCTTGCAGTTGTGGTGCAGAGGTGGGCTATACCGCTCCATATTCGGATCATCCTTGGAGAATACGGTGCCGGCCAAGTCTTGACAGATCGGAGAGACGGGATCTCCGTTCACAAAGGTAAAGCTTTCGATTTCTTCCTGAACGTCCTCGTCGAAGAAGAAGGTGGAGCGAGATTCGTTCACTGCCTTGGCCACCGTGTTCCCGGCTCCTGCGGCCACAGAAGAACCTTCTAAGAATTTATCTAAACTATCTTGAAGATCGGATTCGACGGTGTCGTCGGAATCGGTACTGGTGACGGATGAATTAAACTGAAAATAGATCGCCTTCAGTAGATCTTGAATTTGGAAGGTGGTGAGAAGTCCCACTTGAGAGTCGATGGATTTTTGGATCGACTTCGGCAATTTTTTATAAAGATCCTCGTCGAGTTGAACGGATTCGAGATCTTCCACCAACTTGATTTTCTTCCCACCAGGAATCTCGCCTCGCGCTTGGCGAAGGGACTGAGTCGAAAGATTGGCCAAGAACCCCTGGAGCTCCTTCTTGTAGTCTCGGGAGCCTTTGGGCTCAACCTGAGAAGTCAGAGACAGGTACTGGGATGGGTTAGCACGCTTCTTCTTGGCCATGAGATCGGCAATCACTTGGCTGCCGACATCACTGAGCATGGTCTTCATCAATTCACGGAGCTCGTCTGAGCCTTTCGTGATCAAAGCCTTTGGAGTCTTCGGAGACTCATCCAATCGGAGAGAATTGAAGAGAGCCTCCGAAGCCGCAAGGCCGGGAAGAGCAGGGACACTCGGGTTAGGAGAAGTCACCCGGCTCGGATCCGGCAAACCTTTTTTCGGGAGTCCGTACTTTTTGCGAAGAGCGACTTCGAGATCTAAGTCAGGAATGATGGCCTTGCCGTCGATCAACATCTTGAGAATCTCGGCGAGTTCTTTTCCTGCCTTGTCCTTGATTCCGGAACAGGTGAGTTCGGGATAGGCGGCCTGAGGACCGAAGTTCAATTTAATTAAATCGGGAATCAGACCCCGATTAAAAGTCTCGCAAATCGTTTTGGCCACCGTCTCCAAAGACGACAAGAAGAAGTCGGAGAGATCGGTGGAGAGGGCCCACGATCCCGAACCGGACTGACCGAGCTCGAGGAAGTTGGCCAGGAAGGCGACTGCCATTTCGGCATTCTCGCGCTCGACATCATTTCGAAGCTTGGAGGAATCGAAATCCGAGGTCAGGAAGCCTAGCTTCCAGCCTTGAGGATAGGTGATGTACTGCTGCTGGTGAGAGACATACCGTTCCAGCACCTTCTTGGCATTCGTGAATTCAGGAGAATTTTCTTTCCCAGCGGGCACTTCCATGTACGGAGTGGGGACCGCTCCCTTTTCCGAACCAATGGCGATCAGCTTGAGGAACATGTTCTTGCGCTTCCAGGCTCCATAACAAGGTCGGAGCGCGCTGATGCCTTCGTAGTTGTCGCCTTCTTTTTCATTCGTGAAGACGAGAAGGAATCGACCATCGAGGTCCTGATAGGTTTGCAAATCTCCGTTCGCCAACTGAGTGACGGACAAGATTTTTCCAGTCTTGGGGTCGAGGTTCCAGCGTTCAATGGTCTTCTGAACGCGAAGAGCAATCTTGGCTAAGCTTTGATAAGTTCCAAATCTTTCATCATTCGTCACCAGCTTGTGAGTGATTTCGAACACGGAGTATCCGAATTCGAGCATGGTGAGAATCTCTTGCAGTTGTTGATTCCAGGACTGCGCGAGATCCTTAAATAAGACTTGTTGAATCAGGTCGGCGTGTAATTGATAGGCAGGATTGGTGCCTTCGGCAGGTTGAATCGACCAGTTGGCACCCAAGATGGGATTCTTGACGGCCTTGAGGCACATTTTGACTTTAGGTTCACTTCGGCGAATTTTATCCCAGAGTTCAGCGACCTCGCGACTGCGAAGTTCGGCTAAGTACTCTTCGTAGAAATAGCCACCGTAGATCTCGGTACCTGACGTACCTGTCTCTTGAACGTGCAAAATCGTTTGCTTCGTTTGCGAGGCGTCCTCGACTGGCGATCCTTCGACCAGTTTAACGAACGCTCGCCCCATCCGTTGGAGCAGAGATTCCCTTCCCATGGTGAGAATTTTAAATGAAATGATTCTAGTTTACCAGTTTAAATCGACGGTCCCCTCGGGATCGCTCGCCACAGGAGGCTGGGCTTCCTCGGTGGGCTGGGCCATGGAGTCCGTATATTCCCCATCTTGAGCGCCTGCCAGAGCATTGACACCACCGGACAAAGTATCCACTTGGTCCTTCTTGCCCTCGGGGAAGTTCTCACACTCCGTGAGAAAGTCCTCGTTCCAGTTGCCTCGGAGCAGGACAATGTTTCCATTCTCGGCTTGAGCGGAGGCCGGCTTGGCTCGGGTGACTTTGTCCGCAGCGGGACGAGGGAACTTCAAGTCATACCCACGCAGGAGTTTGGTGTAGGTATTCTTCTCCGCTACTCCTGCCTGTCCGGGATCCATTTCGAGATGCACTTCCACGCCGACGCCGTCCTGTTGGGCCATTCTCTTGATCGCCTCCTCCACTTTCGCCGGGGTGTTCCGGAACCGAACGACGTGAAGCACGTAGAAGCGTTCGTCCGTACCGAGCCCGATTTTGGTCCCGACGGTCCAATCGGGATCGGGGTTCTGAGGATTGGGAAGGGTGGCCGCACGGTCCCAGTACCGAATCACACGCTTCAGGGGGGGGTGGGCTTCCTGCACCGGGAACCATTCCCGACGGAACAGGGTTCCGGCCGTGGCCTTGATGTTCCAGTTGCCGAACTTGAGCTGCATCCGATCCACATAGGGAAGGGCATCCAGGTTGGCTGCGTAGGCTGGGTCTTCCTGCATGAAAATCTGATTGTCCTCCAACTTGGCCGGGATGAAGGTGAAGGACTTCGGAATCTGTTTGTCTCCGTAGGTGGCGAGCAACTCTTGAGGGGTGTCGGCCCAGTGGAGTTCGTCGTTCACCCGGATGAACCAGCGAATGACCCCGGCTCGTTCGGGGATGGCGTAGCCGCTTTCCTTGTCGATCCACCAGTCCACCAGTCCGCGCACCCAGCTTTCGGAGTCCGCGTTGCAGGTGGCTCGGATGTAGCCCGGCACCCCGGAAGTGGAACGGTTTCGGGAGAGCATGTACCAGAACTGTCCCGAGGTGAAGTGGGTCAGCTCCTCGAACTGGATGAGCGGGATCTGGGTACCTTGCCAGTCGTACTTGTTCTTCTCGTACTCCATGTGGGCAAACTGGATCTTCATCCCGGTCCGGTACCGGAATTCGAGCGTACTCGGGGTGGAAATGAATCCCCCCACCTTGGCATAGACCGAGGTGGCCGAATCCCAGAGGGCACCGGTGTTCCGAATCTGCTTGGTCGTTCGTCGAAAGGTGACCGAACTGAATTCCGAGTTCTTGAGGTGCCTCAAGGGTTCGAGCAGACTGCCATAGGTCTTGCCTCCTTCAACCCCCTGCCGCGCCACCGTACAATGCAATATCAGCGGTGGTTGATAGGAACATTGTCTGTGGACCGGGTTGAGGTTTAAGCTCAATTTTCGGCAGAGGAATACCCTCCTTTCTCTTTGGACCATCTCGGATGAGGGTTTCCTTTTTTAAATCGGGTCTGCGAAGGAACACAAAATTTTTTATTCAGATTTCTTTTCCCTTCCGTTTTGAGGCAGCACGATCAAGGTGGGTTCGGGCATCTCGTAGTTGAGATTCTCGTTCTTGTTCTTGGTTTCGAGTCGGTCGAGGTAACCGAGGTGCTGCTTCGAGAGGAAAATCTGCATCGTGACGGAACCCTTTCCAGTCCCGAACGCGGTCTCGAACATCCGGCGACGGAGAGAGGCGTTGCCTCGGGCTGCCTTTTTAGCGTAAACCACCGCAAAATTCTCTCCGTAGTGGCGCTTGACGTGTCTCTCGATCGTGTCTTCGGAGCAGTGGAACCACTCCGCAATCTCGACTTTGGTGCAGTGGATCCCGCACAGTTTTTCGAACGTGTCCCAGTCGATTTCCGTACTGGGTCCTTTAGGGCCTCGCTTGGCCATAGGCTTTCTCCTTCCATGAGAAAAAGTCTTTTTTCTACAATTCTAGTGTATCAGATTTGATCCAGGAGGACGGCGACAATCAGGAATATTCCCACGAAAAACATTCCGAACATCACCCACTTTTCCTGTCCCGAAGGTTGCATATACATTTTTTTTGTCTTCCTATAGTTTATCAGACTGCTTTGTTATTTCATCATTTCTGTCATCATGGTTTGACCTCCTAAAATCCTTGCCACGTCAATTTTTTGACTTCTCCGCACCCAACCCCTTAACGGCCTTTCCAAAAAAGCCTGGCGCATCAGCCTCGTTTGTTAAACGCTGATCCCTCTCACGCTCCATCACCCAATCCAGCCGGTCGAGTTTAAATCGCATCCGACCGTCCACCAATTCGGGTCCGAAAATCAGGCGGAGTTGCCGGGCCATAATCAGGACGTCCGCAATCTCGTCAATCACGAGCGTACTCCATCCGGCCTGATTCTGGTACCGCACGAGTGCGCTTGTCAGCTCGGCCATCTCGTCGATGGCTTTCATAATCTGGTGGCTGGGCCCGAAGTGATCAATGACTTTTTCTAGGTAACTATCCGTGTTGTCTAATCGTCCGCTTAGCCCATCCAGAGCTGAGGATACGCGAACTTGACGCTGCGCATTCTTGCAGTCGTCACAAATCACGTACTTCACTTCTTGGACCTGCCAGTCCACGGGATCGAGATCCACACACCGGCACGAGGCGACGAGTTTTGCGCAGAGACTACATTGGATTTTTTGGTGGTGATGCATTTTTTTCCTCCTAAGGAATCACTTTCATTTCCACGCCCAGCTTTTTGAGAACATCCCGCGATTGATGCTCCAAGGATTCCATCCGAGTTTGCCTCTCGTTCTGTTCCATCAAGCCTATGACTGACTTCCGGATCTGGGATTTGATGGTTCCAGGGTCTCCCATCTCATTGATCAGGTCGATGAACTTCTGAAACCCACCCTGGTTCTGAATATATTTCCAACCGAGCTCGCCTACTTTCTTTCGGGCGCGTTCGATTCCTTCCGAGTCCGCACCGTAAGCGCAGCCAGCGTAGTACACCCGGTCTGCTAAGAGCTGAGCCTCGGTCTCGAAATTAGGCTTGGGTCGAGCCAATCCATAAATCTGTCCGACCCTAGGAAAAAATTTATTCTCTGGATCTTTACAGTAAACCTCCACCGCCATTTGCAGTTCCTGCGGAGAAAGGTCTTTCAAGACCGAGCACCAGATATGAATCAGATTATCGTCTATTTTTTCTTTGAACACTGAGCCTAGGCCATACATCGCTTTGAGGATGTCGGCCCTCATTGCACGTGTTCTCCGCTACCGTTCAGGTATTTATTCAGGACGGCCTGATTATGTTCGCTGACGGACAGATCCTTTCGGATGGGCGAATCGATTCCAGATCTTCTTTTCAGGCTGAGTTTTTCCGCATCGTTCAACAGGGTCTTCGGGTCGTGAAGATTGTCCTCATAATATTTTTTATTGTCCTTCAAGTAAAACAGGACCGTCTCCCTAGCCTCGTCTTCCCCTAGCTTCTCCACCAGTTGCTTGAAATACCGGTTCGTATCCCGGTTACGGATCGGGGGTTTTTTATATTTGGCTTGGATTCCCTCCGCATAGACTTTCCAAACCCTAGACCCAGGGGTGGTTCCTTCTGAGTCCCCAATCAGTTCATCCAAAGAACCAGCCGGAACCATCAAAGGGGTCGGCCGGGATTCTTGCCCGGCAACCCCCAAGGAAGAGACAGAATCAGAAGAAGAGAAAGAGGAAGAGACAGAGGTAGAGTAGTTCGAGACCGTTCGGGGTCGTTCGGGCTCCGTTCGGCTCCGTTCGAGATTTTTTGGCTTCGGTTGAGCTGTACCATGCTTTAAACGTCGCTTTTCAGCCGACCGTTTACCTGCTTGGACCCTCTGAAGTTGACCTTCAATGAGCCAAAAGTGATATTCCCGACTACCGTTCGCATAAACATAACAGCGTTCGACTTCCGTTAAGGGTCGTTCGGGGGTCGTTCGATGGGCGTTCGAGTCTCGTTCGGTCTCGTTCGGGCTCCGTTCGGGCACGTTCGGGTGCTTCTCACTCCGATCAGGATAAAGCCAAATCTCATTAGTCGGGTATACGCGGACCAATCCTATTTTTAAAAGAGTTTCTGCGTGAGGCAGTCGGACAAAGACATGGCCAGGGATCAGTAACTTTTTCACCCAATAATCCTGACTGGCTCTCCAGAGACGATAGACGACGCCTTCCACCAATAAAGGATTCCCCAGCGCGGCAGAAAGATCTTCTCTCCGCGGATCCACTAACCAACGGTCATCGAAATTAATTCTAGGCATTTAATTGTCCCCCCCGAGAATTCCAGTTGTATCTAGTCATGTGTCAAACACCATAAAAAAAGAGAGGTCCCCTACCCGCCAGGACGGGGGACCTTAAGAAGCCGTAGACCCTGATTACAAACTTCCCCGGGTGAAGGGGAATGGGTATGATTAGATAAGCCTACGACTAATAAAAATTTTCGATGGTTTGGTACTCCTGTTTGTAATTCATACTTCTGGCGGAAGTTCTCTTCATACGCTTTGCAGCATGCCTCGACTTGGGAAAAAAAGCTTCGAAAAAAAGTCAGCTCATTTTCTTTTTATGTAGGTCGGTTTCCTGGATGGAATCAATGTACTGGAGCGGGACCCGAAGACTTCGGAGCTCCTCGTAGGCCAAGGTTTCAGCGTGTTGGGGGTTGATCGCAGCGACGGTAAGAACAGCTCCTCCCTGGAACCGAACGAGGTAAAACTTCATAAGCGGTAAGCCCTTCTTTTTCTTCCCCACAGAGTTATAGTTTGCCAGATTTCCAAGCGGTCAGGTAAAACTTTTCTCATGAAAATCACAAATGGATTTGTTGGTGGGTTGGTCGTTTTGTTGGGAGTCGGATTTCCTGTGTTAGGAGCTGCGAAGATCACGCCGAAGGGAATGAGCGCCGTCCACTTGGCTCATCAGCCTTCTCCTCAACCGTCTCCCAAGCAGGAGAGTCCCGAGGAAGCCTCCAAGCCGAAGCCCTTTTACCTCCCTTTGGACGAAATTATCCCTGTGGAGGAACAAAATAAGATCGAACGTAAGCGCACCCAGAAGTCGATTCAGACCTCTGAAGGATTGGGTTCGGATCGAACGGTCGACTTCTCCCAGTTCAACACCGGGATCATCAATCAGTATCGCGGAGACTGCACCGCTCAGGCGATGGCCGGTGGCATGGAGAATAAACTCCGTCAAAGTGTTGACACTTCTGCCGACGTTTCGCAGGAGTCGCTCTGGGCTTGGTACCGACAACCTTCCGTCTATGCAGCCGTAAACACCGCACAGAAGACCTGGGTGAAGCGTGAATCCGCTTGGCCATTTGGTGCTCGCAGCTTCAAGCTGCCCGAGGAGCGCGGTCTGTATCGTGCGGATCAAATCGAATACCTTGGGGATTATTACACACCGGGGATTAAACAGAAAATTATTGCATCGCTCGACCAGCGGAATCCCGTCTATTGGGGTGGGTCCGTCAACCAGGACATGGCTTCCTGCTTTGTGAACATTCGGGCCAACGTTCCTCAGACCAACGGAGGTCACTCTGTTCCGTTCACCGGCTACAAAGTGAGCAAGGGTGTGCTCTGGACCAAGTTGAAGCAGAGTTGGGGAAAAAACTGCGGAGACGGTGGATACCAGTGGTTCAACATCGACTCTTGCGCGAATGGGTATTGTCTGTTTTGGTCAGTGAAGAAAGTTTCAATGAGAGGGGAAGCAAAATGAGATTTCCGCACGTCGAGCAAGAAAGTGAAATGTTACGCTTGGAGGATAATCAGTCCGTCATCGGGATCCTCCGAGGAGAACCCTACGAGTATCGAACCCACTGGGGAGAAGGCAAGAGCTACGTCTGTTCAGGCGACGGCTGTACTTTTTGTCAGGAAGGGAAGAAGTCGAACTTCCGATTCCGGATGGAGATCTTCCTTCCGAAGATGGGAATCAAGATCCTGGATCAGGGCTATCAGTTCTACAAGTCCTTGCGCGAGATCAATGAAAAGGCTCCCCTCGAAACTCGCGTGATCAAGATCACGAGGAAAGGCGCACTCCGCGATACGAAGTATTTCGTGGAACTGATGCCAGACGAGGTGAATCCCGCGCTCATCGATAAGATTAATCAACTCCCAAAGTTGAAAATGGATCAAGGGTTGACGAGTCGGGAAATCCCACCCTATGCATCTCCTGACTTCAGTCACGAATTCGAAACAATCCCATTTTAAAATAAAGGATATTTATGGCAATTGAGACCTTAAAAGGAGTTAAGAAGATCGGCGGATTTAACCTAGTCGATATGGATGCCCTCCGAGAAACCCGGCCAGACATGTTCCGGCCGGACGGAAGCATGCACTATCACCTGTTCGAGAAAGACATTCGCCCTTTCAACTTCATTTATGTAAGACAGGACGTGGGCTCGATTTCGTTCACCCTGCAGCGCGGACCGATTCAAGAAGTCGGCGTGAACGGTTGTCAGGTGGATTCTTTAATTGCCGTGGCGAAGTTCATGATTGAAAGCTTGAATCAGAAACTCTCTTGCGTGGAAAATGAAATGGCCATCCTCGCCCTGAAAAACGCCTTGGGTTGGTTGGAGTCTCGACGCAAGGACCGAGAACACCGTAAAGTCGAAGGAACAGGAGCACCTTAACAAAAATGTCAAACCCCGATTACTCACCCTATTTTTATGTTCGAGAGGCTTGCCGGGAATGCCAATGTCAATTCTATGTGGACACCGCTACGTATGGAACCGTTTGCAGTTGTTGCGGGCGTTCCTATCAACCTCTTTCAGCCTCTGAAATCCAAGAAGAATCGAGAAGGCTGAAGGAGGCAATGCGAGAACTCAGCGAGGCAGTGCTTTCCGAAGATACTTTGAGGAAAAAAAGCGTCGAACTGATGCAAGCCTATTTAAAACTCATGAAGTTCTCCAGCGAGGTGAATGGACGACGGTGTAATGAGTGTGGTTTTTTTATTGGTTTGAAGCATCGAAAGTCTTGCGTGAATCCCTATTGTGGAAACTTCGATCCCCAAGAGCCTTATGGGTTCTAGAAAGAAGTTCACTCGGAAGGAAGTGTTGGCAACGGCTCGCGAACTCCTGGATCAGTTGACTCATTACGAGGATGAAGACCAGCTCAAGTGGGTGTATCGAAAAGTCGGATGCCAGAAGTCCGATTGTGGGAAGCCTTACCTGGCCGTCTTGATTGCCATGTTCGTCTTCCATTTGGATAAATTCGAGAGCTAGAAGGCGCCCGAACCCAGAATCGAACTGGGACCCTTCCCACAACCATTCAAGGGGGGAACTCTTCCATTGAGTTATTCGGGCGAATGGCCTGATTCTATTGTGAACGAATTATCAGAATTTTGTATATTAAATAAAACAACAAAACCGAAAAACTCGCCGGAATCATAAACGTCACGGAGCGAACCAAAAAGTGGATCGCAAACGTCCAGAAATTAAACAGTTTGCTGAGGCTCGACAGCAGCAGGTTTTTTCTTAACATTTAAGCCCTTCAGTTTCGCGCTGCGTTTCTCGAGAATTTTAGTCATTTGACTATGTTTCTTGGTCTCTAACTTTAGACGACCATCGATATCTTTTTTGAACTTATTCAACTCAGCCAGGGTTTTGGTGTTGTTCACCCAGTCTACCAAATCCTTTTCCAAGGATTTCGCTTTGGAAGAAGCTAACGCAATAAGTTTCTTTATCGTCTTTTTGGAGTTAATCATTTTTTTGTTGGATTTTTTCTGATTTTTCATTGTTGATGTCCTTAGTTAAATGTCTAGCTAATTGACCATGATCTGCATTCACTCTAGACACGTTATTGCAGATCTCTACATAACTCGACCCCGGAATCTTCCAATTTTCAGGATCTGCGTAGAACTTTAAACCTTCAGTGAGTTTATTCTTCTGGTCGTGCAATTCAGAAAGGCGAACGCTCACCTTCATTGTTTCATCGAGATAGTATTGTGCATTCAGGTGGATAAACTCGTGGAGTTCGTCAATCAACTTCAACAGCTCGGTGATGTGTTTGGACCTCACCATGCTCATTCCTGAAAGGGCCCACTCCCTCTTGAATTCTTCGAGGTCTGCCTTCTTCATAAGGGAGGTGCTCCCTGAGGCCGGGCCGTCATCATTCGGTTGATTTGAATTTCTAGAATCTTCAGCATCAATAGCATTCTCTCTACTCCTCCAGGCACAGCAAATTCAATTCTGAATTCTCCGTTGGGCAGGTGACTGATCACAATCGCCTCCACTGGGTTCATCAATAAAGTTCGATTTAAAATTTCAATCGGTCCCGTCAATCCTCTGATGTTCTCCATGAAAGATTCCTTCCACCTCTTCAAAACTTCCGATTTGTTCCAAACAACTCACATCCCAAATACAAGCACTTGCGCAGTCCCAGCTGCTATACCAACTTGTTTCCTCGTGAAGCCTCATCTCCCAGCTGTAGGGACTAATCAGAAGGCCTTTGAACCCCAATTCACGAACTCTCTTCCAGTCGATCGTTTTTAGAAAGCTATTGTTTCTGAGGCTTGGCTCATCCGGAAAAAGATCCACTAAGAATTCCCGAGAGAACCCAAGAATCATTTGGTCATCCGAGAGGTGCAAAATTTGAGAAAGATCTACTTTGAAGTCCGCTCTGAACGTGAGTCTCTCCGGATAGAAATCTTCATCTTTACACCACTTCTTCCAGCCATAATCAGAATCGTCCGAAAGCCAGAGCCCATGAGGCTTGTACAACGGCATATTCGGAAAGCGTCCTGAGTATTCTTGGCCAGGGTTGAAGTTAAATTTCTCTTCTGACCAGTGAGAAAGGATTTTAAATCTTGGGTGGCTCATGCTGCTCATCACTCCTCGTAAATCGTGCAAACTCGAACTTCATTCCATTGATCTCTTGAGCGAGATCTAAATCGGATTTGAATGCGTGTATGGACTCGTGATCCTGGCTCACCAGGTTCAGCAATACGCCTTGTTTGGTTCGGAAGGCGATGACCTTCTCGTGTCCATTGGAATCCACCGTCAACCAAGCATAAAGGGCTTGAATTTTCTGATCACACTTCATTTTTTTATTCTCCGATTTCTTTTAAACTCCCTTCATTTAAGTTCTGAGAAAAATGGAAATAACTAATTCTTCCGTAACAATCTCCACAAACAGGAACTTCTTCTCCAGCTTGATAGCCTTTACCCCAATAGGGTTGACCTTCCTTCCAGCGGACGGCACACCTACGATTGTGTTCTCGGTTCCGTTTCCAGAAGGCAAAGGCGTGCCTCCACTTGGGATGCAACACAATCACAAAGCAAGAGAAACTGCCTAGGATGAAAAAATCTTGGAGAAGAAGTTGCCAGTTCATTTTCTTTAAAAGCCCGAAGTGAAAGGAACAGGTTCAGCCGATTTGACAGATTCAGTTTCGTTCATTCATTGCATCCTTTGTTTGTAAGAAAATCAGCTCTTATTTTTCAATTCCTAAACTGATTTTGTCCAGAACAAACTTTCATAGGTACCCGAGCGCGGCCTTCTCGTCGAATTCCCGATCGAGTCGCGCTCGCTCCTCACACAAAGGGCACAACTCGACGTCTTCCTCTAAGTCCACCCAGCAGCTCTTGCAGACGAATTCTTCACAGGGGGACATCTTCTTCGGCGCTCAATTGCATAATGATCGGGGAACCTTCGGGTGCCTTCTTCTGGTTCAGCTCGATGCGCATTTGGTCGAGGCATCCTTGCAAGGGGTCCAGCCTCATATCGGAAATAGCGGTCCAAGAACTCGTACCGAAAATCTTGACCAACAGTTCGATGCGCTTCTTCTTGGTCTCGGCAGAGGATCCATCCAGCTCCGCCAGCACAAGGGCTTCCTTGATTTCCTCTAAGGCAATTTCCTTACGCTTCAACTGTTCGGCGTAGGAACGTTCAGGAGCCTGAAAGAGACTTTCGGACCCCTGAACTGCACTTGGCCCTGCGTGACTCCCACCCAAATTCAAGAATTTCACAATCGGCAGGAAGTGCTCAAATTTTGGCTGGTCGATGATTTTTGCATTCATTAAATCCGAACGATCTTTGATCACGCAACAGCGGTTGATAAATCCTTTCGAATTCTTCTTCGCTTTCTTGTCGGTGAGCAGTTCGGCGCGTGACACTTTAAAGGTTTCGATTAAGAGATCGGGTTCGAATCCTGTTTCTCCTTCGGCCTTCATCTTGGTTCCACTTTTAGTGATTTCTTTTTTACCGTCTTCATTTTCTTCAAAGTCGTACTCATAACCCGCACGACCACACATTGCGATGTGGACCTTGGAGTTGACGTAAAGATCCGTGAACTGGGACCACTCCGTTTTAAGTACCATCCAATCTTTCATGCTCAAGGAGTCTCGATTCTTCTTTTTCTGGTAGGCCCTGCCTAAGTCTCGCCAAACATGGGTGATGGAATCGATGATGAGAAATTCGTATTTATTGGCTTCGGCTTCACGAATGACGTTGAGCAGATCCACAAAGGATCGGCTGCGGAGAGTGTCGAGTTGGATGCCTTTTTCTTGAAATTTGCTCACCCAGAAATCGGAACCTTTTTCAGTATCGAAGTAGGCCACCTTTTTATTTTGCATCAATTCGGAAATGCCCATGGCGAATTGGCAAGCCAGGTAGGTCTTCCCGGATCCTTCGAACCCTTGGAGACCGAGTTTCAGATACGCGGTTTGGTGTTTAGCGGGCTTCAGGAGTGCCATTAAACTACCCTTTCTCATCTTTGTAAAGGCGCCCGCTCCTCTCGACTGGGTTCGACCAAGAATCAGTTGAGGGAGCGAGCATCTTTTTCAGTACTTAAATGTAAAGGAAAAATTGTGGTCGAACGCCCCCTCTACATGCCTCGACTTGGGCAAAAACGCTCGCGAAATCGTCAGGAGCCCTTACTTTTTTTAAACAAAGACCAATGAATCTTACAGTCGACCCTTCCATCGGGCTTAATTTGCTTTTCTACGATCCCTGGCCAGAGTTCGCACATCCGTTCTACCGCTTGGACTTCCCTTCCAGACTGAGCGTAGACGTCCTTTAACCCCCCCTCGTTTGACCCGTTTTTAGGTGCGGCGAACCCGAACCGGGACGCCCTGGCCGTGCAGAGCCCACTGGCCAGGATTTGCAGGGTGAAGTCTCGGTCCTCTTTTAAATCCACCATGGGACGATAATTAATGTGGAACGTGCGCTTGACATTGATGAAGACGGCGACGTCGCAATAGGAGTTGAAGACGAGGTTCTTCTTCGCGCTCCATGAGAATTGTTGATATTCCAAGGCGCCCTGGCCCAGGTCTGGACAGGATTGAAAAAGCTGGGTCGCTTCTTCGAGAACGAATCCGAAAGTCTTCTTTACGTTCTTAGTTCCCACCTGTTGGCTCATGGAGGAAATATCGTCGTCCAACATCCAATACCATTCGGATGAACTGGCTCGGGCAAATTGGAGGATAGAGTTCCGCACAAACCCAATTCCTTTATTGCTCTGGCTGAGTATGAGCCAATTGATTTCTTGATTAGGGTAGGCTCTCTGGTAACTGGACGCCTCTTGAGGCTCGACCACCACAAAGAATGGAATGCCTTCCTTGATCAGATTTTCAATGGTTTTTGACTTTCCAGCGCGTCCCTTCGAAGGAACGTAAATCGGGGGTAGCATTATAGGTCATCCCTTTCTGTTTGGAGCCGCTTCTCTTCGCGGGCTTTTTTCACGGTGCGAATTCTCTGCACTTCCTCATGGATCGGCAAGCAATTACACATCTGTTGTAGAGCGTAAAAGACGATGGAATATCGGTAAGCAAACTGAGTCTTCCGAATAATCTGGGTCACCCCATGGAGGTGCTTCTGGCCATCAAAAATGAGATAATGGCCGTCCTGCAAGTCGAGTCTTAAGTCGAACTCAGGCAAGGAAAGCATGCCTCCTCCAATGTCCTTTCTCAGCACCAGCATGCAGCTCATGCAGTCCCGGAAGTTCCCACTGTCGAGGTGGTACTTCAGCGAATTGTTCTGGTTGATGATCCCACTCGTGAAGACGGTCTTCGGAATTCTCCACTCTTCGCGGACTTCTTGGAGGACCAGGTCCTCGTGGTGCTTGTAAACTTCGGGTGCCCAGAGGGAATAGAGCTGAGTGAACTGAACCCCAAAATCACAGATCAATTTATGCTCATTTGGGTGATCCAGGGAGAGCGACGTGGCCGAGCAAAAATCTCCTCGCATCACCCTCCTGGGTCGAAACCCAAAGATCCGAGATTCGGTCTTCAATCCGGAAGTGCGATCACTCTTCTGGTATTTGATCGACTTACAGGCCTGACGAATGGCCGAGAGATCTCCCTCGTACTTGCCATAAATCATGACTACTTTTCCATCGAGATGGAAGACCGTCGGTTCTGTAATGATTTCGAAAGTGTCAGTCTCCAGAGCTGACTTCTTCATCAACTCCTTCTTGCTCACTTCCCTCCACTTTAAGTTCACCTGTTTCATATTGCCTCTCCGTCATTTCAATCAGAGTTCTGAACAGGGCACTGAAGTCTTCCAGCTTCAAACAGTTCAACAAATAGTTCGCCCTGCGCAGGGTATCTTCGAATTCGTATCCCTCGTAGTAGAGCACAATTTGTTTAATATTGGAGGACAAATAGGTTTTTCTGGTCTCATCCATGCGGCTCTCGTCCGCAGCTCGGGCAGGCACTGGTTGAGGCACCACGCCAGACGCCAAGCTAGCCTCGTTCGGATCTGCTCCGGGGATGGGTGCAGGGTTCTGCGAAGGCACGGTGGGGTCCGGCAAAACCGGGTCCTTGAAGAACTCGAACTTGAAGCTTTCATTGTCCATCGGAAGATGGAAGTCATCCAGCTCGTCGATGTGAATTTTCCCTTCTTCCATGAACTCATAAAGTCCTTGGCGGTCCAGCGTTCCATATTGGCTGATGTCTTGAAGAACCCTCCGCCGGGCTCCTGCAGGGTCTTTGGCTCCCACGATGACAATCGGAAGCTTGGGGATTTCGAAATCCATTTCATCCCGCATATAGGTCAGCGTGCGCTTACGTTGGGTTCCGGCCACAATCCATTTTTTACCGGCTTTGTCGATCCAAACATGAATGGGAAAGGCGTAGCCAGTTTCCTTGATTTGCTTGGCCATCGCTTCGAAGTTTTCACGCGTGAGGCTTTTCAGGTCTTTTTGTAGAACATGGAGCTCATCCAAATCAGCGAACTCCGTCAATCCTTGACAGTCGATTTTAATCGTTTCCATACGAGTTTTAACCCCCTCCCTGGAGGTACGTTTAAAACGCTAGCATGGAATTCCCGATGGAAACAGAGACTTATGCATGGGTAAAATAATGCAAAATTGCATGATTTTTTACTTGCTTTTTTTCATGCAATGAGCCATAATTAAGTTAGAAGGTTGGAGGGAAGTATATGACTGTAACATTTCTAGGAAGTTCTTTTGAAGTCCTTAGCGTCACCTTCGTAGAAGATAATCTAATCAACGTGATCTATAGAAGATCACCGAATGACTTGGTTCTTGGAACCGGAAGAGTTTAAAGAGAAGGTTAAAATAAAGGAGTAGAGGTTTTTATGAGAAAGTTATCGAGACAGATCAAAGAGAATCAATTCCAAAAGCCCACCAGACAAGAAATCGAATCCGCTCTCGCCGCGGTTGAATTTGGCAGAAAGCCAATGAATTGGAATGAAGTCGATACCGTAGAACCTAGCGTTGGGTTGACTTTGGTGGTGGATTCCCTTCCCCGCTTTGAAGAACAGGAAATTTTACCCAAGGGTTTAGAAGGCAGATTTAAAGGTGAAATGCCTCAGTACTTCTTAATCATCGGCAACGACAAGCACACCTACCTCGTCGATACCCAGGGCTATGACTACGCTCGATACGTAGCCAGAATTAAATAAGTTTTGGAGGGAAGTAAGTATGAAAGACTTTATTTATGCAGTTGTTTATGGAGATCCAGCAACGCAACAGTACGACATGCTTTATTTCGACACCGCTGAACATCGACAAGAGTTTATCGACAAATTGAAAAAGGATCCAGATTGCAAGAACTGGGATATTCGCACCGGAATCAAAGTAGACTAGGAGGCCTTATGAGAAAGTTATCAAGACATTTAAGCAAAGGTTCTGAATTAAGAAGAGGCGAAATCCAAACACTCATCCAGGTTGCTCAAAAAGAGATCGATCGTTTGAATAGAGAATTAAAAGGAAACTATCGGATCTCAGATCCTGCTGAACTTCAACGTGACGACTTGATGGCGATTGTTCACAAGCTAGCTGGCACCTTGACTAAGCGAGGGGAGAAATAAGCTTTTATGAAGAAGTTACTGATTTTAATCTGTGGATTGAGTTTAATTGGTTGCGGAAGAGCGCCTCACACCAAAGCGTTGCTCCCTTATATTGAGAACTTTGAACAGACATTTAAGGCCAGTGCTTCTTCCGTACAAGTTAAGTTGAGCCAAGCAGTGCCTGACTTTGCAGACGCAGTTTGCAACAAAGGAACCGTGTTGATTAGCTTGGACTCTTGGTTAGAGTTCAGTGAGGTTCGAAGACAGGCGCTTGTGATCCATGAGTTAGGCCACTGTGCTTCGAACAGAAAAGAGCACGTGGAAGAAGTTTTTGCTGACGGATGCTTTAAGTCTTTCATGAGCGCCAATATTGATTCAGATGATTGTCTTAGCACTCACTGGGACGAGTTGGTTCAAGAAATGAAGGAACATTTATGACTCGCCTAAGACACCTCCCTAAAGATGAGGCTCCAAAAATGGTCGTAGAGTTTGCCGCTCAACCATTAAACGATAAGAATAATAGCTCCTGCCCTGCAAAGGTTCTCAAGAGCGGAAAAGTGAAAGTATTTACGTTCGTGGGCTCAATTACTTACGAATCCATGGATGAGTTTAAAAAAGAGTGGAAGGTGAGAAAATGACTCGCCTAGAATCTCTTAAAGATCGAGTTCAACAGTATCCGTATAAAAAGTCTGCACTCAAACTGACCGAGGCAGAATTTGATGAGATGGTTGCTTTTATTGAAGAGAACGATGAGTTGGGTCACTTGGAATTCGAATATGCGGTGAACCGCATGTTCCTCAGTAAGAAGGAAAAACCCAAGCACGCTTTCATTATGATGGAGCTCCTCGTAGTGTGCAATTTTGCCGTACACGGCAGAAGGAGAACTTATGAAGACCCAAAATGAAGCCTTAAGAAAGCTGTTAGATGACGCCCGCGAAGCCCACAAAATGTCTCAGGACTTGAGAGAAAGCAACCCAGCTGAATCTGCTGTTTGGGCGGATAAAGCTTACCGAAGCTTGATGCAATTCGAAGAGCTCTGGGCTTTAGAAGTCAACAAGAAGATCGACGATGTGTTAGCACAAATGATTATTATCTAAGAAAGAAAGGACAAATCGTATGGCAAAAACAATTCAAGAATATCTTCCGGAGTCCAAGACCACAGTGAACGTTCAAGCAAGGATTCCAGCCGACCTAAAAGCCAAGGTGCAAGTCATCATGGACAAGAAAAAGATCGGCTGGAATGAGGTGGTCGAAGCTTGCTTCCGCAAATTCTTAGACGACATGGCCCAAGAAGATAAACGCAAGGAACTGATTAAATAAGGAGGATTTATGAAAATGGTAGTGGGCTTACTGCTAGCCTTAAGTGCAGTGATGGTTTCCGGTTGTGGAAAAGTAGCCAAAGCGCAAGGTGGGTATCGTGTAGAAAGCGTGATCCCAGGAACCGCTCCAGAGTACATCTGCTTCATCATCGAGAGAGATGGGCAGACCTTGGGTGCTAATTGCGTGAAGAGGTAGTTTATGAACGACTGGAGAAGTAAAAGTAGAAGAGGCTCCAGCTTAGTCGGTGAAGAGATTCGTGATGATGTCATCATCTTCGACGAAAAGACTAAAACAAGTGAAACAATTAAAAAGACAATTTTTTTTCTCGACATGGTTCACGCAGACTTATGGTCTAAATTACAGCAAATGCATCAAAGTAAAAATAAAAGCCTGATCGTCAAGGAAGTGGAACTGTCCTGCTTAATAATACTGATTGAAGAAGCTATGAAAGAGATTAAGAAAGGAAAATGATTGGTAACGATGCAATCACATAAATTAGAGAGAGAAAAAATGCTGATTTTTCTGAGAGAACTGGGAGTTCATATTAGAAAGGTGAGAAGATCGCAAGGATACAGCCAAGATCGACTGTATCTTGAGGCTGGCTTCTCTAGAGGAATTAATCAATGGCCAGCTGAAAACGCTCAAAGAATTCTCAAGGAAATATTGGACAATGAATCCAAATAGACTTGCTACCGCTTTACGG